>Ga0247822_10000071_pt1 | contig 40960 bp, 29 predicted proteins | sample 13C_Cellulose_Da_FD_192423 | JGI IMG/M metagenome (GOLD analysis project Ga0247822, IMG submission 192423) | Soil microbial communities from agricultural site in Penn Yan, New York, United States - 13C_Cellulose_Day30 | ecosystem: Environmental > Terrestrial > Soil > Agricultural land | place...
CGGACTTCGTCCGGGCGGGCGCTGCTACGCCGCCACCGAGCCGCTGCGCGCGGTCGCCGCGTCGACGCCGCCGAGGCCCTCGGCGCGGGCGCCGTTGACCCAGCCGATCGGCGGCGTCCACCGTGCCTCGGGGGGCAGCGCCTCCTGGACCTTGTAGGCGTAGCGGGTGCACACCGCCATGCCGTCGAGCCCGGGCAGCGCGGACATGCGCTCGTCGACGTGGCCGAACGCCTCGAACAGGCGCGGCCCGGGGAAGATCAGCGACAGGAACGCGGCCTGCTCGGCCGGCGACTTGACCCCCGAGCCGACCGGGTTCCAGTTGCGCTCGAAGATCAGCCGGACGAGCTGCTGGCCGCGGCGGAAGTCGGTCAGGCGCTCGCGGCTCGCCGTGTAGTAGTAGGCGAAGTGGCGGCGCTCCTGCTTGGCGATGCGGCGGAACAGCTCGGCCAGCACCGGGTTCGACGAGGTGCGCGCGATCTCCTCGTAGGCCTGCGTGGTCAGCAGCTCCTGCGACGCGCCCCACGCCATCCACAGCGCGACGAACGCGCGCGGCATGGTCTTGGCCAGGGCCTGCTGGGCGAGGTCCTCCATCCGAGCGCGCAGGCGCGCCCGCGACCGCAGGCTGGTCGCCCGCTGCATCGGCGGCGGGATGTCGACCCCGCACTCGCGCAGCAGGCGCGAGATGGCGTGCGAGTGGAAGTACTCCTCGTAGTTCCACATGGTCAGGAACGTGAGCAGCTCGGGATCACGCGCGACCTCGAGCTTGGCCACCTCGAGCATGTAGAAGACGGTCTGGCTCTCGATGTCGGCGAAGAACGTGAGCATCTCGCGCTCGCGCGCGGTGAGGCCGTGCTCGCGGGCGAGCCTCCAGTCGAGGTCCTCGAACTCGACCTTGCGCGAGCTGGCGAGATGTTGCTGGATGTCGGGCACCGATTGACTCTCCTCTCGCGAGCCGCCCCTGGGTTCGCGTGTGGTCCCGCGTGGGTGCGCGGGCGGACGGCGCCTAGCCTACGTCGAGCCGCCGGCGATGGATCGCCTGGGCGCGGCCTTTTTTCGTTCGTGGTCCGGGGGAACCGACTCGCGCCTGCGATGGCGTCGGCGACGCCGTCGGCCGCCTGATCCGGCGCGGGAGCGACGCGCGACTCCCGCAACCTGGCGCCGGTCGGGCCAGGGTGTCCCGAGTGTCGCGACCACGGTGCGCCACCCGCGCTCGGCGTGGTGCTCGGCACCATCCCCGACGAGACAGCGTGGCGGATCGACCGCAGGGTATGGCGCCGAGCCCACGGCCGGCCGCGCTCCTGGGCTGATCCGCGCGGGCGGCCCCGGGAGCCCCGACCCACATCCCGTGGAGCGCGGGAGAGCCGCCTACCTGCGTACTCCGACGGTGAACTGGGGCACCCTCAGCGCCTGTACGCCACGGATGCACATCGGCCTCAGAGCCACTCTGAGGCGGGATCTGCTGGGTCATGAACGCCCACCAGCGGCCCGCGATGGCGTAAGCAAGCGACGACAAACCTCACCCGAGTGGGGTGATTGCAGCTTCAAACCCCACCATGCAAGTGATCCGGACAGAACCCCGGGTCGAGAGCTATCGGGCAAGACGTTGACATCGTGCCACTAAGCGGCGTAACTGAGAAAACCGTGACGACTACCGAGACCATCGAGCCCGATCAGCTGCTCACGTCGACCCAGGTCGGGAACCTGCTCCAGGTTAACCCGAGCTCGGTCAAGAAGTGGGTGAACGACGGGCACATCGTCGCGTTCAGGACCCCGGGCGGACACCGCCGCATCCGCGCCGCCGACCTGATCGCCTTCCTCGACCAGCACAAGATCCCCGTGCCCCGCCCGCTGTCGAACGCGGCGCGGCGGCGGGTGCTCGCGGTGGACGACGATCCGATCCAGCTGAAGGCGGTGGGACGTGCGCTCAAGAAGTGGAGCGAAAAGGTCGAGGTCTCGCTCGTGGACAACGGCATCGACGCGCTGGTCGAGATCGGCGCGATCAAGCCCCACGCCCTGGTCCTCGACGTCTACATGCCGGGCATCGACGGCATCGAGGTGTGCAGGCGCCTCAAGTCGAACCCGGCGACCAAGGACATCGCGGTCATCGTCACCAGCGGACGCATGACCGCCGAGATCGAGCAGGCGGCCCGCGCCGCCGGTGCGCGCCGTGTGTTGCGCAAGCCGGTCGACGTGAACGCGATCATCGAGGAGGTGGGTCTGTCCCCGCCTTCGGCCGCTCGATAGGAGCCCATGCCGAACAGCCAGGACGCCGACCTAGACCCCCAACTCGCCGAATCATCGGCGCGACGAACCGCGGATGTCCTGGTGGACGTGCTGGCAACGGCCGGCGTCGAGGTGGTGTTCGGGTTGCCCGGCGGTCCGATCTCGCCGATCCACGACGCGCTGATGGATCGACGCGAGCTGCGGGTCGTCACGACCCGCCACGAGAGTGGTGCGATGTTCGCCGCCGCCGGCTACGCCCACACCACGGGCAAGCTCGGCGTGGTCGCGGTGACGTCGGGCCCGGGCGTGCTCAACGCGATGACCGGCCTGGCCTCGGCCCACTGCGACGGCCTGCCCGTGCTGCTGCTGGTCGGCGAGGTGCCGCGCCGGGTTCACGGCAAGGGCGCGCTCCAGGACGGCTCGAGCCACGGCCTCAACGTGGTGGGCATGACGCGTCACGTCACCAAGCTGGCCGCCGAGATGACCGATCCGGCCTCGGCCCCGCTGATGTTGCACCGGGCCATCGCCACCGCCCTGTCGGGCAAACGCGGCCCGGTGGTGCTGACCATCCCGATGGACGTGTCGGGCGCGATGGTGACCCCGGCCCAGATCAGCGCCGACCTCGGCCTCGAGTTCACCGTATCGCCGCGCGCCCTCGACGAGGTCGCCGCGCTGCTGGCGATCGCGGCCCGGCCGATGATCCTCGCCGGCAGCGGCGTCCGCGGCGGCCGCGCGCCCTGGCACCTGCGCGGGGTCGCCGAGAAGTACCAGTGTCCGGTCGCGACCACGCCCAAGGCCAAGGGCGTGTTCCCCGAGGACCACCCGATGGCGCTCGGCGTGTTCGGCCTGGGCGGCCACCCGTCGGCGCGCGGCTACGTCGAGGCCGGCATCGACATGCTGATCGCGGTCGGGACCAGCCTCGGCGATCTGTCGACCGACGGCTGGACCCCGCTGCTGCAGCCCAAGCGCGCGTTCGTCCACGTCGACATCGACGCCCGCCAGATCGGCCGCAGCTACGCGCCGACCCACGCGATGGTCGCGCCGGCGGCGGCGTTCCTCGGCGGGCTGCTCGATCGCGACCCGCGGGTGGTGTCGCGGCCGCGCGCCGGCGTGGTCCGGTTCCCGCTGCCGGCCAACGAGCCCGATCAGCTGGCGCCGCAGGACGCGGTGCGCGAGATCCAGGCGGTGCTGCCGCGCGACACCATCTTCACCGTCGACTCGGGCGAGCACTTCCTGTTCGCGACCCACTACCTCGAGACCACCCACCCCGACGCCTACGTGGTCATGACCGGGCTCGGCTCGATGGGCCAGAGCATCGGCGGCGCGATCGGCGCCAAGCTCGCCCACCCCGAGCGCACCGTGGCCGCGATCTGCGGCGACGGCTGCTTCGCCATGAACGGCTTCGAGGTCGCCACCGCGGTGGTCGAGCGGCTGCCGATCGTGGTCTTCGTGTTCAACGATCGCCGGCTCGGCATGGTCGAGATCGGCCACCAGGCGGTGTTCGGCCGCAAGCCGGACTACCCGATCAGCATGGACGTCGGCTCGCTGGCCGCCGGCCTGGGCGCGCGCTTCCTGCGGGTGACCCACCGCGGCCAGCTCGCCGAGCACGCCGACCTGCTGCGCAACCCCGACGGCCCGGTCATCGTCGACATGCACATCGATCCCGACGTCAAGCTGCCCAAGAAGGACCGCATGGCGGCGATGGGCCCGTCCGGCCCGGCGACCAAGCCGTCGCGGCGGATGAACTGATGCAGGCGGCACCCGGTCCGCGCGCCCTGCCGGTGGTCGGCGGGATGCTGCAGCTGCGTGGTGACCCGCTGGCCCGCATCCGCGCGCTGCGCGCCGCCCACGGCGGCTTCGTGCGGCTCGGGCCGCTCGGGCCGCGCGAGGTGTTCCTGGTCACCGAGCCGGCGGCGATCCGCCACGTCCTGCTCGACGCCGCCAAGGGCTTCAAGAAGGGCCTGCCGGCCCAGCGCCTGCGTCCGGTCCTCGGACAGGGCTCGCTGCTGCTCGAGGGCGACGTCTGGCGGCGGCGCCGCCGCCTGGTCCAGCCGGCGTTCCACCGCCAGAAGATCGCCACCCTGGCCGCCGCGTTCGTCGACGGCGCCGACGCCATGATCGAGCGCTGGCGGCCGGCGATCGACGGCGGCGCCGCGCTCGACGCCCGCGACGAGATGCTGCGCCTGACCATGGGGCTGACCCTGCGCAACATGTTCCGCGCCGACGAGGCCGACCTGCGGCCGCTGGTCGACGCCTGGCAGGTGATCTACGACGAGCTGTCGCGCAGCCGGTCGCGCCTGGTCCGCCTGCCGGCGTGGGTGCCGAGCCGGACCCGCGACCGCACCGCGGCGGCGATGGCGACCGTGCACGGCGTGCTCGGCGAGCTGATCCGCGCCCGCGCCGCCGGCGGCGACGACGGCAGCGTGCTGGCCATGCTGGTCGGCGCCCGCGACGAGGACGGCGGTCCCGGCCTGACCGAGGCCGAGCTGCGCGACGAGGTCATGACCCTGTTCGTCGGCGGCTACGAGACCAGCTCGAACGCGCTGGCGTTCGCGCTGGCGCTGCTGGCCGCGCACCCCGACGCCGCCGCGCGCCAGCGGGCCGAGGTCGACGAGGTGCTGGGCGGCCGCCCGCCGGCCGCCGGCGACCTGGCCGCCCTGCCCTTCACCCGGGCCGCGCTCGACGAGGCGCTGCGGCGGTTCCCGCCGTCGTGGATGATCACCCGCGAGGCGCTCGCCGACGACGAGGTCGCCGGCTACCCGGTCCGGCGCGGCGCCCAGCTGCTGATCAGCGCCTACGGCGTCCACCACGCGCCCGAGCTGTGGCCGGACCCCGATCGCTACCGGCCCGAGCGGTTCCTGCCCGGCGCGCCCGAGCGCCCGCGCTTCTCGTACATGCCGTTCGGAGGCGGACCTCGCATCTGCCTCGGCGATCAGTACGCGCTGACCGAGATGACCCTGGTCCTGGCCCGGCTGGCCCAGCGGCTGACCTTCGCGCTGGCCGGCGGCGTTCGCATCGAGGCCCAGGCCCACGTCGGCCTGCGCCCGCGGTACCCGCTGCGGATCGTCGCGCGACGGCGTTGACCGCCACGGCCGCCGCGGCGGCGCGTTATGCTGGCACGCCTTGCGACCCGAGATCAGCGGACCTGAAGGCATCGGCATCCTCGGCATCGGCACGCACCTCCCGCCCGAGGTGCGCCACAACGACTGGTGGCCGGCGGCGACCGTCGCGCGCTGGAACCAGGCGCGCGCCGCCCAGCTGGCCGCCGTGCGCGCCGCGCCGCCGCCGGCGCCGACCGCGCCCGGCGTGGGCATGGTGCTGCGCGCGATGGCCGAGCAGACCGATCACGATCCGTTCCGCGGCGTGGTCGAGCGGCGGGTGCTGGCGGCGGGGGCGACCGCGACCGACATGGAGGCCGCGGCCGCCGAGGCCGCGCTCGCCCGCGCCGAGCTCGATCGCCGCGAGGTCGACGTCCTGCTGCTGCACAGCGCGGTGCCCGAGTACCTGCTCGCCAACACGGCGTGCGTGCTCCACCACCGCCTCGGCCTGCCGACCGCCTGCCTGGCCATGGAGGCGCAGGCGTCGGCGTACTCGTTCCTCGCCCAGCTCGCGCTCGCCGAGGCCCTGGTCGCCGCCGGCCGGGCGCGCCACGTGCTGCTGGTCCAGTCGAGCGCGGCGTCGCGGCTGATCGATCGCGACGATCCGACCTCGCCGGCGTTCGGCGACGCCGCCACCGCGGTGGTGGTCGGTCGGGTCGGCGCCGGCCGCGGCGTCCTCGCCGCCGTCCACCGCGCCGACGGCCGCTGCCCGAGCTCGCTGGTCGCCAGCGTGCCCGGCGGGCGCTGGTACGACGGCCGGTCGGTGCTCCACCTCGGCGATCCGGTCGGCGAGCGCAAGGTGATCCTCGACACCGTCGATCAGGGCCACGAGGTCATCGGCGCGGTGCTCGCCGCCGGCGGCCACGCCGCCGACCAGGTCGACTTCTTCGCGGTCCACCAGGGCACGCCGTGGCTGCGCCGGCTGACCCAGGAGCACGCCGGCCTGGCCCGGGCGCGATCGGTCGATCTGTTCGCCCGCACCGGTTACCTGTTCGCCGCCAGCCTGCCGCTGGTGCTGGCCACCGGCGCCGAGCAAGGCCTGCTCGCCGCCGGCGATCTGGTCGTGCTGTTCGGCGGCGGCACCGGCATCACCTACGGAGCCTCGCTCGTGCGATGGGGGCGATAGCGTCATGAAGGAAGTCTCGTCCAAGGCCTTCGAACCGTTCTTCGAGCCGCTCGCCGCCAAGGGCGTGTCGCTCGATCGCGTCGTCGCCGACACCGGCGTGCCGGCGTCGGCCCTGCGCGACAAGAACGCCCGGGTCACCTGGCCCGAGTTCGTCGCCATCATGAAGAACATCCGGCCGTGGTTCACCGACGCCGAGTACGTCGAGATCGGGCGGTCGTTCTTCCGCTCGCCCGGCCTGCGCTTCGCGTTCGTGGTCGCCCGCCTGCTGCTGACGCCGATGGGCTTCTACCGGTGGCAGAACAGCCGCCAGGGCGCCGGTGGCCAGCTGTTCACCTGCATCGTGCCGACCCACCGCGACATCTCGGAGAACGAGTGCGAGGTCGACCTCGAGGTCCCCGAGGGCTTCGAGGTGTGCTGGGACTTCTGCGTGGTGACGATCGGCACGTTCAGCGAGATGCCGCGCCTGCTCGGCTACCCGGCGGCCAAGGTCGAGCTGACCCGCATCCCGCGCGGCGGCCGCTTCCACATCACCGTCCCCGACCACACCCCGGCGCTGACCCGCATGCGGAGGGCGGTGACCTGGCCGTTCACCGTGCGCGCCGCCGCCCGCGAGCTGCGCGAGGCCCACGAGACCCTGCTCGACCGCTACAAGCAGCTCGACGCCGCCGGCACCCAGCTCGATCGCCAGGCGACCCGGCTGCGCACCGCCCACACCGTCAGCGAGCTGATCCTCGGCGACCTCGATCTCGACCGCACGCTCGAGGCGATCGCCCGAGCCCTCGTCACCGAGGCCGGGTTCGCCGGCGTCGAGCTGCACCTGTCGGCCAACATGAGCGGCGTCGAGGTCACCCGGGTCGCCCGCCACGGTGTGGTCGCCGACGGGACGCCGCTGCAGCGCAGCCTCGCCGTCCAGGGCGGCCAGAAGCTCGGCGAGCTGCTGGCGTTCCCGCAGGCCGGCGCCGAGGCGCAGGAGCGCGAGGACCTGCTCACCTTCCTGGTCCCGACCTTGACGATGGCGCTGCACAACGCGCTCAGCTACCTGGCCGCCGAGGAGTACCGGCGCGGCCTCGAGCGCCGGGTCGAGGAGCGCACCCACGACCTGCGGGTCGCGACCCACGAGCTGGCGGCGACCGTGCAGCGGCTGCAGGAGGTCCAGCAGAGCCGCGAGCGCCTGTTCCAGAACATCAGCCACGAGATCCGCACGCCGCTGTCGCTGATCCTGCTGTCGGTCGACTCGGTGCTGGCCTCGCACCGCGCCCGCCTCGACGCCGGCGCGACCGAGCACCTGACCACGGTCACCACCAGCGCGCGCAAGCTGGTCCGCCTGGTCGACGAGCTGCTGCTGCTCGCCGCCGGCCACGAGCGCGAGCTGAAGATCAACGCGGTGCCGACCGATCTCACCCAGGTGCTGGGCGAGATCATCGCCGGCTGGCGGCTCGCCGCCGAGGTCGCAGGCCTGGTCATCGTCCTCGACGCGCCGGCCGGGCTGGTCGCCCGCGTCGATCCGGTCGCGATCGAGCGCGTGGTGTCCAACCTGCTGTCGAACGCGATCAAGTTCACGCCGCCGGGCGGCAAGATCACCGTGGCGGTGACCCCCGGCGATCCGATCGGCCTGTCGGTGATCGACACCGGCCTCGGCATCGACGAGGAGCTGCGCGGCCGTCTGTTCGGCCGCTTCGAGCAGGGCAGCGGCGGCCGCGCCACCCGCGGCGGCAGCGGCATCGGCCTGTCGATCGTCCGCGAGCTGGTCCGCGCCCACGGCGGCGACATCGAGTACCGGCCCAACCCGGGCGGCGGCACCGAGTTCGCCCTGACCCTGCCGCCGGCGATCGACCTCGCGCCGCGCCCGGCGCCGCCGCCGCGGCTGCTGCCGTCGGACTTCGGGGTCCCGACCAGCTCGGAGCTGCCGGCCGCGCACCGGGCCCCCGCGGCCAGCGCCCAGGCGGTGATCGTGGTCGCCGAGGACGACTTCGCGCTGGCCGAGGCGATCGCCCGCCTGCTCGCCGAGGAGCACGTGGTCTACCTGGCCCACGACGGCGTGTCGGCGCTGTCGCTGATCGAGCAGCACCGCCCCGATCTCGTCGTCACCGACATCCAGATGCCGGGCATGGACGGCGTCGAGCTGACCCGCCGCCTGCAGGAGATCCCCGGCGGGCCGCCGCCGCCGGTGCTGGTGCTGTCGGCGCGCGCCGACCTCCAGGACCGCCTGGTCGGCCTCGCCGCCGGCGCGGTCGACTACCTGATCAAGCCGTTCGATCCGTCCGAGCTGCGGGCGCGGGTCCGCACCCAGCTCGCCCACCGCGCGCTCGGTCAGCGCCTGTTCCGCGCCGAGAAGCTGGCGTCGCTCGGCTCGTTGTCGGCCGGCCTGGCCCACGAGCTGCGCAACCCGGCCAACGGCATCGTCAACGCGGTCGGGCCGCTCAAGGAGCTGCTGCCGGCCGAGCTGGTCGCGCCCGATCAGCCGGTCAGCCAGCTGCTCGAGGTGATGACCGAATGCGCCGACCAGGTCGCATTCCTGTCGCGCCAGCTGCTCGGGTTCCGCCGCAGCGGCGACCTCGAGCTGAAGCGGGTGCCGATCACCGACGTCGTCACACGTGCGCTGTCGAACGCTTCCGCCGCGCTGACTGACGTGGAGCTACGTACGCGGCTGGACTACACCGGCGTGGTGCGGTGCTCGCCGCCGATGTTGACCCAGGTGCTGGTGAACCTGCTCGAGAACGGAGCCCACGCCGCCGGCCGAGGCGGCTGGATCGAGCTGGTCGTCGAGCGTGCGCACGGCCACATCTCGATCGACCTCGCCGACAGCGGCGCCGGGGTCGCACCCGAGCTCCGCGAGAAGATCTTCGAGCCGTTCTTCACCACCAAGCCCCCCGGCCAGGGCACCGGCCTCGGGTTGTCCACTTCTCGTGACCTGATCCACCGCCACGGAGGTACACTCGAGGTCCGGGTCAGGGGTGATCGCACCGTGTTCGCGGTCTCCCTCCCCGAGCCCCGAGAGGTGAGCTGATGTCGATCGAAACCGGCCCCCTGGTGCTGTATGTGGACGACGAGCGGCCCAATCGCATCGTCTTCGAGCGCGCGTTCGCCGCCAAGTTCCGGGTCAAGTCCGTCCCCGACGGCAACGAGGCGCTGGCCGTGCTGGCCCAGGACACGGTCGCGGTGCTGGTCACCGATCAACGGATGCCGGTGATGACCGGCGACGATCTGCTCCGCCGGGTCAAGCGCGACCACCCCGAGGTGGTGCGGGTGGTGATGACCGCCTACGCCGACATCGAGCCGATCCTCGCCGCGATCAACGAGGGCCTGGTCGCCCGCTACATCCTCAAGCCGTGGAACCGCGACGAGGTCGAGCAGCTGCTGCGCTGGGCGGTCGCCGCCTGGCAGTTCGCCCGCGACTCGGCCGCGCTGCAGCACCGCCTGCAGGAGACCGAGAAGCTGGCCACGCTCGGCAGCATCGTCGGCTCGGTGGTCCACGATCTCAACCAGCCGGTGGTCAGCATGCTGATGAACTGCGACCGGCTGAGCTACCTGGCCGGCGCGCTGCCGACCGTGGCGCGGCTCGCCGCGGGGGCCGCGCTGCCCGACGCCGAGCGCGAGGTCACCAGCGATCTGGTCGCCGAGCTGGCCGAGATCGCCAGCGAGCTGACCACCGGCGCCACCAACATGCGCAACATGATCGGCGACCTCCACCTGTTCCTGCGCGGCGGCCGCAAGGACACCAACGACGCCAGCGAGCCGGTGCCGGCGATCCGCCACGCGCTCGGCGCGGTGCAGGACGTCGCGGTGCGGGCGCGCGGCTTCCTGCGCTACGACGGCCCCGAGCAGCTGCCGGCCGTGCGCATGAGCTCGACCGAGCTGACCCAGGTCCTGATCAACGTGGTCCGCAACGCGGCCGAGGCGATCAGCGACCGCCGCGGCGGCGCCGGCTCGGTGGTGGTCAACGCCACCGTCGACGGCGGGGCGGTGCGGTTCGACGTCAAGGACGACGGCGTCGGCATCGCGCCCGAGGTCCTCGAGCGGATCGGGACGCCGTTCTTCAGCACCAAGCGCCAGGGCACCGGCCTCGGGGTGTCGCAGTGCCAGCGCCTGGTCGGCAAGGCCGGCGGCTGGTTCCGCATCTCGAGCGAGGTCGGCGCCGGCACCACCGTGACGTTCGCGGTGCCGGTGCGCGGCGACGCCTGAGCCGCGACGCCGAGCTCGGCTACGGCGACTTGCCGGACAGCTCGCGGACCGCGGCCAGCAACGCGGCCAGGGTGACCGGCTTGCGCAGGGTCCGCTGCACGGCCGGCCCGTCCTCGACCGCCGACAGCACGCACACCGGGATCGTCGCCAGCGCCGGATCGGCGCGCATCTGGGCGACGACCTGCCAGCCGTCGAGGTTGGGCATCATCAGGTCGAGAAGGAGGACGCCAGGCCGCGCGGCGCGCAGGGCGGCCATGGCCTCGACGCCGTCGCGAACCACCTCGACCTCGAATCCCGCGTCGCGCAGGAGATCGGCCGTGACCTCGCGGAGCGCGTCATCGTCCTCCGCCAGGAGTACGTCGGCTCCCATTGGGACCAGCACAGCACGCAGCGGGAGTGGGCGCAAGCCGACGGTTGGAACCCCATGGATTCTCCGCACATAATCCCTGTACGACAGCCAGCACCGGCGCCTCCGGTCGTGAGCCCCGAGACGGGCGCGGACCGGCGGCCATGCGGTACAAGGGGGCGATGGCCGAGGTGCCGCTCCACCCCGCTCCCCTGCCGCGCGGCCTGTCCGTGGTCATCCCCTGCTACCGGAGCGAGGGCTCGCTGCCCCTGCTTGTCGAGGCGCTGCGCCCGGTCCTGACCGCCCACGCGCCGGCCTGGGAGATCATCCTGGTCAACGACGCGAGCCCCGATCGGACCGGCGCGGTGGCCGCCGAGCTGGCCGCGCGGTTCGCCGAGGTCGTCGCCATCGACCTGATGCGCAACTACGGCCAGCACGCAGCCCTGCTGTGCGGGATCCGCGCCGCGCGTTACGACGTCGTGGTGACCATGGACGACGATCTGCAGCACCCGCCCGAGGAGCTGCCGCGGCTCCTGGCCGCGCTCACCGATCGGATCGACGTGGTCTACGGGGCGCCGGCGCGCGAGCCGCACGGGCTCTTCCGCGGCGTGGCGTCGCGGATCACCAAGTGGGTGCTCGAGGGCGCGATGGGTGCGACCGCCCGCCGCGTCAGCGCCTGGCGGGTGTTCCGCACCCGGCTACGCGACGCGTTCCTCGACTTCCGCGGCTCGTTCGTGTCGATCGACGTGCTGCTGACCTGGGGCACCCAGCGGTTCACCCACGTCGTGGTCCGCCACGATCCGCGCAAGATCGGCACGTCGAACTACACGCTGCGCAAGCTGGTCACCCACGCGCTCAACATGATGACCGGCTTCTCGACCATCCCGCTCCAGCTCGCCAGCTGGATCGGCTTCGTCCTGACCGGCTTCGGCCTGGTGGTGATGGCGTTCGTCCTGATCCGCTACGCCGTCGCCGGCGGCAGCCCGCCCGGCTTCCCGTTCCTGGCCTGCATCATCTCCGTGTTCTCGGGCGCGCAGCTGCTCTGCCTCGGCATCATCGGCGAGTACCTCGGGCGCGCGCACTTCCGCCTGCTCGACCGGCCGCCGTACGTGGTCCGCGGCGCGCGCGGCGCCGGCGAGCCGGCTCAGGGCGCCGATCCCAGCGAGGCGCCGTTCGGGTAGAGCTTGTTGAAGCCGAGATCGCAGCCGTGGGCAGAGAAGCCGAGCGCGAGGTGCAGCCGCATCGCGCCGAGGTTGGCCGCCGAGACGCGGGTGTCGATCGCCCGCACGCCGCGCTCGCGCAGGTCGGCGATCACGCCGACCCAGAACATCGGCGCGTACAGCTCGGCGCCCGGGCGGGTGCCGCCGAGGAACAGCATGGCGGCGTCGTCGCGCCGGCGGTAGGTCATCAGCGCGACCACCTCGCCGGCGCGGTCGCGGTGGACCAGGCACTCGTCGCCGCGCGCGAAGGTGTCGGCGATCCACGCGGCGTGGCGGGCCTGGGCGCGGGCCGGGTGGATGCGGAGATCCTCGTGGTAGCGCGAGTGATCGAACGCGGCGATCGCGATGGCCTGGAGCGCCGGCAGGTCGGCGATGGTGGCGAGCTCGACCGGCACGCGGCGGCGGCCGATCGGCCCGAGCGCCGCCAGGTCGGCCGGGATCGGGGCCAGCCGCAGGGGGTGCGAGGTCTCGACGTACTGCCAGCCGGCGGCCTGGAGGTCGCGCTTGGCGACGCGGTCGGCGGCGGCGATGCGCACGGTGGCCAGGCCGGTGCCGCGGGCCGCGCACAGGGCGTCGAAGCGCGCCAGCAGCGCCGGCAGCACCGGCGAGCCGGACAGCGCGGTGATCTCGACGGTCGGGACCCCGAGCGCGCGGTCGTCCCACGGCGCCGGTCGCCACGACAGCGAGGCGCCGTCGCCGTCGAGCGTCTCGATCACCGGATCGGTCACGGCGCGTATGGTACTAGAGGACGAGCGGCCCGGCCCGCGCCCTCATGTCGTCGATGATCCCGTTCAACCGCCCGCACCGCACCGGCCGTGAGGCCGCGTTGCTCGCCGAGGCGCTGGGCTCGGACCACTGGCGCGGCGACGGCCCGTTCACCCGGCGGGCGACCGCGCTGCTCGCGCCCGCGGTCGGCGGCGGCCGCGTGCTCCTGACCACCTCGTGCACCCACGCGCTCGAGATGGCGGCGCTGCTGCTCGAGCTCGGCCCGGGCGACGAGGTGATCGTCCCGGCGTTCACGTTCGTGTCGACCGCCGGCGCGTTCGCCCTGCGCGGCGCCCGGGTGGTGTTCGCCGACATCGACCCGCGCACGCTGAACCTGGCGCCGGCCGACGTCGCCGCCAAGGCGACCGCGCGCACCAGGGCGATCGTGCCGGTCCACTACGCCGGCGTCGCCTGTGACGTCGACGCCCTGGCCGCGGCGGCGCCCGGCGCCAGCGTGATCGAGGACAACGCCCACGGCCTGTTCGGCGCCTGGCGCGGCCGGCCGCTCGGCAGCCTGGGCCGGCTGGCGACCCAGAGCTTCCACGACACCAAGAACCTCGGCTGTGGCGAGGGCGGCGCGCTGGTGATCAACGATCCCGTGCTGGCCGCCCGCGCCGAGATCATCCGCGAGAAGGGCACCGATCGCAGCCGGTTCTTCCGCGGCGAGGTCGACAAGTACACCTGGGTCGACGTCGGCTCGAGCTACCTGCCGTCCGACCTGCTGGCCGCCGTGTTGACCGCGCAGCTCGAGGACGCCGCCGCGATCCAGGCCGCCCGCCAGCGGGTCTGGGCCCGCTACCACACCGAGCTGGCCGGCTGGGCCGACCGCCACGGCGTCGCCCTGCCCCACCTGCCCACCGGCGCCGAGCACCCGGCCCACATCTACTGGATGCGCGTGCGCGACCTCGGCGTCCGCACCCACCTGCTGGCCCACCTGGCCGCGCGCGACGTCCACGCCACCTTCCACTACCAGCCGCTCCACCTCTCCGAGATGGGCCGGCGCCTGGGCGGCCAGCCCGGCGACTGCCCGGTCACCGAAGCCGCCGCCGACACCATCGTCCGCCTGCCGGTCTACGTCGATCTGACCGACGACCAGGTGACCCGCGTCATCGACGCGGTCATGTCCTTCACGCCCTAGCGTCGAACGTTGACGGCGATGGACGACGGACGACGGCGACGCCCCCGCCGTTCGCGCTGAGCGCATCGGAGGGAGCGCAGCGACCGACGCCGACGTCGAAGGGCGGCACGACCGGATGAAGACGATGCGCGCGCCGCTTCCTTACCGTTCGCGCTGAGACGGGATGAACGTGCCGTTCACCAGGCGCGATGAAATCTCGTGGCGCGCCCCCCTTCCCGTTCGCCCTGAGCGAATCGGAGGGAGCGCAGCGACCGACGATGACGTCGAAGGGCGACGCCACCTGCGCTCGCCTGCACCGTCGGCGCCGTTCTTCGACGTCAGCCTCCCTCCTTCGTCGGTCGGCTTCGCTCAGAACGAACGGAACACATGGCTCCGCGGCATTGGGCCTGACATGACGGTTCGCGTGGTCCGGCACCGCTGGTCTCCACGAGCTCTCGCGCCCGGCCGCATCCACGCCCGGCTGCATCCGAACGCGCACAACGTGGACGTGGACGTGGTCGAGTGAAGGCGTCGCGACGCTCGGCACGGCGCCTCTACTCATCGCCGTCAACGTCAACGTCAACGTCAACGATTCAGATCGAGCGCTGGGCGCCGAGCAGGTTGCGCAGGTACTCGCCGTAGTCGTCCGGCAGATCGGCGGCCAGCGTCTCGAGGCGGGCGTCGTCGATGAACCCCATCCGCCAGGCGATCTCCTCGGGGCAGGCGATCATCAGGCCGGTCCGCTGCTGGATGGCGTGGACGAAGCTGGCGGCGTCGAGCAGCGACTCGTGGGTCCCGGCGTCGAGCCAGGCGGTGCCGCGGCCGAAGACCTCGACCGCGAGCTGGCCGCGCTCGAGGTACAGCCGGTTGAGGTCGGTGATCTCGAGCTCGCCGCGCGCGCTCGGCCGGACCTGGGCGGCCAGCTCGCACACCTGCTCGTCGTAGAAGTACATGCCGGGCACGGCCAGGTTCGACCGCGGCGCCACCGGCTTCTCCTCGAGCGACAGCACCTTACGTCCGGGCGCGTCGATCCCACGGGGGGCGTTGCCCCCCGCCCTACCGGCGGAGCCGGCAGGGTTCCCACCCCCCTCGGGCTCGACCAGCTCGCCTAGCTCGACGATGCCGTAGCGGTGCGGATCGCGCACCGGGTAGGCGAACACCACCGCGCCGCGCTCGAGCTCGGCGGCGCGGCGCACGGTCTCCTGCAGGCGCGAGCCGTAGAAGATGTTGTCGCCGAGCACCAGCGCGCAGCGCTCGCCGGCGACGAAGTCCTTGCCGACCAGGAACGCATCGGCCAGCCCGCGCGGCGCGGCCTGCTCGGCGTAGGCGAACGACAGGCCCCACTGGTCGCCGTCGCGCAGGAGCCGCCGGTACGCCGGCAGGTCCTCGGGCGTCGAGATGATCAACACCTCGCGGATGCCGGCCAGCATCAGGACCGACAGCGGGTAGTAGATCATCGGCTTGTCGTAGACCGGCAGCAGCTGCTTCGACACCGAGCGGGTGACCGGGTACAGCCGGGTGCCCTTGCCGCCGGCGAGGATGATCCCCTTCACGATACCTCTCCTCGCGCGCCGTAGTTGAGCTCGATCCACCGCCGGTAGTCGTCGGTGTCGCGGATCGCCGCCAGCCAGGCGCCGGCGCCGGCGTACCAGGCCACGGTGGCGCGCAGGCCGTCGTCGAGGCCGTGGCGCGGCCGCCAGCCCAGCTCGCGCTCGATCTTCGACCAGTCGAGGTCGTAGCGGCGATCGTGGCCGGGCCGGTCGGTGACGAAGGTGATCAGCGAGTGGTGCGGTCCGTGCGGCGCGGCCGGGTAGCGCTCGTCGAGCAGGCCGCACAGCCGGCGCACCACCTCGAGGTTGGTCGGCTGGTTGCCGCCGCCGATGTGGTAGGTCTCGCCGACCCGGCCGCGCTCGAGGATGAGCCGGATCGCCACGCAGTGGTCCTCGACGTGCAGCCAGTCGCGGATCTGACCGCCGTCGCCGTAGACCGGCAGCGGCTTGCCGAGCGCGCCGTGGACGATCATCAGCGGCACCAGCTTCTCGGGGAACTGGTACGGCCCGTAGTTGTTCGAGCACGACGACAGCGTGGCCGGAAAGCCGTAGGTGGTGACGTAGGCGCGGACCAGGTGATCGGCGGCGGCTTTCGAGGCCGCGTACGGCGATCGCGGCCGGTACGGCGCGTCCTCGGCGACCGCGGCGTCGTCGGGCGCGAGCGAGCCGTAGACCTCGTCGGTCGACACGTGGTGGAAGCGGACCTCGGCCGGATCGCGCCCGGCCCACGCCGCCCGCGCGGCCTCGAGCAGGGTGAACGTGCCGGTGACGTTGGTGCGGATGAACTCGCCCGGCGCGGCGATCGACCGATCGACGTGCGACTCGGCGGCGAAGTGGACGATGGTGTCGATCGCGTGCTCGGCCAGGGCGCGATCGACGTCGCCGCGATCGCACACGTCGCCGCGCACGAAGGTGTGGCGGCCGGGATCGGGCAGGTCGCGCAGGTTCTCGCGGCTGCCGGCGTAGGTCAGCACGTCGTAGGTGACGACCCGCACGTCGGGCCGGGTCGCCAGCAGGTGGCGGACGAAGTTCGACCCGATGAAGCCGGCGCCGCCGGTGACGAGGATGTTCCGCACCTGGGCCGAGTGTTATACGTCGGTCCATGGCGCAGCGCGAGCGCGGCCTCCACCGGTTGCTCGGCGCGAGCCGGATCTATCAGGGCGTCCAGGATCTGCTGGGGGCGCGGCGCTTCCAGCGCCGGTTCGTCGCCGACTGGCTCGGGCTCCGTCCCGGCCACCGCCTGCTCGACATCGGGTGCGGCCCGGCGGCGATCCTCGAGCACGTCCCGGCCGGCGTCGAGTACCACGGCTTCGACGACAGCGCCGACTACCTGGCCGCCGCACGGGCGCGGTTCGGCCATCGCGGCACGTTCTGGCAGGCCCGGGTCGAGCGCGCGACCCTCGACCGGCTGGGCGGCTTCGACCGGGTGATCGCGATCGGCGTGCTCCACCACCTCGACGACGACGCCGCCGCCGCGCTGCTCGACCTCGCCGCCGCCGCGCTGGCGCCCGGCGGCGCGCTGGTCACCTACGATCCGTGCTTCGCCCCGGGGCAGCCGCGCCTGGCCCGCTTCCTGGCCGAGCGCGACCGCGGCCAGAACGTCCGGACCCCGGACGCCTACGCCGCGCTGGCCGGCGCGCGCTTCGCCGCGGTCACCCCCGAGGTGGTCAGCGGACACCTACGTGTGCCGTACACCGCAACCGTGATGACCTGCCGCGAGCCGCGGCTTGTGCCAGCCGGCGCGGCGTACTAGGACATCGAGCCGTGGCATCCAACGATCGAGCGCGCCGGGTGGTGATCGTCGTCGCGGCGCTCGCCGCGGCGGTGGTGGCGGTGCTGGTGGTGGCGCGCGGCCGTGGCGGAAGGACGCCGGCCGCGGCGCCGGCGGCGTCGACCGGCGCCGATCCGTGGGCGGCGGGCGCCGGCGGCGGCACCGGCACCGGCAAGGGCTCGCCGTTCGGCAACCGGGTCGGTCGCGGGCTCGACGCGCTCGGCCTGCGCCAGCGCCCGGCCGGCCCGCCGGTCGAGGTCACCGGCGTCGTGCGTCTCGCCCCCGCCGGCACCCCGGTCGCCGACGCCGAGGTCGCGTTCCTCAACGAGACCGGCGAGCACACCGCGGCCACCGACGCCGGCGGCCGCTACACCATCAAGGTCGCGTCGGGTGTGGCGTGGAACGTCCACGCGCGCACCGACAAGGCGGTCGGCTATCCCGAGAGCTTCGTGCCGACCGGCGACGCGCCGGTGCGCGACCTCGAGATCCACCCGACCGCGACCGTGCGCGGCCGCGTGCTCGACGCCCGCGGCGCGCTGGTGCCCGGCGCCGAGGTCAGCGTGTTCGTCGACGGCGCGACCCGTGGCCTGCTCGAGAGCGCGCTGGCGCTATCGACCACCGCCGACGACGCCGGCCGCTACGAGCTGGCCGCCCTGCCCGGCACCACCATGGTCAAGGGCGCGCGTGGCCTCGAGCAAGGCGTCGGCGTGGTCGCGACCCTGGCCGCCGGCGAGACCGCGGACGTCGACATCCGGCTCAACGCGCCTGCGACCGTCACCGGCCGGGTCGTCGACGGCGACGATCAACCGGTCGCCGGCGCGACGATCCTGGTCGCGGCGACGATCTACACCGCCGGGCCGACCGAGAAGCTGCGCTTCGAGAGCAAGGCCGATGGGTCGTTCGACTTCGTCACTCCGGCCGGCTGGGTCCGCGTCGAGGCCCGCCGCAGCGCCGACCTGTCACCGGCGGTCGCGCAGTGGATCGACGCCGGCAAGCGGCTCGACGGCCTGGTCCTCAAGGTCGCGCCCCCCGAGGCGCTGCGCGGCAAGGTCATCACCAGCGACGGCACCCCGGTCAGCGGCGCGCGCGTGCGCCTCAACGCCAACGCCGTCTACGACACCACCACCGGCGGCGACGGCGTGTTCACCGCCAGCGCGATCGCCGGCCAGGCCTACATCGTGCGCGTCCGTCACTCCGAGGGCCGGCTCGATCAGAAGGTCGAGGCCTGGACCGGCGACCAGACGTTCGTCATGCCGCGCTTCGGCCGCCTGCGCGTGGTCGTCAAGGCCGGCGGCGCGCCCGGGACCGCCCCGCGTCCCGTCGTCGACGATGCGACCGTGACCATCACCAGCTTCCTGCCGGCCGGCGAGCCATCGCCGCGCGCGCCGGTCGACAGCCAGTTCCGCGGCGCCGGCGGCATCGTCGAGCTCGGCTCGCTCGAGCCGGGTCTCTACGATCTCGCGGTGTCGGCCCGCGGCGCCGGCACGACCCGGCTGCCGCGCGTGGTCGTCGGCGAGGGCTCGGCGCGCGACCTACCGGTGACGCTGACCGCGTCGACCACGCTCCGCGGCGTCGTGAAGAGCGGCGCCCAGCCGATCGCCGGCGCGCAGGTGACCGTCGACGGGCGCAAGACGTTCACCGACGCGCGCGGCGCCTTCGCGCTGGCCGACCTCGCCAGCGGGCCGGTCGCGATCGCCGTCGCCAAGGCCGGCTACGGCAATACCTGGGTCAGCGCGATCGCCGCCGAGGGCGCGCCGCCGGTCGCGATCGAGCTGCGCGGCGGCGACGAGGTCGAGGGCGTCGGGGTCGTGCTCACCCCCGGCGCCGGCGGCGCGGTGATCGCCAGCGTGCTGCCCGGCAGCCCGGCCGACGGCAAGCTCGCCGCCGGCGACGTGATCGTCGAGGTCGGCGGCGACGACGTGACCGAGGCCGGCGTCCACGACGTCATCGCCCGCCTGCGCGGCTCGCCCGGCTCGTCGGTGTCGATCAAGGTCCGCCGCGGCGCGGACGAGGCGCAGATCGACGTGGTCCGTCGCCGTCTGAGCGTGCCGCAGGGAACGCCCGCCGTGGCCCGCCTGGACGCTCGTTCACCGCGCCCTTCACCGCGTCCCTCGTAGGGATCGCGCCGGCAGCTTCCGGCACCCCGCTGTCACGTCGGTGGCGTAGCGCACGTGACGCTCCCGCCTCGTTCGCATGAGCTTGACGCGTCCGGTCGCGCCATGGGATCCAGCGATCGTGGATGTCAAGCTGATGCGCCGTATCGACGGCCTGGTGGGCAACCTGGTCTGCAGCGCGCTGGCCGGGGTGAAGGAGCTGTCGCGTCCGTTCGCGCGACCGCGCGACGAGGTCAAGAACATCGTCGTGATGAAGTTCTTCGGGATGGGGTCGATCGTGGTGGCCAGCCCGGCCCTGGCCGCGCTGCGTGCCCAGTTCCCGGGCGCGGCGATCCACTTCGTGACGTTCAAGAGCAACCAGGCGCTGCTCGAGATCCTCGGCCTCACCGATCACAACCACTACGTCGATCCGTCGACTCCGGCCTCGTTCACCCGCACCACCCTCGGCGTGCTGCGGGCGCTGCGCGCCGCCCGCTGCGATCTCGCAGTCGACCTCGAGTTCTTCGCCAAGTTCCCGCTGACCCTGGCCAGCCTGGCCGGGATTCCGCGCAAGGCCGGCTTCTACCTGCAGTCGGAGGCGTGGCGGCGCACCCTGCTCGACGTCACCGGCATCTACAACCACTACTTCCACACCAAGGACATCTTCCTGTCCTTGCCGTACCTGATCGCCACCGAGGACCACTACTTCCTCCGCTTCGCCGAGTACTCGGCGCGCTTCACGTACCCGCGCATCGAGCCGACCGAGCTCGAGCGCCAGGCGCTGCGCAAGAAGCTGGCGCCGCGGCTGGGTCCGACCGACGAGCTGATCGTCCTCAACCCCAATACGTCGCCCGATCTGGCGCCCGAAGCCCGCAAGTGGCCCGAGGAGCGCTACGCCGAGCTGGCCGATCGTTTGCTGCGCGAGCACCCGCGCGCCCGCGTGGTGTTCATCGGCGCCAAGAGCGAGCGCGTGTACGTCGAGCGGGTCGCCGGCCAGGTCGGCAGCCCGCGCGCGTTCTCGACCGCCGGCGAGCTGTCGTTGCGCGAGTTGCTGGTCCTGTTCGCCGAGGCCACGCTGGTGGTCTCCAACGACAGCGGCCCGATGCACCTGGCCTGCCTGGTCGACGCACCGGTGGTCGGGCTGTTCTTCGCCGACTCGCCCACCCTGTTCGCGCCGATCGGCTCGCGGGTGCGCTCGGTGGTGCCGCCGCTGTACTCGATCCCGCTGTTCACCGTCTACAACGGCAAGGACATCACCGTCGGCCGGCCGGCCGGCGAGATCACCAACGCGGCGGCGTGCACGGTGACGGTCGACGACGTCATGGCGGCGGTGCACGAGGTGATGGCCACTCCTGCCGCGGCGGCCCTGCCCGTCGCCCACGCCGTCCCGTGAGCGATCCCGCCGCGCTCGCCCGCGCCGCGCTCGAGGCCGGCAACCGCGTCCGGCACGAGCTGATGGTGAGCGAGCTCGGCGCCATCGTCGCCGCCGCCGACGTCATCCGCGCCGCGCTGGCCGCCGGCAACAAGATCCTCCTGTGCGGCAACGGCGGCAGCGCCGCCGACGCCCAGCACATCGCCGCCGAGCTGGTCGGCCGCTTCGTCGTCGAGCGCCGCGGCCTACCCGGCATCGCGCTGACGACCGACACTTCGGCGCTGACCGCGATCGGCAACGACTACGGCTACGACGTCGTGTTCGCTCGCCAGGTCGAGGCGCTCGGCCGGCCTGGCGATGTCCTCGTCGCGATCACCACCAGCGGCCGGTCGAAGAACGTGGTCGCGGCGGTGGCCGCGGCCCGCGCCTGCGGCATGAAGGTCGTCGGCCTGACCGGCGCCGCGGGCCGCGAGTTCGTCGCCGGCTGCGATGCCGGCGTCGCGGTGCCGTCGGGCGAGACCGCGCGCATCCAGGAGTGCCACATCGCGATCGGCCACATCTGGTGCGAGCTGGTCGACGTCGACCACGGCGGCGCGCGCGCGATCGCGCCCGGTCAGCGGCTGACCTCGTCGCCCAAGGAGTACGCCCTGGCCGAGCTGGTCGAGCTGCGCATGCGCTGCAAGGCCCGCAAGCTGACCGTGGCGTGGACCAACGGCGTGTTCGACGTGCTCCACGTCGGCCACCTGCACTCGCTGCGCTCGGCGCGTGGCTTCGGCGACGTGCTGATCGTCGGCATCAACAGCGACGCGTCGGTGAAGGCCAACAAGGGTCCGTCGCGGCCGATCTTCCCGGCCGCCGAGCGGGTCGAGATGCTGGCCGCGCTCGACTGCGTCGACGCGATCACGGTCTTCGACGCCCAGACCCCGGTCGACGTCCTGGCCCGGGTCCAGCCCGACGTGCACGTCAAGGGCGCCGACTACGCGCCACCCAACGGCAAGCCGATCCCCGAGGCCGAGCTGGTGCGCAGCTGGGGCGGCCGCGTCGAGTTCGTGCCGCTCGTGCCCGGCCGGTCGTCGACCGACACGCTGGCCCGCCTACTGCGCGACTCGTGAGCCGCCGCGCGCTGTTCCTCGATCGCGACGGCACGCTGATCGTCGACGTCGGCTACCCGCGCGATCCGGACCAGGTCGAGCTCCTGCCCGGCGCCGCGGCGGCGCTGCGCGCGCTGCCCGCCGACATCGCGCTGGTGATCGTCACCAACCAGTCGGGCCTGGCGCGCGGCCTCATCACGCCGGCCGAGGCCGCGGCGGTCGCCGACCGGGTCGCCGCCCGGTTCGCCGCCGAGGGCGTGCGCTTGGCCGGCGCCTACGTGTGCCCGCACGGCCCCGACGACGGCTGCTCGTGCCGCAAGCCGGCGCCCGGCCTCTTGCTCCAGGCCGCGCACGAGCTCGGGCTTGACCTGGCCGCATCGGTGATGATCGGCGACAAGCCGTCCGACGTCGCCGCCGGTCGCGCCGCCGGCTGCGCGGCCAGCCTCCGGCTTGCGAGCGCGCCCGAGCCGGACACCGACGAGGCCGTGGTCGGCTGGCCGGCGGCAGGCCGGCGGATTGCATCGGTTTTCGGGGTGGAGTAGGTTCCGCGGCCATGATCGGGCCTTCTGTCGTCGAGCGGCTGCGCGGCCACCGCGTGCTGGTCATCGGCGATCTCATGCTCGACGAGTACCTGCGCGGCGACGTCCACCGAGTGTCGCCGGAGGCGCCGGTCCCGGTGCTGGACCTCAAGGCCACCGAGCACCGGCTCGGCGGCGCCGCCAACACCGCGGCCAACCTGGCCCGGCTCGGCGCGCAGGCGACGGTGATCGGCGTGGTCGGCGACGACGACGGCGCCCGCGTGCTCGAGGCCGCGCTGACGCGGGCCGGCATCGCCGCCCGCACCTGTGTCGATCGCGATCGGCCGACCACCCGCAAGACCCGGCTGGTCGCCGGCGGCCACCAGATCGCGCGGGTCGACGCCGAGCGGCGCACACCGGTCGCCGGCGAGGTGGTCGCCGCCTTGCGCGCCGCCATCGACGCCGAGCTGGCCGGCGCCGAGGCGATCGTGCTGTCGGACTACGCCAAGGGCGTCATCACCCGCGACGTCGCCCGCGCGGCGATCGCCGCCGGCCGCAGCCGCGGCCTCCCGGTGGTGGTCGATCCCAAGCAGCGCGACTTCTCGACCTACGCCGAAGCGACGGTGATCACCCCCAACCTGAACGAGCTCGAGCAGGCGGTCGGCCACCCGGCCCACACGCTCGACGAGATCGACGCCGCCGCTCGCACCCTGGCCCCGCGCCTGGCCGGCGCCGCGCTGCTGGTAACCCGCGGCGCCGACGGGATGACGCTCTACCGCGACGGCGTGCGCGGCGCCCACGTGCCGGCCGCCGCCCGCGAGGTCTTCGACGTCACCGGCGCCGGCGACACCGTGGTCGCGACCCTGACCCTCGCGCTGGCCGCCCAGCTGTCGCTCGAGGAGGCCATGGACCTGGCCAGCCTCGCCGCCGGGATCTCGGTGTCGCGTCGCGGCACCTCGACGGTCGGCCCCGACGAGCTCGCCGCCGCGGTCGCCGCGGCGAGGACGGTGTGACCGACCGCTGGCCCTCGCTGCTGGCGCGGGGGCTGGCCATCGCGGCTCCACTCGGAGCCGGCGCGCTGGGCCTCGCTGCCCCTGATAGCGTCCTGTGGGGCGGCGCTGGCTGGCTGGTCTTCCTCGTGGCCGTCCTGGCCGGCTGGGGCCACCTGCTGGCCCGTCTGGTGAAGGCCGACGATCAGCTCGATCTCGGTCTGCGGCTGGCGTGGGGCGCGGCGGCGCTGCTGACCGTCAGTGCCGTGCTGATGGCGGTCGGCCGCCTGGACCTCCGCGCCTTCCAGGCGCTGATCGCGATCGGCTCGCTCGGCTACGCCTGGCGCCATGCCTCGCTCGCCGAGCCAGCGGTGGTCACCGCGGCCCGCGAGGCCGGCGCGCTGGTCCGCCGCGATCCCCAGGTGGCGCTGGTGTGGGCGGCGCTCGCCGCGCTGGCGCTGGTCAACGTGCTCGGCGCGGTCGTCCACCTCGACCCCAACGTCTACGACGATGACATCGCGTACACGCCGTTCGTCAAGCGGCTGCTCGACGCCGGCAACCTCGACGAGCCGTTCAGCTTCCGGCGGATCTCCGCGTTCGGCGGCCAGACCGTCCTTTCGGCGCTCGCGGGGGTGCGCGGCACCCTGGCGAACATCTACCTGGTCGATCACGGCGTGTTCCAGCTGGTCACGCTCGCGCTCGTCGCCGGCTACGTCCGCCGCCCCGAGTCCGATCGGTTCGCCGGCGGCGCGCTGCTGCTCACGCTCCTCCTGCTGCCCGACGCGTCGATCAACACCGCCAGCTACTGGTCAGGCACCGCGCTGTTCCTCGGCCTGTTTCGGACCATCGCCCACGTCGACCTCGCGCCGGGCCGCCTGTTCGCCGTGGCCGGACTGCTCGCCGCCGCGACCTGCAGCCTGCGGCAGAACTACCTGCCGGTCGCGATCGGATTCGTCGGACTGTCCCTGCTGTTCCGGCTGCGCCGGCCGCTCTTGCCCGCGTTCCGGGCCGACCGAGCCGCGTGGCTCGGCGCCCTCATCGGCACGCTGGTCGGCCTGGCCCCGTTCGCGATCGCGTCGTGGCGCTCCAACCAGACCGTCCTCTACCCGCTCCAGCTCGGGACGTTCAACCCGAACATCCAGATGACCCCCGAGCTGTGGACCCTGTGGCAGGAGCTGCAGTTCTTCGTCAACGTCCTGCTCGCGCCGGATCCGGTCCGGATCGCCGTGCCGCTCATCCCGATCCTCTTCCTGCTGCGCGATCACCGCCGCGGCCGGCCGGTGACCGCGTTCACCGTGGCGTGCATCGTCGGCTTCCTCCTGCTCGTCCACTCGTTCACGCTGGCCGACGCCCGCAACCTCTGGCGCTACGCGTTCGGCTTCGCGACCACGCTGACGATCGTGCTCACCCTCGAGGGCACCGCGCGCCGCGCCGAGGCCGCGCTGCCAGCGGCGGCGCGGTTCTGGGTGATCGCGGCCCTGCTGGTGCAGCTCGGGACGACCACCAAGGGCACCGTCCGCAAGTACAAGGATGTCGGCGCCGATCTCGGCGCCGCGGCGCGGACCCACCGGCGCCCCCACGCGGACGTCGCGGTGCCCGCGCTCTACCGCCGCCTCCAGGCGACCGTGCCCGCGGGCGCGCCGCTGGTGGTGATGCTCGACCAGCCCGCGTACCTCGACTACGCGCGCAACGACATCATCAACCTCGACACCCCGGGCTACGCGAGCTTCGCGCCCGGCTTGCCGTTCTTCCGCGGCGCCGAGCCGGTCGCCGCCTACTTCCGCAGCCACGGCCTGCGCTACCTCGCGTTCGTGCGCGGCGACCACTCACGCTACTTCTACCGCCGTCAGTTCTGGCTCGACCGCCTGCTGAAGGACGTCGAGATCTGGCGGATCGAGGGCGCCTACCTGGTCGACGCGATCGACAACCTCACCGAGTTGGCGCAGCGCTATCCGGTCCTGCACGAGGAGGCCGGGATGGTGCTCGTCGACCTCGCCGCCCCGCGAGGCGCGCCGTGATCCGCGCCCTGGCCGCCGCGGCGATCGCGGTGGTGCTGACCGCCGGCTGCGAGCGCTCGGCACCGGCCACCGCCGAGAGAATCGCCCGCGAGGAGTTCCTGCGCCGGCTGGCGGTCCGCGAAGGTCGGCTCGCCGAATGGCACCTCATGTCGCGGTTCGACGTGGTGTTCGAGGATGGCTTCACCGCCCCCCGGCGCATCGATCCGCGCCCGGGCGCCCGCGACACCGGACCGACCGGCGAGGCTGCCGTGACCGCTGCGCCCGCGCCGGGCACGATCCCCGCCCGCTGGATCGGCGCGCTCGCCCACCTGCGCGTGCGAGCGCGGCGACCTGCCACCGACATGCGCCTGGCGATCTGGGGCGCCGTCGACCCGCAGCGTCTCCGCACCGTGCCGCGGGTCACGGTCACCTTCGACGGCGTGGAGGTCCACAGCCAGCTCGTCGGCGACGATGGCCGCTTCGCGATCGAGGAGATCATCCCGCGCGCACGGCTCGGCGGTTGGTCCGACGTCTACCTCAGCCTGTCGTCGGTCCATGAGCCTAGGCGAGATCCCCAGAACCTGCAGGCGGCGCGCGTCGAAGGGGTGGCATGGGAACCGGCCCGGTGAGACAACCCGCGCTAGCGCTCGTCGCGCTCGCCCCGGCGCTCGGCTGGTACATCGCACCCGCGTCGCCGTTGTTGGCGGTCGCGGTGGCGACGCTCGCGATCGCCGCCGCGCTGCACGGGCTGGGACGTGCCGTCGGGCTCCTACTCGGCGATCCCCACGCGCCCGCCGCGCTGGCGATCGCCTGGGGCACGGCGGCCTATCTGGCCATCGGCGGCGTCCTCGTCGCCGGCGGCTGGTTCGACGCCACCGGCCAGCGCATCGTCCTGGTGGCGGGCACCGTCATGGGCGCGGGCTGGCTGGCGACCCGCGCCGAGTTGCCGCGGGGGCCATGGCCCGGGACGCGGATCGCGCCGGCCGTGCTCGCCGGCCTGGTCGCGGCGATCCACATCGCCGGCGAGGCGGGGGCCTGGCACGGCCGCTTCTTCGATGGCGACCTGGTTCACCTCGACGCCCTGCCCCGGCTGCACGTGACCGGCGCGCTCGATGGCGCCGCGGGCGCGTCGCGGCTCCGCGGCCTCGGCGGTGGCGTGGTGCTCGGCAGCCTGACCGCCGCGTTCGATGACTGGCGCTGCGCGCATGTCGTCGACCGTGGGCTCGGGCTCGGCCTCACCCTCGCGCTCCTCTTCGTGATCGTCGAGCGCGCGCCGATGCGGCTGCTCACCTTGTTCGCCCTGGTCGCGCTGACGTCGGCGACGCCCGAGCTCGGCCCCGACCTGGCGTCCCGCTGGTCCATCGTGGCGCTCATCCTCGCGTGCTACGTGAGCCTGACCCGCGCGACCGCGCGCCAGGCGCTGCCCTGGGACACGCTGCTGCTGGCCACCGCGATCGCCACCGTCACGCACGCGGGCGTCGGCGCCGTGGTGGTCGCGATCGGCGTGCTCGCACGCCGCGCGCCGCCGGGCCCCTCGCGCCGCCGCGCGCTGCGCCGCGCCGCGCTCGTGGTGGTCGCGGGCGCGGGTGGGCTGGTGGTGAGCGCCATCACCGCGCCGATGCTCGAGCCGCAGTGGCCGGCGCCGGCGAACGTGGTCCTGTGGCCGATCGTCGCCATGGTCGGCCATGCGTTGCTGACGCTGGCCACGCGCTCACTCGCCGATCCCGCCCTGCAACGCACGTTCACGGCGGCGTGCGCCATGCTCGCAAGCCTCGGCCTGATGCCTACGGTCGGCGCCGCCGCGGCGGGTGCGCTCGTCCTGACCATCCCGGTCGCCTGCTTGATGGGCGCGCGTCTGCTGCCCCACCATCAGACGCCCGGCGGCGGCCTCATCATGCTCGCGATGGTGGCGGCGCTGGCGACGACACGGTTCCCGGTCGGCGCTCCACCGCTGTCGTGGGAAGCACGACTGGTTCGCCTGATCGACAACGCCCGCGCGCTATCGCAGAAGGCGATCCCAGCCGGTGGCGATCCAGGTCACCTCGTCCGGCAAAGCCCGAGTCAGCCTCGGCACTGAGGCCGAAACTCGTTGATGCACCGCGCAACGTCGTGCTAACTGCTGTGCTTTCCCCTAGGTGGTCGAAGATATGCTTGGTGTACCGGAAGGCTCGAAGCCCACGTGGATCACGAAGCTGGCGGGGATGCCCGTCGTGCACAGCGCGATCCGTCGCCTGCGCGTCCAGCAGATCGCCGCGCGCGTGCTTGGCGCGGCACCGCTGCGGCGCAAGCTCTCCCGCTCGGGGCTCACGTATCGCGTGTGCCACCTGGAGAGCTTCCTGATCGCCGACGAGATCTTCACGCGCGAGATCTATCGCGAGGCCTTCGAGGGCCGCGACGTGCGCACCTTCATGGACCTCGGCTCCAACGTCGGGTACTTCCCGCTGTTCGCGGTCGAGCAGACCGGACGCCGTGACCTGATCGGCCTGGTCGTCGACGGCAGCGAGCGGATGGCCACCGAGTCGCGCTGGCACGTCGAGCGCAACGCGCTGCCCAAGGTGCGCGCGATGCACGGCGTGGTCGGCTACCCGCCCGACGTCGAGGAGGCGACGTTCTTCGTCAATACCTCGAACGTCGCGTCGTCGGCGCAGCCGGTGCTGAACCCGAACGTGCCGTCCAAGGGCGACAGCGTCGCGGTCACGGTCCCGGCGGTGAACCTGGTGCGCGAGTGGAAGGCGCTGGCCGGCGATGCCCGCATCGACCTGATGAAGGTCGACATCGAGGGCTTCGAGTGCGACTTCATCCGCAACTCGGAGGAGGCGCTCGCCCTGACCGATCGCATCGTCATCGAGTGGCACAAGTGGATCAACGGCCGCGACAAGGTCGACGAAGCGCTCGCCGCGCGCGGGTTCGAGCTGCGCAAGGTGATCAGCGAAGATCAGCACTGCGGCGTCGCCATCTACGACCGCCGGGCCTGATGCCCGCCTGACGGGTCATGCAGCGCGAGACCATGATCGGGTCGCCCCGCCGGCCACGTCTTCACCTCGCCATCGAGCTCGCCATCGTCGGAGCCTTCGTCCTGGCGATGTCGTTGTACGCGCTGTGGCGGATGGACTACCTCGATCCGGCCACCGCCCACGAAGTGCGGATGACCGATTCGACGCGGACCGCCTACGTCGCCAAGAACATCGTCGAAGGCAACGGCTACACGACCAACGAGCTGCCCGCGTACCTGCTCGATTTTTATCACGATCGCGGCAAGCTCGACGACGCGCACTGGGTCAACGCCGATCGGTTTCCGTTCACCGCATACGCGGTGGCGGCGCTGTACGTCGTGACCGGCTCGACCGGTTACGAGGTCGGCATCCTCGGCTACAACCTGGTCTGCTTCGTCGGCTTCCTGGTGCTGCTGTACTGGTTGGTGCGCGCGATCTGGAACGATCGCTGGTCGGCGATGTTCGCCCTGGCGATCGCGCTGCTGCACCCGCTGACGTACGTCTACCTGTACCTCAAGGACGCCGACATGATGCTGCTCGCCGCAGGCATCATGCTCGGGTACTACCGGTACCTCGAGGCGCCAGCCGGCACGCTGTCGTGGAAGCGCTCCGCCGGGTTCGGCACCTTGCTCGGATGGATGCTCCTGGCCCGGCCGAACATCGGCATGGCGTTCATCCTGTTCTTCGGGCTGGTGGTCCTGCACCGGCTGTGGACTCGGTCGCGCGAGGTCGGCCTGGCGCGCGCGGTGGCGACGCTGGCGCGCTGCGAGGGCGTGATCGCCATCGGCGCAGCGATCTGGTGCGTCCCGTTCGTGATCCACTCGATGAGCGAGTGGGGCGAGCCGCTCTTCAGCGCCAACGCGATCTACCAGCGCCCGCTGGGGACCCGGTTCGCGATGCAGACCGACACCTGGTGGAAGTACTCCGATCCCGACCAGGCGGTCACGCTGCAGACCCTCATCGAGGGCGCACCCGACCAACTGCGCGCCAAGTTCACCACCTCGTGGCTCGCGACCCTCAAGACCACGGTCGGGACCTGGGGAATGGAGTTCTGCCTCGCGTTCGGCCTGCTCGGCTATCTGGCCCGTCGCCTCGCGGCAGCCGGCGCCGGCCCCGACGCCGCCGCCCCCGCGTCCGGCTCGCCCGAGCACGCCCGCCGGGTGCGCAACGTCGCCGGCATGGTCGGCTTTGCGGTGCTGATCAACTTCCTGGTCCTGCCGCTGTACGGCTGGCAGGGCTATGGCTACCGCCACTACCTGTCGTTCTTCCTGCCGCTCATCTGGCTGCTCAGCGGCCGCGCCGTGGCGCTGGTCGCCGAGCAGGCAGGGCCGGCCGTCGCCGCGGTCCGCGAGCACGTGCGCGCCCATCGCAGCCTGTGGCTCGCCGGCGCCCTGCTGGCGTTCACCTACTGGAACTTCGGCGCGCGCGATCAGATCTACAACCAGCTGTTCGTGACGACCGGGCGCTTCATCGCGAAGCACTGGCTGATCTCTTGCCTCCTCGCCATCGTGCTCGTGTGGCCGCGCATCCTGTTCGGCGGCCGCACCCTGCCCCGGGTCGCGATCGTCCTCGGCCTGCTCGTGTTCGGCCGGTACACCCCGAACCTCGAGATCAAGGGCAACAACCTGAGCTGGTTCCCCGCCGATCCCAAGGTCTGGGACGTGCTGCGCGAGCGCAAGGGGCTGGTCATGTCGCTGGCCATGCAGGGTGAAGTCAACTGGGTCTCCGACCGGCGCAACATCCCGGCGCCCGAGAACGTCCTGCACACCTACAGCCTTCGGTTCGACCACGGGCTCGAGGTCGAGGACCTCTACATCGAGAGCGCCGACATCACGCTCGACCCGAGCTACGGCGTCTTCCACTACTCGGCGCCCGGTTTCGAGAGCTACCAGCGCATGCAGCGCCACCAGGGACGGCTGCCCGGCTACCAGCTCGTGTTCCACGCCGAATCGGAGAAGGGCAACCCGAGGTTCAAGCTGAGGGCCCGGCCCAAGGCATCGACGGTGTGGCGCCTGGTCGACCGCGACGCCGCGATCGCCATGGGGCGCAGCCCCGATCGCATCGAGCTCGGCAACGTCGCCAACATCGTCTACACCACCCACGGCTGGGGCGAGTACTACACGCTCGAGGGCAAGCCGGCGGTGGCGGCGACCGACGTGAGCCGGCGGCGCTACCAGTACACCAAGTGGAAGCCGTACGAGGACAGCAGCGTGTCGTTCTTCCTCGACGACCGCCGCCCGACGTCGCTCGACCTCGAGGTCTACGCGACCCACCCGACCACGCTCGAGCTGTTCTGGAACCTCGATCTCTACGCCTACGATCGGGCCAAGGACCGTCCCGCTCACGCGCTCGGCACCCACAAGCTCACGCGCACCGGGTGGCAGCGCATCCACATCGAGCTTCCCCCGGGGATCACGCGAAAGGGACTCAACAAGCTCGGCTTCCGGGCGTCGGGGTTCGTGGCCCTCGACACCTGCGCGCTCGACCCCTCGGCGGCGGGCTGCAGCCTCCGCCTGATCACCGGGCCATCGAGCAGCAGTCCGCCGATCGCCGACCCGGCGGACGGCGACGTGCCGGCCGCGCCCGAGCGCCCCGACGTCCAGGTCGTCGCCGCCCCCGTTGGCGAGCGCCGCGAGCAGACGTCGCTGTTCGCGGGCACGCTCGAGCTCCACTACGACCCCACGCCGCCGCTGGCCGCGCCGTGACCGTCGACGACCGATGGACCGGGTCGCCCGCTGGCTGATCGCCGCCGCGCCGGTCTATCTCGTCGTCGTGCTGGTCCTGGCGCTGGCGCCAACGCGCCTGCTCGGCCACGACGAGGCGGTGTACGCGGTCGGTGCGCGCGGCCTGTGGTCGGGCAACGACGCCGACGTCTACGAGGCCCACCGCTCGATCGGCATGCGCGCGCTGACCGCCCCCGGCGTCGCGCTCGACGGCAGCGAGCGCGCCGTGCGCCTCCCGTTCGCGCTCATCGCCGTCGGCTACCTCGCGGCGATCTATGCGCTGACGCGGCGCTGGTTCGGGGCGCCGGCCGCGGCGCTGGCGGTGGCCGTGCAGGTGACCTCGGCGCCGTGGTTGTGGCGCACCGCCGAAGCGCTGTCCGACCTCCCGAGCGCCCTGGCGCTGATCGGCGTGGTCGCGCTGTGTGCGCCCGACGACGACGCCGGCCGACGCCGCGCGGTGGGACGCGCGATCGCGACCGGCGCGCTCGCCGCCGTGGCCTGCTACCTGCGCTACGCCTCGGTGGCGGCGGTGGCCTGCATCTTCGTGACCGCGTTCGTCGGCGACGCCGGCCGGCGCCGGTGGCTGGTGGGCGCGACCGCGGTGACGCTCACCTTGCTGGTGCCGCTCTTCTGGTGGAGCGCCGCGACCACCGGGACGCCGCTCGGCGTGCTCGCGTCCGGCGACCGCATGGCCAACCGCACCTACTACGGCGAGGGCATCGTGTTCTACCTGCGCACGTGGCCGCTGACCCTGGCCGGCCCGGTCGCCGGCGCCGTCGCCGCGATCGGGCTCGCCGTTGGCCTCGGCGCCTGGCGCGCCGGGCTGCGCCACGCCGCTCCGACCGCCCGCGTGCGCCGCCTGCTGGCCAGCGCCGCGCTCGGCCAGATCCTGCTGCTCGGCTGGCGCGCCCACGGCGAGTCGCGCTTCGTGTTCTTCGCGGTGACCGCGCTCGTGATCGTGGGGTCGGGCTGGCTCGCCGCCCGCGCCCGCGGCTGGTGGCTGGCCGTCGCCGCCGTCGCGCTCACCGCGATCCCGTCGGCGCTGTGGGCGCTGGGCTGGCTCGATCGCATGGCGACCCGGCGGGCGGCGTTCGCCGAGGCCGCCGCGGCCATCCGCGCCGACGCCGCCGGCGCCTCGTGCCTGGTGTTCTCCACCGAGGTGCCGATGACGGTCTGGTACACGGGCTGCCGCACCATCCAGGTCGACGGCTGGGGCATCGACCCGGCGCGCGCGACCGGCGCCGACCGCATCTACCTCGTGGAGGCACGTGGCCTGCCGTTCTCGATCGGCGGCGCCGAGCAGGCCACCCGCGCGGCGCTGGGCTGGCAGCCGATCGCCTGCGCCCAGCCCGACCGCCTGTGCGTGTGGCGAGCGACGCGGGACGTCAGTCGAAGCGATCGACGCCCTTGATCGCCCACGACAGCGACACCGTGCCGGGATACGCCTGAGCCGTATTGGTCGCGCCGTTCATGAACCAGATGGCGAGCACGCCGCTGGTGTCGCGCCACAGGATGTCGCTCTTCCAGTCGCCGTCGAAGTCGCCGACGCCCTGGATCTGCCAGTTGGTCCCCGGCGCCCCCGGGTACCCCTCGCCGAGCTTGGTGGCGCCATCCATGAACCAGACCGCGAGCGTTCCGTCGGTGTGTCGCCACAGGATGTCGCCGTGGTTGTCGCCGTCGAAGTCGCCGGCGCCGGCGACCTGCCATGCCACCGGCGGCGCAGCGATCTCCACCTCGGTCTTCACCACGTCATTGGGGTTGGGCGTCGTCGCGGCACCACCGTTCATCAGCCAGGCCTGGACGGTGACGGTCGCTGGGTTGTTGATGGTCGCTACGTTGTTCCTCGACCAGAGGACGTCGGTCACGCCGTCGCGGTCCAGATCGGTCGCACCCTTGAACTGGAAGGTGGTCGACTTGGTGCCCGGATAGAGGTCCGCCACGCGCACTCCCTCATCGATCAGCCAGATCGCGGTGGTGCCATCGGTGTGGCGCCAGAGGATGTCCGCCGTCCCGTCGCCATCGAAGTCCCCGGCACCCAGGATGCTCCAGTCGGTCACGGCGATGCCAGGGTACGCCTCGCCGATCTTGGCGACCCCGTTCATGAACCAGATCGCGACCTGCCCGGTCGACTCGCGCCACAGGACGTCGGCCTTGCCGTCGGCGTTGAAGTCCCCCGTCCCGGCGACCTGCCACCCGGCGCCGACCGAGATGGGGCCGCCCTGGGTCACGACCGTGCCGCCGTTCATCGGCCAGACCGCGATCGACGCGCTATCGCGCCACAGGATGTCGGCGAAGCCGGCCGCGCCGGCACCGTACAGCGCCGCGGCCCCGAGCCGGTCCTTCTCCGTCCACCACTTCTCCACCGGACCGCCGTTGCACTGCGGATAGTGCATGATCGACTTGTAGTCGTAGGGCGTCAGCTCGCGCCAGTCGTCCGTCTCCCAGCAGATACCGGCCTCCGGCCGGGTGTGCTCGTGCACGAAGCCGAGGATGTGCCCAAGCTCGTGCCCGAACACGCTGGTGAGGCCGGCCGGCGTGTTACCGAGCGTACCGATGTTCACGAGCAGCTCGCGGCCAGCGCGTCCTTCATTGGGGAAGAACGCGCGCGCCGCGTACTCGGGCCCGACATCGACGAGCCGGACGTTGAAGACCACGTTATTGTTGGTGTTCGTACAGCCGGGGCCGTCCTCGGCGGTCGTGTGGATGAAGTTGACGTTGGCGCGGCGCTCCCACTCCTGCGCTGCACGCGCCAACGTCCGCGCGATCATGTCCGTCGCGAACCCGAAGTTGTCACTGATGCAATACGTGAGGTTGAGCTTTGCGGTGTTGCTCCACTTCACGTCCGAGCCGGTGTTGTAGACGATCAACGCCCCCGGTTCGAGTCGCTCCCAGTACGCGCGGAGCCCCGCGTCATCCAGCGCGATATCCCCCTCGACGATGTAGCGGCCACCCGTCCAGGGCTCCTTATAGACGGTTGCCTGGAACTCCTCGAACGTGGGCCGGTCGTCTTGGTTCGACGACAGCGATACGCCATCTACGCAGCCGGCCATCGCCAAGGCCAGCAACCACGGACTCCGCGGAATCGGTCTCTGCTTCATGGGCCGGATCGATCGCAGGCCACGGTCCGCGCCTCAACTGGGCGTTTCCTCTTCATCCCCCAGGGGGAGACAGCCTCCATCAGCGAGCTGTGGCTGCGCCGCCTGCAGGTCATCCACGATCCGCAGCAGGCGCCATGCGACCCGATCGACGCGGTCGACCCCGGCTCGCGTCAGCAGCTCGCGAACGTGCGTACGCACGGTCGACTCCTTGACGCGGAGGGCGGACGCCAGATCTTCGCGACGAACGCCCTCGGCCAGGAGCTCGACGATGCGGCGGCACTGACGCGTGAGCCGGGCGCTCCGCGAGAGTACATCGATCGCGTGCTCGCGGACTCGGACGGTCAGCATTGCGCCAGCATCAAGGTGCGCGGCGACAACCTGGTGCACGAAGCGGACAACGTTGCCGGCCGTATCCGGCTTCCGAACCACCGCGGCGCCCAGCAGGGTCGCCTCGTTCGTCACCGCCGCCTCGTGGTTGGCGGTGACGATCATCAGGTGGGCGTGCGGCGCAGCGCGTTTGAGATCGGGGAGCAAGGCGAGGCCGCTGTCGTCCGGCAGGCCGACGTCGACGAGCGCTCCGATGAGCGATGCGCCGGCGGCGTCGCGGGCTTCGCGCGCAGTCGCCACCTCGACGACCCCGAGGCCACGAGCGGCTCGGTGGATCAACCGGGTGGTGGCCCGACGTACAGCGAGGTCGTCTTCGACGACCAGCAGGTACGGGCCCTTGGGCTGTGAGTGAACTACTGATCTCATGCCCAGCGTGTCGGCCTCCGGCGCGGACGGTTGCGTGCGCCGGTACTGGCGACGGTCGCTACGGCAATCCGACGGCGTAGACCTCGAGCCAGCGGAAGTCGCCGGGGGTGGCGGTGGCGAACACCTTGCGGCCGGGCGGCGACACCGGCCGGGCCGGGTGGCGCTCGGTGTTGCTGTACACGACCAGGCCGCGGGTGACGGTGTGCGGGTCGGTGACGACGTGGAAGCGATCGTGGCGGTAGCCGTCGAGGAGCGCGAGGGCGCGATCGGTGTAGTGGCCGGGGTGATCGGTGATGACGACGTAGACCGGGGTGTCGGCGGGAGCCAGGGTCGGCAGGGCGGCGTACAGGCGGCGGGCGACGTCGGCGCGGAAGCGGCCGTGCTGGGGCCGGCCGACGACGAGGCCGAGCGCGGTGGTGGCGATGACCGCGGCGAGGGCGACGGTGCGCCAGCGGGGCGACCGGGCCGGCCAGGCCTCGGCGAGGCCGGCGGCGCCCAGCGCGATCACGAACGGCGTGAGCTGCAGGAGGTAGCGCTGGGTCGACGCGCCCCAGCGGAGGACATGAATCAGCAGGACGAACTGGACGGCGCCGACGAGCAGGGCGTCGTGGCGGATGCGGGCCGGGGCGGCGCCGCGGCGCAGCCAGCGGACCGCGAAGGCGCCCGCGACCAGGCCACCGACGCCGAGGGCGAGGTGGTAGCCGACGTACAGGCCGAGGCGCACGAGGTTGTGGGGGAACGGCTTCATCGCCGGCAGGGCCTCGAGGTCGGCCTGGCGGCCGAGCCAGGCCCGGACGTAGTAGGTCGGGTCGCCCATCGCCTTCCACCAGTAGAGGGTCGCCGCGATCTGCACCGCGGCGACGCCGAGCAGCAACCACAGGGTGCCGCGATCGAGGCGGCGAGCGCGGATCGAGCGGACCAGCCCGGCGACGGCGAAGACGACGACCAGGATCGCCGCGCTCTCCTTGACGTACTGCAGGTAGCCGAGGCATAGGCCGGTGATCAGCCACCAGCGCGGCTGCCCGGTGCGCACCGCCCACGCGCCGGCGGCCATCGCGGCGGCGAGCCCGGCGGCGTACAGGCTGTCCTGCAGCCAGATCGTCGCCTGCCAGACGTCGATGGGCAGGACCGCGGCCAGCCAGGCGGCGACGACGGCGGCGCGGCGGCCGGCGAGCGCGCCGGCCCAGGCGGCGCAGGCGAGGATGCCGAGCAGCGAGGCGACGAGCGGCACCGCGCCGAGCGCGGCCTCGGTCGGACCGGCGACGGCGACGGCCGCGGCCAGCGGCAGGTTGACGCCGACCCGGCGGGCGTTGACGGTGTACGGGCTGCCCGGGCCGTCGGGCATGGCGTGCTCGATCGGGTCGTCCCACACGTGGAGCGCGGCCCAGGCGTGGGTGAGATCGTCCGAGGCGATCATCCCGGTCCAGGTCGCCAGCCGCGCCGCCAGGCCGACCACGATCGCGGCGGCGATCAGGAGCGTCACGGCGCGACCGGTGGGCACGGCCGCGCCACACTACACCAGGCCGCGCCGGCCCGCGCGAGCGCGGCCGGACGGTACGATGGGCTCGGGCCATGACCGATCCGTCCGCCGCCGATCCGACCCGCGCCGCCCGCCGCCGCCAGCTGCTGGCCCGCGGTCACGCCATCGCTACCCGGCTGGCCGAGGTCCTGGCCGGCAAGGACGGCGAGCGCGGCCTGCGCGCGCTCGGCCTCCACGCGCGCCCGGGCATGCGCCCCGAGGAGGTCCTGCGCGCCGCGCTCGATCGGGTCGAGACGCTGCGCCGCTGGCTCGACGCCGGCGACGATCGCTACGGCCGCTGCCACGCCTGCGGCGCCGCGCTGTCGGCGGCGCAGCTCGACGAGGTGCCGTGGGCCGACGCCTGCCCGGCCCACGCCTGACCGCCGCGCTCACTTCGACGGGCTGGTCGGCGCCCCACCCTGCCCGCCGCCGGCGGCGATGCGCAGGGGCTCGCCCTCGGTGAGCGAGTCCGGCGGGTTGGTGATCACCAGGTCGTCGGCGGTGAGGCCGTGGGTGATCTCGATGCGGTCGCCGAAGTCGCGGCCCGGGGTGACGGTCTTGAGCACCGCCTTGCCGTCGCGCACCGTGGCGACCTGGAGGCCCTGGCCGCGGAAGATCAGCGCCTCGACAGGGACCATCAAGCTCGCCTGGGTGGCCGGCACCGAGAAGGTCACCTCGGCGAACGAACCGGCGTACAGGACCCGGGTCGGATTGAACACCAGGATCTCGGCCAGCAGGGTGCGCGTGGTCGGATCGATCGCCCGCGCGGTGCGGACCAGGGTGCCGGGGAAGCGCTTGCCCGGGAACGCCAGCAGATCGAGCTCGGCGAGCAGGCCGGGCCGGATCAGCGGCGCGAACGGCTCGGGCACGTTGACGTAGACCCGCAGGAAGTCGGGCTGGACCAGCTCGAACAGCGAGGTGCCGGGGGTGGTGCTGCTGCCGGCGTTGATCAGGTCACCGATGTCGACGTTGCGGGCGCTGATCACACCGCTGAACGGGGCGCGGATCTTCGAGAACTCGACCAGCTGCTCGAGCTGGCGCACGCTGGCGGTGTTGGCGGCCACGGTGGCCTTGTTGGCCTCGAGCGCGCCGATCGCGTTGTCGACGTCCTGCTGCGACACCGCGCGGGTGCTGCGCAGATCGGTGAACCGCTTGGCGGTCTCCTGGGACAGCCGCAGGTTGGCCTCGCTGACCTGGAGGGTGCCGCGGGCCACCTCGAGCTGCTGGACGACCTCGGGGATGGCGATCAGCGCCAGCAGCTGGCCCTCCTCGACGTGCGCGCCGATGTCGACGTACCAGCGATCGAGGTAGCCGCTGACGCGCGCGAAGATCGGAGCGCTGATCAGGGCCTGGACGTTGCCCGGCAGCGTCACCTGCTGGGCCGACGCCTCGCGCTGAGCGCGCACGACCGACACGTACGGCACCGCCAGGTCCGCGGTGTGGCGGCGTACCGCGCGGCGCTCGGCCAGCCGCGGCAGCGCGCCGACCGCGAACAGGATCGCGATGACCACGGCTAGCCCGACGACGATCGGCCAGCTCCGCCGGCGCCGGGGTGGCGGGTGCGGCGGCGGGCCCTCGTGGACCACCGCGTCGGCGGGCGGGGGCGCGGCGTCATCCGGCACGCGGGACGCCTCCGCCGGGGCCGACCACGGCCGCCGATCGCCGGCCGTGCAGCACGCTGAACACGGTCGGCACGAACAGCAGCGTCGACGGCGTGGCCAGCAGCAGGCCGCCGATCACCGCGCGGCCGAGCGGTGCGTTCTGCTCACCGCCCTCGCCCAGCCCCAGCGCCATCGGCACCATGCCGATGATCATCGCCAGCGCGGTCATGATGACCGGCCGGAACCGGGTGAAGCCGGCCTCGAGCGCGGCGGTCACCGCGTCCTTGCCCTCGCGCATCTGCTCGGTCGCGAACGTGACCATGAGGATGCTGTTCGAGGTGGCCACGCCCATGCACATGACCGCGCCCATCAGCGCCGGCACGCTGAGCCGGGTCTGGGTCACGAACAGGAACCAGGTGATGCCGGCCAGCGCGGCCGGCAGGCCGGTGATGATGATGAACGGGTCCAGCCACGACTGGAAGTTCACGACCATCAGCAGGTAGACCAGCACGATCGCGAACAGCAGCCCGGCGACCAAGCCGGCATACGACGTCCGCATGGTCTCGACCTGACCGCGCATCACCAGCTGCGAGCCGCGCGGCAGGTCCCTGCGGCTGGCGTCGAGGATCCGCTCGATGTCGGCGGCGACCCCGCCGAGGTCGCGGCCCTCGACCGCGCCGAAGATGTCGATCACCGGCGCGACGTTGTAGTGCGACACCACCGGCGCGGTGACGCCGCGGGTGATCGTGCCGAGGTTGCCGAGGATCTGCGGCGCCGACGCCGCCGGGCCGCCGATCGGGAGCCGCTGCAGGTCGTCGAGGGAGTCGATGCGGTACTGCGGGGTCTGGGCGGCGATGTTGTAGCTGACCCGGGTCGAGGGATCGAGCCAGAAGGTCGGCGAGGTCTGGAAGCTGCCGCTGAGCGAGGTCAAGAGGTTGGTCGCGACGTCGCGCTGGGTCAGGCCGACCTGACCGGCCTTGGTGCGATCGACGTCGACGCTGAACGCCTGGCGGTTGGCCGGCTGCTGGACCCGGACGTCGACCAGCCCCGCCACCCGGCGCAGCTTGGGCAACAGCGCGCCGGCGAACCGGCGGTTGCCGTCGAGATCGTTGCCGATCACCTGGATGTCGATCGGCGACGGCAGACCGAAGTTGAGGATCTGGGTGACCATGTCGGCCGGCAGGAACGAGAACTGCGTGCCCGGGAACTCGCGGTTGAGGTCGACGCGCAGCGCGCGCACGTACTCGGAGGCCGGGCGAGCGCCGGGCTTGAGGGTGACCAGGATGTCGGCGTCGGCCGGCCCGATCGGCGCCGACGTGCTGTAGCTGAGGTTGATGCCGCTGTACGGCAGCCCGATGTTGTCGATGATCGACGCCAGCTCGTACGGCGGGATGCGGCGGCGGATCGCCTGATCGATCCGATCGCACAGCTTGGCGGTCTCCTCGATGCGCAGGCCGGTGCGGGCGCGGACGTGGAGGCGGATCTGGCCGCTGTCGACCGACGGGAAGAAGTCCTGACCGAGCCACGGGACGATCGCGAGCACCGACGCGACGCAGAAGCCGAACACCGCCAGCACGAACAGCCGGCGGTGGTGGAGGCAGCGGTCGAGCAGGCGGTGGTAGCGGTCGCGCAGGCGCTCGAAGCCGTGCTCGAACCGGACCTGCAGGCGGACCAGCGGGTTGCGGCTGGCCGCCCGCGCGGCGAGATCGGGCTCGGACCCGCCCAGCAGGTAGCGGGCCATGGTCGGCACCAGCGTGCGCGACAGCACGTACGACGCCAGCATCGCGAACACCACCGCCTCGGCCAGCGGCACGAACAGGAACCGAGCCACGCCGGTGAGGAAGAACATCGGCACGAACACGATGCAGATCGACAGCGTCGACACGAACGCCGGCGTGGCGATCTGCTGGGCGCCGTCGAGGATCGCCTGCAGGATCGGCTTGCCCATCGCCGCGTTGCGGTTGATGTTCTCGACCTCGACGGTGGCGTCGTCGACCAGGATGCCGACCGCGAGGGCCAGCCCGCCCAGGGTCATGATGTTGATGGTCTCGCCGAGCGCGCTGAGCGCGATCAGCGAGCTGAGGATCGCCAGCGGGATCGACACCGCGATGATCAACGTGCTGCGCACGCTGCCGAGGAACAGCAGGATCATGAGCGCGGTGAGGCACGCGGCGATGATGGCCTCGCGGACCACCCCCGCGATCGCCGCCCGCACGAACACCGACTGATCGCCCAGCGGCGTGATCACCAGGTTGGGCGGCAGCGTGGTCTTGAGCTGGGGCAGGAGCGCCTTGATCCCGCCGATCACGTCGAGGGTCGACGCGCCGCCGGTCTTCTCGACGGTGAGCAGCGACGCCCGCGCGCCGTCGACCCGCACGATGTTGGTCTGCGGCGTGAACCCCTGGCGGACCCAGGCGACGTCCTCGACGTAGATGGTGGTGCCGCCGACGGTCTTGACCGGCAGCCGGTTGAGCCCCTCGATGGTCGTGGGGGCGCCGTTGAGGTTGATGTCGTACTCGAGCCGGCCGATCTTCGACGTGCCCGACGGCAGGATCAGGTTCTGGGCGCTGATCGCGTTGACCACGTCGCTCGGCGACAACCCCTTGGCCTGGAGCGCGGCCGGGTTGAGGTCGACCATCACGGTGGCGACCTTGCCGCCGTAGGGGAACGGGATGGCCGCGCCGGGGACGGTGATCAGCCGGGTGCGGATGAAGTTGACGCCGAGGTCGTAGAGCTTCTGCTCCGACAGGCCCCGGCCCGACAGGCCGAGCTGGATGACCGGCACGGTCGACGCGCTGAAGCTGAGGATCAAGGG
>Ga0247822_10000072_pt1 | contig 40538 bp, 71 predicted proteins | sample 13C_Cellulose_Da_FD_192423 | JGI IMG/M metagenome (GOLD analysis project Ga0247822, IMG submission 192423) | Soil microbial communities from agricultural site in Penn Yan, New York, United States - 13C_Cellulose_Day30 | ecosystem: Environmental > Terrestrial > Soil > Agricultural land | place...
TCCGAAGGCACTCTGCCGACGGAAAGCGTCATTCTGCGCCTGCTGTGCGCGATACGCCGGATCGGCGGCCATCGCCCGGTTGCGCGCATTTATTTCGGCAAATGCATCCGAACTTGCCGAGCCGGAGGGCGCATTGATGCTCCCCGTACCCTGCGCCGCCCGCGTGTAGGCCGCCAGTGGATCGGCTTGCGATTGAGGTGCGGCAGGCTGGGAGGGCTGCGACGCCCCCTGATAGTTCGCCTGCGCGTAGGCCAGCACCTGATCCTGCGTCGCGTCATCCGGCGCAGTGATTTCGTAGCTGTTCCCATCGGGCGCAGTGATGCGGTATTTCGCCATTACTGGACCCTCTGGATGGACCAGCCGGCGGGGGCGGCCGGTTTCGATGCTTTCTGACTATTTGTAGGAGGCGGCAACGCGCCGCCCGCCGCCGTTCGCATCGCCCGTTCGACCGTTTCGCGATTGCGCGCCTTCTGAGCGATGACCTGAGGCGAATCGCCCGGCATGGGGAAATAGTTGCGGATTTCCTGCCGCGCCTCATCCACGCCGATTGCAGCGCCGGACTCTTTGCGTAGATTGGCGCGTACCCAATTCATTGCGGCCTGGTGGAACTGCTGGCCGTTCGGGCTGGCCGCGAAATTACCTAGCGTGCTCCCAACAGTCATAAAGTCGCGAAGATTGGTCGGGTCATACCCAGCCCCGGTTAACCGCTTCATTTCTTCATTGGCGGTGACCATGCGCTGATAGAAGCCAGCCGCGTTGCGTTCCCCTTCCGTGATCTTGCCAGCAGGAATGAACGTGGTCGTACCATCGCCGTTGTCAATAACCTGCCCGCCAGTCGGCAGGTCGCGTGGCTTGTTCACGATCTGGACCTGACCGGACGGACTGCGCTGGGCGACGGTGCCTTGCGGCAAGCCGAGCGATTGGACTTCCTGCGGCGAGAGCGTCGTATAGGCTCCGTCCGGCTTCGGAGCGCTGCGCAACTGCTGACCCCCGAACTGCTGCTGGCCAACATCACGCTGCGGCAACTGCACATTGGTCGCGTTCCCGCCCGCCTGAATGTCGGCGAGCATGGCCTGCTGTTCGTCAGGCGTCAGGTCACCGACCCTCACCATGCCTGCCGGCGTTTGATAGTTGCCTGGAGCGATGTTCGGAGCAGGAGCGCTTGCCTGCGGCGCCCCACCGATAGTCACTGGCGCAGCGCTCAGACTGCCCTTGTTGACGCCGTAGAAGCCGTTGCCAGTGTCGATGATTTGGTTGTTCGGGGCGTTCTGGCCGAGGACTGCAGTGGTTCCGTCGCGCATGATCGCAATGCGATTTCCCTGTGCGTCCACATACGTGGATTGGACGCCAAGCCCCTGCCCGCCACCGCCCATCGCAATTAGCGCATCCGCCTCCCGGTCGAACGCGGCCGGGTCGTAGGTCTGTGGGATTGGGAGGCCGGCAGCCTGCGCGCGAGGGAGTAGCGTGCTGTTGTAGAGCGCCTGGCGCTGCTCAGGCGTAGCGCCTGCTGTGGATTTCCACGCACGGGCAATTCCGATAGCCGCTTCCTGCTGGGATTCCTGGCGCTTCAGGAATTGGCCCTCCAAGCCTTGGGCAGCACGCGGATCGATGCCGGCTATCTTGGCTAGGAAGCCGCCCTGTTGCTCTTGGGGCGCGCTATACGCCCGCGTCATCAGGTCGGATAGCTTGGACCGCTGGCTGCGCTGGAACCCACGTTCAGCAGCGTCATCGAACGTCTTGGCGAAGTTGGGGTAGATGAATTCTGGCATCTCAGTTTCCGTACCTGTTGCCGTACCAGTTGCCGAACGTGTCGCTCAGGCCATTGAGCGTGTTCTGCCAGGAGTTCGACTGATTGATGTAGCCAGAGGCACGGGCGTTCCCTGCGTTCTGTGCCGCATTGCCGGCCAGCGCGCCCAACTGCGACCCCTGCTGTCCGACCTGAGACGTGGCCTGTTGCCCGTAACCCGCGAGATTCAGCAAGGAATTACGGTAGTCCCCGAACCCTTGTGCGCCAATGTCTGCAGATAGGCGCATGCGATCCGCATCTGCGCCCCCGCTGTAGAGTCTGCCTCGCGCTGCAGCGCCACGATCCAACCCCTGTATCCCTTCGCGCTGGCGAACAAGGAAGTCTGGCGACATGTAGAACGCAGAGTAGTCAGGCATACCGCCACCCTGAACGATGTTGCCCGGAGCGCTACCGCCGCCAAAGCCCGCACCGCCGCCGCCCGCTCCAAATTGCATGGGTGACGTGGACGTGTTGACGCCGCTGCTAAACAGGCCGGCCGGGTCGTAGCTGGTGCCGCCGAACTGGTCCGCGATGTTAAGCGGGTCGGTGAACTTGTCGAAAAGGCTGCGCTTTTTCTTCTTCTCTGTGGTCTCGCCGCCCGTGACGGTGATGCCGCCATAGCTAGGCTGTCCGTCGTAGTAGTTCAGGCCGTACAGCTGCGCCAACTGGCTGAGGGCGCTATTGCCCACAACCATATTGTTGTAGTTGTCCTGTCGGTTTTGATTGTAAACCGCCAGCCCGGCATTTATTGCATCCCGACCGCCTTGTTGCTCAGCAAGAGATGCGCTTTGAGCGGCGTCGCGCTGCTGCTTCCCGCCCAACAGTTGCATGCCGCCCGCGGCTAATTGACCCCAACTCATTGTCCCGGCCTCCTTGCCTGAACTGTTCCTTCGTCATGACGAACACTTCGTATTCGCCATCCTGCCCCTGGTACTCAAACCCCATCCCATGACCGAAACGGGTTGTTCGCCCGTTGCTCGTCAGGCATCGTCCGATAACGCGGCCGCAATCATCGCGGGCGAACATTGCTGCCAGCGCTTGCCTTGCGTACTCCTTCGCCCCGCCAGCGCCCGGAATCAGGCACAAGTGCGCGTGCCAGTCGCCGTTTGGCTGGAGATGGAACCCGACCGTTCCAGTTGGAAATTCATACACCACGCAATCAGCCCAAAAAGGCGTCAAGTCCATCTGCGTTTCGTGGTGGAACGGCAGGATTCGCGGATCGTTGAGCCAACGATTGGCCGACTCAAGCGACGCAAGCTTCACTTATCGCCAACCTCAAACACCGCGAACCCGCCCATATAATCGGCCTTGACCGGACTGGTAACGCGAACCCTGCCAACGAAACGTCGGCCTATTCCGAAGCGAGTGAAGCGGACACGATGGCTGTATTCGCCCAGCTCCCCGAGTGACCCCTCGCGGTTGATGTTGAAGTTGTGGCCGCCGTCTTTGCTAATTTCAAGCGTCACTTTCCGGTCGCTCATGACTCCACCGCCAGGTCCATTGCAGCGTAGATATTCGCGGACCCCGAGGGAACGCCGTCTATAACCCTGATTGCGACAACATTGTCTCCAAGCACATCCTCTGCGGGGATTACGACCGTGGAGTGGTACGTCTCGACGGCTGTCATGGTCAGCTCAGATCCATTCCACCAAACCGTTACGCCGTCATCGTGGTAGACGTTCAGGCGAACGTCCGCAGCCGGAGAAATGGCAAAGTGCTTCCGCAGCCAGATGATCTTGCCGATTGCACCGGCTTCAAATGTGTTGATTTCCTGACCGGAAAGGCCGCCGAGCGCAGAACTACCGAACGCGCCTTGCCCCTCCAACCAAGAACTATCATCGAAATCGACGGCAGAGTAGTCGTTCGTATTCCCTGCACCGCCGGCTTCAACCGTGTAGCGGAACAGATCGTCATAGCCGACCTCCGGCGCAGCAATCTCGATCTGATCGTCCACCGAATCCCACAGCCCGTTTGCATCAACCGCCTTTACGGTGAAGCTATAGGTTCCATAAACAGACGGGGTGAATGCCGAGAGGGCGCCAGCGTTCGATAGCGTCGTGCCTGGCGGAAGTGCGCCCGAAACAACCTTCACCGACACAATCGGCGCATCGCCTGGTGTGATGGTGTAGCTATAGGCCCCGTAGGCAATGCCGGCCTGCCCGTCAGGTGCATCGCCGGTAATCGTCGGGCCGTCCGGCTGCTCAGAGAATGGGACAGCTGCAACTTCTTGTAGGCCGACGTTGAACAGTAGTTCAACCTCATGCAGCTGAATATTCAGCCGATCAGCAGCAAGTACGCCGGTCTCCCACTCGCGCACCAATTCGCCTTGGTCGTCGCGCGTATATTCCCAATCCAACTGGTACAGCTTGCCGTCCAGGCTAGACAGCGCGATCCACTTGTCGTTCCAATAAGCCACATCCACTATGGGCCAATACGGCAGGTCGTGGGACGAGCGACGGTGCCATTCACCTGTGAGCACGTCGTACCCGAAGGTGAACTTGCCGGGGACCGTGAGGTAATAGACCTTGTGGCCGCGATCCTCCCAGGTGAACGCCCATGCAGCGGCGATTTGCGCCTGCGTACACTCGGAAAGCGCCGCCTCAATGCCGACCGTGGAGATTCGGACCGGGGTATAGCCATCCATCCGGCGGACGACGCGCTTGTCATCTAGCCAGAAAACGGAGTTATCCATCGACCGTGGCGAATACTTGGCCGAGCAACCGCACTCGATGACGGTGTTGGAGGCGCGAACAAACGGCGCCGTACCATCGCCAGAGGGTTCATTGACGTATGGCTCAATCGTCTCCTTGCCGAACACCAGCACTTCGCGGTGAGATACCTTCAGGGTGACGATGCGGTCAGGAAGCCCCTCAGCCTCATACTGATCTAGTGTGCTATAGGCGTTAGCGTCCGCCAGATCGGAATGGAACCAGTAACGGCCCTGCGGCTCGACCTGCGCCAGATAGGAATCGACGTAATCGGCGACAAAAGCGCCCGGATAACCATCGTCCGTCACCTTGGCGAACGTATCCTGCGTCGTGTGGTAGACGTAGCCCGCCATGCCGTTCACGACCAGCAGTTGATTGCCACCGCCGTTTTGGTTGTGAGCCATGCCCACGCGGCCGAGGCCAGGAATTGCGCCGCGCGGAATACCTACGCCTGAATTGCTGATTTGGTAGAGCTGGGTACCGCTGACTATGAACAGCTTTCCCTCGACGTTGCGTAGCCCCCTGCCCTGCCCCGATCCGATACTGGCGAATGGCTTGAGGCCCGGAACGTCCTTATGCTGACCAGGCGTCTCCGTTCCGGACTTCTCGGCACGCACAGGGATTCGGTTTAGAAGGTCTTGCGACGACCAATGCAGGTTCGGGTCGCGGTAGTAGCCGACCACGGCAGGCAGGGGGACGCGCGGCATTAACGCGCCACCTGCTTGAGCGACGATCCGCCATGAACGCGCCAGCGCTCGGCGTTGTTGGCTTGATGCAGCAGCGACTGATAGTAGCTCTGCCAAACCGGGATGCGGCGGTCGAATCCAAGGAACGGACTAGCCGAGTACAGCGCCGCATACAGGTACAGATCCGGGTAACGATTGAAGGTGGCGTGCAGCCCATCTTTCAGCGCGGTGGGACGCTGGTAGTAGCGGCCGTGCAGAACATCGCCATCCGCCGCAGGCCCGTTGAAAATGAGCGTGTCGCCGGCCTGGGCCATCTGATACGGGATGCCGCCGCCGTAGGAGTTCGCCAACAGGCGGTCTTCAGGTACGACCTCAAGAGGTCGGCGGCTATCGAACCAGGCGATACGCAGGCCCATGCAGTCGGCAGGGAGCGCCACGGCGTTATCGGCCGCGGTCAGGCTAAGCACGGCCTCCATGCTGGATGCGCGCAGCGGGCCGACTGGCAGGCCACGAATGCCCGTTTGTTCGCCGTCATGGACAAGAGATTCCCCTAGGGAAATCATCTGATCGACCGTATGCGGCGAGTGATTCGACGGAACCTCGTCGCCGTCCAGCATCAGCAACACGGCGCCCCGGAAGTCGTTGTACGTCGCGTACTGGCTCATACGCGGCCCTTCCAAACTCGGAACGGGACATTCGCCGGGTCATTCAAGAACCGATCAATCAGCGCGTTGTCGCGCATGAATTGTGAGAACGTCACGCCCTGTTTGTTGCACCAGTCCATGATTACCGTCTGCTCAACGCGGGCGACGTGTTTCATATCCCCGCGCATGTGGTGCGCGTCGCCCGCCTCCTTGCAATAGGTAATCAGGCTGTCAAGGTCGCTTCCGGATACGCCGTGATAGAAAACGTCATGCTGCTCATCAAGCTCACCAACCCAGGCGCGGCTCATTCGGAAACCCCTTCAAAAAAAAGAGGGGCGGTTGTCCGCCCCTCGCGCTACTTCCCTGTAGCAATGGCCCGTCCTTAGCCGGCAGCCAGAATGTCCGAGATCGCCGAAAGCGGCTTCTCATCGCGAACCAACAGCGAAACCTCGGTGCGGACCTGCCAGTTCTCGGCGTCGCCCACGGTCGCCAACTTCTCCCGCTCAAAGCCGCGCAGTTCAGCCAGCGCGATCTTGTCCGGGTCGATGAAGTAGATCGTGTCGTTCAGGCCGGTGACCGCAGTGGACTGCACGCGGTTCGGAACAACCTTGTGAACACCAAAGTCAGAGCGGTAGAAATCGAACGCGGCATTCAGCACGGCCGGCGCCTTGGTGCCAACCTCGTTCGTTCGCTGGACGTTACCGGTAAAGGTCGAAATCTTGACCTTGTGGGCAGGCGAGCACAGGATCACCGAAGCCGAGCCGCCATTGGTATAGGCAGTCTGGATGGCGGTCTTGAACACCGCTTCCGTCACCGAAACGTCTGTACCGGTCACCGGAGCGGTGTTGGTGGTCGGAACCGGAGCAGCGCCGCCCGCACCAACGGTCATGTTGGTCACGAAGCCATACAGGCCACGCAGACGGCCAGCCACGCCCGACGTACCAGTAACGGTTGCGCCGGAGCCGATGGCCGCAGCCTCGATATCGCGCTTCAACTCGATCATCTTCTTGGTGCAGAGGCGCTTGGCTTCGTCCTTGCGGCCATACTTCTTCACACGCTGCGAAGTGTTGGACACGCTAACGGTGTCCTGGAAAATCTGCGTGCGGTTGTTCAGCAGGGTCGGCTCAACCTGCGCCGCATAACTGGCGTCGGCGCCTTCGATGGCCGAGCGGGTCGGGTCCGGCGTGCGGTAGGCGTCGCGTTGCCACTCGAAGTAGACGTTGTCAACGTCCTCACGCTCGATCATCGACAGCAGTGGGGCGTCGGACGGGTTGAAGTTGTAGATGGCGTCGCGCACATCCTCGGCCACCTTCACGACGGAAGGCGTAATCAGGGTATTTGCAGGCATTTCTCTCTAATCCTTTAGACGAGTGCAGCCAGTCCATCCAGGGACGGGGCGGCCTTAAACCGCTTCATCGCTTCCTGGCGACGGGCCAATTGGGGGGGTTGGTTACTGGTTCCGGGCTTAGCCACTTTCGACAACTGCGAGACGGGCTTCATTTCGGCCTTCTTGGCCTGCAACTCGTCGTACGCCTTTGCCTTTTGGGCGATTTCCCAAAAACCCTTTTGCAGCAAGACGTGATCGGCCACCTTTTCGGAAAGGCCGAACTTGCCGGCATATTCCGCAAGTTCCGGAAGCGTCTTGTCGTTCCAACCGGGAAGGGTGTCCCGCAATGCGCGCTCGGTCGCCTCAGCCTGCTCCATGACCCAAGCTTGCCGTTGCCGGTGCTGGTCTGCTTGAAGGTGCTGAATCGCCGCGCGTGCCTGCTCCAACTGGCCCTTACGCGTGTCGTGAAGCTCTTTCTGTGCGAGGTAGTAGGCGGCGTCCTGTTGCGCCCACTCGATGGGCGGCGGATTGCCAACCTGCGACTCAAAGAACTGCTCCAATGCCTGAAGGCGTTGGACCTGCTCGTTCAGTGCCGCTTCGTGACGCTGGCGCAATTCACCGGCTTGCGCCTTGGCGGTTTCAGCCGCCTTGCGCTCGTCGGCAACTGCCATCGTCTTCTGTGTGTAGTCGAACCCCTTCTGCGCCATGTCCAGGAGTTCGGACTGCTTGAGGGTCACATCCTTGCCATCGTGCTTGATGGTGAAAGTGGCTTCCTCTTGCTCGCCGTCCTCGCCCGACTCGTCAGTTTCGGATTCATCTATTTCGGACTCTTCGGATTCCTCGCCGCCCTCCGATTCATCCTGCGCTTCTTCGCCGCCCTCTTCGCCCGCATCAAGCGAGACAATGTCGTCCAGCGATTGCACGCCTTCGGACGGCTGCGTTACCGCTTGGCCTTCCTTGTTACTCATGTTTGAACATCCTTGTGATTACGGGCAGGCTCCATGCCTGCTCGATCCCTTGCGGGATTTGGTCAGAGCGGTAGGATTTGAACCTACGGCTTCCTGGGTCCAGGCCAGGCTCTCTACCAGGCTGAGTTACGCTCTGTTGTTCGTTACAGCGGCACCCTCTCGCCGCTACTCAGGACGGCCAACGGCTCGCCCTTGTGAATGACTGCACCACCCCACACGCCCTGCCACGAATCGTCAACGGCTTCCGGCCAATAAACGTGGCAGACGGGGCGGCCATCGCGTTCTAGCTCGCTCAGGCGGCGTTTCGCAGCCTGCCAGTCAAGCGTTCTCCCAACGTGCGCTTCCGCTGCAACTCGGACAGTGCCACCTTGCCCGTCCGCATTGTGGCTTCCAGCACCTGCCGCGACTTGTCCAGCATCCGCAGCGCCAGGTGCAGGTGCTCCCGTTCGTCCTTGTCCCTTGATTCTCGCCACTTTCGAGTAATCTCCTGTTCGATCATCGCGAAACTATCCTGGTAGACAGGGTTCGCCAGTATGTCTTCCGCCAAGCGCCCGCGCTCGACTTCCTTCTCATCACTCAATGACTGTCTCCTGCGGCTGGAATGCCGCCAGCAACTGGCCTACTAGGTCGGCCAGTGATTCGACGCGCTGCCCCAATGCCTCGATGGCCGTTCCGTCGGCCTGTTGAGCGACCTTCTGCGCAGACTCCACGTCGCTACGCCGCGATGCGTGTTGCTGCAACTGGTAGTCGGCGACGTCCTTGGCCTCTTGGTGGTCCAGCTTCCTATCCTCTAGCCGCAGCTTGGCCGCGCCAAGAGCGAGGTCGCCTTCCTTGGCGGCTTTCTCTGCCTTGAGACCCTCGTTTTCCTGCAATAGCCGTTGCAACTCCTGCTGCATCTGCTGCATCTGCCCCTGAACCTGCTGTTGCATCTGCTGGAATGCCTGCGGATTCGGTGGCATCCCGGTCGGCTCTTGGTCCACGAACTTTTCAGGGTTCTTGAACTCGTTGGCCTCGACGGCGAGCCGGATCAACTCGCTAACATGCTGTGGACGCACGACTCCGGCCTGTACGCCTGGGCCTAGGATCAACTGACCCAGAGACATGATCCGTGCCATCTGCTGTTCTTTCGAGCCCGACCCAAGGCCAATATTGATTTTGACGTGGTACTGGTTCCGGAACTCGCTCGGGTTGATCGGCACAAACTGGCCGTTGATCGCGACCATTTCCGGAACGCTTTGGTGCTGGATGGAGAGCTTCAGCAGCTTGGCGAACAACTGGCGCATGCCGACACCGAAGAACCTGGCGATAAGCTCGATCCGCATATCGGCCTTGGCTGTCAGCAGCTCAGTACCGCGCGCCGTCTTGTTCAGCGCGTTTTGGTCGGTGCCGGCCGAGTAGCGGTTGAAGCCCGTCCGGTTCTCTGCCCAGCTGGCGACCCATTCGTTGAACTGGTAGGCCGGCGCGCCCAGCGAAGGCTGCACGATAGGCTGCAACGCATCCTGCGCCGACCCTTGGCCTCGGATAACGCCGCCTGGACGATTGTCCAGCACATCATCCACGTTCACCGAGGCGTTAGTGTTGATGTAGATGCGGCCGTTCACCGACAGCAGCATGTTGTCTTCGATGGCGCGGACCGTTCGCGTGCGCAGCTTCTGCGGCTCGATGGCGCGGTCCGCCGGACAATCACCGAAGAAGGCATGCGGGCGTGGAATCGGACAAATCCACACAAACGGATGGTCGTCCACCTGCTCGATAGCAACGCTGCCGTCCTCGTAGACCGCCAGCTTGTCATCGATTAAGCAGACTTTGACCCACTCGGCCACGCCATCCGCGTCTGCATCCAGCTTGATGTAGCACTCGGAATAGCGAACCAGCGCGTGCGAGTCGTGAGGAACGTCATAGTTGAACGAATCCGTCTCGCCCAGCAGTTCCAAGGCTTCGCTATCGGTCGGGCCGCCGTCTGCGGCGCCAACTCCACTCACGTTGTAGCCGTCCTGCGCAAGCTCGTACTTGCGGCGGTACATTTCTTGGCCGATGGCGGCCGGCTCGGCGCCCCAGCGGGCGTTTTGGTCCACGCGCATTTCGTGAGGCGCACAGGCCATGATGCGGATGGTCTTCCGGCGCGACTCCTTGCGCACCGTGAAGGTCAGTAGACCGTTGTCGTCAACCTCAGGCTCGGAGGCCGGCTCCCACCCGTCCTGCATGAGCATCAACAATTGTTCCTGCGTCTGCCCTTCGTACTTCTGTTTGGCGTCGTCGGCCTCTTCCTCGGCCCACACCTTCACGAAGCCGACCTTTTGGATCAGCGCATCCTTGAACCAATCGTAGATGACGCCAACGCCGTCATTGCGGACATAGAACAAGTGATTGACGTAGGCGGTCGCTAGCTTGGCCTCCTCTTCGCTGCCTGGCTGACCTTGCCCCTCAAACGTCACCGCATCATCGCTGCCGACGAACATCCGCATGATCTGAGGCAACATGCCTTCGATGGTGTCGGCAACATCCGTAGCCACGAAGTCAGAGCGGTCGGCAACCTCTGGCGGCGCAAGTTCCCCCACGGGCTCGGCGTTGTAGAACTCCAAGTTCCGCAGGCGTGCGCGGCTAACATCGGAGTCCGGGCTGCCCAACGCCGTGGCGATGAACTCCCGCGCAACACTCTCGATTTGCTCGTCCGTGAGCTTTTCGGCCATTACTTCCGTTTCCTCATTCCGTCAGCGAATGTCAGCGCCGATGTGCGTATGTCGCTCGGCATTCCGTTCGGGTAGTAGTTCGGCCAGGCTTCGCGGGCGGCGCGTATGGCGTCCGCTTCACTGTTCCCGGCTATCAGCGTCTGCACATACACCTTGGTCGCCTTCCGCTTTAGCTCGGCGGCCGCGCATGGCTCGCTCATCGGAGTCTCTTGTATTTGATCGGCTGCATTGCCTGCGGCTGCGGTCGTTGCTGGTAGTCGATTGCCATGCCGCCGAAGCCGTCACAGGCGTGGCTGGACCAGTCGTGATCCGGCCCAAGGCCCATGCCCCTCGCGTCATCGCGCTTTTCGTGATACCAGCCCAGCGCATCGCGACCAGGGCCAGTCGTTGCCTCGTTAAACCAAACCTGCGGGAACACGCGGCGGACGGCCTCAATGCGGGCCGTTGCCGCGCCAGCGCCAATGTTCGGCATCGTGCGAACGTTGAAATTGGCGTCCTTGAACGCGCTCTCATACGTCACGCGATACACGCGGTCATGGTTAACGCCGTCGTGCGGCAGGACAATCTCTGCCCGGTCATATCCTCGGCAGCGAAGCCAGTGGACATGCTCGCCAACTTCCTGCCCAACGGCCTCGTAGTAGTCCAGCACGCGAATCTGCTGCCCCACGAACTGGACAATCCAAAACGTGAAGGCGTCTGACCGTTGTGACGTGCCGCCAATGTCCGCGTAGGCGCGAACCGGCAGCAGCGGATCAGCGGCTAGAGCCCCGATGCGCCCCTGCGCTTTGCACTCGGCAAGCTGCTTGGCGAAGTACGCGCCCTCGGCAACCGTGACGTAGCCGCCTTCCCAGATGTGGTCGTACTGGTCCGGCTGCATGCGCAGACAGTCCAGTCGTTCTTGCTCAAGCTCTGCGGTGAACCAGGGGTTGTCCCGCCAGTTGGCATGCACAACCTTGGCCCCGGTGGGCAGCTCCTTGCCTCGAAACAGTTCGTCTACCGGGTCCGTCTTTCGGCGTGCGTTCCAGCTAAACCACAGCTCCGAGCCTGGCGCGCGGATCGTCGGCCGAAGCAGGCTCAGGCTGTGGGATGTGGCCGACTGCGCCTCTTCCCACCAGGCCCGCTTGAACGCCTCAAGCGACTTGATGCTCTCGGCCGTGTAGTCCTGCATGCCCTTGAAGATGACTAGGCCATCCTTGGGCGTCTGGATCACGTCCCGAAACACCTTGAAGCCTTGCGGCTCGCCTAAGCCGAAGTCGCGCAGCTTGGCCTCGATCAGTGCTTTGCTCGACTGTGCGAGATCTTTCTGGACTTCGCGGATGCAGACCGACCGCAATCCCTCTCCGGACTCGCCTGGCTCACATAGGGAGTCCTCAATCAGCTTGCCGGCGAAGAAGTGGGACTTGCCCGAGCCGCGTCCGCCGTGTGCCGCCTTGTAACGCGCAGGAGCAAGCAGCGGCTCAAAGACGGCCGCTGTATCGATCCGTAATACGGTCATTCGGTTCTGACAATACGACGCTCAATCGCCTCGAACTTCAGCGGATTGTCAGCGTCGCCAGCCACGGTCAGAGGCAGAAGCTTCGGATAGACGCTAGCCCAAAACGCCTTTTCGTTCTGAGGGTCGGACTTCGCCCACTCCACCAGCCTTTCCATTCCGCCTAGCGCTGTTGCCGCGCCCGCGATGACGGCCTTTGCCTCTGCAGTGGTTTTGTTAACTGAGCCTTTCGGGCGTCCGCGCTGCTTCAATGGCGTCGGATTTGGGTTCGCCATTTTCATTTCCTACTTTATTCAGGCTGCCGTTAGGCTTGGCCCCAAAGATTCGCGCCCAGTTGTCCGAGAAAGTTTTGTCGTCCACGGCAAAGGGGCGTGGCATTGATCCCTTCCCACTCACCTATTCGCCTCGTATGCCTTGAAAGACTGGATAGTCGTTACATCCGGACGCCGGTACTCGACCCAATTTGGTAGCGATACGAACTTTCCGCCACGCTTCGCCTTAACTTCGTAACTAAGGTTTGGCATGTTTGTATAGGTGGCGAAATACTCATTGAGCAGTTCAGCCATTCGAGCCTGCCAGTCATCCGGCATTTCGTGCATCAGGGATCGCGGCATCACCAGCCACGACGCTCTGGACAGTCCGAAGACTCCCCATAGCGCAGCGTGCCCCTCTGGCTCGCGCATTACGCCGTCCTCACTGCGAACGTATGAGCCGCCAGCCATTACTCGCTCTGCGCCTCATACGCCTGAATCAGGGCTTGGACGTGGGCGTCGGCTTCTCGGCCGATTCCAATAATTCGCCCGACAGCCTCTGCTCGTAGTTTCCGCTCTGCCTCAAGTTCGCCGGCAGTGGCTGCACGGTCGGACAGACGCCCGGTTTCGCAGGCTGCCCAATGCTTCCGCAGCCGCAGAGAGCCATTGGCAAGCCCAGCCACAATGCGGTCAGCTTCAGCCTGTGCATCCTTCTTCCCTTGTTCGTATCGTTCGGCGGCGGCGTTCGTGCCTGCCTGCCGTTCCTGCTCGACCTTGCGAGCGTTCGCCTGTGCCAGTGCCTCAGCCTTGTTGGCCTTGGCTTCCAGCGTGGCAATTGCCAGGTCAGCGCTGCGATCGCGCCATTCCCAGCCCAGCCATGCGGACAGCGCCAGCAGGCCCAGCGCAATGAGTGCCTTGACCTGCATTCGTTTCTCCGTTTAAGGCGACGCCAAAACGAACGTGCAGCCGCTTCGGTCGGTCATCGCCGATACCACGCCGACAACCTGACCCTTGTTGTTCATCAGCCCGCTACCGGAATCCCCATGGCAGATCGTCGCCACGACCACAATCCCCTTTCGGGACACCTTGGCGATGTAGCCCTCTCGGTAAACCTCAGGCTCGCCCATCGGATTACCGAACCAGCGCACCCGGTCGCCGACCAGTGGCTTGCCGCGACTGGCCCAGCGGTCGAACCGAACGCCCGTGACCGTCACCACCACCGCATCTAGGCCCGCGCTTGCCACGCTCGTCGCCGTGACCTGGGCGCCGCCCACTGCCCTCAGCTCGTCACCTCGGACGCAGTGCTGGGCCGTCAGCACCTTGTCGGGTCCGACCGCCGTACCGCTGCATACGCCGCCGCTGGCGAACTCCAGGCGCTTAGCTGTGGCCGCTATGTCTGCAACCGTGGCGCAGCCGCTACAGCCTGCCAGGATCGGCAGCAGTAGCAGGCCGACCAGCTTCATGCCTTGGTCACCGCCTGGTCGCCAACGTTCCCCGCGAGGTACAGCCCCAGCACCCAAGCCGACTGGCTGAGCCACTGCTGGCTGTCGATCTTGCCGGCGATGAAGAAGGCCAGCCCTGCCACGAAGGCAGCGCAGGCGAGGATGAATTTCCGGGAGGCGTAGCGGGATTCGCTCATGCCTTGCCCTCGCACATGGCCCGCTCAGCCTCACGTCGCCGAACAAGGCCACGAACCTTCTTGCCGCCCGCATAGACCCAGCGGCCAATCTCGGCGCATGCGCCCTTCCAGTCGCCCGCATTGGCCTTGCGCTGCAGCGTGGACCCGCAAACCGCCCGTGGTCCTACGTTGAACGCCAGCGAAGTGACCGCCGCCAGTTGGTAGTCCGTGCCGCCGACGATGCAGCGGCGAACATGCCCATAGGCCACCGCCAGGTCACCCGTCAGCAAGGCTTCGCACTCCGCAGGCGTCCGTGCTGGCTGGCCCGCCTTCACGTCCGGGCCGGTGTGGCCGTAGCAGACCGTCGGAACGCCAACGATGTCCTTGTAGACCGGGAGACTGCGACCCTCCCATGGCTTGACGATGCCAGCGGCTAGCGCAATCACGCCAGCAGCCGCAGCAATGGCAATCCTGCCCTTCACTTGCGCTTGGCCTTCCATTCCCGGCGCCACTTCCAAAGCAGGTACCCGAGCTGGGCGACGACGTATGCAATCGTCACCGCATACATCCACTCCTGAACGCCCCACCCAGCCGCCGAAGCGCCAACAACCGCAATCGCGGGGGATGTCTTGATCGCCGCCGCGCTGGCTGCCTCGGATAGTTCGTGGTTCACATGCGGTCCCCTATTGCTTGCGCTTGCCGCGCTTCTTTTGCTCCACGCGGTAAACGTCAACCGGAGCGCTCGTGTTCGGGTCTACGGTCGCAGCAGCCAATACCGCCTGCTCCGCCGTCGCCCCATAGAAATTCATCGCGGCCATAGCGGCCTGCGCACCGGACCCCAGCGCATACGCGCCCAGGACCGGGATAAACGTCCATTGGGGGTCGCTGTAGTAGCCGACCCTGCCATCACCAAAGGCCACCAGAAGTTCGGCGTCTTTCAGCTTGGGGGGCGCCCCTTTGGGCCTTGCCAGCCAATCCAGCGCCCGCTGCAGGCGCACGGAATCGCCTGCGCCGCCGGCAACACCCCCGCAGGGGAGCCGAACCAGCTTGGGGCCGCGATTCATCACCGCGCCCGCCGTTTCCTGAGTGTCCGCCGCCATCGCCCCGTCTCGATAGGCGATGGTCGTCATTCTGTCCTCGGTGAATGGAGCCGCTCGTAGGACTTGAACCTACAGCCGACCGCTTACAAAGCGGCTGCTCTGCCGTTGAGCTAGAGCGGCTTGAATGGTGCCAGCCGGGTATGGCTTGCCCCGGCGACACATGGATCGCTCAAAAGCGGGCGTCCGGACAGAGGCTGTGCTGGCAAAGAAAGTTTGTTGTCTTCCCAACCCACTATCACCCCTGAATCTAGAAAGGGGATTTCAGAGCTTGTCGCTCATTGTCGATGGCTTCACGCGGTAACAGCCAGTTCCCGTCATATCGATTGCGCCATCGAAGCCGCTGCCCCATCCCCACTTGCCGCGCGGCGCTTCAGGCTCAACCCACCGATCCCGCATCCATACTTCCCGCACGGCAATCTGGAGACGCACGAAATATTCGTCCATGCTCGCCTTGTTCCGGGTGTAGACGTAGTTCCGCAGCTTCCGGTACGTCTTGGGGTCGACCCCTGCAACGTCGGCAATGTCCTGGCCAGCGATCAGCCATTCGTGCTTGTTCAGCCGGTAGAACGCGTCCCAGCCGGCCAGGGCGCCCATCTCCTCAGTCGGCAGGCCCGTGCGGATCAGCCCAGACTCGGCTGCGGCAATCGCGAACGCCACGCACCAATCGCGCAGGACCTGCCGTAGATGCGAATCCCCCGCGTAGACCGTCCGGTAAAGCGCCCAGTTCGGGAATCCGTTCTGCCACTCAGCCCGCACCCTGCGGTCAGCATCGATGATCTTGTCGGTCACCTGGCCGACAAGGTAGGTCTCGAAGTCAAGGCCGCGAACGAACCAATCGCCAGCCATTACGCAGCCCTCGCCAGTGATAGCTTGTATTCCGCGTCCTTCACCGTCTTGCGCAGGAACGCCCCTAGGCTCATCCCCTCGTACTTGCGGCAGAGGTAATCCAGCGTCAGCGGCATCACGCAGTAGTCGCCGTCCCGGACCTCGTTCAGCACGACAACGCCTCGCCAGTGGCCTTGGCCCTGTGCGCCCCGGTAATCCTCGTCGTGTAAGTACGCCGATCCTGCGACTAGGCCGTGCCAGTTCGCGCCACTGGCCTGAATCCGTGTTCCGTAACGGAACCCCTGCTCGTGCCCCTGCACAAAGCTGCACCCGATCTTGTTTAGTCGGTTATCGATGGATCCGCCGATGGCATGCGCGCTATGGCTGGACTGGAAATAGTGCGAGTACAGGACGCCGTCCTGCCAGACCCGCTCAAGGAACGGATGGCGCTCCCAGTCACGGGTCAGCAGATGGTGCTCGCCAATCGTGCCGGCCCACTTAGGCGCGTTGTTGACGGCACGATTGATTCGGTTCTCATGGTTGCCGAACAGAAACACCTTTCGCGGGCTCCATTGCCGTTCCTTGTTACGCCTAAGACGGGCTTGCTCGGCCTCCATTGGCGCACACAGGCGCGAGAAGGCCTCGTTACCAGCCTGCACATCGTCCTCGTACCGCGCGCCCTCCATCTTCATGCTGCCGGGACCGTCGTGCATCGACAGACTAGGCATGTCGAAATGGTCTCCGATGTGGACAACCGTGTCGGGCCGATAGTCCACGATGGCTTGCGCAATCCAGTCGATATGCGCAGTAGGAACTCCGGGGCGCACTTGGGTATCAGGCAAAATAAAATGACGACTCACAATTCCCCCTTCATGTAAGCAATCATCCGCTCTAAGTCTTTAATTGATGCGTCCCCTTTCATTCTGTTCGCTCTACGAGATATGACTCGCACGTTCCCCCTTACGTAGCCAAGAGAGTTGTCCACGCGATCTAGTGACGCCCCATTTCTAGATGCAGCCGAAAGAATTGAAATTTCATCGCCAGTGATAGGGCAATGAGTCGGAACGGTCACGTCTTCTAGAGTTATGGCGAATTCCTGCCCGTTAGCCTTTGCCCTACTCCTTGCGGTTCGCCACAAGTAATAGGCCGGGTTTGCCATATACCGGTCAGCCCGAGTGGCGTCATTTCGCTTCTTTTGCTGTTCCCACCTGTCAGGATTCCTTGCTCTCCATTCCCTGAGTCGTTCCCGGTTATGTTCTGGATTACGTCTGAGAGCATTTGGGTTTGGCTTTGGCCCTGGCTTAACCATTCAATCCCCCTGCTCCGTCATCCAAGCCGTAGCGCTCGCGTAGGCTTGCGGGCTGTGTTCGCGGGATGCCTCGCCGTGTTTCAGGCCGGCCGTTGCGGCGTCCTCGTCGTGCAGCTCCATCAATGCGGCGACTATGGGCGAGTCCGGAACGTCTTCGGGCGTCAGAAACGGTCTAGCCTTTGCGACGTTGGTCGCCCCGCGAGCAATGGGCGCGCCTGCCGCTTCCAGTTCCTTTTGCAGCATCGCCAACGCACGCCATGCGACCTTGGCACTGTGCAGGACGCCATCGGTGTCCGTCGTTCCTCGCTGCAACAGGTGGCGAATCAGGGCGTCCGCCTCGTCGCCGGACTTGGCCCTGTTCCAATGCAGCGGTTGGCCGGGGTTATGCTGGTCGTTGCCTTTGGCCGACAGGCCGGCTACGGCGACCAAGGCCGAAGGGAAGTAATCAATCAGGCCCGTGGCAAGCGGGATTGTCTTACGGGCCTGAGCGTCGTCGGGGAGCGTCATGCGTTCACCCTGGGCTTCGGCAGCACCTTCAGCGACTTCATGTCCTCTGTACGAAAGTAGCTTCGGCCGACGCGAATGCATTTCACTGCATGGACTTGTTTACCGTTAGCCGCCTTGTGGGCCTGCTCGCAGGTGTGAGCGAAGTTTTCCTCATAGACAGGCACTTCGAAGGGATACCCTAACTTCGATTCAAACCTCGTCTTGCCCGTGTCTTCGCGCCAGCAGTAGAGCGTTACAGTCGCCGCCTTGCCGATTACTTCCTTGATTTCCAGTTCGGTCGGCGCAGTCACTGGCACCGCCGGATAGTTCGGCAGGCCATTCCTAAGCACACCAAACGCAGCCTTCCAGTACCAAGCAGCCATCTCCGCCCCCTTTGGCGGTTTCGTGATGGCACCAGTAAAGCGATTACCTGTGCAAGTGTCCTAGCCAACCTTGCAAAACTTTCGGTGCCTGTCTGCCATGTAATAGACCGTTCGCTCGGCTACCCCTAGCCGCTCGGCAGCAACAGATCTCCCAAGCGGCAACAACTCCGCCGCCTGCGCGTCTCGCATGCGCTTGTCGTGGGCAGCCCGATACCTGCCAACCAGTTCCCCTAGCGCAAGTTCAAACTCGACACCCGCGCCGTATTCGGCCCGCATGGCGTCGCACAGTTTCAGCATCGCGTCGTCGGTCGGTCGCATCGCTACCCCCCCCCCTACATCCGGCTGGCCGCATACGCCACGCCAAGCGCAGCCCACGCGTGCGATGAAACCCCATAGCAAGGGCCTGGCGCGGACTTCGTTCCTTTCGGCCCGAGAATCCGTTGCAGCCCCGCATTGACCTCCTTATCCCCGGCGCGATGGTTCAGGCCAAGCGATTTCTTCACCTGACGGCGCGGAATCATCAGAACTTGCTCCGGGTCTCCGCTGGATAGTCGGAAGCGCTCTTCCCATCGCACGGTATAGAGGCTTTCATCGGCCAATGGCTGCCCGGTGGCGACGAATAGCTCAATCGCCATAATGTCGCTATTGTCGTCACGAACGATTTGCAAAACGTCATCGTTGGGGAGCACCCCAGCAAACAAGACCCGGTCTCCATCAAAGCGGACTAGTCCGGACTGCGTGGGCCCCGGGTCTATGGCAAGAATGACCATCACGCAACCCTCAGCATCGGCGCGCCGCTGACCGGGTAGCGCCACTTGTTAGATTTCACGTCCAGCAGCGATTCCCCAAGCGGACGCGGCCACACGTATTCACCGGACACTTTTCGCCCTGGCTTGCACCTCGGCTGCGGAATTGGCTTTCCTGTCCGCAATCTGTTAGCGGCAATCTGCCGCTGCGTCCGACACTCCTTGCACGCAGAGTGGCGCCCCATTGCCGCCGGGCCTGGGCTGTAGGCGGACAGTGACTTGACCCGTCCGCAGCGACTGCATTTCTTCATACTCATGCAAATATTGCCTCCGTAATGTCGTATTTCTTCAAGCCCGGATTGACGATTACGTATTCCAGTTTCCACAGCTTCGGCGCGTACTCGGCATAGGCGCGCAGCCACGCCATGCGCCGATCCTCGCGCTCCATCGTGTTGCCTTGGTCAAGCAACTGGTGGCAGTGGCGGCAGGCAGGCACATGGAAGCAGTCGTGCGCCTTCATCCCCATGCCCTTGCCGAACATCGGCCAATTGGCATGGGCTGGCTCGCCGTTTCCGCCTACACAGCCGGGGAAGCGGAGCATGCAAGGGAATTCATAGGCCAGGTCCAACAGTTGTCTGTCGCGCTGATTCATGCGGCACGCTCCATCGGTACAAACACGCCAGCACTAGCCGCAATTCGCTCGACCATCGCCAGGAACTTGTTGAACTCGTCCGCCTTGATTACGTTGCGCTTCCCGTTCTCGTCGCGCGTTGTCGTGCGACGCGGGAAGCTGGCGACGCCTTCTGGGTTGCGCGGCGTCTTCGGGACCGGCTTGTCCACCCAGCCGAAGAAGGTTCCACACATGAAGGCATGGATCCCGTTGTCCCCGTCAACCTCGTAGCCCATTGCCTCCGCAATCGGCGGGTACGCCACGCCGAACAACAGGCTGTTCTGCTCGTTGCTGCGGGTTTTCTTCCACGGCGAGCAGCTAACCTCAAGCGGCAACGGCTGGGTCAGCATGAAGGCCAGATACCGCTCTCTTTCCGCTTCGTTTGCCAGCTTCACTTTCGCATTCCTCCCGCGTTCCGGTGATTACCCAATCCTTCCCATCCGTCAGCGTGTATCTCCACTCGTCCCGCACCAGCGCCTTTCACAGGAAGAATCTCGGCGGGTCGGATTCCAGGTGGTAGTTGGATTTCTTGAGCCATTTCATGCCGCCTTTAGCCTTAGCGTTTCTCGTTTGGGGCCAGAAGCTGCCGCTCGCATCATTGCCAATGCGGCAATCGGACAAACGCCCCCCGCCTCCGCTATCTCCGCCGCATTGCAGCCGTGAACCATCAGCGCCCATACGTCGGCATCGGTAAGCGGGCGCGTCGGCTTGGCCGTCCAGTCGAAGTCAGTCATGACGCCCCCCGATGCTTTGCCGTTGCCTCGGCAATCTTCCTGTCGCGCTCTGCCGAGTCGATTTCTCCGCGCTCATACTGCTGACGGGCATAGCTCACCGCGTTTTCCAGCGGCGTCTCGCTCGGGCCGGCAGGCTTTCCACGTGGAACACCGGATGAGGCCGTTGCAGTGGAGCCAGACTTTCCGGCCTTGTTCTGCTCCTGACCCAGCCAACGAGTCACGAAACGCAGAACGCCGCCGCGAGTCTTGCGGTTCGCCGGGTTGGCAATCAGCCATCCGCGCATGGCACGAAGCTGTGACGGAACGTCAACGGCCCGATACAGGTCGGCAAATTCACGCACCTGCGCCTCGGTCACGCCGTACTCGCTTCCATCATTCAGCGGCAGCAAGGCGGCTGGGGGCTGGCCCGCAGGGTCGGCCCCATCAATACCGCCTCCGTTTACGAATACGCCTCCGCCTCCGCCTCCGTGCGCGGATGACTGACCATTGACAGACAATTGACCGTCATCTGTCCGCCAATCATCCGGCAGCGGGTACTTGGCGCTGTTCGCCCGCGTCCTTTGGCGAAATTTCGGAATTGCGATATAAGGCTTTCCCTCGGACTCGTATTGCACGATCAGCGAATGCTCGGCTAGCTCACGCAGCCACTCGCTTACCTGTGCAACAGTAGAGTCACGCAGCGGCAGGCACTTTGCCCGCACGATTACCGGACGCCCATCAAAAGCGCCGAAGTCATCCGCAACTACTACCAGGCGGTAGAACAGGCATTCGGCCTCATACGAAACCATCGCCAGCGTTTCGCTTGTGGTGATACCCTCACGGATGATCCGGTTAGGCATCAGAACAGCCCCCCGCTTTTTGAAACTCGGAACAGAATCGGGGTCAAGGCCTCTGCCACATCGTCTGCGCAGCCAACGGCGTTCCGGTAAATGTCGCTTCCCGTGAATCGCATCACGGGGAACCCAGCCTTCAGGAAGAAGCGGTCACGCTCTTTGTCCCGCGATGCCTGCTCCTTACTCTTTTCGTGGAAGGCGTGCCCATCACACTCAACAGCTACCCCGCCGACTTCGCTGCTGCACTTGAACCAAATAAGAAAGTCAGCTTTGTACTTCCCGATCCGGGCTTGCGGCGTAATCCAGAACTTAAGCGCAGAGGCCGGCTCTTTGTGGTATTCATCCTCTGGGCCCTCTAGGTAGTCAATATCCGGAAATCCGGACCAATCAAAGTTCATCCAAAGAAGCGCGCCAAGCAGGCGATCTTCAATAGGACTTCCGGTGCGGTCCCCGTTATAGGCATCGCCGAGTGCCGAATACCGCTCGGCGATGGTCATAACGAATGCTTCTGGGTCGCAGTGCCCGTCATTGGAATCCGGCTCCATCCAAAAGCCGTGAATGCCTGATAGGACCCATTTCCCCATCGCGGCCGAAAAAGACTCAACCGCCTCCGACGGTGCATTTTCGCTAAGGCTTGGGCTGTAGTCCTGCCGCAGCTTCTCAAAAAGTTTCATCACTCCCCCTTATCGATCCCAGCAACGATCCACCGGGCTATGACGATCTGGATTGCCCTGGCCGTAGCGTTGCAGCGTTCGCAGTCCTCACGGGCCTCCCGGGTGCGCTGTAGGGTCTGTTCTCGGGTCATGTGTTCCTCCACCACACCGACTTCCCATGAAGGCGATCACAGGAGATGAGGCCGGCACGCCGTAAGGCTTGGATGCGACGGTCAACTACCCGCCACTTACCCAGCACAAGCGGGTGACTGTTGACCCTGTGATTGATTACGTTCCAGTTGAGCGGACCATTGGCCAGCAACGCCATGATCTGCTCGTCAAGTTCGGTGTACTTGCTCATGCCGCAGCGCCTCCAGGTGGCGGCATCGGCCGCGTATAGCTCCGCAGCCATGCCTCGCGCTCGCGCTTCTGCTTGCAGGCGGCGAAGTCGATCACCTGCGCAGGCTTGGGCGCGTGCGCCTCCCAATTGATGCGGACGATGGTCATTGCCATCTCGGTAGCGTTCATTACGCGGCCCTCGCTCTCAGGTCGGCGTTCTCGGCCTCAAGTCGCGCCATCCTTTCCTCAGGCGATTCGACACGAGGCACCATGTCCATGCCGCAGCTATGGGCAACCCATTGGCTCCACCCCCAGTTCCGCACTGAACGGGCGAACGTCAGTGCCAAGTCGGCGGGCATGTGAGCGTTGCCGGCCACAATCCGGGACAGCTGCGAAGGCTCCATGCCAATGTCGTTGGCCACCTGGCGCTGGGACTTCTTCCCATAGCGAATCGCCAGCATCACCGCCTCGCCAGACGTTCGGCACAGGCCAATCAGGTGCGCCGGAACACGCGTCATTCCGGGGACTGGACCAATCAGCGCTAACTCGTGTTGCATCGTGTTGACTCGTGTTGACGGTTGATTTGCGGATGAAATTCAAGGCATGGACAACGCCCACGCGCTTATCGAATCAATCAGGTCTGCCCCGCCGAACGTCTCGGTCGTCGTTCGGATTGCAGGGCGTGTGTTCGCCTTTCGCTGGGTTAGCGGGAAGCTGGTGTATCGGGTGTTGCGACAGGAGCCAACGGCTGGCGTAGGATTCGCCGAACCGGGAACTCAAGGGGACTGAGCCATGGCCGAACTGCTGGATAGAGACTTTCAGCGGGAACTGCTGATCCTTGCTGCCGACAAATACCCCCAACCCGCTCCGTTGATCCAAGGGCTGGCGCTTGAGCGACGGACAAGGGTCAACGTGGCCTACTTGGATGAGCACGGCCTTATTAAGGCCATCTATTCGAGTACGCACGGCCGCCGTGTGCCGCCTTCCGGCGTATTGATCACGGCAAAGGGCATCGACTTCCTCGCCGACGATGGCGGCTTGAGCGCGATCCTGGGCGTGGTAACTGTCAAGCTCCATGAGGAGACCCTGAAGGAGCTTGTAGCTGCGAAGATTGATGCGTCTGACTTGCCGCCTGCTGAGAAGGCGAAATTCCTAACTCAGTTGCGCGAGCTGCCTGGCGAGACCACAAAACACCTTGTGCTGAAGCTCGTGGATGCGGGGCTTGAGAACTGGCACAAAGCACTGCCACTACTTCAAGGCATGCTGGGTTGACGGACATGCGGCGGAACAACAGCCGCAGCTCGCCCGTTAGCTGGATTTCCAGCTCATCGGTACCGGCTGGGATGCCTTCTAGGAACATCCCGTTCGAATGTAGGACGAGGGCGTCAGGCAGCATCCCTGGCCTCCTCGCTGGGAGGTGGGCCGTCCTTTCGACGGCCTCGGGGGCGCAAGGTCAGACCGGACCTCGCCAATATCTGGCGGACCCGCTCCCTACTAACCCCGTACCTGCCCCCGATACCCGAAAGGGTTTCCCCTGCCTTGTAGGCTTGGGCCATGTCGGCCTCGCGGCCGTAATCGCGCTGGATTTGTGCCATGCGCCAATACTAGGCATTGCCTATCTTTGGTGTCAAGGCATTGCCTATACCGCCTGTCGGAATGGTCTTATTAGGTAATGCTTACAGGTCCGGAACTCGGCAAAGCCATTGAGGAAGCGATGCGCCTAAAGGGCGTTAATCGCAGCGAAACTGCGCGCCATTTTGGCGTAAGGCCAGAATCGACCTATGACTGGACAAAATATGGACGGATCGCCAAAAAGCACCTTCCGGAGCTATTCAACTATTTTGCCGACGTAGCTGGGCCTGAGTTTTGGGGAATGCCGCCGTCTCAGTCTACGGGACTCGATCTTGACACTCTACAGATCGCGCTCGTCGCGGTCAGAAAAGCCATCGAGGCTGCAGAAGTCTCGATTGACCTATACAGCACCGCTCCTTTAATTGCCCTCGCTTACCGCGAGCGGTCAACGTTGCCGGCCAAGCCGACCAACGCACAATTGAAGGAATTCGACAGGCGAATCATTGAGCGGCTGGAACTGGGAGTGAGTAATGGCGAATGGGGAGAAGGACGAATTGCTGGAACTGGCAAAAAAGGCAATTCGGCAAGCAAGGCCCAAAAGGCGGCGAATCGGGATCGTTGAGGCTAATGGCAATATCTCGCCAATAATTGATGAAACACCTTGCCACTTTGTCAGGGATGTGCCAGCAAAAATATTGACAATGCACAAACGGGAAATGGAGACATAAGCATGGCTACCTGGCTCTTGTGGTCAGCAGGAATATTGATTGTTGCTGGCGCCTGGTATGCATTCAAAACATATGATGAAGTTGTTGCCATGCGAAAGGAACTAGCAAATCTCTCTGCATTTATGGAGAAAATTGCAGATACCCAAGGATGGCGCACGCGTCGAGGTGGCTGACATAAGTAAAAACCCCGCTTAGGCGGGGTTTCTTGTGTTCCATGTTGGAGTGCTCACACAAAGGCGTCGGCACTGACGCCAAATCGATCCTTTAGGCCTCTCACCTGGCGGATATTTATTTCGCGCTTTCCGCTCATAACCTCCGACACCACCCCCTGAGTCCCAATTTCGGGGAGTTCGCTTTGCGTCAGCCCATGCTGCGTCATAAGGAACTTGAGCATGGCTATTCCAGACACTTCCTTGGCGGGGTAGTGTTGGTCGTCAAAGTCGCCAATCAGTTCGCCCAAGGTCGCGGCAAGATTTGCCAGAGGGTGACCTTCGTCCGCAGCGCCGGCATCTAGCAGTTCATTCAGCGCCTCAACGGCAGCCTCATAATCCGCAATCGTGCGGATGGGCTTGAGAGGGACGGACTTCTCAAGGGCCACGAAGTGCTTAGTGATGGTCTTAATCTGAGCGTTCATATTATGGCTTCCACTCATCGTATTCGTTGTGAGTCAGTACGTGGCGAACGAATAGCATCTGTCGGTTGAAGTGGATTGCTGCGACGATCCGGTATTTATTCCCACCAATATCAAATACGTAGAAATCGCCCACCTTATCTGTTGCATTCATTACGGATTTCAGGGCAGCGAAGTGCTGGTATTCGCCTGATTCGATGATCTTTCTCCAAGCCTGTAGCGGCTCGTCCGCCTTCGGATGGATCTCTGCGAAATCCACGAGGGCTTTGTTGGAAATGACCCTCACGTGGCGGCATCTCAATTTGCGATGTGGCTATCCTATATCTCATTTTGAGATTAGGCAAGCGGTTTCTATCTGATCGCCCCGGAATTGCACGGGGTTTCATAGGTTTGGCGGCGGAAAGCTGAATGGAACTACCGTTCGTCGGCTCCTAGGTATTGCCTATTGCATATGACTAGGTATTGCCTATACTCCCATCCATCGCCCCGGCACCCGCCGGAGGGCATGGAGGGAAGGATGAACGCGAACGCATCGCTCAATGCACAGGCAGCGCTTCCGGCAATCGGAAGCAAGGGCACGTACAGCGGCTTCCCCGCCACCGTCGTCGGCCATTACTACGAAATGGTTGAGCTTCGGGTTCCGGGTGGCGTGACCTGCGTTTCTCCCTCTCTTTTCATCGAAGGGGGCCAGCAGTGAGCGCAATGATCGAGAGTTCCCCCACGGTCGCCCCGTGTGGTGTTGTGGGTGGGGTCGCTCCCCACCACGAGCCGGCCCAGGCAATGGCGCACACCGGCTCTGCGGACGGCGTAACCGTCCTTCCGGAGACGGTGCGCGACCTGATCGGCTGGGCAAATCGAGCGCTCGTGTATTTGGAGCATCCCGACGTGCAAGCGATGGGATTCGCTGCACATCCTGAACCTGTGGCTTTCCAGCTCCGAGCCGCTATCGCCCGCGCGCAAGGTGGTGTCCAGTGACCCACCTCCGCAACGCCCTCGCCTGGCTGGCTGATCGGGTCGATGGGCTGGTGTCGCTGCTCTCCGATTTGGCCGGCCGGATTCGCGGCAAGGCGGGTGAGCTGTGAGCCGCTACGACTTCCCCGGCCAAGCTGCTGCGGCTGCGCAGTACGACAACGCCTGCGATTGCTGCGAGCCGGCCCCGCGCGGCGTCGCGCCTGAGCCCATCGAACGCGAACCCTACGCCGACCGTGCCCGCGAATGGGCAGGCGTCGAATCCTGTTCACGCGCGTTCGTTCCGTCGAACCGGCAAGAAGGAGACGTATTTTGATTTCTTTCATCACTCCGACCGCGCTGCCGATTGAGGCTGCGACCACGATGGGCGTTTCCGTCAAGGAAATGGACGGCGCTATCGGCATGTTCGGCACCGGTCTGAAATATGCCATTGCGGGCGTCCTGCGTCTTGGTGGAAAGCTTGAAATCAGCATCGACGGTCAGCACTACACGTTCATCGCGCGGGACGCGGACATTCGCGGCCACACCTTCCGGATTGTTCACTGCAACGACCAGGCCTGCGGGTTCACCACGGAACTTGGCAAGCATTGGGAGCCGTGGCAGTTGTTCCGGGAGCTGGCCAGCAACACGCTGGACGAAGGCGGCCATTGGGCGAGCGGTAACGCCCCGGACAGTCAGGGCCGGACTGTCATCCGTGTGGATTGCCGGCAAGTCGAGGAATCCGAACAAACGGAAGCCGTGTTCAGGCCGAAGTCCGAAGTCCTGATTAGCTCCACGCTGGGCGCGCAGATTTACGACGGTCCGTCTCGGCACTATTACTACCGGGGAATTCGCGCCGGGTCTTTCCCGAACATCGCGCCGGTCACCGTGGATGTCTCGAATGGCTCGCTTTCGGAAGATCGCCTGCTTGACCAATCCACCGTCGAAGCCGAGTTGACATGGACTTTCCGGTCAGCGACGCAGTTCGACGAAGGGTTGCTGCTGTCTGTCATGTCGCAATCCGACCCCTCTGATTTTTGGGTCCGCCACACCAACGACTATTCATGGGGCAAGCTGCCGGAGTGCGTGATCCGATTCCTGGCGGACCGCCCGAAGATGATCAACCACCCGGGCTTGCGCCGAGAGTTCGACGCGCACCTAAAGCGCGGCGGGTTCGCCAAGTGGCAGGAAATCCCGACGACGGATCGTCACCGTGCCCTGCTTGCTGCGGGAGAGCGCCTCTGCGAATCCATCGGCGTAGACCCTATCCCCGCCGACAAGGTGCATTTCACCCGCGACCTTGACGACCGCACGCTAGCGGTTACGTGCATGGATACCCGCGAGGTTTGGTTCAGCACGAAGCTGGCGGCAATCGGCAACGACGAATTCATGAGTGGATATGTCGAGGAAGCTATCCACGCAATGACTGGCTTCCGCGACTGCACGCGGGAATTCCAGAACATGCTGCTCTCCCTGCTTGTCGGCACGCAGCGCGAACCGATGAGGGCCGCCGCATGACGACCTACACCCCCAGCCGCCACGAACGCGGCCAGTGGATCACTCGCTTGATCTTCACCCTCCGCGGAATTTTCAGGGGATTTGCATGAACGCGAGCGAAGCGAAGGGCGTGCTGGCGGTCAGTGATGAGCAGATCGAGCGCGCTTTGCAGTCCAAATTCGGCCCTGACCATCAGCTTCGTCACTGGATCAGGGGCGGCACAGTCGCCGCGGGATACGACAAGTCCCACGTCGTCCGCGCCTTGATTGCGGAACTAGATTTAGTCCCCCGCGCCGCCGTGGCCGAGTTGATCGAGGCGGACAGGGAATATGACGTGGCCCGTCATGAGTGGGCCTTGCACGCTCCTTCCGGGCTGGGCGAGATCGACCGTCGCACCAACGAGCAGTACACGCGACTGAATTCTGCGAAGGACCGACGCGCCGCCGCCATCGCCCGCATCGTAGGTGCCGCATGACCCGCCGCCAACTCCTCAAAGCCATCGCCTGCTACTGGCTGGTGATCGCCATCTGCGCCGGCACGACGCTGACCCTGTGCCGCATCGTCCAAATCTACGCGCCGAATCCACATGTTCCGTTCATCGCGTCTAGCGCGGTGCGGGGTTGATTGAATCCAGGAGAGTTCAATGAAGATCGAAATCACGAATCGCTTCACGGGCAAAGTCATCTTCGGCGGCGAGTACGCAACGATTGCCGCGTGTCTACTGGCTGCGGTTGCTGCTGGCGCGGACCTGTACGGCGCGAACCTGTCCGGCGCGGACCTGTCCGGCGCGAACCTGTACGGCGCGGACCTGTCCCGCGCGGACCTGTCCGGCGCGGACCTGTCCGGCGCGAACCTGTACGGCGCGGACCTGTCCCGCGCGGACCTGTCCGGCGCGGACCTGTCCGGCGCGAACCTGTACGGCGCGGACCTGTCCCGCGCGGAGTCTGCAGACCACGCTATCGCACAAACTCGGATCCTTCCAGACGGCGACCTGATCGGCTGGAAGAAGTGCTCGGCCGGCGTGATCGTGAAATTGCGCATCCCCGAAGATGCGAAGCGGAGCCACGCATTCGGGCGCAAATGTCGGGCCGAATACGCCGATGTTCTGGAGGTCATCGGCGCAGAGGTTGGCATCACCAATCAGCACGGCCCGCAGACGGAATATCGCGTTGGTCAGCGAGTCATCCCGAGTGGATTTGATGATGATTGGAAGAACGAGTGCGCGGCTGGCATCCACTTCTTCATCACCCGCGCCGAAGCTGAGGCGTACTGACGTGTTCGCCTTCGCCAACTACGCCAGCGCCCCGGCACACAAGCTGCTGTGCGATCAGCGCAACGACTACTTCGTGCAATCCGCCGCCTGTCCGGCATCTATCACCCAAAGCGCCGGGGATACCCGGCAGAGGATTTGAAGTGAGCGGACAAATTGTCCAATTCCAGCCGGCAGTTGAGAACTACGGATCCAGGTCGTTGACGGCGGCGGACGTTCGCGCACAGGTCAACCTGATGCAGGACGTGATGCAGGAAGTCATGCAGAAGGATACGCACTACGGCGTGATTCCTGGCACCAAACAGCCGAGCCTCTACAAGGCCGGCGCGGAAAAGATCATGTCCACGTTCCGCCTCGCCGCTGATCCGGAAGTTGATGACCTTGGCCGCGATGGTGAGGTTCATTACCGCGTTAAGGTTCGCATCCTGACTGCTTCGGGAAACTTCCTGGGCGCTGGCATCGGCGAATGCAGCAGCAGCGAGGACAAGTATGCATGGCGCGCTGCGATCTGTGATGAGGAGTTCGATGCAACACCGGAGAATCGCCGCCGGGTGAAGTTTGCCAAGTGGCAGGGCAAGGTCGAACAGAAGAAGCAGGTACGCACGAATCCTGCGGATGTTTCAAACACCGTACTCAAGATGGCGAAGAAGCGCGGCCTGATCGACGGTGTACTCACAGTGACTGCGGCCTCTGATCTGTTCACCCAAGACATTGAGGACTTGCCGGAGGACGTGGTGGCGGAAATCGTCGGACAGCAGAGGCCGCGTGGTGCTGCGGCTGTCGCTGTCCAACAAGCTACTCCCCAGGACGGCCCAGAGCGCGATGCGGCGCTCGCCGAAGCCTTTGATGTGGCTGACAACGGTGCTGATGCCTTCCGCGAGTTCTGGGCTGCCTGGCCGAAGGAAAAGCGAGCGTTAGTCACCGACAAGATGCAGGCCTTCAAGGCTCGCGCTGAGGAAGCCGACCGGAAATCTGCGGACAGCGCGGAGGCCGAATGATGGAACAGGGGACCCGTGAATGGTTGCAACTGCGAGCCGGGAAACTCACCGGCTCCAGGTTTGCCGACCTAATGGCCGTAACCAAGTCTGGCCCGTCTGCCAGCCGCGCGAACCTTCTTGTGCAGGTGGCACTGGAGCGCCTTACGGGCGAGCCTGAGGAGACGTATCAGAACGAGGCTATGCGCCGTGGCACCGAACTGGAGCCGCTCGCCAGAGGCGCTTACGAGGCGGAAACCGGAGAGCTGGTGGAGCTTGCGGCGTTCGTCTTGCACCCGTCCCTGCCTTATGTCGGCGTGTCGCCGGACGGACTGATTGGTCCTGATGGCCTGATCGAAATCAAATGCCCCGCATCGCAAGCGAAGCATCTTTCCGCCCTGCGCGGAGGGAGCCACGCCAAGGAATACGCCTGGCAGGTGCAGGGGCAGCTTTGGGTGACCGGCCGGAAGTGGTGCGACGTAGTTTCATACGACCCGCGTTATCCGGAAGGCCTACAACTGGCAATCACGCGCGTCATGCGTGACGAAATCGCAATTCGGAATCTTGCCGATGCCTGCGAAAAGGCAGAGGCGGAAATTACCCAAATCGGGGAAGAACTTACCCAACTGAGGAAAGCTGCCTAATGGCCAGTCCAACCAAGCGTTTTGATGTTGTCGCCGGTCGTCCGTATACCACTCGCGATGGTGAGGAAAAGAAACAGTGGATCAATGTGGGCCGCATGACGGAATGGGATGACGGCGGGTTCAGCATCGAACTGCATGCGATCCCGACCGGAAATTGGTTCGACGGGCGACTATCCTGCTTTGAGCCGAAGCCGAAGGAAGGTGAGCAGCCGCGCCGCCAGCAGCGTCCACAGCGCCAGGATCCGGCTAAACAGTCAGCTGATGAGTTCGCCGACGGCGATATCCCGTTCTAAGGAGTATTGCGGCATGACCACCAAGAAGCCCGACGTAACCAAGCTCCCGAGCAGAAAGAATTCCATCAGCCAGCGGGAGGCACGGGAATTGCGCCGCGAAGTCCAGAGACTGCACGCAGAAGAGGACAGGCGACGTAATTCCTGGGTATCCGAATGGCCCGGCGGCACCAACATTGCTCAGTCCTCGTTCAATGCGGCCACAGACTTCCTCCCGGCGGTAATCCACAACTCGCGGAAGCTTGGACATGCCGTGATCTGCACGACCGACGGTAGTACGGTTCTGTACTACGCATTGCCACTCGCGAGTGTGAAGCTGTGAACGCCCATGTCGAGACGCTGCGGGAATTGCTGCGAACGGGTGACCTGTCAGATTGGCATTCCCTCGATCCTGCCCTGCAAGCCGCCATCGCGGCCCTAGAGGCGCAGGGGGAGGTGGTGGCGTGGCAACGCAGGGTGCGGATATCTGTCGATAAGTGGGGTGAATGGACCGAATATACGGACATGTTCGACGAAGGGCGCCCCGATAAGATCGGACGATTCAACTGTGAGTATCGGGCGCTCTACATCGCCCCTCCGTCCTTCCCCGCCATGCGCGCGGTAGTGGAGGCGTTGAAGCTCGCCGATCAATTCTTTGATGGCGACGATTCGCACTGGGAATGGGACAACGGCGAGTCGTTTCCCGCCAGCAAGATTCGTTCCGCATACACCGAAGTCAAGAAGCTGATGGAGGAATGGAAATGAGCAAGTTCGGATTGGTAGACACCGGCTTCGTATTCGACGTCGAAGCCGAGCGAATTAGCGACCTCATCCGTAGCGGTTATCCGGTTGGGATGCATCAAGCAGTTTTCGCAATCGACTACCAAGAGAAACGACAGGAACGTATCAATCGTTGGTGGCTGCGCGCCTTTCGTGTCCTGCGATTCTGGAGAACATCATGACCAATAATGACAAGAGGATGCGTGGATGAGCGATCTATGGTTGAACATTCGTTTCGGCGCACGACATCTGCAAATTGGTCCTCGCTGCATTTCGTTCCGCATAAATGGCTTCTGGATGCTCCACGAGCCAGATAGGTGGATTGAGGTTTACGAATTCCTTTGGTGGAGCAAGCCATGAGCGATCGCGATATTGAAATTACTTGCTTCATCGACTGCCCGACCTGCGAGAAGTCCACGTTGGTCACGTTCACCGCTCTGATTACTTCGGGCAACGTGCCACAAACGCGCGAATCATGCGGCCATTGTGGCGCGGGAATGACCATCGAAGCAAACCTGGACATTGGAGTCACCCCACATGACCACTAACGACAAAGTGCTGGTGCCGCGTGAGGTGCTTGAGCTGTACCAGTTCATGACATCGGCAGGCTCTCCATTCACGCCGCACCTGCATCAGATCGCGATTTCGCTAAGGAAGGCTAAGGCAGCCATGCACGTCGCCGCCGCGCTGCCTGCCGAGGATGGGTTGCCGGAGTTGCCGGAAGCAGCGGTGATGACTCAGCTCGGACGCGATGCCTACACCGCCGACCAGATGCTCGCCTTCCGAGCCGAAGGAATCGCCTACGTCCAGCAACGCGGCGCGGCCGTCGTTGTGGATGACGACGCGGTGGATCGTGCTATAGATGCGTGGGATGACGTGTTCGGCGGCGACAACAAGCGCGCCGCCATGAAGGTCGCCATCACCGCCGCGCTGAAACTGCAGGAAAGCGCGGCCAGCCAGTCGCAGCGAACAAGCGGCCCAAGGCAAGACGCTCTCGACTGGCTCCAAGCACGCGCCGAGGAAGGCTGCGTGACCATGCGCTTCGAGCTCGACGGTGGCGTGCATGTGACGCTGGAACCTGTGGGAGATCCGGAGCGTGCCGCCCGCAACGCGAACAGCGTCCGCGAGGGAATCGCTTCGCTGATGGCTGAGCCGGTGGTAGACAGATGAGCGGCGCGCTTAACCCTTCTGTCCCGCTGCTTTGCAAGCTGGGATCCATCATCGTTCACGCCGACGAGCTCATGTCGCAGGACGGGCACGAATTCGACCGCCTCGCGCTGGAACAGTTGCTACGCGACGCCGAGGTGAAGGCGTGGTTGGCGGGCATGCGCGGGATGGCGCTGATTCCGGAGAAGCGCAATGGCTGAGTGGCAACCGATTGCGACAGCGCCCCATACCGGAATCGCGGTACTGCTTTGGCAGCCGTGGAAGTCCGGCCGCGACTGCTTCGTCCTTGGCCACTACGCGAACGGATGGGTTAGTCGCGACTGTGAAGACCTACAGCCGGGGCCTACCCACTGGATGCCGCTACCCGCACCGCCCGCAATCGACGCAGCCATCGCCACACAGGAGGGGAAGTGATGGGCATTGAGTTGCGGCCCATTAAGCGCGACGACGCGAGGCCGTTCATCAGGGAGCATCATCGACATCATGGAGTGCCGACCGGGTTCATGTGGGCGCACGGTGTCCACGACGAATCAGGAAGCCTGGTCGGTGTCGCAACCGTTGGCCGCCCCGTGTCACGAGAGCTTGACGACGGTCTGACCTGCGAAGTTACCCGGCTGTGCACGGATGGTCATCCGAACGCATGCTCAATGCTTTATGGCGCCTCGAAGCGCGCCGCTATCGCTAAGGGATTCAGGCGCGGCCTGACATACATACTCGCATCGGAGGACGGCGCGAGCTTACGAGCTGCCGGCTGGGAGGTCCTATGGAATGTTCGCGGGCGGACATGGGACACGCCGAGCAGACCTCGAACTGACAAGCACCCAACCGAGGATAAGGTTGCCTACGGATGGGGCGCTTGGCCGCAATTACACAGGGAGCAACCCCATGACTGAAATCGACCCGGCGGTGGTGGAGAAGTTCGGCGGATACGGCTTGCGCTGCTACACATGCGATGCCAGCGGCCGAAATGTAGAACACACTTCATGGAAGTTCACGCGGGATGAATTGCGCGAGGCGATGATCGCAATCAACCTCCCCGACCTGCTCCGCAAGGAGCGCGAGTACGATGAAATGCAGATGCAGCTGGCCGGGAAAACTGCGCAATACGAGCACGCGACTGCCTACACGGTCGTTCATCGCGGCACCCTCATATATTGCAGCGATGCGATGCGCCAGGCGTATTCGGATCAAAGCGTCGCGCTGGATGCGCTTCTGGCGAGGGTTGAGGCGGCGCCGGTGGAAGTTGTGGAGGAATGGCAGCACGGCCTACAGGTTCCCGCCGCTAGTTTCCAGCGCGGCAAGCGCGTGCGCCTGCTGGTGGAACAGGAGGGGTGATGGGCGCTGAGATGATACCGACTGTCCTGGATCCGTGCTGCGGCGGACGGATGATGTGGTTCGACCCGCAAGACCAGCGCTGTTTATTCGGAGACCAGCGCGACGAGACGATCACTGTCACCGACCGCTCGCACCGAGAAGATGGCACGCGCGTGCTTACGATTCACCCGAACGCCAGGCTGGATTTTCGCGCCCTACCATTTGCCGACGCATCGTTCCCGTTGGTGGTTTTCGATCCTCCTCACCTCGTCCGAGCCGGGCCGCAAAGCTGGCTGGCGGCCAAGTACGGGAAGCTGCGCACCGACTGGCGAGACGATCTGCGTGCAGGTTTCTCGGAGTGTTTCCGCGTGCTGCGCTCCGAAGGCGTGTTGATCTTCAAATGGAGCGAGGTACAGGTGGCCACCCGCGAAATATTGGCCCTGACTCCGAACAAGCCGCTGTTTGGGCATCCGTCCGGCAAGCGAGGCGGGACGCACTGGATCACGTTCATGGCGCCCAATCGCCTCACCGACGACGCCCGCAAGGCGCTGGGAGGCGGCGATGGGCGCGGCTGAGAAATTCCCGGCTGCATTCCTCGCTCTGCTGGACGCCCTGGCGGTGGCTGAAGTCGAGGATTACATGACAGCCCAGGCCGCGCCGGGCAACGATTCTGACCCGGCCCGACCAAATCACTCCGCTACCGGCGACGAACGAGAGGCGGCATAGTCTCGGCCATGCGCGTTGCCGCCTATGCCCGCTATAGCTCAGACCAGCAGCGCGATGCCTCGCTGGATGACCAGCTCCGGAATTGCCGGACCTATTGCGTCCGCATGGACTGGCCGGCGCCTGTCACCTACACCGACGCGGCCATGTCTGGTGCCCGCAATGATCGGCCCGGCTACCTGCGCCTGCTCGCCGATGCCAGCCGGTTCGACGTCATCCTGGTCGACGACCTGACGCGCCTTAGCCGTGACAGCGTGGAGGCGCAACAGGCCGTGCGCCGGCTGCGGTTCGCTGGCGTGCGCGTGATCGGCGTGAGCGACGGGCTTGACACGGGCCGGAAGGGCCACAAGGCCGAAGTTGGCCTCCGCGGGCTGATGGGTGAGCTGTATCTGGACGACCTGAGGGACAAGACGCACCGCGGGCTTTCCGGGCGCGCCCTGAGTGGTGCGAGCGCTGGCGGCCTGCCCTACGGCTATCGAGTGACGGAAACAGGCCTGCGCGCCATCCGCGAGGACCAGGCGACCGTCGTGCGCAGGATCTTCGCCGATTACCTGGCCGGCCAGTCTGCGCGCGCCATAGCGGCGGAACTGAATCGTGAGGGCGTCCCATCCCCCCGAGGCGCAACATGGGCCGTATCGGCCATATACGGCGATGCCAAGCGGGGCATCGGCATCCTGGCCAATCCGATCTACGCCGGCCGGCAGGTCTGGAACCGCAGCCAATGGGTCAAGCATCCGGATACGGGGCGCAGGCTACGCCGTGAGCGTCCGCCCGCCGAGTGGATCACCACCGACCACCCGGAACTTGCCATTATCGAGCCAAGGACGTGGCAGGCCGTGCAGGACGCCATCAAGCGGCGGGGCCATGTCGGTGGCAACCGGGGCCGCGCACCGCGTGCGCTGCTGTCTGGCCTGCTACGGTGTGGAGAGTGCGGTGGCCCGGTGACCATGATCGACGGCCACAGCTACGGATGCGCCACAGCGAAGGATCGGGGAACCTGCGGCAACCGGATGCGGGTCAAGCGCACCGAGGCCGATGCGGAGATGGTGGCAGGAGTCCGGGACGCCATGCTGACCGAGGACGCCATGCAGCTGTGGCGGGCCGCGATTGCCCGCGCGACGAAGGCTCAGGCCGGCGATGCCGGCGCTGCGCGGCGCAGGCTCGCCCAGGCCGCCCAGGAGCGCGACAACATCATGGCGGCGATCCGGCAGGGCATCATCACCCCGACGACGCGGGCCGCGCTGGAAGCGGCTGAGCGCGCCGTGAGCGGAGCAGAGGCCGCCTTGCAGCAACCGGCCCAGATCCTGCCAGACGCGCGCGCCAGGCTGCGCAGGATCGCCGACACGCTGGCCGACCGTGCGCGACAAGTGCCTGCCGCTCGCGAAGCGCTCAGGGCGCTGATCGGCGAAGCGGTCCTCAGAAACGAAAACGGCAACCCCGTTGCCGAGATTGCCGGTTCGCATCTAGCGATGGTAGCGGGGGCAGGATTTGGCCATTGGATGACCGAACCTTTGGTAATTCCCCTCACCGCAAGGCGCGAATCTTAACGGGTTGGCCCAGCCTGAGGCAACCCACAGTCGTTCAGGTGGGCGCTCCCAGCCCCTGAGACGCCCCCGGCGTACCCTGCCGGCATGGCCATGGCCCGCACCGACCCCTTCAACTTCGACCTGTCCCTGCAATGGGCTAGCCGTCAGCCCACGTTCGCCTGCCGGCGCACCGGAGACCGCCTGGAATACCTGGTGGATGGGGAGCCGTACCTGCGCGTAGAGCGCGATGGGAAGTTCGCCCTGCTCTACATGTGGTCGTCGGAGCCTGTGGCGCCTGAGCCGTACAAGTAGCGTGGCCAGCAGCCCCGCATCCCTGCGGAGGCCCGGAACGCTGGATGAATTGGGCCGGCTCCCAACCAAGGGCGGCTCAGCGTGTTCCGTTGCTAGCAAGGGTAGATTGCCGTAGCGACCGGGCCTGGGGTATCGGAGAACGGCGCAGCAGCGCGTAGGGGAAGCCCTACCCCCAATCGCTGAATCCGGACTGTGGATACGTGAGGGCGGAAGGAACCAGGTCCACTTCGCCGCCGCTCTGTATTGAGGTTGCGGGGTACCAGGTTTTCCCCGAAGGCAATGCCAACGTATAGACAAACACACCATTTCTGTAGAACCGCGCTTCCGGAGCGGTCATGTCTAGCGTGACCGTGATGATATCCGTGTTGCTCCATGTCGGCCGCCCAGAGTTTCCTGCGCCGCCCGTCAGGTTGTGATACTCAAATCCGTTATTCCAGTACCCGGCCGTTTCAACGACGCCGCTGTTGTCGCCGATGTACGTTGCCAAGGCTCCGGCAAGATTCGATTTGTCGGCAATGCCCGCGAACATGTAGATGGTCGCTGAGCGCCCCACTATCTCGAACTGCCATTTTCCTGCGCCCTTTCCCATCGTGCCGAAGACGGTAGCCCAGCCGCCGCCCGCTTTGGCCGCGTGCAAGTCTCCGGACGACAACGCGATACCGGAGCCCATCGCGCCGGAATCCCATGTGGTGACGGCAACGACGGGAGGCTGCTTAATGGAAAAGCACCTGATCGGACGCATTAGGTAACCGCCCCAACGCCGACAACATCCAGCTTGGAGTCAGCGGCGTTCCATATACAGGCGAGGTAATGCGTGGTTCCGATGACCGTAGTCGTGGGCAATGTAAATCCGGATGCGACGCGATATTGAGAGCCGTAGGAAATTGACCGTGCCGTGCCGTCGTCCTTGATTCGGATAACGATTCCCCAGCCGTCTTGCATTGTTCCGGATGGGTTGGCTAAAGCGAGGCTAGTGCTCTGAGCTGTGATCGAAACCTGATCGTTGGCGGATGTTGGCGTTACAGTCGTAGCACTAGCGACGGTTTGGATGTTCAGCGCGACTGCATTGAACGGGGTGACGTTTCCAGCGTCGTCTTTGTACTTCGGAACGCCTGATGCGCTATCGATGAAGATCGTGGCCTTGCCAGAGCTTGGAGTAGGAACGGATGCGGCCAGGCGCTTAAGAAAGGTAAGCATCAGGAAACCTCAACCAGTGCGCCATCGAGGACGAGCGACGCATCGCCGTCAAGCTCAATTGGCAGGGTGAACAGGGCTTGTTTGTTGGCGGCGACCGTGAACGTTTCGCCATCCGGAACGAAGAAAGGCACAGCTGCATCAACCGTTCCAGGAATCCACGCGGAACCGTCGTAAACCAGCGTATCGCCTGCAACGGGTGGAGTTATCAGGTCAACATCGGACAGGGCGTCAAGCGAGAGTTCGTGCCAGCCCTTAGCGCCAGATGCGTCGGTGCCGTAGTAGTAGGAAGCGGCGGGCGCATCCTCATCGCCTACAAGCGTGATGTTGATGACGCCTGCGGCCAGCGATCCCGTTACCTGAACTGACGCGATTCCATTGAACTGAGCCAATAGGTCGGATTCGCTCTCAAGCGCGGAGACCCGCCCAGCAAGCGCCGTGATCTGAGCCGCAATGTTTGATGCAACGCCAGGCTGGGTCGCCAGCCCACGCAGGAATCGGTACCACTCCGCCCGCCAATTCCCGCGCTCGTCCAGCGGGGCGGAGTGTGAGCCGGGGATGTTCGACAGGTCGCTCATGCAGCGACTACCGGACCCTCAGCCCGCCACTGCGCGGCAATGGCGACAGTGATGTTTTGGTTGACACTATTGCCTTCCGCCACGTCGAAGATAGCGGTAAAGCCGGATGCGGTGGGCATCGCCGACAAATACGCAACGGCTGGACCGCCGGGCTGCGTGCCAGGGGCTGGCGTGATCGAAACGGATGGCACGGAGCCTGACTTGAACGGCGTCGGGAACGTGACCGCAAGCGAGGCCGTGTTTGAGCCGGACGCAGGACAGGACAGAGTTCCGATCTGGATCAGCCAATCATCGTCCCCGCCAGACACGATGCGAACCGAATTCGCCCCGACATTCACTAATGGATCTGGTTCAGCTTCCGGCGCAACGAGGATGTACCCCGTGGCGTCGCCATTGACCTTTACGCTGTAGCCGGCCGAGCCGGTCGGGTCCGGGAGTTGGCGGATAGGACCCAACACATAGCCCGTGCCAGATGCGAACACCGCCTCGCCATCGTGGCCCACCGGGTCAGGCAGGGCGAGGCCGGGGGCGACTTCCGGAACGACGTCGCGGGTCCAGATGGTCGTGTCGTCGGCGTCCTTCAGGACTACCGTGTACTCGCCGTCCAGCCAGACCTCGTTTTCGGCGCGTCCAGCTGCATCCAAGTCCAAGGGGTTCGGGTTGGCGATGGTCAACGCCTCATCCGAATAGATCGCTTTTGGGGTCGTCGTGCCCTTGTCGTAGAACGTCAGCGTGCCGTCAGGGGCCGCCTCGGTGCCAAGCAGGCTGATAAAGACGGGGTTGGGGTCGTACAGGCGGTAAGCCATCCTTGGCTCCAATGAAAAACCCCGCTCTAGGCGGGGTTGTGGTAGGGTTTAGCGATGGATAAAGAGCGTGTAATCGCCCTCGTTTTGACCCCAATCCTGATCATGGTTTGGAGCGCTTTCCGCGACTGGCTGGACAGGCGCGCGGAACGCAAAGAACAGCGCGATTACTTCTTAGGGAGAGCGGTTGACGAACCGCTTCTTCGCCTTGGGCATGACGGCCGGGGTGGCGGCGACGCTGCCGACGGGAAGTAGCTTCCCTAGGGTAGACAGCGCCGTCCCTTGTGGCGACCCCGCCACCAGCTTCGCCAGCGCATTGCTGTTGAGTCCTCGGCCGACAGTTGCCCCGCCAGCAAGCAGCCCTAGAAGCGACGGAATCGCAGCCGGACCAGCAGCCAGGCCGCCACCACCGAGCATGCTTGCCGCGATTGTCCGTCCTGCCGTCCCACTATCGGGAATGGGGTCTTTCAGCAGGACTTGCCCAACGCGCGCCAGCTCGCGCATTTCCTTCGTGGACCCATTGCGCACCAGCGGCCACAACGATGCAGGCTTGACGTTGCCGCCGCTGCCCGCAACCTGCCCCAGCGCCTTTTCCGTGGTTCGCAGGTTCGCCCACTGGCTGCGTAGCGCCCTGAGTGCTGCGGCGTCCTGCGGCCCTACGGCCTCAGCCGCGACATCGTCTAGGGCCTTGCGAAGCTCCTTAACGGCGTTCCCGGTGGCGTCCGGCCCCTCGGCCTTCATGATCTGCGTGCGTAGCGACTGGTACTTCTGTCCGCTGATCATTCCAGACTGGCCCGCTTCAGTCAGGATATCGTCCAGTTGGTTGCGGACCACCTGCGCTTGGTCTTGGGTCAATCTTCGGCCGGCAGACGTTTCGACCGCGACAAGCCGGCGGATGGCGTCAGGGGACAAGGGAATATTGTTGCGCGCATAGATGGCCTCGTAGCCGTCTCCAATCTGCTTCCGCGCTGCCGCCATCACATCGTCCGAAAGCTGACCGGCATCTGCGCCGAAGGTCTTGCCAACGGCCTTGTTGAAGGCGGTCTGCTGCTTCGACGCAGCTTTGCCCGCCCCAGAGAACGGCAGGTACTTCGCCATACTGGCGGCGGCCTTGATCGGGACCGAATCGCCGACTTGCGACAGATGCAGGGGAATGCCTTGCTGCTTGGCGTAGGCGATAGCCCGCTGCTTGATGGGGTCCACCCTTGCAGCTGCTGCGCGTCCCAGCGCTCCCAACCCCTCGCCCAGCCCCTGCCCTAACGCGCCGACACCCGCGCCGATCCCAGTGTTGACCGCACGGCTCTCGCCTTCGCCTACGGGGGCCAATGCGCCATATCCCGCCCCAAGTCCAGCATTGGCG
>Ga0247822_10000073_pt1 | contig 40464 bp, 30 predicted proteins | sample 13C_Cellulose_Da_FD_192423 | JGI IMG/M metagenome (GOLD analysis project Ga0247822, IMG submission 192423) | Soil microbial communities from agricultural site in Penn Yan, New York, United States - 13C_Cellulose_Day30 | ecosystem: Environmental > Terrestrial > Soil > Agricultural land | place...
GTAGTCGGTCATGAACTGCTGGCCGAACGACTGGTAGGTCAGCGTCGACGTTGGCGGGCAGGTCGCACCGGTCGGAGGTCCGAGCACCTCGTCGCTGTGGCAGCAACCGTCGCCGTGGCCCATCGTGGTGCCCAGCAGCAGCGCGGCAAGGCCGATCGTCCTGACATCGAACCCCAGCTTCATCCGCGGCAGCTTACCGCAATTGCGAAGAATGCCTCGGCATTCTACGTTCCGCGCATGGGGCGCAAGGAAGACGCACTCGACTATCACCGCCGCGGCCGCAAAGGAAAGCTCGAGGTCGTTCCGACCAAGCCGCTGGTCAGCCAGATCGATCTGTCTCTGGCGTACACGCCCGGCGTCGCCGAGCCCTGCCTGGAGATCGCGAAGGACGAGGACAAATCGTGGGAGTACACGGCGCGCTCGAATTTGGTCGCCGTGATCTCGAACGGCACCGCCGTGCTCGGGCTCGGTGACATCGGGCCCGCCGCCGGCAAGCCGGTGATGGAAGGCAAGGCGTGCCTGTTCAAGAAGTTCGCCGACATCGACGTGTTCGATCTCGAGGTCGCCGAGACCGACGTCGACAAGTTCTGCGACATCGTCGCGGCGCTCGAGCCGACGTTCGGCGGCATCAACCTCGAAGACATCTCGGCGCCGGCGTGCTTCGAGATCGAGGAGAAGCTGCGCAAGCGGATGCGGATCCCCGTGTTCCACGACGACCAGCACGGCACCGCGATCATCTCGGGCGCCGGTCTGCTCAATGCCGCGCACCTCGCGAACAAGCGCCTCGAAGACCTCAAGGTCGTGGTCTCGGGCGCCGGTGCAGCGGCGATCGCCTGCGTCGATTTCTTCTGCAGCCTCGGCGTGCGCCGCGAGCACGTCGTGCTCGTCGACAGCAAGGGCGTGATCCACAAGGGCCGCACCGACCTCAACCGCCAGAAGCAGAGCTTCGCGATCGAGGACGACGGCCGGCGGACGCTCGCCGACGCGATGGTCGGCGCCGACATGTTCATGGGCCTCTCGGTCGCGAACACGGTGAAGCCCGAGTGGCTCAAGACGATGTCCGCGCGGCCGATCATCTTCGCCCTCGCGAACCCGGACCCCGAGATCTCGTACCCCGACGCGATCACCGCACGGCCCGACGCGATCGTCGCGACCGGGCGCTCGGACTTCCCGAACCAGGTCAACAACGTCCTCGGCTTCCCGTACATCTTCCGCGGCGCGCTCGACTGTCGCGCGACGGCGGTCTCGGAGGCGATGAAGCTCGCCGCGGCGCGGGCGCTCGCCGAGCTGACGCGCGAGCCGGTGCCCGACACCGTGATCATGGCGTACGGCGGCAAGGCGCTGAAGATGGGCCCCGACTACTTCATCCCCAAGCCGTTCGATCCGCGCGTGCTGTGGTGGGTCGCGCCGGCGGTGGCGAAGGCCGCGATGGAGTCCGGCGTCGCCCGCATCAAGTTCGATATCGACGAGTACCGCGATCGCCTGATGGCGAAGGGCAGCAACGCTGCGTACTCGATCATGCGGACGATCACGAAGGAAGCGCAGCGCGACCCGCGGCGCATCGTGTTCCCGCACGGGGCGAACCCGCGCCTGTTGCGCGCGGTGCAGCAGATCGTCGACGAGGCGATCGCACGGCCGGTGCTCCTCGGACGGCCGAAGGAGATCGAGCAGATGTGCCACGACATGTCGCTCGACCTGCTCGACCGCGTCGAGATCATCGACCCGCGCACGGCGCCGACGCAGGCGTACGCCGATCGGCTGTACGAGCTGCGCCAGCGCAAGGGCATCACGTCGTATGCGGCGCAAGCGCTCGTCACCAAGAGCGACTACTACGCGGCGATCATGGTCGACCGCGGTGACGCCGATGGCATGGTCACCGGCCTGCGCCTCAACTACCCCGAGACGGTGCGCCCGGTGCTCGAGATCTTCGGCCTCCAGCCGGGCGTCAAGGTCGCGGTCGGCATGTACATGATGGTGCTGCAGAACTCGGTGAAGTTCTTCGGCGACACCGTGTTCAACATCTTCCCCGATGCCGAGACGCTCGCCGACATCACGGTGCAGATCGCCGATGCGGTACAGGGCTTCGGCGTCGCGCCGCGCGTCGCGCTCATCTCGTACTCGAACTTCGGCTCGGTCCGCCACCCGGACGTCGTGCGGCTGCACCGCGTGCTCGACATGGTGCGCGAGCGGCGCCCCGATCTCGAGATCGACGGCGAGATGCAGCCGGAGCTCGCGCTCGACGCGCAGCGTCGCCAGAGCGCGTATGGGTTCTCCAAGCTGACGAACTCGGCCAACACGCTGGTGTTTCCGTCGCTGGCTTCCGGCAACGCGGCCTATCAGATCGCGAAGACCATCGGCGGCGCGTCCGCGGTCGGCCCGATCCTGCTCGGCATCAACAAGCCGGTCGCCGCGATGCAGAACGACGCCTCCGTCGAGGAGATCGTGAACATGACGTCGCACGTGGTGCTCAAGGCGCAGCAGGCCGCCGCGCGCCACGCTCGGACGCCCAAGCGGGCATGAAAGAAGGAACCATGCGCACCAGCGTGATCGTGTCGGTCCTCGTGATGGCAGCAACCTCCGCGCACGCGGACGATGCCTTCGATCGCGCCGCGATCAGCGATGGCATCGCGAAGGTGAAGGCGAACGTCGTCGCCTGCGGCGACGGCTCGAAGGTCGGCGGCCAGGTGAGGGTCAAGGTCACCGTCGCGCCCGACGGCAAGGTGACGAGCGCCGTCGCCGACGGCTCGGCGGACGCGAAGCTCAACGCGTGTGTCGGCGCCACCGTCAAGACCGCGGTGTTCAAGGCGACGAAGACCGGCGGATCGTTCAGCTATCCGTTCGTGTTCCCGTCCTCGGACAAGGCGGCGCCTGCCGAGGCGCCCACCGGGATGGATCGCGCGGCGATCACCGACGGCGTCGCGAAGGTGAAGGGGAAGGTCCTGGCGTGCGGCGACACCCACAAGGTGAGCGGCAAGGTCAAGGTGGGCATCAAGGTCGCGCCCGAGGGCAACGTGACGAACGTGAGCATCCAGGCAACGCCCGACGCCAAGCTCGGCGCGTGCGTCGCGGCGGCGATCCAGAAGGCGACGTTCGCGAAGAGCTCCGCCGGCGGCAGCTTCAGCTATCCGTTCGTGTTCGGGACCGCGACTCCCACCGCCGAGGCGCCAGCCACGACCGACGGTGGCGACGCGCTCGATCGCGCCGCGATCAGCGCGGCCATGGCGAAGGTCAAGGCGCAGGTCTCCTCCTGCGCGAAGCCGAACGTGAAGGGCACCGTGAAGCTGAATGTGACGGTCGCGCCGGCGGGCACGGTGGCGAGCACCAAGGTCGCGAGCGCGCCCGACGAAGCCCTCGGCAAGTGCGTCGCCGCTGCCGTCGGCAAGGCGACGTTCGCGAAGACCGCCAAGGGCGGCTCGTTCTCGTACCCGTTCGTCTTCTAACTAACTAATCGCGCCGAGCGAGCATGGCCGGTAGCGCCTGGATGATGCGGGCGACCGCGACGTCGATGTCCTCCGACGGGGCGAGCACGAGCTCGGGGCGCGCAGGTGGCTCGTACGGCTGGTGGATGCCGGTGAAGTCGGCGAGCTCGCCGGCGCGGGCACGGCGGTAGAGGCCTTTCGGATCGCGGCGCTCGCACTCGGCGAGGGGCGTGCTCGCGTAGACCTCGAGGAACGGCAGCTGCGCGGCGGTGACGAGCTCGCGGACGCGCTGGCGCGCGCTGGCCTCGGGGCTGATCAGCGCGACGATCGCGACGGCGCCCGTCTGCCCGACGAGGATCGCCGCGTGCGCGGCGCGCCGCATGTTCTCGGCGCGATCGGCGAGCGAGAAGCCGAGGTCGCTGCACAGGCCGCGGCGCAGCTCGTCGCCGTCGAGGAGCAACGCCGGGCGGCCGGCGGAGGCGAGGCGGTGCGCGAGGGCGGTGCCGATCGTGGTCTTGCCCGCGCCTGATAGGCCGGTGAACCAGACGACGGCGCCGGTCGCGGTCATGGCGCGAGGTCCCAGCCCTCGAGGTGCGAGGGGCCGGCGGGCACGGCGTAGCCGTCGTCGCACGAGGTGAACATGATGCGATCACCGACGCGCGCGGGCGCCTGGTAGCGCTGGCCCGGACCGTCGAGATCGGCGCGGAAGACGATCGCGCCGTCGTCGACGCGGAGGAGGAGGAGCTTGCCGATGCCGCCCTTGTCGGCGGGATCCGCGAGCGCTGCGTACTTCACTCCGTCGCGCTCGAGGAGGACGAGCCGGCCGGTCTGCTGGCGGAACAGCTGCACGGCCTCGCGATCGTCGCGGCGTGGCGCGCTCCAGCGCTCGCGCAGCGTGACCTGCGCGCCTGACTCGACGATGTCGAGCGCGACGACGCCGCCGGGGTTGACGCGGTCGTAATAGAACGTCGGGACCAGGGCGACCGGCTGATCACCGACGTGCGTGATCAACGGCTCGGTGACCATCGTGCCGGTCCAGTTGTAGCCGTCGCAGTTGCCGCCGTTGTCACCGCAGAACTCGCGGATCTGGAGCCGATCGAGCATGGTGCCGAAGTGATCGGCGTCGAACAGATAGACGGCGCCGTCCTTCGCGGGCAGCACGACGACGGTGCGGCCGCTGGCGAGCGTGACCGGTGCGGGTGAGTCCGCGCCGAGATCGAGGTCGAGCTCGGCGTAGCACTCGAGGAACGTGAGCCCATCGCAGCGCCCGTTCTGCGGCGCGAGCGGCGGGTCCCCGGCGCGCAGGCGCGGCATGAACATGTCGCGGCACGACGCCATGCACGCCTCGGCGGGTGCGCGCGGATCGAAGGTCGCGCACGCGACCGGATCGCAGTGCGGATCGAACGCGAGCCCGGGCCCGACGCGCAGGATGCTGTTCGCGTAGTCGCGGCGGGAGACGTCGAGCTGGCCGTTGCCGGTGGGAACCCACAGCTCGAAGCCGTCGGGGCGCTGGATGACGTGGGGGCCGGACGGCGCCCAGATCCCGCCGCCGCACCCGCCGTCGAACGTGGGCAGGTTGCCGCAGCTCGCCTCGGGCGTGACGAGCAACACCGACGAGAACGCCGCGGCGGTGCCGCCGGAGCGCCACGCATCGAGGTCGAGCTCGAACAGCCAGCCGTGCCACGGCTGCTCGTCGCGCAGGTTGCCGAACCCGACGTACGCGAGGCCGAGCTCGTCGCCGGGGCGCTTGCCGAGCACGATCGTCGAGCGCGAGTACGCGTTGGTCGCCCGGAACATGACCTCCCCGTCGTTGCCCGGCTGCGACGCCGCGAACGTGAGCTCGGGGAACTCCGGGTCGAGCGTGCCCGTCGCGACGTCGACGACCGCGGCGTGATGCGAGCTGCGCGACTGCGAGTCGGCGCCGCGGTTCTGCCACGCGATCACCGCGCGGTGACCGACCGCGACCGGCGTCGCGGCCAGCTCCGCCGCCTCGTCGCCGGGCGCCTCGAGCTCGAACGCCCACCGCTGCTCGCCGTCGAGCGTGTACGCGGCGACCCAGCCCTGGCTGGTCACGACGAGCGCGCGCGTCTCTCCCCCGGCCTCGACGAGGACGGGCGACGCGTACGCGCAGCCCGGCAGGCTCTCGGTGCGAAACGCGCGCGCGAGCCGGACGTCGGAGTCCGACGGGGCGTCGGGGTAATGCGCGAGGTTGTCACCGCAGGCGGCGGCCGTGCAGACGAAGAGCAGAGCGAGACGCACGGGCGGAGGGTATCCGCATTGCGCGCCCCGAGGGGCGTACACTAAGCGCTCGTGCGCCGGGCCGACGACAACGCGACCGAACCGTTCGCGCCTCGCGAGACGGACGGCTCGCTCATCGGCCGCACGCTGGGACGGTTCACGATCGTCGAGCAGCTCGGCAAGGGCGGCTCGGGCGAGGTGTATCGCGCCGAGCAGGTGCAGCTCGCGCGCTCCGCGGTGATCAAGGTGCTGCGCCGGGAGGTCGCGGCCGCGCCCAACCGCGTCGAGCGCTTCCTGCGCGAGGCCAAGCTCGCCTCGCGGCTCGATCACCCGTACGCGGCCCACGTCTACGCGTTCGGCGCCGAGCCCGACGGCCTGCTGTGGATCGCCATGGAGCACGTGCGCGGCGAGACCCTCGACGACGTGCTCGTGCAGCGCGGCGCGATGCCGGTGGCCGTGTTCACACCGCTGTTCGCGCGGCTGTGCGAGGTCGTGCACTCCGCACACGAGCTCGGCATCGTCCACCGCGACATCAAGGCGGCGAACGTGATGGTGATCGAGCGCGCCGGGCAGCTGTTGCCCAAGCTGCTCGACTTCGGCATCGCGAAGGGCGCCGACGGCGAGGCCACCCCCGGCGTCGACGAGCGGGGCCTCACCGGTCACGGCACCACGCTCGGCTCGCCGCACTACATGTCCCCCGAGCAATGGCGCAACCCGGGCGAGGTGGACGCGCGCGCCGACATCTATGCGCTCGGCGTGCTCGCGTACCGATGCGTCGTCGGGGAGTTGCCGTTCGCGGGCCGCGCCCGCGCCGAGCTGCCCACCGCGCACCTCGAGCACGCGCCCCCTCCCCTGCCCGCGCGCGTGCCGACGCCGGTCGCGAAGGCGATCCTGACCGCGCTCGCCAAGCGTCCCGAGGATCGGTGGCCCACCGCGCTCGCGTTCGGCGAGGCCGTGCGCACCGCCGTCGGCGGTGTCGCCGCGGAGGCGGTGCCGATCCTGGATGCAGCGGTGCGCGCGGCATGGACCACGCGCGGCCCGCAGCCGATCGCCGATGCGGTCGCGCAGCTCGCACGTGCCGCCACGACCGTCGAGGCGGACGCCGCGCTCCGCGAGCTGGTCGCGATCACGTGCCGCTGGCTCGCCGTCGTCGCGCTCGCGCACGTCCGCGAGCAGACACCCGACGTGCGTGAAGCAGCGCACACCGCCGCGTCGGGCGATCACGCCGCGCCTTGGCTTGCCCTCGCCCGCGCGGCGATCTCACCGCCAACGGAGTCCTCGCCGCTCGCCCGCGCGGTGCTCGCGAGCGCATCCCTCGCCACCCTCGCCCAGCGGCTCGATGACCGCGACCACGCGCGCACCGCGGGCGATCTCGCGCGCGACCTGGCGCACGCAGCCGAGGCGCTCCATGCGCTCGAACCGCTCCTCACCTATCAGCTCGTCGTCGGACGCGCAGGTGCAGCGGAGGTCTGGCAGGGCACGCGGCGGCGCGAGCGCGAGCGCGTGGTGGTGTGGGGAGACCCGCTCCCCGATGGCGAGGTCGCGCTGCTCGACGAGCGCAACGCGGTCATGGCGCGGCTGTCGCCGCTCGTGCAAGTGCGCTCGCCCCTGCCGTCGGCGGAGCCGGAGCTGTTCCTCTTGTGGCGCAGCAGGCGCGGCCACGCGCGGTTGGTCGCCGCGCCGTGGGGGTTCGAGCGCGACGACGATGCGGCCGCGCAACGCCTCGCGGCGCTGACCACCGACGACGAGAGCGCCGCCGGCGATGACGACGGGGAATCGCCGTATCCGGGGCTGGCCGCGTACGGCGTCGACGATGCGCGGCGGTTCGTCGGCCGCGAGCGCGAGATCGAGGCGCTGGCGAATCGCCTGGTACGCGCGCCGATGATCGCGGTGCTCGGTCCGTCGGGTGTGGGCAAGAGCTCGTTCATCCACGCGGGCGTGATGCCGCGCCTCGCCGAGCACTACGAGCTGATCTCGATGCGTCCCGGCCGCCAGCCGCTGCACGCGCTCGCCGCGCTGCCCGCGGTCAACGGCGACGTGGGGAACGCCGAGGACATCGCGCGCCGGCTGCGGGAGCTCGGCGAGCGCGCACCCCGCGGCCTCGTCCTGGTCGTCGATCAGCTCGAGGAGCTGGTCACGCTGTGCAGCGACGCCGCCCAGCGGCGTCGGTTCGCGGAGGTGCTCGCCGCCGCCGCGGATGGGCCGAGCGCAGCGGTGCGCGTGGTGGCGACGGTGCGCGATGACTTCGCGTCGACGATCGAGAGCGAGCCCGGGTTCACGGGTCGCTTCGAGGTGTTCGTCCTCGCGACGCCGCCCGAGGAAGCGCTGCGCCGCATCGTCACCCAGCCCGCGCGGCGTGCCGGTGTGACCGTCGAGGCCGAGGTCGTCGACGACATGGTCCGCGAGGTCACGGGACGCCCCGGATCGCTGCCGCTGCTCTCGTTCACCGCGGCGCAGCTGTGGCGCACGCGCGATCGCGCCGCGCACCGCATCACCCACGCTGCGTACCGCACGCTCGGCGGCGTCGCGGGCGCGCTGTCCACGTACGCGGATCAGATCTACGGCAGCCTCGCGCGCCGCGATCAGGAGGCCGTGCGCGCGCTGTTCGCACGGCTGGTCGCCACCGACGGCACGCGCATCCCGTCACCGCGACGCGAGCTCGAGCAGCTGCCCGGCACGGGCGGCGTGCTCGCGCACCTGATCGATGCGCGACTGCTCGTCGTTCGCGAGGACGACGGTGCCGATGTCGTCGAGATCGTCCACGAGTGCCTCGCCGAGCGCTGGGACCGGCTCGCGCGCTGGCGCAGCGAGGACGCCGCGGATCGCGCGTTGCTCGCCGACGTCCGCAGCGCGGTCCGTCGCTGGGACGACGCGGATCAACGCGGCGATCTCTTGCCGCGCGGTGAAGCGCTCGCCGAGCTCCGCAAGCTCGCGGCGCGCTCCACCGCGCTGACCGCCGCGGAGCGCGCCTTCATCCAGAGCGCGGACGGCGCCGAGCGCCGCTCGCGCCGGCTGCGGCTCGCGCTCGTCGCCGGCGCCATGATCGTGCTGGCCGGCGCCGCGCTGGTGATGGCGTACCTCGGCATCGAGGCGACGCGCAGTCGCCGCGCCTCCGAGCGCAACGCCGCCGCTGCGAGCGAGGCCGCACAGCTCGCCGAGCAGCGCTTGACCGCCAGTCTGATCGCGCAAGGACGCACCGCGCTCAACGATCATCGCGAGCTCGCGGCGCTCGCGTACTTCGCCGAGGCGATCCGGCGCGGCGCCGACTCGCCCGGGCTCCGCTTCATGATCTCGATCGCGCGCCGGGGCTTTCGCGACGAGGAGCGCGTGCTGCGCGACCTCGGGGCCGCCGCGCTCGTCGATCTCGGTGAGGGCTTCGCGCTCGGGGGCGCCGACGGGCGCGTCCGGTTCTTCGATGCCTCGGCGCAGCCTGCCGGCGAGCTCGCGCTCGACCTCGCCGAGCTCACGGTGCTGCGCACGCAGCGCGATCACCTGATCGCGGTAGGCACGCGCGGCGTCGCCGTCGTCGATCGCGACCACCACGTCATCGCGAAGCTCGCGCTCTCGCGCCAGCCCACGACCGCGAGCCTCGGGCCCGGCCCCGACGAGCTCGCGATCGCCGACGAGGACGGCATCACGATCTACGGCCTCGATGGCACCCGCCGCCGCCATGCCGAGATCGATCTCACCCGCGGCGACCTCGATCCCGTGTGGGGCGACAAGGTCGCGTTCCTCGCGATCGGCGCGGCGCTCGAGGTGCTCGATCTCGCCACGATGCAGCGGCGCCTGCACGCCGCCGTGATCTCCGACGGTCCCGCGGGTAGTCTCGACGGCAGCACGATCGTGTACGTCGATGGCAGCGGCGTCGTCCACGTGCTCGATGCCACCGGCGCACGACGCGCGTTGTTCCGTCCCGCCGTGCGCCCGGAGGCCGTGTTCGTGTCGGCCGACGGCCAGCGCATCGCGGCGATCAGCGGTCACGACCTCGCGGTTCACGACGCGGCGGGCGCGTTGCTGCGCACCGTCGCGCTCGCGCCTCGTGACGAGGAGAACATCTTCCGCCTGCGTGGCGACGAGGTGTGGACGAGCTCCACGCACGGCGTCATCCGCCACTACCGCGGCACCGATCTCGTGGCATCGGTCCCGGCGCACAGCTCCGAGGTCGAGGACCTCCGGCTCGCCGGCGGACACGTCGTGAGCACGGGGTTCGACGGGACCGTCGTCGTGCAGCGGGCTGCCGCGCAGCAGGTCGTCCTCGATCCGAGCCCGTGCAAGGTCGGCAGTTTCGGCCTGGTCGGCGCGGTGATCGCGCACACGTGCGAGGACGATCGCGCGTTCGTGTTCTCGGGACGGCGTGTCATCGCCTCGACCGAGGACCACCCCGTCGAGCTCACGGCGCTCGATCCGAAGACCCGCCGCGTCGCGCTGTCCGGTGATCACCTCACGGTGCTCGACACCGATGGCCGGGTGCTCGCGACGGTGAGCGACCGCAACGGCGGCCTGGCGTTCGAGGACGGTGACCACCTGCTGATCGCCGAGCAGGGTCGGCCGGGTGCTCCGTCCGCACTGTGGCGGTTCACGCTTCCGACGCAGCAGTGGGAGCAGCTCGCGACGCTGACCGGCGCGACCGGCGCGGTCGCGGCCGCCCACGGCAGCATCTTCGTCGGGACCAGCACCCACCTCCTCCGGTTCGTCGGCGGGCGCGAGGTCGCGCGCCTCCCGATCGCCGGCGCGCAGTACCTGACGCTCTCCGCGGACCAGCGCTTCCTCGCCGCGCACCTCGCGAGCGGGGCGACGGCGCTGCTCGACGCCGCCACGGGCGAGCTGCAGCGCCAGCTCGAGCCCGTCGAGTCATACGGCATCGCCGCGGTGCTCGACGGCCCGGGCGATCTGGTCGTGCGCACGAGCCGCGGCGTCCCGACGGTGTGGGAGCGCACCACGGGGGACCTCCTGCTGTGGAACCTCGACCTCATGCGGGGTGCGATGGGGGCGGTGTTCACGAGCGACGGGCGGCTCGAGCTGATGGGCGGGCAGCTCGGGCTCGTCGACATCCCGCGCGAGACGCGCCCGGTCGCCGACATCCTCCGCGAGATCGCCTGCCGCGTGCCGCTGCGAGTCACCGGTAGCCGGCTCGAGCCCGCGCCCGTCGATTGCGACATGCACTAATCGCGCATCGAACGCGCGCACCTTGCGCATTGCCGACGGCGACCGGCCTCGCGTAGGCTAGCCGTCGTGACCGACGACGTAACCGGTGCTACCGATCAGCTCGACCGCGACGCGCCCTACGGCGACCGCGTCCTGCTCGTGATCGACGGCGCTGCGCTGCAGGTCGTCCAGCTGCCGCGCGCGGGCCTGCTCGAGATCGGGCGGTCGAGCGGGTGCGACGTCGTGGTCGACTCCGGCACGGTGTCGCGCCACCACGCGGACGTCGAGGTCACCGGCGGCGTCGTCACGCTGACCGACGTCGGCAGCTCGAACGGCACCACGCTCGACGGCCGCCGGCTCACGCCGAACCAGCCGGTGCCGCTCGCGATCGGCGTGCCGTTCTTGATCGGCTCCGTCACGATGATGGTGCAGACGCGCACCGGCTCCCGACAGGCGCCGGCATCACAGGCGAGCCAGCTCGCGGCGCTCGAGCACTCCGCGAAGCGGATCGCCGTCGGCAAGCTCGCGGTGCTCGTCGTCGGCGAGACCGGCGTCGGCAAGGAGCGATTCGCCGAGCGCATCCACGAGATGTCGCCGCGCCGCCCGGGCTCCTTCATCCGCATCAACTGCTCCGCGGTCAGCGAAGCGCAGCTCGAGGCCGAGCTGTTCGGCAACGACGCGGCCGGCAAGCCCGGCCTGCTCGAGGCCGCCGATGGAGGCACCGCCCTGCTCACCGACATCGAGCAGCTCCCTGCCATGCTGCAGCCGAAACTGCTGCGGGTGATCGAGGAGGGCGCGGTGCACCGCACGGGCGGGACGCGCATGCGTGCCGTCGACGTGCGCTTCATCGCGACCACCGGCGCGGACCTCACCGCCGAGGTCGAGGCCGGGCGGTTCCGCCGGGAGCTGTACTTCCGCCTCGCCGGGGCCACGTTCGTGGTGCCACCGCTGCGCGAGCGCAAGGACGAGATCATCCCGCTCGCCGAGCAGTTCATCCTCTCTGCGGCCAGCCCCCTCGGGTTGCGGTTCGCGCTGGCCGAGGAAGCGCGCACGTGGCTGCTCGGGCACGACTGGCCCGGCAACATCCGCGAGCTGCGCAACGCATGCGAACGCGCCGTCTTGCTGTCGACGGGCCCGACCATCGAGCTGCACCACCTGACGATCACCTCCGACGATCGGCTGCGTAAGCCCCAGGAGCGGTTCCGCCGCGCGGCGACGGTGCCGCCCACGTTCGCGCCCGTCGCGCCGAACGCCGCCGACATGCCGAGCCAGGTGCGCGCCACCGTCGCCGAGCTCGAGAAGCAGCGCATCCTCGAGGCGCTCGAGAAGTGCGCCGGCAATCAGACGCGCGCCGCCGAGCAGCTCGGCATCTCGCGCCGCACGCTGATCAACCGGCTCGACGAGTACGGCATCGCGCGTCCGCGCAAGCGCGACGAGTAGCCGTGCGCACCGTTGCCGTCCCCGGCTTCGCGGCGACCTTCCTCGGCGGGGGCGGCCGCGACCTCGACGTCACGCGGCTGCCGCAGCTCGCGCTGGCGCCCGGCGAGCACGTGCGCGTCGTCGACGAGAACGACCACGAGCTGGGGCTCGGCATCGGCGATCCCGAGAATGCGCGGCTGCGCGTGCTCGCGGTGCCCGCCGACGGGTTCGCGAAGATCGACGGCGCCCTGCTCGGCTGGCGCGTGGAGCGCGCGCTCGCCCTGCGCACGCAGCTCGGCCTGCCCGGCGAGGATCACGCTTACCGCATCGTCCACGGCGCCGGCGACGGCCTCCCCGGCTTCGCGTGCGACGTGCTCGGCCGCACCGCCGTCGTCTACGCATACGCCGACGGGCTGCGCACGCTCGGACGCCAGCTCGCCGAAGCGATCGTCGGCTTCGCGCGGCTCGACGGCGCCGTGATCAAGCTGCGCGCACGCGGCGGCGCCGCCGAGGTCGTGCAGGACACGATCGGAAGCGTGCCCGACAAGGCGGTGGTGACCGAGCACGGTGTGCCGCTCGAGGTACACCCGCTCGGTGGCCTCAACGTCGGGCTGTTCACCGACATGCGCGAGCAGCGCCGCGGCCTCGCCCGGTTCGCCGCCGGCAAGCGCGTGCTGAATCTCTTCGCGTACACCGGCGCGCTCGGCCTGGCGTGCGCGCGGGCCGGCGCCGCGAGCGTCACCAACGTCGACACGTCGGCGGGCGTGAACGCGTGGGCTGCGGGTAACTTCGGGCGCTCGGGCTTCGGCGCCGGTGATGCACGCGCCCGCTTCGAGACCGGGGATGCGACGCGCTTCCTCCAGCGCGCCGCGCGCGACAAGGAGCGCTACGATCTCGTGCTCATCGATCCGCCGGGCGCATCGAGCGCCGCGGGCGTGTCGTGGGCCCTCGGCCGCGACTACCCCGACCTGATCGCGAAGGCCGCCGCGGTGATCTCCCCCGACGGCCTGTTGTGGCTCGCCTCGAACGCGGCCGACGTCGGGGCGCTGTCGAAGCTCGCGCACAAGGGCCTGCGCACCGCCAACCGCACCGGCATCGTGCTCGAGCAAGGCGGGCTACCGCCCGAGTATCCAACGCTCGTGGCGCAGCCGGGCGATCGCTACCTTCAGGTGTGCTTGTTGCGCCTCGCGTAGAGGTCGACCGAAAACACGACGAGTCCCGCCCAGATCAGCGCGAACGCCACCAGCCGTTCGTGCGCCAGTGGTTCGCCGTACGCGATCACGGCGAGCAGGAACTGGCCGGTCGGTGCGAGGTACTGGGTAAAGCCGAGGGTGGAGAGAGGCAGCCGCTTGGCGGCGCTCGTGAACAGCACCAGCGGCACCGCGGTCACCACCCCCGTACCGGCGAGCAACACGATCCGCGTCGCGTCGCCGGTCGCGAGCTCGCCGCCGCCGAGCACGGCCAGGTAGATGACCGCCACCGGCGCGATCAACACGGTCTCGATCGTCGAGCCGACGAGCGCCTCGACGCGCGCGACCTTGCGGACCAGGCCGTAGAGGCCCCACGAGACCGCGAGGGCGAGCGCGACCAGCGGCACCTCCCCGGCCTTCCAGGTCAGCACGCCGACACCCGCCGTCGCGAGCACGATCGCGCACCACTGCAGCCGCGACAACCGTTCACGCAGCAGCAGGGTCCCGAGCGCGACCGACACCAGCGGATTGATGAAATAGCCGAGGCTCGCCTCGAGCAAGTGCCCGGTCACCGTCGCCCATACGAACAACACCCAGTTGATCGCGAGCAGCACGCTCGAGACGCCCATCAACCCCACCACACGCAGATCGCGCATCGCACGCCGAAACGCCGCAGCTTGCCCCGTGAGGGCGATCAACGCTCCGAACGTCACCAGCGCCCACACCGCGCGGTGCGCGATCAGCTCGATCGGATCGACGTCGCCGAGCAGCTTCCAGTACGCCGCCACCACGCCCCACAGGCCGTAGGCGAGTGCGCCGTACGCGAGACCACGTCTGCTCTCGGTCACGAGCCGCGCTACCCTACCCCCAGCCATGTGCGGCCGCTACACGCTCACTCGCCAAGAAGACCTCGTCGAGGATCTCGAGGCCGCGCTCGGCGAGTCCGCGCAAGGCGAGTGGTGGAAGCCGCGCTTCAACGTCGCACCGACGCAGCCCGCGCCCGTCGTGCTCGTGAAGGACGGCGCCCGCACGATCGAGCTCCTGCGCTGGGGGCTGGTCCCGTTTTGGGCCCGAGCCGGCGCCAAGCCACCGCTCATGATCAACGCGCGCCTCGAGTCGGTCGCCGACAAGGCCGTGTTCCGCGATGCACTCGATCGCAAGCGCTGCCTGGTCCCGGCGGACGGCTTCTTCGAGTGGCTCAAGGAAGGCAAGGCGCGGCATCCGTTCTATCTCCATCCATCGCTGCGCCGCACGATCGCGTTCGCCGGCTTGTGGGCGCGCGCGCGTACCGACGCGGGTGAGCTGCTGAGCTTCACGATCATCACGGGCCCGGCGAACGAGCTCGTCGCGCCGATCCACGACCGCATGCCGGTCGTCCTCGATCCGGGCAGCTACGCCGCGTGGCTCGATCCTTCCGTCGGTGGCGACGCCGCGCGCAAGCTGCTCGGCGTGCCGCCGGTCGCCGACTGGGTCGCGACCCCCGTGTCCCAGCACGTGAACAGCGCGCAGCACGATGATCCGAGCTGCATCGCGCCACCGGACGCAGCGAAGCAAGGCACGCTGTTCGACTGAGCGCGTCGAGCAAGCGACGGGCGGCGAAGGTCCGCGCGACGGTGAATCGATGCCGCCGCTCTGAGCCTCACGCCAGCTCGCGCTTCAGCGCGATGATCGCCTGCTCGATCGCGCCGCGCACCGCAGGTGTGTTCGCGAGCGGGTTGAGCATCACGAAGTCGTGGATCGTCTCACCTGAAGGCGCACGTGCGAACGGTATGCCCCGGTCACCGGCGCGGGCGTTGCACTCCTCATCGGCGATGGCCCAACGCGAAAGCCTCCGATGGTCGTGGAAGCTCGGATCCCTCGCGCGGATCCCGGTCCGCGTCCACGTCACGATGCTGATCCTCATCGGCTGGATCATCCTCAGCTATACGCTGCGCGGCGCGAACCTGGCCACGGTGCTGACGGGGATTGGCTTGGTCGCGTGCGTGTTCGCGATCATCGTCGTGCACGAGCTCGCGCATGCGCTCGTGGCGCGCAGGTTCGGTGTGGTGACGCAGGACATCGTGCTTCTGCCGATCGGCGGCATGTCGCGCATGGAGGAGCTGCCGGAGCGGCCGCGCCAGGAGCTGCTGGTCTCTCTCGCCGGACCTGCCGTCAACGTCGTGCTCGCCGGGCTACTCGCACTCTACGTGTGGGCGACCGGCGGTGCGTTCCGCCCGAGCGAAGCACTCACCCTGCGCGGCGCCTTCGTCGCCCAGCTGTTGTGGATCAACGTCGTCCTCGCGGTGTTCAACCTGCTGCCCGCGTTCCCGATGGACGGTGGACGCGCGCTGCGCGCCGTGCTCTCGCTGAAGCTGGGGCGGCCGCGGGCGACCCGGATCGCGAGCGCGATCGGCAAGACGCTCGCGGCGCTGTTCGTCCTCCTCGGTCTCACCGGCAACTGGTTGCTCATGCTGATCGGCGTGTTCGTGTGGGTCGCCGCGTCGCAGGAGTCGGCGCAGGTCGCGCTGCGCTCGGTGATCCAGGGCGTCCCGGTCACCCGCGCGATGATCCACCAGGTGGAGGTGCTCGACGCGGAGGCGCCGATCGGCGACGCGACCGCGCACATGCTCGCGAGCGGCCACCGTCAGCTGCCCGTGCTCGACCATGGCCACGTCGCCGGTATCGTCACGGCGCGCGACCTGGCGGCGCGGCAGGACGATCCGGACGCCGAGGTAGCGACGGCGATGCGGCGCAGCGTGCCCCAGATCGCCGCCGACGACACGCTCGACCACGCGGTCGAGATCCTGACCCGCGCGCACGACGACGTCGCGCTCGTGGTCGATCACGACGCCGTGATCGGGATCCTCACCCTCGATCAGATCGCCGAGTACGCGGCGCTCCACCCGGTTACGGCGCGGTGACGCGCAGCAGTCGCAGGTCGCCGTCGGGCTCGTTGCCCGCGAGCCACAGGCTGCCCGCGGCACCTGCGAGCGCGCGCCACTGATAGCCAGCCGGCAACGCGTAGCTGGCGGCGGCGAGCTTGGTCGTCGTGTCGATCCGGACCAGCGTCGGCCCGAGGCCGTTCGCGATCGCGTAGAGCTTGCCGTCGACGGTGCCGAGCGACTGGATGCCCGTGAACTCGAAGCTGTCGGCGAGCGTGCGCTCCCCGGCGGACGTCGCGATCTTCAGGATGCGCGTCTTCCCCGAGCCGTCACGCGCGCCCCCTCCGAGCCACAGGTGCATGCCGTCCCACGCCGCCGCGCGCACGCTGATGCCGGCCCCGAGCGTGACCGTATCGATCGTCGTGACCGCGGCCGGGTTCGCGTCGGGCGTGCGCAGCTGGATGTCCTGCGACCCACCGCAGCCGCAGTGCGCCCAGTAGTTCGCGCCCTCGAACGTCTGCACGTGAACGTACTGACCGCCCCCGTAGGGCGCCGCCGTCGCGACGCCGGTGCTCGGGTTGATCGTGTAGGGGAGGTAGTCCTGGCCCGAGATCCAGAACGCCGTCGGCGAGGCGATGCCGAGGCCGGAGAAGCCGTGCATCTGGACGTGGATGTCGGTGACGGCCTGCGCGACCTGCAGCTCGCCGCACTTCGCGTTCGCCGGCACCTCGGTGGTGCGCGTGAGCGTGAGCGTCCTGCCGGCCTGGTCGCTCAAGACGAGCGTGTTCTCGTCCGCGAGCTCGTAGTGGTAGATGCGCTGGCCCTGGATATCGAGGGCGATCACACCCTCGAACAGGCCGGCGTGCAGGAAGCCGAGCCCGCAGCCGAGCACGCCCGCGGGTTCGAACCGCGTGTACAGCGAGCCGCCGCCATCCTCGTCGAACTGCATGAAGCGCGGCGTGCCATAGCTCGACGCCCAGAGGTCGCCGCTGCTCGCCTGCCAGGCGCCGAGATAGGCCGGTGGCAGCTCGGGCGGAGCGTCGGGCAGCGCGGTGACGCTACCGCAGCCCGCGGCGATCACCAGTGCGAGGAACAGTTGGATTCGCATGCGTGCTTCCTTCCTGACTACGGCGTGACGCGGAGCAGCTGACCGTCGCCATCCGGCTCGGTGCCGAACACCCAGATGCTGCCGCTGCCCGCCGACAGCGCGTTCCACTGGATGTTGGGCGGCAGCTTGTACGTCGAGGCCGCCTTCTTCGTGGTGGTGTCGATCTCGACGAGCACGAGGCCGAGGCCGGTCTGCGCGAGGCCCCACAGCTTGCCGTTGAGCGCGGCGATGCCGTCGAGCCCGGCGAAGTCGAACGAGTCCGCCAGCGTGCGCGCGTTGGTCGCGCCCATCACCTTGAGGATCCGGTACGAGCTCGAGTCATAGCTGTACCCGACGACCCACAGGGTCCCGCCATCCGAGGCCGCGCCGTAGACGTTGAGCTCTTCCCCGAGGGTCGTGGTGCTGAGCGTCTCCACCGCAGCATTGCCGCCGGGCGCGAGGAACTGCATCGTCTCGTTGCCGCCGCACGCGCAGTGCGCCCAGTAGTTCGCGCCTTCGAAGGTCTGGATCCAGTCATAGCCGCCGGTGTTCGCATTCGCCGCGCTGACCACGCCCGTCGCGGGATTGACGCTGTGGATCACACCGCTATCGTCCGCGTACCACAGCGCCGACGACGACTGGAACGCGAGGCCGCTCCAGTAGCCCGCCCTGGGCCGCACGTCCGTGGTGGTGCCCGCCACGGTCACGTCCTTGCACTTCGCCGAGGCCGGGACCTCGGTGACGCGCTCGAACTCGAGCATGCGGTTCGTCTGGTCGGAGAGCACGAGGTGATCGGCGTCCGGGGTCGCGTAGCGGAGCAGCCGAGCCCCTCCCACGCCGAGATCCATGCTGACCAGCCCACCACCGATGTCGACATGGAACAGCTCGAGGCCGCAGCCGAGAACGCCGTACGGTTCGTAGATCGTGCGAATCGCGCCGAGGCCGTCCTCGCCGAGCTCGATGTACTGGACCTGCCCGCTGCCGGTGCCGAACAGGTCCCCGCCGGTCGCGTGCCAGATGCCGGTGTACGGCGGAGGCCCCGCGACCTGTGCATCGGTCGCAGGAGCCGGATCGACACCGTTGCAGCCCGTAACGATCGCAAGGCCTCCAAGCAGGAGGTATCGCCCCATCTTCATGGGGCCATCGTATCGCTCACGATGGCCGCACACCATGCCCCGCGCACTTTGACGATCAGGCCGGCGGAAAGTAGCTTCCAGGTCCCCGATGCTCTCTCTCGACGAAGACCTCGCGCGCGCGGGGACCGTGCTGGTCGACGAGGGTTCACTTCGTCGGATCATCAAAGGGGAGCTGGCCGAGAAAGGAAAGCGAAGCGCCGGTCTGCGCGTCCCACACGACCACTGCTTCGTCGTGTCCAAGACGAAGCTGGGGCGCCTCCCGGACCTCCGCGCACCCCTGGAAGGGCTGCCGGACCGTGTAACGCTCGTCACAGGCGCGCGCGCCAAGCTCGACGCGGGCGACGCCGATGCGATGTCCGGCGTGTGGCGGTTGATGTTCCATGCCCGCGTCCATCAGGCCTACGATGCGCTGCTCGGCAGCGGCGCGATCACGGCGGCCGGCATCCGCGAGCGGATCAGTGAGATCGGCCAGACCGAGTTCGACGAGATCCGGTCGGTGCTGCGGCAGGAAGATCTGTTGCTGCCGCCCGCCGACGACGCGGTGGCCTACGTCGAGTTCGTCGCGCTCTACCTCGAGCTGCGCCAGTTCTCGCCGCGTGCGGTGGAGCACACGTTCCCGGCGATCTCCGACTTCACCGCCGTCGACGCGACGATCCGCCGCGACGTCGATCCCGATGCACTGCTCGCCGCGGCGCGTCCGTCGCGCGCGCCCGCGCAGCCGCTCGTCCCCGCGGTGCAGGCGGACCCACATGCGGGCTCGGGGCGGCTGGAGTATGCCGATCGCTCGGCGCGCAAGGATGCCGACCGTGCGCGCAAGAAGGGCAACCTCGCGCGCGCGGCGATCTACGCGGCCCGTGCCGGTGACATCACGGCAGCGCGCACCGATCTCGAAGCGCTCGTCGCGCGGCTCGTGCGCGCCCTGGGCGCCACCGACGGCGACTCCGCCTCCTGGGTGAGCGCGCTCTTGCCCGTCGTCGACTTCGCGGGGACGCAGCAATCGCTGCGGTTCAACGTCGGCGCGCGCCTGCTCTACGATCTCCAGACGGCCTGCGCCGTCGCCGAGCGCGAGGTGAAGATCGTCGACCTCACGGGCTGGATCCGCAGCCTCGGCAAGCGCGCCGTCGTCCGCTCGCTGCCGGCCACGCGCGAGGTTCGCATCGCACGCCACGTCCACCACGCGAGCCACCGCGTCGCCTCGTGCGAGCTCGAGGACGGCGCACAGCGCGTACTCCTCGCGGCGGCGTTGCACGACATCACCAAGCGCGCCGACGCGCAGGTCCGCACGATGCTGCGCCCCAAGGTCGAGGCCGCGCTCGACGCCGTCGGTCTCGAGCCGCACAGCCTCCCCGAGCGGGTGGCCGAGAAGAAGCTCGTCGACGAGCTGCTCGATCGCGCGGTCTCCGTCGGTCGGCTCACGCTCGGCGATCTACGCGACAAGGTCTCCGGCAACGATCTGAAGCTCCCCGATCTGTCGGTGCAGGCGATGCGCGAAGGCGATCAGCTGTTGCGCGCGGATCGCATCCTCGCGACCTCGCTCGACGGCGTCTATCGCAGCGGCGAGATCTACCTCCGGTTCCTGCAGAAGATCTCGTCGGTGCTGTTCGGCACTCCGATCGGCCGCCTCGTCACGCGCTTCGCGCTGCTGCCGCTGCTCGGCTCGCTCGCCGTCGTCGAGGGCCTCCAGCACATGGTGGGCCCCCTGATGAAGAAGCTGTTCGGCTTCGAGCCCGTGATCTCGACGACCACCACGCAGCTCGGAGGGGCCGCGGTCCTGCTCGTCTTGCTCCATGTAGCCCCGGCGCGCCGCGCCCTCGCGTGGGTGCTGCGCATGGTGTGGCGGGTCGTCAAGCTCTTGCTCTACGACCTTCCCGGGGCGCTGTGGCGACAGCCGTTCGTGCGCCGTGTGCTCGACAGTGTCGTCGTCCGCTGGGGCGTGCGCCCCGCGCTGCTCGCGGCGATCGTGCTGCCGTTCGTGCACGGCAGGTGGCGGTGGCCGCTCGCCGGTGGCGTGCTCGTGCTCACCGCGGTCGCGCTCAACTCGCGCCTCGGTCAGCGCGCCGAGGAGCGGCTCGCCGACTGGACGATCCACACCGGCCGGCAGCTCACCACGCGGTTCCTCCCCGGCCTGTTCCGGTGGACGCTCCAGGTGTTCGGCAAGCTCGCCGACCTCGCGGACCGCGGCATGTATCGCGTCGACGAGCTGCTGCGGTTCCGCGCCGGGCAGTCGGTGATCAAGCTCGCGATCAAGGGCGTGCTCGGCGTGTTCTGGCACGTCATCGCGTACGTCCTCCGCATCTACGTCGACCTGTTCATCGAGCCGACGACGAACCCGATCAAGCATTTTCCCGTCGTCACCGTCGCCGCGAAGATCATCATCCCGATCATCCCCTCGATCCTCTCCGGCGTCGCGGGCCCGGTCTCGAGCTTGTTCGGCCCGGCGATCGGCAACGCATTCGCCGGGTTCACCGTGATCGTGCTCCCCGGTCTCGCGGGCTTCCTCGTGTGGGAGTTCAAGGAGAACTGGAAGCTCTACCGCGCGACGCGCGGCAAGACCCTCGCGCCGCTCGTCATCGGCCACCACGGCGAGACGATGATCGGCTTCCTCAAGCCGGGCTTTCACTCGGGCACGATCCCGAAGCTGTTCACCAAGCTGCGCCGCGCGGCGTGGCGCCACGACGACAAGGCGATCGCCAAGCAGCACGACGGGCTCCACCACGTCGAGGAGGCGATCGCGAAGTTCGTCGATCGCCAGCTCGTGTCGATGCTCGTCGAGGTCGAGTCCTTCCGCGCGCGCGACGTCGCGCTCGAGCACATCGCGATCGGCTCGAACCGCGTGCAGATCACGCTCGTGTGCCCGAGCCTCTCGCGCGATCCCATGACGATCCGCTTCGAGCTGCAGTCGGGGTGGATCGTCGGCAGCCTGCCCGAGCCGGGGTGGACCACGCAGCTCGACGAGCAGCAGCGACGGATCTTCGAGATCGCGCTCGCCGGCTTCTACAAGCTGTCGGGCATCGACCTCGTGCGCGAGCAGCTCGAGCACGCGCTGCGCGACGGCGACCACGTGCCGCCGTACGACGTCGCCGACGAGGGCCTGATCGTGTGGCCGGGCCGCGGCTTCGAGACCGAGGCGATCTATGACCTGCGCGCGAACAAGCTGGCGGCCGTCGTGCGCGGCGCTGCCTACGACGGTCCGCTCCACGATCTGGGCGGCCGGCACGCGCTGTTCGGCCGCGAGCCGCTGTTCTGGTCGGTGTGGTCGACGACGTGGCAGCAGATCGCGCGCGGCGAGACGCCGATGCAGATCATCGTGGGCCCGAGCCTGCTCCGCTAAGAAGCGTGGCCGCTCGAGCACAGGCCGGCAACTCGATCGGCCACCCGGCATGAAGCCGTGGCGCATCAGCCTGCGCGCAACCGGCTGATCGACCGTGCCGCGAACCCGATTCGAGCTGGTGCACCGCTTGCTGGGGAGCGCCGCATGAACCGCACGCTCTTCGCTTCCGTTGCCTGTCTCGTCGCCGCGTCTGTTGGAACCGCGTCCGCCTCGCCGCGCGACGCCCTCGAGTATGTCGAGGACGCGATCGACGCCGTCGACGAACAGGGCGGCAAGTGCAGGCGCGCGGTGATGGACGATCTGCTGGAGATCCGCGACCTGCTGCGCGACGACCTCGGCGGCCGCGCCGCGGTGAAGATCCAGCGGACACGCCGGGCGACCGGGCGCTGCCCCAAGAGTGTCGATCGGGCGCTGCGCCGCGCGGGCGACGAGCTGAACAGCGACGGCGATCGTGTGGGCGACCGCCGCGATCGCTACGATCGCAGGCGCGATCGTCGCGAGTACCGCGATGATCTTGATCTGGTGAGGGCGGACCCACCGCCGCCGCCGCGCGCGAAGGACCTTCCGTGGGCGGACTTCTCGGGCGAGTGCCAGGCGCACTGGCTCGGCGTCGAGATCGCGCGCGGCCGCCTGGGCGCCGCAGCGCACGACGAGTTCATCAACATGACCGCGGTCGCGTGCTCGAACCCGAACGCGCTCGCGTCGGCGACCTACTACGCCAACGGCCAGATGGCGACGACGGGCTCGACTTGGTACTACCCCAACGGGCAAATGGCCCGCACCGGCCTGACGTACTACTACCCCAACGGGCAAATGGCTCGCACCGGCAACACCTGGTACTACCCCGACGGCCAGATGGCGACCACGGGGTCCACCTGGTACTACCCCAACGGTCAGATGGCGGGCGCGGTGGATGCGGTGCAGCGCTGGGCGCGCGGCCGCGCGAAGGGGCAGCAGGCGAAGACGTTCGACCACGCGATGGAGAGCGACGTCGGCGACTGGCGCACGTTCGCGCTCGTCCGCCTCGCGTCGCAGACCCGCTAGCGGCTCGCCGCGCCGTCGCAGCCGCATCCCCACCGGTTCGGGGCGTTGTGTCCGCTACTTGCGCAAACGGCCGAAGAACTCGCGCGCGACCGCGCTCTGCGGATCGTCGACGACCTGCGCGGGCGGGCCATCCTCGGCGATCGTGCCCTTGTCGATCACCCACACGCGGGTCGCGATGTCGTGCGCGAACTGCATCTCGTGGGTGACGACGAGCATCGTCATGCCGCCGGCCGACAGCTCCTTCATCACCTCCATCACGTCGTCGCGCATCTCGGGATCGAGCGCGCTGGTCGGCTCGTCGAACAGCATCACCTCGGGGTCCTGCGCGAGCGCACGTGCGATCGCCACGCGCTGCTGCTGGCCACCCGACAGCTCGTGCGGATACGCGCCCGCGCGATCGCGCAAGCCGACCTTGTCGAGCAGCTCGAGCGCGCGCGCCTCGCTGCGCTCGCGCTCGGCGCGCTTCACCACGCGCGGCGCGAGCGTGATGTTGTCGAGCGCGGTGAGGTGCGGGAACAAGTTGAACTGCTGGAACACCATGCCGACCTTGGTCCGCATCGCGCGCAGCGTGGTCTGCGCCGCCGCGCCGAGCATGCGCGGCACCAGCTGAAAGCCGGCGATCTCGACGGAGCCCTCGTCGAAGGTCTCGAGGTAGTTCAGGCAGCGCAGCAGCGTCGACTTGCCGCCGCCCGACGGACCGACGATCGCGATCGTCTCGGCCTTGCCGACCTGCGCCGTGACCTGATGGAGCACGCGGCGGTCGCCGTGGCGCTTACAGAGCGTGCGGACGCTGATCACGGGCGAGCCTCCTTTCCAGCCGGCGCGCGAGCTCCGAGAGCGGGAAGCTGAGCACGAGATAGAACGCGGCGCACAACAGGCCCGGGATCAGCCACCCGCGCATGTCGACGGCGGCGATCGTCATCCGCTTCGTCAGCTCGATCACCGTGATCACGCTGACCAGCGACGAGTCCTTGAGCAGCGAGACGAAGTCGTTGGTCATCGGCGGCAGCGCGAGCCGCAGCGCCTGCGGGATCATCACGTGGCGCAGGGTCTGCCATGGCCCGAAGCCGAGGGCGCGCGCCGCTTCGCTCTGGCCGCGCGGGATCGCGAGCAGCGCGCCGCGATAGACCTCCGCCTCGTACGCCGCGTAGTTCAGCCCGAGGCCGAGGATCGCGGCCTGCAGCGGGCCGAGCTTGATGATGTCCGCGAGCCCGTAATAGAGGACGAACAGCTGCAGCAGCACCGGCGTGCCACGGAACAGCTCGATGTATGCGCGCGCCGCTCCGCGCACCAGCCCGCCGCCGTACACGCGCGCGACCGCGAGCAGCATGCCGAGCGGCACGGCGAGCAAGAACGCGAGCAGGCTGATCTCGAGCGTCACCCACGCGGCATGGAGGAACTGGATGATCATCTCGCCGTCGAGCGCGCGCGGCGGCCGGGTCACGCCGGTGCCGAGCTCGACGACCGTCTGGCGGTCGTCCCACAGCTGATGCTTCCGCAGGATCCGCTCGAGCTCGCCGTCCTTGCGCATCTCCGCGAGCGCCGCATTGAGCGCCTGCACGAGCGCCTCGTCGCCCTTGCGGACGCCGATCACGTACTCGCCACGCGCCACGTCGTACGGCACGCAGAGCAGCGCGGGGTTCGTGCAGCCGTAGCGGTCGGCGATGATGTTGTCGAGCAGCACCGCCTCGGTGCGGCCGAGCTCGAGGTCGCGATACGGCTCCTCGTTGCCCTCGTAGACCTTCGGCTCGACGCCCTGGAGCATCAGCAGGATGTCGTGCGCGACGGTCTGGTTGAGCGTTCCGACGCGCTTGCCACGCAGGTCGAACACCGAACGATACGGATCGCCGCGCCGGATCGTCAGCGTCTCCGCATAGACGTAATACGGGTCCGACAACAGGATCCGCTCGCGCCGCTCGGTGGTCGCTTCGAGCCCGTTCATCACCACGTCGAAGTCGCCGCGCTCGAGCGATGGCACCAGGTTCGACCACGTGTACTCGACGAGCGTCGCCTTCACGCCGAGCCGGCGAGCGAGGCTGTTCATGATGTCGACCTCGAACCCGATCAGCTCGGTCGGATGCTCGGGATCCTCGTACACGTAGGGCTCGCCACCCTGGCGATCCGCGCCCCACCGGATCTCGCCGCGCGCCTTGATGCCGGCGAGCGTCTGACCGACCGGGTCCGACTCGCTCCCACAACCGCCCAACGCGCCAACCATGGCGCCCAGGGCGATGGCGACGACCAACGCCGACCGCAGCATCGACGACCAGTATCCCGGTGTCCGCATCCGTGCGCTACATTCCGGGCAATGGATCTCGCGCGCATGCTCGACAAGTGCGTTCGCGATCAGTGGACCATCGACGATCTCGACTGGTCCGCCGCCCCGCCCTCGCTGCCGCGCGACAAGGAGGAGGCCGTCGTTCAGGCGTTCCTCGACATGGCCGGCATCGAGCTGCTCGCCGCCGCGCTGTTCGAGGTCCAGCGCGACAAGGCCACCGATCCCACCCTGCGCGAGATCTTCGCGTCGTTCGTCATCGACGAGCGCCGGCACTCCGCGGTCGCCCTGCGGCTCGCCCAGCACTACGACGTCCACCACTACCGTCCCTACGTCGAGAGCCCGTCGCTCGCCACGTTCCGTCCGCACTTCCTCGAGGTCGTGCGCAACACCTCTCCCGAGATCGCGAACGCGTACATCACCGCGGGCGAGATGATCCTCGACGTCGCCCTGCTCCGCTCCCTCGACGATTACGTCGACGACGAGATGAGCCACCGCGCGATGCACCTGATCAACCGGGACGAGTCGCGCCACATCGCGATCGACTTCCACATGGTCGAGTTCTATTGCTCCGACGCGCACCTCGCGTCGATCGCCGCGCGCCCCACGATGTCCGCTCGCGCGGCCGCCCGCATGTACCGCAACCTCGCCACGATGATGTGGCACGCCAAGCCGTTCCTGCACGACGTCTTCCTCGTGCCGATGGACCGCACCGATCCGAGCGGCCGCCGCGCGCGCGAGGCGTTCAAGCGCCTGCAGCTCCTCTTGCGCAAGCCCACCGTCGCGCGCACCCCCTTCCCGCGCTTCATGATCCGCATGCAGGAGCTCTACAACCACCCCGTCATCGGCAAGGCGTTCGGGCCGCTGCTGCTCCGCCTCCTCGGCGCCGAGGACCGCGCCGCGCGCATCCTCTTCACGGGCGAAGACCTCGCGCGCACCCAGCACATGTCCTTCGACGAGCTCGCCGAGGAGGCGCTCGCCGTGAAGTACACGCAGGCGTAGCTCAGCGAGCCCGACGGCCGGTTCGGGTAATGAACGTATCGCGGCAGAGCCGCAGTAGATCGTCGACGCTGGCCCGCGCGAGGACGAAGGCGGCACCGACGTAGACGACCGCCCCGCTGGTGATCTGCACGACGAGGGATGCACCGAGCGGGACAGCTGCGGCCTCGAGCGCACGCCGGATCGAGACGACCGCGATGAACATGATCGCGCCGGGCAGGAGCGGACACGCGGCCCCACGCAGATACGTGCCGAGCGGCAGCTCCGCCGCCTTGTGGGCGATGATGAGGGTGATGATGGTGTGCAGCCCGAACCCTAAGCCTGCGCCCACGCACGCGCCGTTCGGCCCGCCTTGAACGCCGCCCACAGCGACGAGCGGGATCACCACGATCACGCGCACGATGCTCGACGCCATGACGATGTGGGTCCGCTGCACGGCTTGCGCGTAGGCGAGCGCTGACCACGTCATGGGGCGCGTCACCATCATGACGCTGAGGATCATCAGCATCGGGGCGGTCGCGGCCCAGCTTTCGGTGAACAGCGCATCCACGATCGTCGGGGCGATGGCTCCGAGCCCGACGCCGACTGGGGTGACGATGAGGCTCATGAGCCCTGCTGTTCTCACCGCAGCGACCCGCTGTTGCGCCGCTCCCATGCGCGAGAACGACGGCATCAACACCTCGCCGATGTGTTCGGCAACATGGCTCATCGGCATGTCAGCGAGGTTGTAGGCGAAGTTGTAGTTCGCCATCACGCCAGCATTGAACAGCCTGGATACGACGAGATTGTCCCACTTCGAGCTGACGCTGTCGGTGACGATGGAGACCATGAGTGGCAGCCCGTACGTGAAGAGTCTTCGGACGTCGGCGATGCGCAGCCTCAGGCGCACCAGCCATTCTCCGTGCGGAGCGATCGACAGGAACAGCACGGCGGTGATCAGCGAGCGTGCCAGCGCGCCAACCACGAGCGCGTACGGGCCCCAGAATGGGGCGGTGCCGAGCGCGGTGGCGGTCAACGTGATTTCGCCGATCCCGTTGATCGTGGCCAGCGCACGAAATCGGAGTGCGCGAACGAGCAAACGCTCGGGGACGTAGCGAAGGCGGTCGATGATCAGGAGCGCGAGCGCGTAACCGAGCACGTACTGGCCCATCTGCGGCACGCCCAGTAGCTCGCCGACGACGTCGCGCAGGCCGTAGGTGGCCGTGGCGGCGACGACTCCGAGTCCGACATGCATCACCGCCGCCTGGATCGCGACCTCAGCGGGGGCGCGCGTCGCGATCAGGCACTGACCGAACGCGAAGCTCGTGACGGCATTGGCGGTGAGCACGACGATCGAGGCCGTGATCACCGGGCCGTAGTCCGCAGGCATGATCCAGCGGGCGAGCACGAGCGACCCTCCCAGGCCAAGCAGGCGGGTGAACACGCCGAGCGCGAGGTACCAGGCCACGCCATGTGCCGCATGCCGCCCGATCGACATCCCGCCCTCCGTTCCGTCCCGTCGATCGGTTTAGTCGGGCTTCCGACGGCACAACGCCGCCCAGCCGATCGCGTCACGTTGTTCCATGCCGAGGGTCAGCCGGCTTAGCCCGTACGCGACGAGCGATCCACCCGCGGAGAGCGGGAGCAGCATGAGATGCCGAAGTCGCTCGATCGCGGGCCCCTCCCCCATGCGCTCGGAAACGAAGTCGCAGGTAAGGCTGATTCCGTGGGCCGCCATCACGCTGACGACGCCACCGAGCCGCCGTACGAGCACGACCTCGAATCCGTGCTTCTCCAGCAAATAGCGCAATCCGTACTCGGTATAGCGATAAAAATCGTGCGGTTCGGAGTGCGTATACATTGTCATCGGCACGGTAAAGAACGCTGCGCCGCCCGGCTTCATGACGCGATGAATCTCCGCGAGGCACTGGCCCGGCTCCGGGAGATGCTCGAGCACCTCGGTGCACAGCGCGGAATCAAACGCATGATCCCGAAACGGTATCTTGGTCACATCTGCGACCACAGGAGGACGCTTCGCTGCACTCCACTCGATACCAAAATACTCCTTGCAGCGCAGGAACCCGCGGTACTGCTGCCCGCCGCACCCGACATCCAGCAGCCTGCCGTCGAGTTGGGCTCCGAACTCGCGGACGGCATCGCGTATGAGCTTCCGGGGTACAAACAGATACGTCTGGAACGGCAGGTCAAGCCCGCAATCTCGAGCCACCCTCTTGCCTCGTAACAACATGTCTCGACTCAATGTCTTGCTCATCGCGTCCCCTCTCGTGTTGTTCATCCAGGCGTTCTTGTTGTCAAGAACCTCCGACGAGCCGTCGAACGATCGCGTACTGGACGGTACCCGTACCGGTGCGACCTCAACTGATGGAACTCGCATCCGGATAGAAATACGAGCCAGTGAGAAAACGAATCTCGAGAGAAGAGCCATGCTAAGAAGCGCGCATGCTGAACGACGCGATCCTCGAAGTGCTGGTGCCCGCGGTCCAAACAGTCGCTGATCTACTTCCCACGCGGGGAAGCCGATCGCGATGAAGCCGACGCGTTCCTGCTATGTCCCGCCTCGCAGCTGCGCTACCGGATCCAGCAAGGGATGCCCGTGATGCTCGTCGACGAGGCCACCCCTCTCACCATGCCAGCGGTCGAAGCATTGTTGGCGCGCGCCCGTCAACTCGACCTCGCGGTCGGAGACGCGAGCGCGACGCGCTAGCCTGCGACCGCCCCGTGCCCGTGCTCGTGCTCGTGCTCGTTCAGCGGCACATCTTTGTCAGCATCCCGACGATCCTGACGACGAGCTGCTTGCCGCGGGCAATCTCACCGTCGGGCACAGCATGGAGAAGCCGCACGACGTCGAGGATCGCGCCGCTGGATCTGCGCCAACACCTCCTCCTTCGCGGACGACGTGCCCTTAACAGGCGAAGCGTCGCGGCACGACGAGAGTGCTGCGATCACCAGGGTCGCGCGGCATAGCGAGGTCATCCCGACGAGTCGAGCTAGCGGATCAGGCCCTTGGACGGAGCGGGCTCCGCGGTCGGTCGCTTGACCCCGGGCGCGGTGACCATCGGGTATCCCTTGCGGTGCCAGTCGTTGATGCCCTCATCGAGCACGGCGGACTTGGTGTGGCCGCGCTTGCGTAGCTCGTCGACGACGATGCCCGAGAGGTGATGCGGGCACGCGCAGTACGCGATGACCCACGTGTCCTTCGGGATGTCAGCGAGCCGCGCCGGTTCGTGATGCGGGATCGAGACCGCGCCCTTGATGTGGGCGCGCATCCACTCCGACTGCGGGCGAGCATCGACGATGATCATCTTGGCGCCCGCCTTGTAAGCGGCGTACACGGTGTCGACGGAGACATAGCGATCGTCGCGCAGCTTCCACGCCGGAGCTTTGCCTTTCGGGTTGATGACGAGCGGCTCCTTGCCGGTCGGCGCGGGGAGCTGCCCGATGTCTGCGCCGCCGGTCTGGTACGAGCGGATGTACGCGACGACATCGGCGATCTGCGCCGGCGAGAGGACGTTGCCGAAGGCGACCATCTTGGTGCCGGGACGGCCGTGCGTGATCGCGTGCGCGAGGAATGGATCGCTCGCCTGCTGCAGGAAGCTGTAGTTCGCGAGGTGGATCGCCTCGCCGCGCCGCTGCTGATCGCCGTGGCACGACGCGCAGCTCTGGTCGTAGAGGACCTTGCCCTTGGCCGCGTCGCCCTTGGCGATCGGCGCGAGGTCCTTGCTCGCCGTGCGGCCCGTGCGGATGAACGCGACGAGGCGATCGATCGCGGCGTCGTCGAGCGGGCCGCCGAGGTGCTTCGAGTACGCGGCCATCGACGTTCCGGGGCGGCCCGTCATGATCGACTTCTCGAGGAAGTCGTCGGTCGCGCTCTCGAGGAACGTGGGCGTGACGAGCGACGGCGCGTGATCCGCCGCGTAGCCCTGCAGGTCCTTGCCGTGGCACGGCGCGCAGAGCGTCGCGTAGATCTCGGCGCCCGCCCCCAGGGACGCCGGCACCACGGTCGACGCGCATTCGTCGACGCTCGCGGGCGCCGGGGCCTTCGCTGCAGTCGGCGACGGCGCGGGCGGCGCCGCGTTCGAGTTGCAAGCGGCGACGACAAACGCACCCAGGGCGACGAAGACCGGCAGTCTCATGACGCCGGGACTATGCCACCGGCTTAGCGACGATGATCGCGAATCACCGGCCCGTCGTTGCGCGGGGGCGGCGGTGGGTTATTCCGACGATGATCTCGGACCTGACCGTTGTGGTTGCCGTTGTTGCCGTTGTTGCCGCCGGCGCGCCAGCGTCCCTCGACCCAGACGTGACCACGACCGCGGCGCTCCCAGCGACCGTCCTCCCAGACCTGGTTCGAGCGCTGCCGCTCCCAGTAGCCGTCGCGCCACTGCCAGCGGTTGCCGTGACGTTGCCACCGGCCCTGAACGAAGATGAAGCCAGGGCGAACCTCGGACACGTAGACGCGCGGCGGCGGCGGCGCCTCCTCGACCTCGATGACTGCGACCGGCGCGGGCGCGCGGACGTACCCGTGCGCACGAACAACGCAGCCCGCGGCACCCGAGGCGAGTGCGGCGGCGAGTGCAAAGCTAGTGAGATTCTTGAGCTGCATGTAGTCCTCCTCGAGCTGGGTCAGCAGAGCAACTATGAGACCACCGGTGAACCCGTCGCATTCATGGCACTTCGTGGCTCACGTCCCCAACGGGCGTGAAGTGCGCGCTGTGGACGGAACGCCACAGTGGCCGCGAGTATGACATAGGACACCCGACTCCGACGACGGCACGTGCGCTGCACACGTTCTTCGATCGAGGCGTGTCATGAAGTTGCTGGTCCCGCTCGGTCGCGCACTGTTCTCGCTGATCTTCATCCAGGCGGTGATCGGCCACTTCAGCGGGGGCGCGATCGACGCGGCGTCGGCCCACGGCGTTCCTCTCGCCACGCTCGTCGTGCCGCTCGCCGGCATCCTGGCTTGTATCGGCGGCCTGATGGTGTTGCTCGGCTATCGCGCGCGGTTCGGCGCGTTCCTCCTGCTGCTGTTCCTCGTACCGGTGACGCTCGTGATGCACGACTTCTGGAGCGTCAGCGATCCCGCGCAGGCCGCGATGCAGCGTGCACACTTCTTCAAGAACGCTGCGCTCGCAGGTGCAGCGCTCTTGCTCATGTATCACGGCGCCGGTCCGATCAGCCTCGACGACTGACCGGCCGTCGGATCTGACCGGCGTCACCAAATCTTCCCGCGACCTGCGTTAGGATGGCGGCGTGCGAGCCGCTCTGATCGCTGCAGCCTGCGTGGCCGCCACGGGCTGCGTGCGTGACGCGACCGACCAGGTCTGCCCCGACCTCGCGAAGGGTGACCTGATCGTCACCGAGATCGGCGGCCCGCAGACCGGCAACGACCTCCTCGTGCCGTGGATCGAGATCTACAACGCGAGCGGCGATTCCGTGGACCTGCGGGGCACGCGCATCCGGTTCCGCCGTCTCGACGGCAGCGCCGAGATCTCCGTGCTCGTGCGCCGCTCGCTGGTCACGGCCGCGGAGTCGTACACCGTGCTCGGCCTCGACAAGGACAGCATGCTCGAGAGCTACCTCGACTACAGCTTCGGGCCGGACTACCAGGGCTCGTGGCTATCGGCGGCGGCGATCGACGTCGAGGTGTGCGGCACGCTCGTCAACCGCGCCCGCTATAGCTCGCTGCCGAACACGGGCTCGTACTCGCTCGGCACGATGCCGCCGGATCCCGACGCCACCGAAGACGCCACCAAGTGGTGCACCGACACCACCGCCAACGGCGCCGGGTTCCCCGGCTCTCCCCAGCGAGCGAACATCGCATGCCCGCCCTGAGCTCTCGCCCTCTGTCCTGGTTGCTCGCCGCCGTGGTCGCCGCCACGAGCGTCGGCGCTGCGTGCACGCCCGTCGGCGGCAAGCGCTACTCGCGCTCGCTCGCACAGAAGTCGCTCTCCAAGCTCGAGGCACCCGGCCTCATCGTCGGCGAGTTCACGCTGACCAAGGTCGTCGATGGTGACACCGTGCGCGTCGACGGACTCGACGCCTCGCTGCGCCTCCTCGGCATGGACACCGAGGAGACGTTCAAGAGCGAGTCGAATCGGCGCGCCGTCGAGACCGATTGGGACGCGTACCTGCGCGAGAAGCGCGGCAAGTTCCGCCCCGGCCGCATCGAGACGCCGACCGGCGAGGTCGCGAAGGCATGGGCGAAGAAGTTCTTCGACGGCAGCGTGCGGGTGCGCGTCGAGCGCGATCACCCCGCGGAGATCCGCGATCGCTTCAATCGCTACCTCGCGTACGTGCTCGTCGAGAAGGACGGCAAGTGGCTCAACTTCAACGTCGAGTCCGTGCGCGCCGGCATGTCGCCGTACTACACCAAGTACGGTCACTCGCGTCGCTACCACGAGCAGTTCGTCGCCGCGCAGGCAGAGGCCCAGGCGGCCAAGCGCGGCATCTGGGCCTCGGGCATCAAGAACTACCCCGACTATCCCGAGCGCTTCGCGTGGTGGGGGCCGCGCGCGGACTTCATCGACGCGTTCCGCACGGCCTCCGAAGGCAAGGACAACTTCATCGACCTCACCCACTGGAACGCGATGAAGCTGCTCGAGGAGCACGTCGGCTCGGAGGTCCAGATGCTCGGCGTGATCTCCGACGTGCGCTACGCGGAGCGCGGCCCGGCGCGCGTGATGCTGTCGTACCGGCAGTTCCGCGACTTCCCGCTCATCTTCTTCGATCGCGACGTGCTGGTGTCGAGCGGCATCACCGACAAGTGGAAGCAGGAGTTCGTGTGGGTGACGGGCGTGCCGACGATCTACGAGAACAAGCACACCAAGAAGAAGCAGGTGCAGATCAAGATCGACAGCGCGAGTCAGATCCGCCTGTGCCCTGTTCCCGGCCTGCCGCCTCCTCCGGCACTCCCCACGGCGGGTGTCGGCCCGTGACCCAGCTTACGCACATCCCTGCCCGGTCGTGCGACCGTAGGAGACACGCCATGCGCTCGCTCGTCATCACCGGAGCCGCCGCCGCGCTCGTCGCGTGCGGTCCAGGAAGCAACGCCGGCGAGTGCGACGACACGTTGCTCGCCGGCGACCTCGTGATCACCGAGGTGTTCGCCGACGCCAAGGCGCCTCCCGGCGGCAGCGGCACCGACGAAGGCAAGGAGTGGTTCGAGGTCTACAACGCCACCTCGCGGCCCGTGGAGCTCAAGGGCCTCACGATCACGCACAGCCGCCCCGACGGGTCGCGCGGCAAGTCGCACGTGATGGCCGACATCACGGTCGCGCCCGGCCAGTACCTGACGCTCGGCAACTCGGCGGACGACCTGTTGCCCGCGTACGTCGACTACGGCTACGGCGCCGACCTCGGCGACATGTTCAACACCGATGGCGGCAAGCTCGCGCTCGCCTGCGGCGCGAAGGAGATCGACGCCGCGACCTACGAATCGGTCAAGGAAGGGCGCTCGCGGCAGCTCACCGCGAGCCAGCCGCCCGACTACACGCTCAACGACGATCCGGCCACCTGGTGCGAAGCGTCGGCCGCCGAGTTCGAGCCCGGCAACTTCGGCACGCCCGGCTCGGAGAGCGACTGCACCCCGGTCACGGTCGGACAGTGCGACGAGGGTGGCGTGATGCGTGACGCGGTCGCGCCCATGCCCGGCGATCTGGTGATCACCGAGATCATGCCGAAGCCGTCGTCGGCGAGCGCCACGGTCGGGCAGTGGTTCGAGGTGTTCGTGACCCGCGACATCGATCTCAACGGCGTCATCGTCGACCGCGCGAACGACTCGTCCGCGGGCAAGGAGATCGTGTCGTCCGATTGCGTCTCGGTCAGCGCGGGCAGCTACGTCGTGTTCGCGCGCTCCGAGGACATGACGATGAACGGCGGCCTGACGACGGTGGGCACGTTCCCGTTCTCGATCAACCCGACGAACACCCCGGATCTCCAGCTCACCTATGGGGGCACGCTGCTCGACAGCGTGACCTGGACGACGTCGACGAGCGGCCGCTCGCTCAGCCTCGACCCCGACTTCCTGACGACGAGCGGCAACGACGACGCCGCGAACTTCTGTGACGGCGAGTCGATCTACAACGGTAACGATCGCGGCACGCCGGGCGCTGCGAACCCGCAATGCACGCTGCTGCCGCCCGCGGGTATGTGCCAGCCGGAGACCGGCGCGATCCGCGAGATCGTCAAGCCGGACGCCGGACAGCTGGTGATCACCGAGTTCCTCGCGAACCCGGCCACCACCACGACCGGCGTCGACGCGGCGCAAGAGTGGTTCGAGATCCAGAACACCGGCTCGACCGCGTTCGATCTCAACGACCTCGGGCTCAAGGGCTCGGCGACGACCGTGAACGTCATCACGTCGGTGAACTGCAAGTCCATCCCGCCCGGCGGCTTCGGACTGTTCGCGCACAACAATGACCCGGTGCTGAATGCAGGCCTCCCCGAGGTCGACGCGCTGTTCACGTTCGCGCTGGGTAACTCGTCGGGCACGCTGTCGGTGCTCGACGGCACCACGCCGCTCGACGTCGTCACCTGGGGCACCGGGTGGAGCGTGCAGGACGGCGCGAGCAAGCAGCTGCTGCCCGCGATGACCGACGTGACCTCCAACGATCTCCCCACGAGCTTCTGCAACGGACATCCCGCGCAGGTCTACGGGACGGCGGCCAACGTCGGCACGCCGAAAGAGGCGAACTCCTGCCCGTGATGCGCTCACTCGTGCCCGTGCTGGTGCTGGTGCTGGTGCTGGCGGCGTGCGAGAGCGGTTCGCCGTGCGGCCCGACGGAGGCGGTGGTCTCGCGCGTGATCGACGGTGACACGATCGAGCTCGCGAGCGGCGAGAGGATCCGGTACCTGATGGTCAACACGCCCGAGACCACGGGCGGCAAGAACGAGTGCTACGGCGCCAACGCCGTCCAGTTCAACCGCGACCTCGTCGAGGGCAAGACCGTCGAGCTCGACTACGACGTCGAGTGCACCGATCGCTTCGACCGCACGCTCGCGTACGTGCGCGTCAATGGACAAGAGGTCAACACGCTGATGCTCGAGCGCGGCTACGCGTGCCTGCTACACATCCCCCCCAACGGCGCTGCTCGCCTCGCGGAGTTCGAAGCGCTCGAGGATGCGGCGAAGGCCGCCAACCGCGGCCTGTGGGGCGCGTGCGATCCGATCCCATGCAACTAAGGCCCGGGCGACGAACGAACGTGTTAGCGTGCCGCCACGTGCGCGCGTTCGTGGCAGTCCTCGTCGGAGCCGTGCTGCTTCCGCGCGCCGCCGGCGCGAGCCCGTACGAGACGTTCGTCGACATCGCCGACCAGGCCGAGCTCGACGACCTGCTCGCGTCGGGCGACATCTCGCAAGACACCTACGATGAGGTGCTCGATCTCCTCTCGCGCGGCGTCGATCTGAACACCGCCGATCGCGCCGAGCTGTACACGCTCCCCAACCTCACCTACGACGACGTCGACAAGATCATCGAGTTCCGCAACCTCAACCAGGGTGTCATCCGTAACCCGGCGGACCTGGTCGCGGCGGGCGTGATCACCGAGGACAAGCTGCTCGCGATCTCGGCGTTCCTCCTCGTCAGCGAGGATCGCAAGGATCCGCTCGCGGCGCACGGCTGGATGCGCGTGCAGACGCGCGCCTCGACCGGCGTGCCGCTGCCGTTCGTCGAGCATCAAAAGGGTGACTACACCGTGCCGCCGTTCATGCTGCGCGCACGCCTGACGGCGCTCCGCCACATGCAGGCGGGCCTCGCCCTCACGACGACGCGCCTGCAGCTCGGCGATGCGGTCTACGATCCCAACCGCGACGCGCTGGTCGCCGAGGGCCACAAGCTCCGCGTCCACGCCCCGAAGGCCTACGTGCGGTGGGACACCGACGAGCTCTCGGCGATCGGCGGTAGCTTCCGCGCGGGCTTCGCGCAGCGGCTCGTGTTCGACAACTCGTCGCAGTACACGCCGAACGGCCTCTACGCCGACGATCAGATGTACTTCGTCACCGACCTCGCGCTCGACTGTCGCGAGACGTCGGGCGAGCTCAGCACGTCGCCGTGCGAGGGCCCGGCCGGTGACCGCTACGTCACGCCCGACTTCGCGTGGCGCCAGGGGCTGTTCGGCGTGGGTGCCGGCCTGAAGAAGGTCCCGCTCGGCACCGGCTGGGCGCAGGTCTATGGCTGGGCGTCCGCCTCGCGCCGCTCGGTCTATCAGTACGAGCTCGTGGATCGCGGCAAGTGCGAGGACCCGCACGATGACAGCCCCGAGTGCTCCGCACCGACGGTGTACGTGAAGCCCGAAGGCGATCCGCTCACCCCGACGTCGCGGTTCACGTTCTCCACCCTGCCGAACGTGTTCCTGGAGAAGCTCGTCGGCGGCAACGTCACGTACTTCGCGGATCGCCGCAACTCCGTCGGCGCGACCGTCTACTACGCGCAAGAGCAGAACCTGATCGACGGCATCGACCTCGACACCCAGGAGTGGTCGCGGCTGCCGACCGGGCGCGCGTTCGGTGCCGCGGGCGCGAACTTCTCGTTCGGCCGCAAGTGGCTCGACGTGTTCGGCGAGGCCGCGTACAGCTTCGACAAGAGCCCCGCGACGCCGGCCACGTCCGAAGGTGGCGGGCCCGCCGGAATTCTGAGGTTGACCGCGACGCGCAAGAAGGAAGAGCTCGAGGCGGTGTTCCGCTACTACAGCACCGATTACGCGAACCCGTACGCGCGCCCGATCTCGCAGCCCGACGAGTTCGAGGGCCTGCGCGCGCGTGACGAGCTGGGCGTGCGGCTGCGCTACCTGCGCTCGAGCAAGCTGTTCCAGCTGCGCGCGCTCGCGGACGTATGGATCCCGCCGTCGACGTTCGAGACCGATCCGAAGATCAATCCGCTCGGGCGCACGCAGCCCAAGCTCGACACCTACGTGCGCACCGACATGCGAACCAGCCAGGAGCTGCGCGTCGGCCTGTGGCTGCGCTACCAGGATCGCGATCTCGCGCGCGGCGGTCACGACCAGTGCTACGAGGTCTCGACCGAGACGTCGGAGACCGGCGAGCCCGTACCGTGTGGTGGCCGCCAGCTGACGACGATCGGTCGCATACGGTACCAACCCGAACGCAACCTCGTATTCACGGGCATGGTCCAGCACCAGCTGCTCGACGACAAGGCGCTGTCCCCGGACAACTTCCGCCACGATCTCGCGCTGTGGCTGATCAGCCAGTGGGCCCCGCGGCCCGGGATCCGGACCCGCGCGCGCGTGCGCCTCCTCGACGAAGCGATCGAAGGGCTCTCGGATAACGCCTACATGGAGCGTTCGATCGCAGGCTTGGTCGACGCCACGTTCCGCGTGCGGAAACGTGACTCCTTTCGCGTGCGTATGGACGTGAAGGCGTGGCTCGACGAGCGCAACAGCACCAAGGATCGGTCGCCGAACCCCGAGCTCCAACTCTGGCTGTCGTACGAAGCTCGCCTGTAGTAGCGTCCGCCGGCGATGGCGCTTCCCAAGTCGACGATCGTGATGGCGGTGTTGACGTGCGTTCCGTTCGGGATCGCCGTGCGCGACCACTTCTCCGAGAAGGAGGGGCGCGGGTACGACTCGGGTGACGAGGACGACGACTTCGACGAGGCCGACATCGATCTCGAGTCGCTGGAGCGGGAGTCCAAGGCGGCGAGGGATGAGTACGAGGCCGAGCGACGGCGCGAGCAAGAGCGAGTAGCCGAGCGCAAGGCGGGGCTCGCGGACCTGGCCAACCTGCTGTTCGGCAACGAGCCGGCGAGCCTCGGGCGCCCGTTCGGCGCGATCAAGCTCGGCATGACGGACGCCGAGCTCGACAAGCAGGAGGACACGGTCGTCGTGGTGCGCGCGTTCGCCGATCCGTACGACATCGGCGTCACCTTCCACGCGGACAGCGGCGTCCTCGACGGGATCACGCTCGAGTCGAACGGCTCCACGGAGAGCGGCGAGCAGCTGTGCGAGGTGCTCGGCGAGACGCTCGACACGCGGTGGCCGGAGCACGCCCGCGTGCGCGGAACCACGGTGTGGGTCGGCAAGGGCCAGCGCGTCGAGCTGAGCGGCTCGTACGACTGCAAGGTCGAGATCCACCAGGCCGTGGCGCCCGCCGCCTGGATCGCGAAGAGCGGCTCGGTCGTCCCGGTGGCGATGATCGGCAAGCCGCACGCCGAGCTCGTGAAGAGCCTGTCCCCGCAGCGGGTGGATCTCTCCGACGCGGAATACTCGATCTCGTGGAAGGGGCCGGGGCTCGGCGCGGGCACCGGCGCGACGGCGCTCGACGCGTTCATCCGGAACGGCAAGGTCGTCGCGATCACCGCGGCGGTGAACATCGACGACACCACGTTCGCGGCGCTCGAGCGCCAGCTCGAGGCGGCGTTCGGCCCGGCGAAGGAGCGCGACGGCGAACCCGTGTGGGGCTCCAAGGTCCCCGTCACGATCACGGTCGCCGGCGACTACGACGGCCCGGCCACGCACGTCGTGACGGTCGGCACCATCCCGTCGGAGGAATAGCGTGCCATCTCGTCAGAGCAGTAGCGGGGCGCTCTCGACGATCTTGGTCGGCTGCGACCTCTCCGAGGGCAGCGACCATGCGCTCGCGCGAGCGATCGGCATCGCCAAGCAGCACCAGGCAAAGCTGTATCTCGTCCACGCGCAGACCGAGGAGCCGGGACCGGAAGCGGAGACCGAAAACGAGGTCGCGCGTCAGCTCGGCGAGGTCAGCGCGGCGCTGCGCGCCGAGGAAGCACGGCAGATCGCCGAGCGGTTCGATCGCGTCCAGGCCGCCGGCGTCACCACGGAGATCAAGACGCGCGTCGGACCTCCGGGCGAGGTGCTCGCCGAGCTCGCGGTCGAGCTCACCGCGGATCTCATCGTCGTCGGTACACACGGCCGCACCGGCATCTCGCGGTTCCTGATCGGCAGCGTCGCCACGGCGACGATCCGGCACGCGAGCTGCGACGTGCTCGTGTGCCGTGGCCCGGGGGCAGAGGCGCCGTTCTCCCGCCCGCTCGTCGCGACCGACTTCTCGCCGGTATCGACGAAGGCGCTCGCCCACGCGGCGCAGGTCAGCGTGCCCGGCGCGTCGCTCGAGGTCCTCCACGCGTGGCAGCTGCCGCAGGGCTCGTGGGGCGCGACCATCCTCGGCCAGGCACGGTTCCCGTGGTCCACGGTGCGCGATGCCGTGCTCACCGGCGTCAAGGAGCAGGCGGCGCGCCTCGAGCAAGAGGTCGCCGCGCTCGGCCGGCCGATCAAGATCGAGCTGATCCAGGGCCCCCCCGCGTCGGTGATCACGCACGCGGCGGAGCAAGGGAACCACGATCTGATCGCGGTCGGCGCGCACGGGCACCGCGGCGTGCGCCGGCTCCTGCTCGGCAGCGTCGCGGAGAGCACGATCCGGCACTCGCCGTGCTCGGTGCTCGTCGTGCACACCGCGACGCAAGCCTAAGCCGCTCGCCATCGGCGACGGCCGCGCCTGGGCCGCGAGCATCTCGTTCGTGCTCGTCGGACCACAGGCTCCGGCGAGGTCGGTAGACCCCGACGCGCACGTCCCCACCGAGATGTAGGCAGGCGCTATCCAGCTGATCCCACGCTGCGGTGGCCCGGCACGGATCTGGAATCGCGCGCCTCTGATGGGGCCGCTTCGGATCGCCTGTACTGTGCTCGTGCTGCTCGCGGTCGCGTGCGGCGGACCAACCGTGACCGACGGAACGCCAGATGGCGGCCCCGGGAACGACGCCCCCGGCGACGCCGGCCCGTGTCCGACCTTCGTGTGCGGCGGGGCGTGCTGCGCGGCCGGTGAAGAGTGCGTGCAAGGCGCGTGCGTCGCCGCGTGCTCGACGGGCGTGCGCTGCGGCCCCGACGAGAGCATCTGCTGCGCGAGCGGCGATGTCTGCATCTCCGACGCGTGCGAGACCCCGGGCGCGAGCTGCGTCGACTCGTGGGACTGCGCCGACGGGGAGTTCTGCGAGCCGACGCTGAACCAGTGCCTGCCGCTGCCGACCGCGCCGTTCTGCTCGATCCCGCCCGACGACGCCTTCGATCCCGAGCTCGAATGGCACTGGGCGGGCTACGCCGACGCGAGTGGCCCCGACACACTGACCTACGCCAACGTCGTCGCGACGCCGGTGGTCGCCGACCTCGACGTCGACGGCGTCCCGGATGTCGCGTTCTTCGCGTACGCGGGCACCGGGCTCAACAGCGCCCGCTTGTTCGTCATCAACGGCGCGACCGGCGCCACGAAGCACGCGATCCCACGCGCGACGATCAACGGCCGCGGGGCCGCCTCGGTCGCGGTCGGCAACCTCGACGCGGACCCCGAGCTCGAG
>Ga0247822_10000074_pt1 | contig 40437 bp, 31 predicted proteins | sample 13C_Cellulose_Da_FD_192423 | JGI IMG/M metagenome (GOLD analysis project Ga0247822, IMG submission 192423) | Soil microbial communities from agricultural site in Penn Yan, New York, United States - 13C_Cellulose_Day30 | ecosystem: Environmental > Terrestrial > Soil > Agricultural land | place...
GCGCGCGCGTAGCATGTTGCGGCGCACAACCCAAGGGGCGGGGTGGCTTTCCGCGCGGGTCTGCGGCAAAACCGCGGCATGACCGACCTCGCCCCCTTCCACATCGCCTTCCCGGTCGACGACCTCGCCGCCGCACGCCATTTCTATGGGCGGATTCTCGGTTGTCCCGAGGGGCGCAGCGACCCCGACTGGATCGACTTCAACCTCTATGGCCACCAGATCGTCGCGCACCGCGTCGATGCGAAGCGCGACCATGTCGCGGGGCATAATCCGGTCGACGGCCATGCGGTGCCGGTGCCGCATTTCGGGGTCGTCCTGCCCCCCGCCGAATGGCGCGCGCTCGCGGACCGACTTCAGGCCCACCGGGTCGCCTTCGTCATCGAACCGCACACGCGGTTCGCGGGCCAGCCCGGCGAGCAGTCGACGATGTTTTTTTACGATCCCGCCGGAAATGCGCTGGAATTCAAGGCGTTCGCCGACCTCGGCCAGCTCTTCGCCAAATAGGCGGACTCACCGATAGGGTGGGTGATTCAGCCCCTTGGGGCTCTGCGTGAAGATCTCGGGCCCGGTTTCGGTGATGCCGATCGAATGTTCAAACTGCGCCGACAGCGACCTGTCGCGGGTCACCGCGGTCCAGTCATCGTCGAGGATCTTCACCCCCGGCTTGCCGATATTGATCATCGGCTCGATCGTGAAGATCATGCCGGGGCGCAGTTCGGGTCCGGTGCCGGGGCGACCATAATGATGCACGTCGGGTTCGTCGTGATAGACGAGACCGACGCCGTGGCCGACGAAGTCGCGCACCACCGAATAGCGATGTTTTTCGGCATGGCGCTGGATCGCATGGCCGATGTCGCCAAGCCGGTTACCGGGAACCGCCGCCTCGACGCCGAGCATCAGACATTCATAGGTCACGTCGACCAGCCGCTTCGCCTTCAGCGGCACGTCGCCGACGAGGAACATGCGGCTGGTGTCGCCGTGCCAGCCATCGACGACCGCGGTCAGGTCGATGTTCAATATGTCGCCTTCGCTCAGCGCCTTGTCGCCGGGAATGCCGTGGCACACGACATGGTTGACCGAGATGCAGCTCGCGTGCCGATAGCCCTGGTAACCGATGTTGATCGGCACCGCGCCGGCGGCAACGATCGCGTCGCGCGCGAAATCATCGAGATCGCCGGTACTGACGCCCGGTTTGACGAGCGGCACCAGCGCGTCGAGCGTCTCCGCCGCGATCCGCCCGGCGCGGCGCATGCCGGCGAAGGCATCGGGGCCGTGCAGCTTGATGGCGCCGGTGCGCGTGCGCGGCGTGGTGGCGGTGACGTCGAGATAGGTGGTCATGGGTGCAAAATAGGTCCTTTGGGCCGCATTTTCCAGCGATCGCGACCCGCAGCGCGGTCTCTCGCCGCTGCCGGACACAAAAAAACCCGCCGGAAGGCGGGTCTTGTTGGTTGCGGGAGCGTGCACTGGACGGCGTACCATTCCCGCCATTGTCGATATTTGAAATCAGAAAATTATCGTGTCCCACATCGACAGCGCTGGATGGTGCATGCATCGACCTTCCCTCGAGAATCTCCGCCATCAGATCAAACTGACCACCGGGCTCGACCGCTCCTCTATAACCGACGAAATTCTCTGCAATCTAAGAAGAATTGATGCATGATGAGCCGATGGCTACCGACCCACGCACCCCTCGCCTCGCCGTTTTGATTGATGCGGACAACGCCTCATCTCGCATCGCGCTTCGCCTTTTCGAAGAGATCGCAAAAATCGGTGAAGCCAGCGTTCGCCGTATTTATGGCGATTTTTCTGGAACCAGATTGAAGTCCTGGGCCGATATTCTCGCGACGCACGCGATCAAGGCACACCAAAACTTTGCATACACCAGCGGCAAAAATGCCTCCGACATTGCTTTGGTAATCGATGCGATGGACCTGCTGCATACGGGCAGGTTTGATGGCTTCTGCCTGGTATCCTCCGATAGCGATTTCACCGGCTTGGCATCACGCATCCGGGAACAGGGTGTCGACGTATATGGCTTCGGAGAACAGAAGACGCCCGAGAGTTTCCGCCAGGCCTGCCGCCGGTTCATTTATACGGAGAATCTACTGCCTGAAGCACCGACACCGGGTGAACCGGGACGACCGGATACGCGACCCGAAACGGCCAAGAAGCCGCCGAGCGCTGCGACACCTTTAATTAGAACCGCAATCTCGCAGTTGGACGATGAAGCAGGATGGGTATCACTCGGACGGGTCGGTCAGCGGCTTGCCGTGCTCGCCTCCGATTTCGATCCGAGAACCTATGGCCAAAGCAAGCTCAGCGACTTGGTCGACAAGACTGGCGGATTTGAATCGCGTCGAACCGATACAGGCCATCTACAAATTCGAGTGACGGCGAATGGAACCACCAAACCGGCAAAGCCAAAGCAATCCGGGTCAGCATGACGCCTTATGCTGCGGCAGAATCGCATGCAATCGACGCAGATCGATCCGTGCAACCAGTGTCTCATCTCCTTCGAAGTTGACGCGTCTTTAGCTCTTCGCTGTAGCCATCCGCGTACTCATTTCAGCGTAATCCTGTTGCCATCGACGTGACGGAAGGCCTTCGACCGGCACGTAAGCAGTATCACCTGCATTCGCTGCGAAGCTTCCTGCAGGATGTCCGTCATCGTCTCCAAGCGAGCATCATCTGAATAGACAAGAGGATCGTCAAGAATCAAAGAGATCGGCGCCCCATCCTCGAGCAACAGGTCCGCGAACGCGAGCCGAGTCAATATCGCCAACTGCTCCTGTGTGCCACGGCTGAGATCCCCGCAGGATTCATCGATCCCCGCCCTCGTGAGACCGGTCAGCCCGAGCTCCTCGTTGAAGGATAAATCACATCCAGGAAGAAGCTGCTGGATGTATTGGCCAGCCCGCGCCGTGACGGGAGCGAGGAACGTCCTCGACGCCTCGTTGGCGGCATCCGAAAGCGCTTCGCGGAGCACCTCCAGCGTCTCGGCCTCACGGCGCAACCGATCGCAAGCGGCGATCGCGGCCTCCTCCTCCTCTCGCGCTTCGGCAAGGCGCCCAGCAGGCCCGCTTGTACCTTCCCTGACGATCGTGGATTCGAGTGACGCGATCCGGGCGGTGAGTTCGAGGCGCTCCTCGCCAGCCCGGCTGGCGGCACGATCAAGGTTCTCGATGCGGCGTCGGATGGCGTCAGCATCGAAAGCCGTGACGCCTTCGCGCGCCTTCTCGCGAGCATCGAACTTCGTGGCACGCTCCCGCTGGGCCTCACCGCGCGCCGCTTCGAGTGTTTTCCGATCCCCGACCTCGAGGACATTCCGGAGATCCTCGGCCGCGGCTTCGGACTCGCGAACGGCTGCGGAATAATCGGCTTCGGCTGTTGCGAGCGCGCTCTCCGCCTTCGACAGAACCGTTCTTCCGTCCTCGCGCTTTCCGGATGCAGTGGCCTCGGCGAGCTTGGAGTCGACCACCGCTTTCTCCAGCGTGTCGATATCGTCGGTCGGGGCAACTGCGTCGAAGATGTCGCCCAGCTCGGCGACGGAGGCACGCAGGGCGTCTGCCCCGGCCGCCAGCCCTATAGTCGGGTCCCCAGGGCATGCCGAGGCAATCTGCGTCCGAAGTGCCTTCAGCTCGCGCCCGGCAGCGGCAGCCCGTTCGTTCCGGGCTACGCCCTCCGCATGCGACTTAATGCCGAGCGACCGTAGGGCAGAAGCGAGCTCCTCCGTTGCAGCTGCAAGATCTGCCTCGATGGACTGACCCGAACCCTGCGGCGGGCGCACGATCAGACTGCCCGCATCACCCAACTCGAACCTGGTGGTCTTCAGGACGTCGACGCCGGTGACGTCGGTCGTGACCCCATCGATCCGCAGAAATGCACCATCTCCAAGTTCGACTTCAACCTTCACGACACCGGCTTCAAACCGGGCGCGTGCCTGGATGGCTGCGAGCTCTAGTTCCGCAATCTTCTCAAGATCGACACTGTCCATCGCCCCGGCAGAGTCGACGACCAGAGCGCGCTCGCGCTCTTCGAGCCCTGCCAAGGCATTCCGCGCATCGATCGCGCGACGAGCACCCGCAGCATTCGTGAACGTACGCGCACGCTCGCGAGCCGCCGAAAGCGCGGCCTCATGGCTCTCCTTTTCCGCGCGAACCTCTTCGAGCGCAACACGGAGCGATTTTTCCTCGTCACCGGCACCAGTGGCCGCAGTCTGCGCTTCGTCCCGCAGGCGCCCCTTCTCTTCAAGATGCGTGGCGGCGGAATCAACGCGAGCCTCGGCCGCATCCAGTCGATCGATCCTCGACGAAGCCGTCTTGGCGACCTCATCGGCGCGCCCGAGTTCTGCCTCTGCCGCGGTCGACCTCAGGGCAGCGGTCTCCGCGACTTTCTGGTCCGCCGCAAGCTTTTGCCGCCGCTCCACCGCCTCGGGATCGACGAGATCACGCTCAAGAATCCTGAGCCGCGACTTCGCCGCGTCCAAATCGGTGAGGGTGTTCTCATATTCACGAAAGCTGGTCTCGGCCGCCTGGCGGGCGGTCGTCGCAATGGACAGGCGAGCTTCTACGGCGGCGAGGTCGCCTCGCGACTTGCCGGTCGCTGACGTGCGTAGTGACGAATAAGCCGCGTCGATGTTAGCCCTGATGGCGTCGAAGCGCCTGCCACCTGTCACCGCGCCGACTTCCGCCTCGAGCACGCCCCGCACGGTGTCGCGCACAATGCGGTTAGGCCCCTCCACCGAGAGGGCCGTCGCTTGCTCGACCCAGAGCATACCGAGAGGTCCGCGCATTTCGGGATCGCTACCCCGGTTGTTGCCTCTCTCGAATCCAAGCAGCTCCTGCAGCGCCTCTTCGGCTGCATCGCTCTCCCGCCGCCCACCCACACCGGTAAGCCGCACGGAAGGGGACTTCATGAACTGCTTCTCGAGCGTCCATTCCTGCCCCTTGAGGTCGAAGCCGACAGCGACGCGGGGGGCCACGTCGTCGCCGATCGGGATATAAGATCGGACGAGCTCGGTTTTGGCGGAGTAGCGGATGAAGAAGGCCGCGCGCAGGGCCTCCAACAGCGTAGATTTCCCCGTCTCGTTCGGCTCGACCACGATGTTCAAGCCATCGGTGAAGCCATCGATGCGCAGCGGGTCACGGAACTTACGGAAGTTCGCGACCTCGAGGGATTTGATGATCATCGCGCAACCTCCGCATCGAACCGCATCGCCTCGACGTAGAGCCGCTCCAGCGCGGCGGCGGCAATCTGTGCATCTTGGCCGGATCCCGCCGCCCGGCCCTGTAGTGTAGCCGTCGCTCCGGCGAGCGCGCCTTGGACGTCGATCAGGGCGACGTCCTCCGCTGTCGGTCGCGCGGACAGGTCATCCGCGTCGAGGTCCAGATGCCGAACTTCATGCGCTAAGCGGTCTTCGACTGCGGACGTCATTGCGATGCGGTCGGCGAGGCTCGTCACGCCGGCGAGATGAAGCGAGAGGAGCACGTCCGACAGACGCACCTCGCCGCGGAGTGCGGCAAGCTCACGTTCCAAGTCTTCCATGTTCTCCACGTTCCAGCGGCGCGACAGCCAGCGATATCGGCCGGTCTCGATCCGCAGAATCTCGGGCCTTTCGTTGGATCGGAGGCTGACGCCGATGCAGCCGCCGGGCTCGTCGCGACCGAACCGGTCGACTTCAGGCGTCCCGCTGTAGGCGGTCCGGTCGCCAACCGTCAGGAAGCCGTGCCAGTCCCCGAGCGCGAGGTAGTCGAGGCCCGCGGACATGGCGCGGTCAGGCGGTATCAGGTTGGAGCTCTCTCCGGTGGCGCCGAACTCCGTGATGGAACCGTGTGCCAGACCGATGCGGAGCGCTCCCGGCGGTGTCGCCATATCGACCATCGCCGCAGTGGGATCGGAGACCGTCCTTCGGTATTCGAGGGGCGCCGGCAGAAGCCAGGCTCCCTCCTCCATCTCGATCGGCTCAGGAGTGTCCACAATTCGGACCGAGGCAGGCGCGCGCCCGCGTATCCGGCTCCAGAGTCCGCCGGCTCGCGCGTGGTCATGATTACCTGGCATCAGCCACCAAATGACAGGCGTCCGCTCCATACGCGACAGCGCCTGCATGACGATGCGGTCGCCGGGTTCGACGTTGTCGAACACGTCGCCGGCGACAACGATGTGGGTGGCTCCGCTGGATTTCGCCGCGGCACCGAGGCGATCGATGGCATCGAGACGAGCCTCGGCCAGAGCGCTGCGTACCTCCTGCGGAAAGCGCCCGAACGGCTTTCCGAGCTGCCAGTCGGCCGTGTGGATGATCTTGAGCGTCGCCACGAATCAGTTCTCCGTCACCATGCCCCATAACCTGATACGTTTGGGTGACAAATCCTGTCACCCAAAATCAAGGCAAGCAAGCCTTAATGGAACCGGCTTTTTTGAAATCCCGGAGGCGAATGACTACTCGGACGGCCGCCCCAAAATACGATTGATCCCCACCTTCATGGCGCCCCAAGCCGAACGGCGGTTCGTAATCTTCTGACACATTGGTACCAATGATTTTTCACGCCAACGTTGGTCAAGGCGATTGTCCGCTTGGAAATGCATCAGAATATCCGCGGGATCATTCGTCATACGCTTGTGAGCTCGGCGCCCGTTCGGGTCCGACAATAAATAGGTGTAGAGGGCTTGAAGCACAGTCGTCACATGCTTGTGTCCACCGTCCTTCAGCACTTCCGAAAGATATTCTCGCAATACGATCGGCGATGCCTCGAGTTGGCGATGAGCAAGGTCGGTCCCGCGATGCAGCTCTATGACATTCGCGAGACGGCTTTGCATGCAATGAAGGGGGTGCATGATGGGGATTCGAAGCTCCCCATTTTGATCGCCAACCTTGACCTTTAGGATCATTTCGACCGCTTGTCGTTCAAGGCTGGCTTGGTCGACACCCTTGATATGCCAAAGGAAATCAATCGTGATTTCCTGATCATCAATAGTCGCTTGAACAATGGCGGTTTGCGGAGTGTGGTCGTCGGCATCCGGGATCAGCACTCTGCCATTTAGTGCAGCGGCTAGCTTCTCCGCAGCTTCCTTGCGTCCAAAATAGTCGATGTCTTTGGACGTATATGGTCCATAGGCAGCAAGTTCAGGCACATTGTTGTAGCGCTCAGCCCAGAGGTTGAGCGCCTGCCCGCCGACTATGAAAGCCTTGTCGGATAGTTGGAGGATACCGGCGAGATCATAAACAATCTCCGGATCAAGAACCCCTTCGCTCAGGCGAATGCTTCTTGGCAGGAAATCGAGGATTCCACGATTTGCAGCGAGGAGAAAAAACCATTACGAGCGCGCAAGTCGGCTTGGGAGATTTCACCTTCGCGCAGCTGCGCGGCATCGAAGGCGCGCTGACGCTCCTTTTCCTGCTCGCGTTCCGCCGGGTTATAATGGCAAACCTGTGGCATGTCTGTCTCCGGCTCCAATATATGCTTCGTACGGTTAGCAGTCAATGAACGCTGGATTTTTGCAAAAGGGGCGAACCCGCCCATGCGGCCGATTCCTAACGGATCAGCTCGTAATGACCGTTTCGCCGTGCTCCAACGAAACGCAGCCGCCCGGCGGTGCAGAGCCCTGATATATCGCGCTTCGCCGTCTTCGGGCTGACTTTCCAATACATCATGAGATCGCGCGCCCTAACGCGAAAACCTCTGCCGACTCGGTCCAAAAACCAACGCTGCCGCTCATGGAAGCCGCCGTTTATGGGGTCATTCATGGGGTCATGATCCGGGTCATTTATAGGGTCATTTTCAGGCGCGCCCTGCCCTCGCCGCAGTGTGGCAGGCATATTTGCGGTATTGATCGGCCGATAGAGTTCGCTCGATTGCGGCCCGGATCGCGGGCTTTCGATGACGCCTAGGACGAATGCCCGGATCACAGGAGACGTCGCAACCAATCGAAGAAAAAACACAGTATCCGGTCCATGTTGCGCTGCCATCCAGTGTTTGACGGACCGCTCGCTGGCGTCAGTTAATCGCATCAGTTGCTTGACTGCACGATGGCTGTCTCCGTGCTCCTTTCGCAGCAACAACGTTTGGAACCGGCAATCATTCAAGCTGAAGAAAAAGCGTGTTCGAAACCGACCGGATATGTGGATCCGTCGTCAGAACGCTTTCACGGCGATCATTGAGCGAGAGCTGTTCGACGCCGCCCATGCCATTATTGCTGCCCGTTCGTTCCGGATGTCGGACGACGAAATGCTTGCAGCGCTCAAAGCTCTATACGAGCAGAAAGGTTTGCTGTCGGGTATCATAATCGACGAATGCGAGGGCATGCCATCGAGCGGTGCTTTTAGCTCGAGGTTTGGAAGCCTGCTACGTGCGTATAGCCTTGTGGGGTTCACCCCCGATCGTGATTATCGCTATGTTGCAATAAACAGGGCGTTGCGGCGCCTTCACCCCACGATTCTGCGACAGATCCTGGACGGCCTACAATCTCAGGGCAGCGATGCGACACAGGACTTAGTCACCGACAATTTTATCGTGAATGACGAGTTCAGTGTCTCTGTCGTCATAGTGCGCTGTGCGCCGACACCGACCGGGCTGCTTCGATGGAAAATCCGCTTCGACACAACGCGAATGGCGGACATTGTCATTGTCGTGCGGATGGATACCGCGAACAGGGCGCCGTTCGACTATTATCTTTTCCCGCGTATCGATGTCGCATCCCAGCGCCTTCGGCTCGCTGAGGACAATGACTTCAATCTCGACGCTTACAGGTTTGAGACGATCGACTTCTTTTATGACAGCGCCGCACCTGTCCGCATCCCGGAGGCCGCCTGATGACCGTCGTTCGCCCTCAGCAAATCGAGATGATCCCGATCTCACGCATTACGGTGCTAAATCCCCGGGCACGCAACAAGCGTCAGCACCGAGAGATCGTCAATAACATCGAAGCAATTGGGCTGAAACGTCCGATTACCGTCAGCAGGCACGAAGGACGGAGCGGATTGCGGTACGATCTTGTTTGCGGCGAAGGTCGTCTCGAAGCATTTCAGATGCTGGGTCAGACTGAAATCCCCGCCGTCGTGATCGAGGCGAGCGAAAGCGAATGCCTCGTAATGAGCCTTGTCGAGAATATCGCCCGGCGGACGCCACGGCCGATCGATGCTATGCGGGAAATCGGCGCATTGCGGGACCGTGGTTACAACGAAACCCAGATCTCGCGCAAAATTGGCGTCAGCAGTTCGTGGGTTAGCATGATCGTTTCGCTGCTGGATCGCGGGGAAGAACGCCTAGTGGCGGCGGTCGAGACGGGCCTCATTCCCATCAGCCTCGCCATGGAGATTTCGCGCGCAGAAACCGAAGACGCGCAAAACCTGCTGCTCGATGCCTATGAGACCGGAAAACTGCGAGGCAAAAAATTGGCGTCGGTCCGCCGCATGCTGGATTTGCGGATGCGCGGTCGGAACAGATCGTTGTCGGCAAGGAAGTTGGGCCGCAAATCCCACAATCGGAAGCTGACCGCCACAGACCTCATGGAGGTCTATCAACGCGAAGCCGAAAAACAGCGCCTGCTCGTCAAGAAATCTGATTTCACGCAAACGCGCCTGCTCTTCATAGTCGAAGCCATCAAGGATCTTCTGGCGGACGACGGCTTCCTAACATTGCTTCGAGCAGAAGGGCTCGAAACGATGCCGCGGGCACTTGCAATGCGAATTGCGGGAGAAGTCGATGACTGAGTGGTCCGATGAACGCCGAGAAGAGGGGGAGCCCGGAGCGGACAACCGTGTCCGGCTGGGCTTTGATCGCGAAACTATCTCGCTCTCGATCGACCAGATCGTCCCATTGAAGACACTTAGAGAAGGCATGAGCGAAAGCAGAAAGTTCGCACAGATCGTGAGTTCCATCCGAGCCATCGGGCTTGTCGAAGCTCCAGCGGTAATTGCTGATGCCGAGCATGTCGGCCAGTACCTCCTGTTGGACGGGCACGTCCGGATCGAAGCGCTAAAACAGCTCGGGATCAAAACGGTGGATTGCCTCGTCGCCAATGACGACGAGGCCTATTCCTATAACAAGCGCGTAAACCGCCTGCCCCCGGTCCAAGAACATCGCATGATTGCGAGCTCGATCAAGCGTGGCGTAACATCCGTCATTGCCGATGCTCTTGGTCTTGAGGTGAAATCCATCCGAGCCCGGTTTCGCTTGCTCGCAGACATCTGTCCAGAAGCCGCCGAGATGCTAAAGGACAGCGCCTGCTCGCTGAAGGTGTTCGATGTCCTCCGCCAGATGGTTCCTACCCGCCAGATCGAATCTGCCGAACTTATGATCGGACAGAATAATTTCACGCAGATGTTCGCCCGGGCGATGTTAGCAGCTACTCCCGAGGATCAACTTATCCCCAAAGCCAAAAAACGCCGTAAAGCAGATACCTCCGGCCCGACCAGCCAACAGATATCGCGCATGGAACGGGAGCTGGCGGCCCTTCAGACCCAATTAAAGTCTGTTGAAGAAAGCTATGGTATCGACAATCTTCATCTGACGTTCGCGCGCGGATATCTAGGGAAATTGCTGGGGAATGCACGTATCGCCCGGTGGCTTTCCATTCATCGATCCGAATACCTTACCGAGTTCCAACGTATCGCTGAAATCGACACAATAAGCGGCATACCGCTTCAACAGCCAGAATCGGCACTGTAGCTGCCCTGACATTGCTGGGGATAAGGAATAGAGCGGGCCTTCGTGAGATGCAAAGGCATGGCTGCTTAGCGTAGCGAAGCCTTTCGACCCAGATAAAGCGACCCAAACTGATAATCGCCACATCCTATTCGAACGGATCGAAGCTCATTTTCCTGCCGCGATAAATCAGTGGAGTTGAGTATCGAGGTACGTCCTCACCCGACGCAAATCTGCGATGTCCCCACGGAGCATCTGATTGAGGGCGCTCCCACCGGCGAATATCGGGGCTAGATTAGGAGCTCGCATCCACTGATTGGCCCGCGCCGGGTCCGGCAGAAGCGTATGGATCGCCTTGTAAATCCCGATAATCAGGGACACTCGCTCCAGCGTTTCGGGGAATCCCGAAGCGACATCGTCGCTCCGCCATCTGGCAAATACGGACTGCGAGGGTGAACCAAGCAAGCTGATTTGCTCGGCCTCATTGAGTTTCCATTCCACGGACACCCGGAAAAACGCGCGCAGCCCCGCTGCGAGCAGCGCGGGATCGGTCTTATGGATAGCCATTGAACCGCATCCCATCGAAATCCGCCGAAGATTTGAGACCTTGTTTGGTCAGCTTAAAAAGCGGCCCGCCGGGATCGCCGTCCGGCACGAAGAAGAGGTCGCCATCGACGATGCGGGAAGAATATTCCGAATGCCAGACCGGCACCAAGCCATCGATTCCGATTTCGAACATGATTTTTCGGGGGCCGCCGGCTTTCGGGATAATGTGCATAACGATCGCGTCGCACTGCGACATGCACATCACCTTCTCGATCTTTTGGCGATCTTCGTTGGCCTCGGCTGTCGCGGGGACGATGATGACGTACGAGGCTGGGGCAATCAGGTATCTCGCGAACTCCGCCGGAGGGATCGGCACGTTCGTATCGAGTTCGAGACCCCCGATATGCGCGACCATGAGCGCGGTTCTCAGCGCATCGGCTTCGGCGGCGCGATCCTTGTCTGTCATATATTTCTTCACTTCATTCCGTTCGGTGCAGCGGCGCCGGTAGACAGTCGCTGCCTTTCATTGTTTCGAGCCAGTCAAGTGGCTGGACGTTCTTTTTCGCGAAAGCCGCCAACGTCGTGGGCGCGTGGGCGAAGCAGGTCACCCGGTTCTAAGGCCGTGGCGCGCCTGCCAGTCGGCCCATTCAGCGGCGAACATTGCCTTGCCTGCATCGGCCGCAAACGGCCGGACAAAGTCCGCAAATCCGTAGCCTTTGAGTTCTCTAGCGAGCGCCATCAGATGGATGTGGGGCGGGTTGGTCGAGCCGATCTGGACCGGGAGGTGGAAGGCCGCAATGACAGCGAGATTGCGCTCGCGGCAGAGAGGTTCGCGCGCGTAAGCGCGTACATCTTCCCAAATGGCGTGGATCCGGTCGGCATCGGGAAAGCGGATCGTCATCATCACGAGCAGATCCTTCAGCCCTTCGAATGCCTGTTCTTCATATTTCTCGCAGAGGCGCTTCGGATCGACGCAGTCGTCGTGCGCCATCGGCGGAAGCAGAGTGTCCCAGCGATAACAGGAAGGTTCCCATGGCGCGGCGACATCGGCCTTCCGCCCCGGCGACAGACGCCGGAGCACAGAGCTCGGGACGCTCTGAATCGGTCCGGTACCGATCTGGCGTCGGACGACCCCGAAAACGAGGCTAGGGTCGCTGCCGCCTTCCACGGGCACAAAATCGAGGCCGTCGGGTGCGGGTCGCTTTTTCATCGCCATGACCAGCCTCCGCGAAGATGCGCGTCAAGATGCGCGCTTGCACGCTCGATGCCGGCGGTCTGGTCCCAGTCGTCGGCGTAAGGCGCATGCTCGGTCAGAAATAGCCCGTGAGGCAGCAATCGTACCGAGAGGCCTTCACCCGAGGGCACGAGCCAACTGTCGCCCGAGAGGCCGCGAAACAACCGATAATCCTCGAGCCATTTCAAATCGCCATCGTCGGGAAAAACGAGGTCGACGGTCACATCGGTGACCGTCTGACCCCGCGAATGCCGCAGCAGCACGACCGGATGACGGGTTGCGATCGCCTCGGCTTCCATCTCGGCGAGGAACAGCGGAGCGGCGCAGGCGGTCGCTCGGACGATGACGCCGGGCGTCTCGATAAACAGGCTGTCGGCAAGCAGCCCGGCCATGTTCAGCACATTGCGGCTCGCGCGACTGTGCATCAGCGATGCCAGGTAGCGCATCAGCTTGTTGTCGTTGCGCGTAGCGGTCGGCAGCGGGACGCTACCCTTTATCACGAGGCCGAGCATGGTCGAGCGCGGCTCTACAATAAGATCGACGGCGCCGATCGGTGGATAGAAGTTCGTCATTGGGCTTACTCGTGTTGCACGAGCCCGGGTGCCGGGGCTCTCTCGGCAGCCCCGACGTCAGATGTTTTTCATCCTTCTCGCAGGGCCAACCTGCGCCTTCTCTTCCGTTGGGATCTCGGCGTGTGATCGCGCCGCGCCACCCTTAACCTTCGTCCGATCCGCAGGAGCTCGGCCATCGCCTGATCATGGCTTGTGCCCGGAATCACGAAAAGCGCTCATCGCCCTGAAACCAGAATTGGATCTCCGCACGGAGTGGGACGGTGAAGCCGCTGCCATTCGCTGGTTAAAAGCGAAGCTCGTTGAGGCGGAACGGCGTAGGGAAATAAGGCGCTAGCCAGGCACTACGTCACGGAGCTTAACCGCACTGGTGCTCAGATAGGAGCAACCCCGCTCGCGACCCGGCGTGGCGAGTCCACATCGCTCAATTAGCGCCGATAGATCATTGCGCCGCTCAGATCTGCAGGCGAAAAACCTCACCCTTCCCCTCGAGCCGGAGCTCGTGGATCATGTCGATCCGGCTGCCGTCCCAATGATAGCGGAAATGCCGTCTCTGGACGGGCTTAGCGATGATGTCGGGCCAGAACGCCGCGATGCATTCGCCGCCGGGATTTCGCACCGAAGGATAAACAATCCCGTCATTTCCCGCATCGCGATGCTGGCGTGCGAAAGCTTGTGACGCCGAATAATCGTCGGGCGCAAGCAGCCTACCGAACTTGCCGGAGCGGATGTCGACCAGCTTGGCATACACCGCCCCGACAAGCTCGCGCATGTCCGAGATCCAGCCTGGCTCATCTCTTGTGTCCAGCAAGCGCTGCGCCTGGTGATGCGTTACTTCGGCGACCGCGGTCTCGAAGTTCGCGGCGGCATAATAGGTGCCGAAATGGCCATCGTGGAATCGACCCGGCCGATCAGGCGAGCAATGAGTGAACGGCGCCATGACATAGCTGGCGCCTGGCCCTGAAACGCGACGTTCGACGGGGACAAGATCGAGATTGCCGATTGTTTCCGCGATCCGAGGGTTCGTCTTCGCCTCGGCTGCGGCGAGCAACTCCCAATCCTCAGGATCAGCGAGATCCTCGAACAGGTCGATCGGGGGGTATTTGCTTTCGATCAGGCGGACAGCCGACGGCCAGTCAACGGGAGACAGCGGTGCATCGGGCATCCGTGGATCACCACGCCCCGCGAAAGCTGTCGAGATAGCGCCGCACGCGCATCAGGTCTGTAAGCTGCCCGCCCAGCATGACCTCAAGGGCTGAGCGATCGCCAAAGGCGCGGTTCGGCGCCTTGATCCAGCGATAGCCTCGCTCTGCCTCGGTATAAAGCAGCCGAAGCGCCTTGTGTATGCCGATCAGGTTCGAAAGGCGCGCTGCAAGATCGACGCCCCAACGGCCATATTCACCCTGCTTCCAGCGCTGATAGGTGCGGACAGCAATATCGCCGAGCAGGACAGCAGCCTGTGCGTCCGTCACGCCCCAGTGGTCAAACAGGCGGATGACGGCGCGCTGCATGGCCTGCACTTCCGCATCCGAAAACTGAGCGGCGGGCGGCGGTGCGGCGCCTTTGATCGCAACTAGCTGCATGAGCGGCCTCCTGTGACAATTGGCGCCAATATGGTCAAAATGTGCCATATGTCAAGGAGGGATCGAGGGAAGTCATTGTTAACACTCTGACCGACAGTTGCAGATTTTCAACGGGCTCGAGCTCGCCGGGGCCGATTTGGACTAAGCGAAATAGCAGGCGTCCGGTAGAATGTGCCTTCCTGCTTCAATTCCCAACTGATCTCGCATTCGCTCAAGATACGGGCATTTGGTCAACCGTTAGTGAACTAGTGGCGCGAGACGCCACTTCTCGCATCGCCGCGTAAAGATCGAAAGAACGGAAAGAATCGCCAGTGGTGCAGACTCGACCTTCATATTCGGATTGTGCCGCCATTGCGCGATCACCGAAGAGCCTCGGAGCTGCGGTTGCTCGCTTCACAACTTCGACTTCGCCCAAGAACTCCTGATCTCGCCAGATCTCATATAACCTGCCTCTGGTAGCCTCATAAGTATCGAAGTCTCCAATCGAGCGCAGCATTCGTCCGCGAGGCTCGCGCGGTCCTTCCATCTCCACAACAGCAACGCTCGTATCTGCTACGGCATCGGTCACGGGGGTCGCGTGGCCCAAGTCATCTGTTGGATCGGGCACCGCTGCGGTCGGCGTTTCCTTCGGTTTAGGCTTGCTAACCTCAGCCGGCACAGCCTGTTCGGTGAGCTCACGAGAAATTTGTTCCCGAACTCGATCAACCCAAACGATTAGCTTCGCCGTTTCTCGCGTGGGATCGGCGAACCAGTCGGTCGACCAGACCCGATAGATGTTCCAGCCTAGGTTTTCGAGAATGGTCTGACGAATGTGATCGCGGTCGCGGACGCTCAATCCAGAGTGATACGGCGCGCCGTCACATTCTATTCCTGCGATGAACCCCACCGGGCAGCTTTTGTGGCGAACCCCCAAATCAATCCGAAAGCCCTCCACGCCGACCTGATAGACAACTTCGTAACCAGCTCCGCGCAATGCGTCGGCAACAAAGATTTCGAAGTCGCTATCCGTCTCACCGCCGGTCCCGTCACCATAATGAGCACCCCCATGCGCGTAGGTCAGGTAGCTCTTGAAGGCGATGACGCCTTTCGATGATTTCTCGGTGACCTTCACATCGTCCGGACGAAGCGAGGTAATCAGGCGGCATGACATCTTCGCGCGCGTCACCAGCACGTTGAGGCGTCGCCAGCCAATCTCGCGGTTCATCAGGCCGAAATTCTGGCGAACAACACGATTCTTATCGGGGCCGTAAACCGTCGAAATCAGAATGATGTCGCGTTCGTCGCCCTGCACATTCTCGAGGTTCTTGATGAAGAACTCGTCGATTGTGCCCTCAAAGGCTTCAACATATTTCCGAACGCGTTCTTCTTCGACGATCAGCCGTTCAAACTCGTTCTTCATAAGTTCGGTCTGTTTGGCATTCATTGCGACGATGCCAATCGACCGCTCCGGGTGCGTCTGCATCAGCCCGAAGGCTTGCTCGATTACCAACTCGGCTTCCCGCTGGTTGATTGACGATTCATACACAGTGTCAGGAAAGTATTCCGGCGCGTAGAAGCACTTCACGCCTAGCAATGCGTCATCATTTGCCATCGGACTCGGGAAGACGACGAGGTCGCGCTCATAGAATTCGCGGTTCGAGAACTGGATCAAGCTCTCGTGCTGCGACCGATAGTGCCATTTTAGCCGCGGCTTTGTACGGAACCGCTGGTTGGCGAGGTCTAGGATCGATTCCGTGCTGTCGTCGATGCCGACGCCATCTTCGTCGTCATCGCCGTCGTCAGCGGCCGCAATCTGGAAATGATCACTGGGCGGTAGCTGATTGGCATCGCCCACGACGACAAACTGATCCGCGCGCAGAATGCAGCTGACAGAAAACTCGGGCCGCATCTGCGACGCTTCGTCAATGATCAGCAGGTCAAACTTCAGCGAGCCGGGGCGGATATATTGTGCAATCGACGTTGGAGACATCATCCAAACGGGTTTCAACACTTGCAGCGCTTGTCCTGCGCGGTGCGCCACATCGCGAAGCGGAGTCCGCGGTCGTGTGAGTGCAACCTCATTCTCGAGGAGCCGCAGCTCGGTAAAATCTGCCTTTCTTCCATATCCCACCCCGGTTGGCGGTTTGTCTGTCAAACGACTGGAAACGATTGCCGATGCTTCAAGCTTATGGAGCTCCTTGTCGACCCTTTTGAACTGTCGACGCGCATCATCCAGCTTTAGACTGCCGAGGCGACCAAGCTCCTGTCCGTCGCCTCCCAGATATGACCGCAAAAGCGCAGACGTCGATAGCAACTCATACATATCGTCCAACTGTTCGGGGTCGATGAGTCCTGATGTTGCGGCATCTGCGAACGGCGCCAGGTCGCGTTCCGCCACGGACGCCCGATACTTCAAGAGGTCAGCGGCAAGGCTCGCTCCGCTCCGGTCGTCGCGCAGTCCCCTCAGCTTGGAAGCAGCTTGCCGCCAGTCCATATCTTCGCAGAGATCGAGTACGTCGAGTTCGGTGGTGTCCCAGAGGCGATTCGATGCTTCCTCCCAATCCTTCGAGGCCTTCGATAGCTCGGTGACCGCACCGCAGATCGATGAAAGCAATGCGGCGGGGGTATCTGCATCGTTCAGCAAGGATAGGATATCGATTGGACCGGTAATGGCCCCAAGGGCTTCGACCTCGGCCAGACTTTCCTCAAGCATCTGCAGCGAAGTGGCGACGTCGCCAACCCATTTGAACATCGGGCTGGACTTGAGCTCGTCGAATGCCTCCCGTGCCTCATAGAGTTTCACGATCGCATCAGCTACAGTGCCACCTGATGGACGCTGGAACCTCGCATCCAATTGAACGCCGACGGTTTGGCTCGCTTCAGCAAGTCGCCGGAGTTCGGCCACTCGTTTCGTACAGCTGGATGGCAAATCCGCTAGCGTGACGTGACCGAAACCCGCTTCAATCAAATTATTCAGGAAGTCCGAAAGTCGATCACACGCGGCGGCAAATGTTTGCCGCTCGGTGGCCTCTGCTGCCAGCCAATCTCGTAAGCTGCCCAACTCGTCGAGCATGGCAAGATGCGACGCGATTCTGGCGATCAATGAGCGGGCGGTCTGTAGTGATGCAAAGTCGCTTGTAATGTCGTCCCACAACATTGCGGGGAATAGGTTGCGTGCCTTGGCATCCTCGCGGAACGCTCGCCGCGAGCGCAGATATCTAGCCGTCCTACGCAGGGTTGATGCCGTCTCGTTGCGGTCAGATGTTTCCGCACAGAGGCGAGCAGCACGTCGCCACGCTGTTTTGTACCGGCCGCTAAAGAGGCGTGCGAGTGCGCCGGTGGATTCGATCGTTTCCGCAATTTCGTCGAGTTCGGCCGGCTCGACCGAGAAAGCCTCCGCATGAGTTGCGGAAGTAAGACTATCGCGTTCTGCCAGAAGTTCGGCGGCTTCCGAGGCGGAGGACGCAAGGGCGCTATCCGATGCGGCATCTAAAAGGCTGGTCGAGAGCAGCGCACTAACCGAGGAATCTGCGTGCCCTAATGTGGCAACCGCCGATGTGACTTTCCACGCCTTTTCCGCCGGCGTCCCCAGTCCCCCAGAAAGTTTCGCGGTAACCCGCTCGAAGTCTCGTGTGGCTTCGGTCAACGATATGGATAGCCGCTCATTCAGAGCTTGGGCTGCCAGCACCTCGGCAAGCGTCGCCGGGCACCGGTCTATTCCGAGCGCGTCGCGCATTTCCTCCGCGCTAGTGGCCGGCACGGTGTCTGGGCTCTCGACGTCAGCTGCGATGTCATCGCGTTGATGTTGCCATTCCGATTGTGCGGCAAGAAGAGTTTGAGAAGCCGAGCGATTACGAAGCGCGGCGCCGACAATGGCTTCGTTCGAGCAGGTGAAGCGGGCGATCGACGATAACTGTCCACTAGCGTTACCAATTTCGTCATCGGCAGGGCTGGGAAGCACGATGCCAAGCTCGACGAAGCTCTCCGCGGCCTCAGCGACAGCCTCGGCTGCCCGGGCCGCCCCGGCGGCAGCATCTAAGGCTTTGCTGTGGTCGAAAGGATCGAGCCGTTCCGCAGACACCCATGCAGTACGCGGCTTTCCGTCGCCTGGATCAATAGCCTGAAGAGCTCGACCAAACTGCGCGAGCAGAGCGCGATTTTCGCTCATTGTCGAAAAGTCGATATCGGCCGCATCTTTTGGTGCCCAACGCGCTTCCATCGCCGTGACCTGTTCGCGGTCGAACTGGTTCCTCAGACGGATTTCGCGCCAGGCCAGTTCGTGCGCATTTCTTCCGATCTTGCCGAGGGAGGCTCGGACCAACGAGAGGTACCGCCTAAGCAAATCGCGGTGGCGCCGAAGCTCGAGCCGCTTGTCTTCCAATGTGCGGGCATCCAGTTGCGCTCGCGCGTCAAGGCGTTCACGCACGCCATCATAAACATCGGACCGGCTTGCCCTATCGCCGTGCAATTCAAGCAGCAACGGCCCAAACCCGGCAGCCCTCAACCGATCAGAAACCACGCGTAGGGCGGCTTGCTTCTCGGCAACGAACAACACGCGTTTGCCCTGCGACAGAGCGGTCGCGATCATATTGGTGATAGTCTGGGACTTGCCGGTTCCCGGTGGCCCCTCAATCGCCATGTCTCGGCCAGCGGCCATGTCCATAATGGCGCGATGCTGCGATGCATCAGCATCGGTGATGAGAGCGGGGACTCGTGCTTCGTGAATGGGATCATCAATGTCGATGAGCGTGTCATCGCCATCCACGCCTGCAATTTCCGTTGCGCCTACAAGGCCGGGGAGCAATCGGTGCTCGGAAAAAGCTTCATCTGGCCATTTTTCTGGGGCAAGGTCTCGCCAGAGAATCATGGGAGGAAGGACAGAAAGGGTAACGAATGTGCGCAGCTTCAACCGCTGCCCCTGCGCCAAGACAGACTCTACGCGGATGAAATAGGATTCCGGCGTCTCGCCATCACGGAGTGTCGGGAGCTGAAGCCCCCAATGTTCGCGCGCTTTTTCGATCAGCGCGACATTGACCTCGAGGCCACCTTCCCAGATGCTCAGCCGATACTCCTTCTTGGCGCGGCCATCGTCCTTGGCCAAATTCACGGGCAGAAGAAGTAGTGGGGCGTGCGATGCGAGATCGGACTCCTCATCCTCGAACCATTGCACAAAGCCGAAGGCAAGGTGCAGCGTGTGATGACCGGTCTCGCGCAAGTGACTTGTTGCGCGATCATTGATCGACTTCAATCGACGGTCGAGTTCCTTGCGCGTCAATAGAACACGGATCGCGTCGTCTTCCTGGTGCGCAGCAACCTCGCCATCATCACTGGGCTTAAGATCATAGGACGGGTCGAAACCATGGGCACGGGCGAGAGCCGCGACATCGAGACCCTTGCCATAGTCAAGCTTCGGCAGACCTAGCTGCGCTCGAACGCGGCTGCGAAGCGCCCGTTCAGCATCCTGCCATGCTCGCACATCGCGTTCCGAATCGTCGAGCTTTTCGGTTGCGGACAGGAATTCTCCATCGGTCAACCGAGCCCGCTCATAAGCGATACCGAACTCTGGCGTTCGCTCATCGGCGGGGGTCTTTTCTTCACCGGGGAGTGCCTCAAATCCCATGCTGCCATCATTCAGCCGATTGAACAGCAAGTCGGGCCGCTCATCCACAAACCGGAGTTGGCTTGCGCTGCGGGAAGTGTGCTTGAATGCAATAAGCGGTGAACGACGTGAGAGATCGATCAGCTTTGCTCTCAGTTTAGCGATAGCGTCATAGGTCCACTGGTGCGCTTGCGGGTTGCCAGATGCGTCACCGTCCACTTCCCTTGGGGCATCCTCTGCAGCTGCTGGATTGACACGGATCGCCGAAAATTGGTCACAATCCTTAATCCATACTTCGACGCGTTCGCGCAGCTTAGCCGCCGCTTGAGTGGTACGGTGCAGCAGCTCTGACCGAACGAGCTCCAGCTCTGCTTTGTTGTCCCAGTTCCTCTCCGCCATCAGCGTGAGGTCGACGATCGAGTTGTGTTGCAGCGGACGGCTCATAATTTCTATTCTCAACGAAAAGTGAAGCGAACGGGGTACTTTGTTCAGATCCTATTTTGCTGCCGAACTATACGGACATTGATAATATTATCTTGAAGCCTTAGCGGCGGTACCAGATGAATAAGTAAGCAGAATCTGCTGCTAGCTTTTCGGCGCCACCGGCAAACCGATCAACATCTAGCCACCAACCTCTGCGTGTCGTGGGAATGTCGGCGCAGCCTGATCGGGAAAGCAATCTGCGCATAAAAGCCTCAGCTGCTCTCGTATCGATGGGGTAGCGATGTCTACGGTCGCGGTCACAAGCTCATGATCGCAGCCCGCCATGCGGTAGCGCCCCGTTTCCCCATGCGAATTCAAACCCGCATGATGCGGATATAGGAGCATCACCCGCGAGCAATCGTAAAGGCGAGAATAGGCCATCATCTGATAGACGTCGGCCTGTGCCACGCCCTGCTTAGGATCTTCGATCCGGTCCGAAATACGCTTCCATTTGGTGTCGATGACCATGACCGTCTCGGAACCACGATGCACCACGATATCGGGGCGCACCTGGAACCGGCGCGATCCTCCGGGATCGACGAGACAATAATGCCTCCGATCCTGAGCGCGAACGGACAAGTCAGTTCCCTTCAGGGCCTTTGCGAGCATTCGCGCGACATAGATTTCGAACAGATCGTTCATGGGAAAGAGAAGCGAGAACCCCGCAGCATGCCCGTGCGAAGTCGTCTGATAATCCCCCTGTAACAGCAAGCGCGCTAGATCGCGCAGCGCGCGCCACCGATGATTGGTGCGGTCGAGTATGATCGCATCCCAGCGAAGCGCCTTCACCGGAACCGGTGAAATATCGGCGTAGATGAGTTCGAGTTCACGAAGACGTCGCTGGTTGGCGGCGGAGCTAGACACTCGCGCAAGTCGTCCGATCGCTGCCTTGAACACCTGATTGAGCGGGATATCCGCGGTCAGATCTTCGAATCGGCAAGCCATCTTTTGGGGTGAAAAGGCGAGCGTCGTAAACTGCCGCTGCACGTCGAGGCGGCCGCGAAGCACCGCAAGGTCATCCTCCTGCGCGACGTAGCGACGAGGCATGCCCTCCCTAAGCGCATCGTTGAGACGATCACAGAACAGCCCGATCAGAATTTCGAGGATCGTATGCTTCTGCGATCCGAGGCTAGCAGCCTCACCGGTCGCCAGATCGATATCATAGGCGGCCGCGAGCATGTGAATCAGTCGCCCCCTGATATTGGTGCGACTGGCCTCGTCTTCGCCAGTTCCGAGCCCTTCGATCTTCGGCAATATTTCAACCGAGCACCCCTGCGCCGCGATGAGACCGACAACCTGTTGCGCACGGAGACGGCGATGATGGTCCGTGAAGATGCGCGCCCCATCGGAGCCTCCGAGATCGGTTGCTCCTGCAATGGCGATCAACCTGTCGGCGTGGTCGCGTGTGAAGGCACCATCGCTTGGAGGCTCAATCGGCAAATAGCTCCACTCGCTGACCGTGCGATGGATCATTGCAGCCCGGCGTATGCGTCGGCGGTAAACTCATCCCTTACCCGCCAACGATAACGCTCTCCGCCATATTCACTGTCAATCCCGGGAGGTGCTGTCAGCAGCTCGCGCACGAGGAAGCGGTCGCCGGCAGGGTCACCAAGGACAGCGCCAATCTTACTCCAATCCTCGTGGAAATACTCGGCGAGCAACGGAATGACCCTGAAGCGCAGGACATCGTCCAGTCCCGCGCGCGTATCGCAACCCATGAATAGGGCGTGTCCGATCTGATGCTCGCGGTCGAACAGATATTCGATGCGATTGTTCATATGTGTAAGCAAGGAAGAGAGATTTACGCCGTCGACCTCCCCGAGCAGGTCGGGCTTCGGCATGATCTCCCGGAACACAAAACGACGACGAAGCGCCGTGTCGAGGAGCGCGATCGATCGGTCAGCCGTGTTCATCGTGCCGACGATGTGGAGGTTCGATGGCACGCCGAAGCTATGTTTCGAATATGGGAGCGTGAGCCGCAGTTCATATGGCGCCCCTATTCGCTTGTCGGACTCGATCAACGTAATCAGTTCTCCGAAGACCTTGGAGATATTGGCGCGATTGATCTCGTCACAAATGAGTACGAACTGCGCCGGCTCGGAAGCGTTGCGACCGCTGCCGGGGAGGAATAAGGCTAGCGCATCCCGATTGAGATGCTCCTCGTTCAACAGATAGCAGGACCATTGCATAAAGGGACGATTGTAAAAGCTGATCGCCAGCGGTTCATCCGCCACAAACAGCCATCTCACAGCCCTGCGGTGGTTGTAGTCCTGCTCACCCGTCGGATCATACTGATAGGGTCCAACGACTTCCGCGATCGCCCGAAAACGGTTGTTTCCATATGAAACCACCACGAGATCGCCCTCGCGCATACTGGCACGGAAGCGAGCGGTTTGGGCGATGTTCGGGTCATTTCCGTTCGTGCCGGGATGAAGCTCATTCCACTTGGCGTGGATGGCGTCATAATTTTCATAGGGCGACCAGTCGATTTCACCCCCCCAGCCGAGCACGATGTAATTGCCCTCAACTGCAGCGTCAAAAATATGATCCTCGCTGCCGGCCCGTCCAAGGGACATCTTGAACACCCGGCGCCCCGACATGTCGAAAGGCTCGCCGTTCTCGGCTCCACGCAATGCCTGCTCGGCTACCGTCGCAATTTCACGAAAGACGCCTGGCGTTGGCTCGAGACTGAAACCTCCCGAAGCGGATTCCTCCCCTTCCCTTCCCGTGGTTGGCCGAAGGCCTTCCACAAAGTCCTCGTAGGAATAGGATTGGTGGAAGGTAACGAAGCGAATTTGGCCTGCGCCTGCAAGCTCCGCATAACGAGTGCGCACATCGTCTTCGGTATCCGGCGCCTCGCCGTCGCAAAGGCGAACTGCCTCGCGAGCGGTTGCAAACGTCTTCCCGGTCCCCGGCGGCCCATAAAGGATAAGATTGGTCGAATTGGCCATCTTGCTCACCTTTCGGTCATTTTCCTCTGCGGCAGCCACTTCGTCATATCCCGGCCAGAAGCCATCTCGCCGCGGGGCAGGTGCCAACCAGTTCGCAATTTTGTCCTGGTGCATGTCCAATGCCTCGGCGAAGGCCTCCTCGCCTTCAGGGTCGCAATTGAATGCTCCCTGCAACCCAAGGTCTCCGGAGGAATGAGAGAATTCAATCCGGGCTGGCGCTGCATGGAAACAGGCCACGGTTCCTGAAGCTCGCGCGGCACCTCTTTCCTTCCGGCCCAATCGGACTTGGGGGATGTTCGTGCGGTACCAGTCGAAACCCAGATCATGCGCTTTGCGCGCCATCCTACAGAAGGAAGATGCCTGCTCCTCGCTCCATTTGACGCGCCGAGTGCGAAAATAGGTGCAGCTATCGAAAAGGTGGAGAAGCTCTTCGTCGGTCATATCATCGTCTCGCAATTGCTTTTGGCAGGTTTCCCAGATGAAACCCTGGATGTCCCAGAGATCTCGGGGAGCCCAATTCCATTCTTCATCCATGATCCGCATCATCTCGCGTGCCATGGCAGTGACTTTCACCAATTCATCGCGGATGAGCGGGGCATTGGCGAAAGCTGGCTCGCCTAGCAGCATCCGGGCAGCATTCTCGGTAGGGCTGGAACGGATTGGCAGGACTGACTGTGGATCGACCAAGGCCCTCAACATCGTCGGGAACATCCGACTTTCCGCATATGGGTTGCTTGCCAGATCACCTCGCAAGGTCGGCCACGCTACCTCTACAAAGGTAATGACGGCATCGATCGCATCATCCGCCCTTGCTAGCCGACCCGTTGCAGCGCCGATGAATTCGGGACGGCTTTCCCGTGCATTATCGACGACCTTCTGAGCGCGCCAATCGATTAAGTTGCACACCAACCCCGAACGTCCCGCCAGAAGGTCGATCAGTCGATTGCCTAGGTCAAAGTCACCATTGTCCTGCATTTCCTCGACGAGACGTTCTGCTTCGCCAATAATAGCCCGTTTGTACGCGTCCTCTTTGGCCGCGAAGCTGGGACAATCCGCAAAGCTGACAAAGTCGGGATGCAGGTCCAGAAAATTTCGTTTGAGACGGTCGAGCGCCACGCGGTCTATCAACTGCGCTAGGCCATTTTCCAGATTGAATCGGTAGCGGATCGTGGAGCTGGGTTTGTCACTTCCTATAGGACTGTGCCGATCAATCAGCCGGATCTTCGCTTGTTGTGCGAGCGCCGCCCCTTCCAGAACTGAACATACCGCCGGCAGAGCGTTTTGCAGACCCATGCTGCCGTGGACATCGCCAGAAACAATCTCGATCGATGTGTCGCCTTTTTCGCGCGCGGGCTTGATCAGCTCCTCGACAACATAGTTTCGAATCTTGTCAGCCTGAGACGGAAGGGCATTGGAGATCGCAGGGATGCCCAGCTTCTGCGCGATGCCGAGCGCGAGCTCGTACGCGGCCAGTTTCTGGGCGCCAAACTTCAGATAGTTTACGGGCCCTCCGTCGAGCGCCTTCACGCGCGCAGGAAGCTTGTCGACCAACATCGCTCTCGCGACGTCATCTATGGAATCGAGCTCGATACAATCATCGGTCTCATTTGAAGCGCCAAGGGGCTTGACGCGATAAGCTGAGACGCCCGTCTTCCGGTTGTAGTGCCGTACCGGCTGATACTCCCGCCCATCCGCATCACGAAAGATTAAATCCCGGCTCAAAAAACTCCCCCTCCCCAAGTAACTTCGCGTTCCAACAATTTACGAGCGCGTCAATCGGATTTACATCCACTTAGAACTTCAGCCGGTGAAGCCGGTGAGCCGCCGTCACGATCGCCCCGTCGTCGCTAACAACAATATAGCTGTCGAGCGCACGTTCGAGCTTAGAGTAGCGCTCGCGCCCGAACGCACCGGCCAGCCGCCGCCGGGACTTCTTGTCGAGATAATAAATGTCCGCGCCGCGATGCCGACGCCGCGTGCCGTAAGCAAGGATGGCATCCACCGCCTCAGTCGAAAGTCCGCGCTGCTGGATGCGCTGCCGTGCGTGCTTTGTCAGTCCCATGTCGTCCTCCCAATGGTTGCCGAGCATCCAAAATAGGAGATTGGGACGACAAAAGCTGTCACCCGCCGGAACCGAGGTAAAATTAGCCCCAGCCCCTTACGGCAGTGCTTCAAACTCGCGCTGGTGCCCATGCACCATCTCGCGAAGCCGAGCGGGCTGCAGCACCTCGACAGACTTCCCCCATGAATAGAGGTGCCAGCACATTTCGAGATGCCCCGAGGCCTTGAAGCGCACGAGCAATGACCCATCGGGCTCTTCCTCGACGCTCTGCGTAGGGTGGAACACAAACCGCCGAGCATGCGGCGCCGCGTCGGGCGAGAAACGCCAGATGACGTCGCCATGTTCGGCAGCATTCTCGAACGAGCCAAAGCCCTTCTCGGAATGTTCGCGGATATTGAAGCCGGGATCGATCTCGAAACTCTCGTCGAGCACCTCTGCGGAATAGATTTCCTCAACCCGGTAATGGCGCAGCGGCGCCGCTGCCGGCTTGGCCGTGTCGCGCGCGACGAGATAACGGCGAACGCCCAGCAAGAGACCGTGCGGGGCCACCACACGTTCGGTCGGTTTATCCTGCGTTCGTCGCCGATACGAAATGCGGAGCAGAAAAGGCCCTTTCAGGCTCTCCGAGATCGCGCTGTCGACCTCGCTCGTGCCGGCCGGTCGCGGCCCCGGACGCGCGGCATGCCCTAGCGCTTCAAGCAAGGCTTCCTCATCGACGGCCAGCCGCGTTCCGGCATGAGCGGGTATAAGCGCCCTCACCTTCCGTTCCATCTGGCGGACCGTCGCAGCCTCGGCCGCCATACCCGCGGCGTCGAGTTGTCGAATTGCCGTCGTCATCGCGGCCAGCTCCTCGGCTGACGGTAACAACAAAGGCGCCACCGCGCGCGCCGGAATGTGCCATCGCCGCTTGCGATCGTCACCGTCTTCCTGCTCGGTTTGGGGGAAAGCTGTTTCGAGCGCGACGGTCATGCGCTGTGCCGATCGGTGGACGCATCCGAACTCCTCAACAATCTCTTCGAGCGACACCCCGCTGCGGCGGGTCGCCATCATCGCGAGCTTGAGAAGGTCCTGGGCCTTTGCAAACGACATCCGATTCTCCATGACAGCTTTTGTCGTCCCGACCTGCCATAGCGGAATAAAGGGGATTGTGTATGCGGATGATCGACGACGCTCTAAGGCTTTCCGCCTCGGACCTCATGCGGTTCAAGGGGTGCAGACACGCGACGAAGCTCGATTTGCGGCTGATCGAGGCCGGCGACATCGCGCCTTGCGAGGATGGCGACGAAGCCGAACTTCTTCAGAAGCAGGGCGACGCCCACGAACTCGCCTTCCTCGACGCGCTTAAGGCGCAAGGCAAAAATGTCGTCGAAATTCCCAAAGACGGAATCACGCTGGAAGAGTCGGTTCGGCTCACACGCGAAGCGATGGCGGCCGGCCCGGACATCATCTTTCAGGGTGCCCTGCTCGGCGGCGCATGGGGCGGCTACTCCGATTTTCTTGAACGGGTGGAACGCCCCTCCGATCTTGGAAGCTGGTCCTATGAGGTTGTCGATACCAAGCTGAAACGGAAGCCCGATCCCAAACATATTCTCCAGCTCTCGCTCTACTCCGATCTGATCGCCGACCTTCAGGGCGTCCGGCCGGAATCCGCGCATCTCCAGCTCGGCGACGGCTCGCGTTTCACCGTGCGGCTCGCCGACGTGGCATCCTACGCACGCCATGCACGAGCAGTGTTCGAAACCTTCCTGACCGACCGGCCGGAAACGCGGCCCGAGCCTGTTTCAAGCTGCGGCCTCTGTCGCTGGAAGGAGCATTGCAGTGACGAATGGGACAAGGCCGACAGCCTTGCTTTGGTAGCGGGGATGACAAGGTCGCAGCGCGGAAAAGTCGAGGCGGCAAGCATCAAAACGCTCGGCGGTCTCGCGGTCCATGACCAGCGCATCCCGAAGCTCGCGCCCGAGACGCAGCAACGGCTTCAGACCCAGGCAAGGCTCCAAGCCGCGCGCCGCGCCGGCGGTCCGCCGGGATTTACGCTTCGCGACTATGAGCCCGGCAAGGGTTTCGGGCTTCTGCCAGCAGCGGACGACGGCGACCTTTTCTACGATATCGAAGGCGATCCCTATTATGAGGGCGGCCTCGAATATCTCCACGGCATCTGGTTTCGCGAAGCCGGCGACTGGAGTTTTCGTGCTTTCTGGGCGCATGACCGCGCCGCCGAGGGCAAAGCGGTTGCTGAGCTGCTGCAATTCTTCACGGCGCATCTGCAACGTCATCCGAAAGCGCACATCTATCACTATGCAAATTATGAGATTGCGGCGCTTCGCCGCCTGACCGCGGAACATCGCGTCGGCGAGGCTGCCATGGACCAGCTCCAGCGAGAGCGGCGGTTCGTCGACCTGTTCCGCGTGGTGTCGGGATCGCTGATCGCTTCCGAGAAAGGCTATTCGATCAAGGATCTCGAAGCCTTTTACATGGAAAAGCGCGAGGCCGATGTCGCAACCGCGGGCGCGAGCGTCGTCTTCTACGAGCGCTGGCGGGAAACGCAGGACGGCGAGCTGCTCGACAAGATTTACGACTATAACCGCACCGACTGCATCTCGACGCAGCTGCTGCGCGACTGGCTGATCCGCGACGTACGCCCTGCAGGCCTGCCTTGGCCGAAACTCGGCGAGGTGCCCGACGCGGGTCCGCTCGCGAACGTCGAGGAAGAGGATGAAGAGATTGCGGCGCTAAGCGAGCGGCTCCTTCCGGTTCGCGAGCGGCTCGGCGATGACATTGCCGATCTGCTGCTCGACCTCAACTTCTTCCACAAGCGCGAAGACAAGCCCGCGTGGTGGGCGATCTTCGATCGTCTCGCGCAGGAGAGCGAGGAACTCGTCGATGACCTTGAATGCGTGCAGGGCCTCGAAGCCATCGGCGATCCGGTCAAAGTAACTGCAAGGTCGTTCGAGCGAACCTATCGCTTCCCGCCGCAGGAGACCAAATTGAGGGCGGGCCGTAAGCCCTGCGTCAAACCAGCTGCGATGCCCGAGGATGTCGATCTGCGCGAGATCGACCACGACGCGAACCTGCTCGTGCTGCGCCGCTCGACGACCAAAGGCGAGCTGCCCGATCAGCTCGATCTCATTCCGGCAAAGCCGATCGGCAATGCGACGCTTCGCGCCGCGGTTGCAGCAGTGACCGATGCCATCATCGACAATCCCGGCACGGCCAAGGCGATAGAACAATTGCTCATGCGAGCGGCGCCGACGTTCCGCGACGGCGCGCGGCCGCAGGGCATCATTGACGCCAGAGGCGATCTGCCGGCGCAGACCAGCGCCGCAATTGCCGCTATGGATCAAACGACCCTAGCGATCCAGGGACCGCCGGGCACCGGCAAGACCTATGTCAGCGCGCTATCGATCATCGGCCTCGTCCGTGCAGGCAAGCGCGTTGCGGTCTCTTCGAACAGCCACAAGGCCATCACCAATCTCCTTGAAGCGGTTGCGGACCGAAGCGCGACCGATGGGGTCCGATGCAGTGTGGTTCAGAAGGCTGCCGACGATGACGATGAGAATGCCCATCCCGGCATCGTCCTTGTGAGCGAGAACGACGCGCCTGAAATCGGGACCGCCGATGTCGTCGGCGCCACGGCGTGGCATTTCGCCCGATATGACGCGCCGGCTTATGACTATCTCTTCGTTGACGAAGCGGGACAGGTCTCGCTTGCCAACATAATCGCCATGTCGCGCGCGGCCCGCAACCTCGTCCTCGTCGGCGATCCGATGCAGCTGCCGCAACCGCTTCAAGGTACTCACCCCGGACGGAGCGGCGATTCCTGCCTCGAATATCTGATCGACGGACACCGGGTCGTCCCCGCCGATCGCGGCATCTTCATGCCGGTCAGCCGCCGAATGCACCCCGCAGTCTGCGACTATATCTCGGTCGCCGTCTATGAGGGCAAACTCCACTCGGACGATGCTGCAGGCAGTCAGTCTCTGCTTGATAAGGACGGGCGATCGCTCGTCGGCGCGGGCGTCCGCGCGATCGAGCATTTCGGGCGCTCGCAGGTCAGCCCCGAAGAGATCGACGCTATCAACGCGCAGATCGAGGCTGTGACCGGCGCAACCTATCGCGCGCGCGATGGAAGCGAGCGCGTCATCGGTCCCACCGATATTCTGGTCGTCGCACCCTATAATGCCCAGGTGAACGCGCTGCGCGCCGCGCTACCTGCGGCTGTCCGTGTCGGCACGGTCGACCGCTTCCAAGGGCAGGAGGCGCCGGTGTGCCTCGTCTCCATGACGACATCGAGCGGCGAAGAACTGCCGCGCGACATCGACTTCCTCTTCTCGCTGAACAGGATCAATGTCGCCGTTTCTCGCGCGCAGACGTCGGCGGTCGTCTTCGCAAGTCCCCTCCTCCTTGAAACACCCTGCCGAACCGTCGAAGAAATGATGCTCGTAAATGCACTTTGTTTGCTTCGCGAGCATGGGGGTGACAGCTTCTGACATGCTGAGGTGCGAATCTGCTTTCATCGAACGAAAGGAGATTCGCTCATGGCCTACTGGGATATCGGACTTCGCCACATCGTCGACGTCGACGGGCAGTTGCTGGCAATCGACGCCGAGGTGATCGACACGGCTTCGCTTCTCGCGAAGGCCAATCTTCCGACCGACCGCCAGCTCTGGCTCGTCCGGGCCGGCGAATATTTCGCGCTTGGCGCGAAGCAGCTCCTTCGCCTCTCGCAGGATGAGGTGCTGTTCTTCGAGACCGCAGAGCGCGTGCAGGCGCCGATATTTCACAAACGGGCCGCCTGAGGCCCAACGCCCCCTCGGCAGATTTGGAAAGGAAAAGCTCATGGCAGACGTGCAAGTGACGTGCATCAACAAGCAGCCGCGCAACGATCCTTATGAAGGGATCACGCACCTCGGCGGAGCGACTTGGCACTGGACGCGCCAGCAGGTCATCGAGTCGATCGAGGCGAAGACCAACACCTTCTACACGCTCGTCGGCAACAACCGCGGCAACATCGGCGTCGTGAATGGCCCGAACGGCAAATATCTGCGCACCTATGCCGACGGGAAATGGAACGACAATCTCTTGGCGCTTCCGGAATGCCCTCGACGCTAGATTCCAAATGGCCCTATCACGTGACGCGGTAGGGTCATAATGGGCCGCCCGGATATTTGAGCGGATGAGAGAAGATAATACCGCAGAGATATCTTGAGCACTCTCGTGACCTTTTGAAGTAGCGCTGCGTCGGCATTGAACAGATCCCTTCAACTTCGGACCGGCTTCAACTGGAAATCGATAATAGCTTGTCTATCAGCTGCAATGTGGACACATCTGGCTGTGGGGATGGGAGATACTCGGAGCGATGCTAAAAATCCTGCGACCCTTGGGTCGCTACGCAGATTTCGAGGGTCGATCAGATCGAAGCGAATTCTGGCTGTTCTTCAGCCTTTCTGCGCTGGTGTTCGTCGTCACCATTTTCGGCTCGCTGGTCGACGCCCAGATCGGCAAGACCTCCGACCCAGCTGCGGCGCCCCCCCGCGCCATTATCGCCTACCTGCTGTGGTGGCTCATAACGGCGGTGCCGTGGTTCGCCCTCCAGGCCCGGCGTTTCCATGACATCGGGCTGAGCGGCTGGTTCGCGCTGATCAACGGCGGCGCCTATCTCGCGCTCCTCATGGCCCCGCCGATCGGCCTCGCCCTCTTCGCGCTTTCGCTGCTGCTCATGGCGCTACCGAGCAAGACACCGCGTGAATCTGCCCCGGAAGAATGGCAGTCGAACGACGGGCAAGGATTTTTACCGCCCCTTTCCGCCGATGCCAGTTCGAACGCGCTTCGCTTCCACGAGGCGGAAGCGGGACCCGATGCGGATATTGTCGTTCAGCGCAATGGCCGGTTCGTGGCAGGCGGGTTCAGCTTCAAAACGGAGAAGCAGGCGCGCGATTTCGCCGAAAGGAGGAACAAGCCTCTCGGCTCAACCATGCCGCAAGCCGCGCCCTCCGACCGCGAAACCGCCAACCGCGCGATGAGCGGTAACAGCGATACATCGGACCCCGATGTCAAACGCACGCCCGAGGGACGTTATGTGACCGGCGGGTTCAGCTATTCGAGTTTCGAGCAAGCGAGGTTCGAGGCCGAAAGAATGCGCAGGCCAGCTTTTTCGGCCGCCACACTTGCCGCATCACCGATCGCCTCGCGAACCGCGTCGCCGATCATCCCGCCGGCCGCGTCACCGGCCGCTCCGCCAGCCGCATCGCCGATCACCCCGCCGGCTGCGTCGCCCGCCGCTCCTCCAGCGGCATCCCAGGCCGTCCCGCCGGAGCAGCACGAGGTTCGCGCGACGAACGACGGCCGCTTCGCGTGCGCGGGCTATATCTTTTCGACCTTCGACCAGGCGCAGCGATACGCCGACAGGCGACGGGATGCCGCAACGCCCCAGGTCCGCTCGCTGGCCGCGCCGCTCCGACCGCAACCCCTGCAACCGGCAGCTCCGGCTTTCCCGTCGCCCCCCGAAAACAAGGCGCCATCGACGGGCTTGCGAGGATTGTTTTCAGCGCTTTCTTCCCCATCCCCTGCTCTAGCGCCAAGGCAGGCGCCCGCGCCCGTTTGCGGCCCCGAACGCTGGATCGGCGTTGCCACGCCGGTGACGGTGGGCAACATCGGGTTCGACGCGGAACTTCTCTATTTCGGCACACCGAAAAGCTCCGAGGACCACCATCGCGCACTCGTCGACCCCAGCCTGCCGCTCGGCCAACTGGCCGATCGCGACGGCAACAGCCTCGGCTACTGGCCGCATTTCAGCGAAATTCAGCCGGGGGCCCGTCGCGCCTACATCGAATGGCTGGCGGATGGGCGCCGAGACCCGGCAACGCCGATCGGCTATGTCTTTCTCTATTTCTACGGCCTCGAACGTCGCCTGATCAAGGCGCGAGCCGCCGACGAAGCCGATACGATCCTCGGCGAACTCGACAGGCTCATGGGGATTTATGGAAGCAATTACAGCTTTGCCGGATATGCCCGTTCGCTGATCGATGCGGCGAATGTGCTCCATGGCGCTCCGCCGGAAGAGCTTGCCGCGTCCCTTGACCTTCGTCAGGGATGGGAGATGCCGCTGGGCGTCCGGCTTTACCTCGGGAAGAAAGTCGCGGCGGGAGAACCCATCGGCGCCGAAGATGCGCTCTGCTGGACGCTCGCTCATCCGGAAATTTACCCCCGAACCCCGGTCAGACGTTGCTTCGCCGACTTCAAGGCGCTCTGGCACCACGAGTTTGCGGAGCGCTTTCAAGCCGGAATCAAAGTCGCGAAACCCAAGACGCGGCTCAAATATCGTTACCGGTCTGCTAGCGGCGAATTCAACGCTGCCGCGCCGATCGGCGATCTGCCGGACATTACCGCGGTTAGTGCGCCCGTCGCTAGGTTCCAGCAATTGCTCAACGACTGTACCGACGCGCTCGACCCGCTGAGCCGCTTCCTCGGACGAAATCCGGACGAGGAAGGCACGGTCTTGGCGGTCGCGCTCGCGCCGTCCGCAATCCGGATGCGCGACGGCCAAAGCCGCTATGCGCAGGTGCGGAACCAGCTCACCGAGCGTACCGCGGAGACCGGCTTCACGCCTATAAGGCTGGCGGCGCTTCTCGATATCCTGGCCGGTTCCGGCACCACGAAAGGCGCGGAGCAGCGGCAATCTCATCGGAAGCGTTTAAGCGAAATTCTCGATGCGATGGGTCTCGGATTCGAACCCGACAAACGCTTCGGCCCCGCGCCTACGCTCGCCGAGGATATCACGCTTTGCCTGTTCGCTCAGCCCGATGGTGCGGCGGCTTCGGGCGGTCGCCGCTATGATGTTGCCCGAACGATGGTGGAAGTTGCCGTCCTTGCGGCCCAGGCCGATAGTCTTGTCGTCGAGGCCGAACTGGAATCGATCGTGCGCGACCTTGCCGCTCTCAACGAACTTGGCGAGGCGGAGCGCAGCCGTCTCGAGGCGCATATGCACGCGCTTGTCCACAACCCGCCGAAGCTGCGCGCCGCCACCAAGCGCGTCGCCGACCTGAGCGCGGCCGACAAGGAAATGGTCCTGCAATCGGTCATCAATGCCGTGCTCGCCGACCAACGCATAACGCCGACGGAAGTGCGTTTTCTCGAGGGCCTCTATAAATTGCTCGGAAAGCCGCAGGACGAGGTCTATTCGCGGCTGCACTCGGGACCCGGTCCATCGACACCGGCCCCGCGACCGGAAAAGGCCGCGAAACAGGCCGCGCGCGATATCGATGGCGACAAGCTTGCCCGCATTCGCGAGGAGACTGCAGCGGTCTCTACCATGCTCGCGTCGATCTTCACCGAGGAGGAGCCCGATCCAGAGCCTGCGGAACCGGCGCCGGCCAACGAGCCGTCGCTGTTCGCGGGTCTCGACGCGCAGCATAGCCACCTGCTTCTCGCACTCATTGCCGCGCCACTCGAAGCCGACGCCTTCGCATCGCTCTGCAAGCGCGAAAAGCTCCTTCCCGGGGGCGCGATCGAAACGATCAACGACTGGGCCTTCGATATCCTCGACGAGGTCGCGATCGAAGATGACGATATCTACTGTCTCCAGCCGCACATCCTCGCCACCCTCAAAGAAATGACCGGAAGACCATGACCAAGCCCGCACAGGTAAAAACCCGCGATCGTGACACGATCGTCCAAGCACTGGCCGCTGGCGTGGTCCCGCGCGTCGGCCTCCAGCATATCCAGGTCGGTCGGGCGACCGAAGTCGGCGCGCTCGTCAAGGACATCGACCGGATCGCTGACGGCGGCTCGTCGGTCCGCTTCATCATCGGCGAATATGGCGCCGGCAAGACCTTCTTCCTGAGCCTGGTTCGGTTGATTGCGCTTGAGCGGCGGTGCGTGACCATCCATGCCGATCTCGCCCCCGACCGCCGCATCCATGCAACGGGCGGCCAGGCTCGCGGCCTGTATGCCGAAGCCGTGCGGCACATGGCGACGCGTACCAAGCCCGATGGCGGCGCGCTGGCGAGCGTTGTCGAGCGCTTCATCAGCGAATGCGTCAAGGAGGCGGAGGCCGGTGGCGGGACAGTCGAGCAGGCGATCCACAGCCGTCTTGGCGAGATTCAGGATCTCGTCGGCGGCCATGATTTCGCGCAAGTCCTCAAATGCTATTGGCGCGGCAGCGAGACCGGCGACGATGCGCTGAAGGCCTCGGCGCTGCGCTGGCTGCGCGCCGAATATCCGACGAAGACGGAAGCGCGGCAAGCCCTCGGGGTGCGTTCGATCATCGACGATGCCGACGTCTACGACAGCCTGAAGCTTCTCGCAAAATTCGTGCGGCTCGCGGGCTATTCGGGACTTGTCGTCGTGTTCGACGAGATGGTGAATATCTACAAGCTGCAGAGTGCGCAGGCGCGTAACCAGAATTTCGAGCAAATCCTGCGCATCGTGAACGACATGCTGCAGGGCAATTCGGAAGGTCTGGGCTTCATCTTCGGCGGCACCCCGGAATTTCTAATGGACAGCCGCCGGGGCCTCTACAGCTATGAAGCCCTCCAGTCGCGCCTCGCCGAAAACCAGTTCGCGGCGCGCGGCCTCGTCGATATGACCGGACCCGTGATCCGCCTCCAGAATCTGTCGCCCGAGGATTTCCTCGTCCTGCTCGGCAATATCCGCTCGGTCTTCGCTCTCGGCGATCCTGAGCAATATCTCGTGCCCGATCCGGCGCTCGCCGCTTTCATGGAACATTGCAACAAGCGGATCGGCGAGGCCTATTTCCGCACCCCGCGGAATACGATCAAGGCTTTCGTGCAATTTCTAGCCGTGCTCGAACAGAATCCGAATGCCGAATGGACGCAGTTGCTCGGTGCGATCGCACTCGAAGAGGATCGCGGCGGCGCAGAGGAAGAGATCACAGGCGACGACGACGGCCTTGCTGACTTCACTCTCTGACCCTGCTGCGGCATTCGACCGCCTTCACCCGCGGGTCCAGGGCTGGGTGCGTGCGCAAGGATGGTCGCAATTGCGCGAGGTCCAAGCACGCGCAATCATGGCCCTCGGCGATCACCGCCGGGACTTGCTCATCGCCGCTACTACGGCGGCGGGAAAAACAGAGGCAGCTTTCCTGCCGCTGCTCGGCGCTGCCGAGGCACGGCAAGGCCACGGAGTGTCGATCCTCTACGTCGCGCCGCTCAAGGCCCTCATCAATGACCAGTATAAACGCCTTGAGGGTCTCTGCGCCGATCTCGGGCTCGGGCTAACAAGGTGGCATGGAGACGCCCCCCAAGGACCGAAGAGCCGCTTGTTGAAGGCCCCCGAAGGCGTCGTTCTCATCACGCCCGAATCCATTGAAGCAATGTTCGTACGGCGCCCAGCTAGCGTTGAGGCTTTATTTGGTCGGCTGGATGCGATCGTGATCGATGAGCTCCATGCCTTTCTCCAAGGTCCGCGCGGACTTCATCTGTGGAGCCTTCTGCGCCGGATCGATGCGGTCGCGGAGAGCCGCGCGCGCCGCGTTGGCCTGTCAGCGACGCTCGGCGACAAAGAGCATGCGGGCGCATGGCTTACGAGCAATGGCGCGCAGCCCGATATCATCGCGATCGAGGGAGGCGGCGCTCCGCTGAAGCTCCAGGTGCGGGCCGTCGTCGAGCCGCCCGAGAGCAAGTCAGCCGCCCCGGATATCGAGGATCAGAGCGCGCTCGCCGAGATTGCCCGCCATGCCCATGACATTCTGCGGGGGACGAACAATCTGTTCTTTGCCGGCTCGCGGGCGAATGTCGAAGCGCTCGCCGACCGGCTCCGGACCTTGTCGGAAGATGGCGGGGTACCGAACGAGTTTTTTCCGCACCATGGCAGCCTCGCCAAGGGGCTTCGCGAGGAGGTCGAGACCCGGCTCAAGCAGGATCGCCTGCCAACGACCGCGATCGCCACGACGACGCTCGAACTGGGCATCGACATCGGATCGATCCACAGCGTGGCACAGCTCGGGGCCCCGCGTTCACTCGCTTCGCTTCGCCAGCGGCTAGGCCGATCGGGGCGGCGCGAAGGCAGCGCCGCCATTTTCCGGGGTTATGTCCGCGAACCCTATCTGGCCGCCGACGCCGATCCGCTCGACCAGCTCCACCTTCCGGTCGCGCAATCGGTCGCGGCGCTGCGCCTGCTCGGTGAACGCTTCATCGAGCCGCCGACCGGCGATCCTGCCTTATTCTCGGTCGCCGTCCACCAGATATTGTCACGCATCACCGAGCGGGGCGCCCAGCGCGCCGACGCGCTCTATAGGGCGATCGGTCGCGAAGGCCCCTTCGCGGCAATCGACCCGCGCGATTTTGCAGACCTACTACGCGGGCTCGGCGGCGGCGATGAGCCGATGCTTGAACAGGCGCCCGACGGATCGTTGATGCTCGGCCCGCTCGGCGAGCGCCTCACTGGCTCGCGCGACTTTTACGCCAATTTCAAAACCGACGAGGAATGGCGCCTCGTCCATCAGGGCCGGGCGCTTGGAACGCTGCCGATCGTCAATATGATCGCGGTGGGGAGCATCCTGTCCTTCGCCGGGCGCCGGTGGCGCGCCGTTGCGATCGATGATCGCGCCAAAGTTGTCGAGGTCGCCGCGCATCGTGCGGGGCGCATTCCGAAATTCGATCGCGTGTCCGGCGAGCCGATCCACGACCGGCTCGCGGGCGCAATCCGCGACGCACTTATCGCTAGCGATATACCCGCCTATCTCGATCCGGTCGCGGCCCGGCTGCTCGCCGAGGGACGCGAGGCGTTCGCCGCGCTCGATCTCGGCCGAAGGCCGCTCATCGATTCCGGTAAGGACTGCCATGTCATGACCTGGCGCGGCAGCGCGGCCAACGGCCTGTTCGCTGTCCTGCTCGGCTCGGTCGGATTCGAGTGCGAAAGTTTCGATGTCGGGGTGACGCTGCTCGGGACGACCTCGGACGATGCCGCTCATGTCCTGGCAGCGCTGGACGGTTGCCCGCCAGTCGAGACGCTCGGTCGCTTCGTTTCCAATCTCGCACATGAGAAATATGACGAGTATATCCCGGAAGACCTGCTCCGTCGCTTCTGGGTCAAACGCAACTCTTATCTCGAGGCCGATGTCAGGGAAATTATCCGGCAGATTGCTCAAGCGCTTTCGTGATCGTTGCCGCAAAATGGCAGCCAATGCTGAACGACAAGGGAGAACCACATGCTTCAAATACTCGAACTTGTTCGCGAAAAATTCGGTGCGAGCGTGCCGCAGGCGCCGAGGCCCCGCGGCTTTGCACCTCGCCTTCCTGACGAGGATGTCGATGAAGCGCCCGCTGAACTGCGGGCGGCACCTCAGACCGGTGGCGACAGCGTCAATGGGCTGACGATCATCATCGCCTATCGCGATGCCATGGGAGCAGCCTCGCTGCGGCAAGTGAGTTGTGTCCGGTTGGAAATGGGCCAAGACAAGCGCTATTTGCGCGCCTTTTGCCATCATCGCCGCGCGCAGCGGGTGTTTCTCCTTACGCGCATCGAAGCGGTCCACGACGCCGAGACGGGCGAGGAACTTGCCGACGGGCCCAACTATTTTGCTCAATTCGCCGACGATCGCATCAGCGAAAGCCCTCTTGGATGGGGCCTGTCGCCGGTTCAGCGCGCCGACCTCGGCTCGGGCCTAACCGCTCTCATTTTTCTGTCGCGGTGCGATGGGCATGTCGATCTCGCCGAGAATGACGAGATCGACACCTTTACCGCCGCATGGTGGATCCGCGCTGAAATTCGCGCGGCCCTCCCCGAGGCTGATATTGCGGCACATATCCGCCGCATGGCGCCCGATGCAGAGGCTTTTGTGATCGCAGCGCAGCGCATCCGGGCATCCGCGTCGTTACGTCCACTCGTGACTGGTTATGCGAAAAGGGTGATCGAAGCCGACGGACGCATCGCGCCCGAGGAGCATCATTGGATTTCGCGCTATATCGGCTGGATGAACGCATAAATTTGGTTCGCTCGGAAACCCCATCTCGTTGACATATCGATCGCGCAAAAACTCCGTGCAACTGGCCGAATGCGGTCGGTATCGTTCTTACGCGACGTAGTCAGAGCAGTGGTTGCTCAGCGAGGATTCATGCGTCGATCAATCCGTACGCAACGCTCGTCCGGCCGCTAGCGTCACCTCCGTTCCCGCACACCGGCTTCTCGCCTCCTTAACGCCACGGGGTCACGCGATCGGGTATTAGCTGCTGGCTGAAATCAGAAGACTGGTCCCAGGTACTCATTCTATTTGTCCCTACGGATTCTGCGGCTGTAGGCGCAAGTAGCTCAGTAAATCTTAATCTGCTGCTTCCTTGCGCCGAAAGCAGTCAGAGAATTCAAACGATAGCGCGACCTACCTTGACGGTCCCCTTCGGCCGGCGAGCCACGCGTCCCTCACAGCGGCCGGTATCTCATCCTCGACGTGAGAAACCGACCTCTTCGGCGTCGGCGCATGAGCACCGGGAATATTTGCGATCCCTTGAACTGCGCTTTCAATTCCAGAATGCGGCCGAGGCACAACACGCTTCCGCGCAGCGCCTACGCGAGCGGGGGGCATCATGAGCGTAGGCAAGGGGAAAATGGCGGGAGCGCGCGGCAGACCGCAAATGGTCCATTGATCCGGCGACAGGCGCGCTGCGGCAAATGTGATTTTCGCGTCTCGGAAAGCGGAATCAAGAGATTGGAGTGCCGCTCGATACTCGGCGCGCACGGCCATCGGCAAGGCTGTCCCGACATTGGCCTCCAGACCTGACAGGGTCTCATCGAGCCAGGTTTTCAACCGCGCGCGTTCGTCAGTATGGACAGTCCGGATATGATCTAGCCTCAGTCGATAGGCTTCGCGATAGGCCTCGTATCCTTGAGTTCGGTCCGACGGATCCGGTGCAAACACGCCGAGAGCGGCCTCTAAATGAGTGCGGCTACAGCTAGGATGGATTGCCGAAGCCTTGACCTCTTGATCCGCGACGGCGACCACGGCCCCACTACCCTTCTTCCGATAAGCGGCCTTTAGCGCCACCATCTTGGCATGGAAGTCAGCCCAGTCTGTGGCCAACACAGCAGCTTCACGAATTTCAATCGCCTTGGCGGCGATCTTGGGCGGTAGCGCATTCCGAGCACGACGACCGATCTGACGACCGGCGTGATCGCGGATTTTCGCGCCGGTAATGCGGTCATAGACTTCGCCAGCACGAGCGACATAAAGAGCCTTCGGCTCGCTTAACCGCCCGTTTGAAAGAGCTAGAGGCTGAGGAAGAACGACTGGCGCAGGAACTCGGCAGCCTGCCGGAACGAACGATCGTGCGCCTGCCCGCAAATTACGAGGCGGTCTACCGCACCGCCATCGCCGAATTGGAGCAGCATCTGGCAACGCGGGAGGCGAGTGCGTCGCGCAGTGCCATAAGGACATTGATCGAGACCGTCGTCGTCCATGGCGGCGACAGCCGAGGCGGCAAGGTCCGACGACTGGAGTTGCACGGCGACTTGTTTCGGATGCTTGAGTTCGCGGAGGTTGCGGCTGGCGGAAACGCCGCGTCCCTCAAACGACTTCGGCCCCAGCATTTTCATGCTGAGGCCGTAAGTGGTACGTCGTTGGTTGCGGGAGTAGGATTTGAACCTACGACCTTCAGGTTATGAGCCTGACGAGCTACCGGGCTGCTCCATCCCGCGCCACCAATGTGCGGCTTCTGCGCCGCAAAACAGCAAAAGGCCGGCATCGCTGCCGGCCTTTGAACTTGTGAATGGGTTTTTCCGTTTTTCGACCATACGCCGGCTGCAATGCCTGGCGACGTCCTACTCTTCCAGGGCTTGAGCC
>Ga0247822_10000076_pt1 | contig 40118 bp, 70 predicted proteins | sample 13C_Cellulose_Da_FD_192423 | JGI IMG/M metagenome (GOLD analysis project Ga0247822, IMG submission 192423) | Soil microbial communities from agricultural site in Penn Yan, New York, United States - 13C_Cellulose_Day30 | ecosystem: Environmental > Terrestrial > Soil > Agricultural land | place...
CTGTGGCTGGCGTTCGCCGTAGCGGCTGACTTCGGCGCGCTGGAGCACATGCACGCTGTTCGCGTCTGGGCGCTGCTCGTGCTGCTCGGCAGCAGCGTAGGCGCGCTGTTCTGGAACATGCACTGGGCCACCGAGAAGGGGCGCTGGTGATGGAGCTTCGTTACACGCTCGCTGGCCGCCCGCTGAGCTGGCAGCGCACGAACATCGTGAACGGGCGTCCGATCACCGATGCCCGTCAGCGGGCCGCCAAGGGCCTCCACAAACTCGCGGCGATGCAGGCTGGGGCTCGCCCTCGGTCCTGCGATGCGCAAGGCGCCTTCGAGCTCCACGTCGTCGCCTACTACGACAACCGCGTGCAGGGTGACGCAGACCGGCTCCTGGGGCTGCCGATGGATGCGCTCGAGGGGCTTGTCTACAAGAGCGACCGCCAGGTGGCTCGGGTCAGCTGCGAGCGCCGCATCGACCGCGAGAACCCCAGGGTGGAAGTCGTCGTGAGGCGCATCGAGGAGGGGGCGTGATGCTGACCGCTCGCCGCTATCTCGTCGAAGGCTGGGATAGCCAGTTCAGCCACGAGACCCATGACGTCGTGACTGCCTACGATGCGGCCGACGCTGAGGTGCAGGTGGCGCGGCGCTATCGCAGCAGCCGCGCTTGGTCGTTGCACTACGTAGGGCCTGCTCCCGTTGAGCGAGACGCCTACGAGGAGAGCTTGCGCCTGCTGCGTGTCGGGGGTCGCCGATGAGCGCCCTCACCGCCCGCCAGGCCGCCTTCGTCCGCGCCTTCGTCGAGACCGGCAACCAGACCGAGGCGTACCGCCGTGCCTACGGCGCCACGGGCCGCACGGCTGAGGCTGCGGCGTCGCGGCTGATGAGGAATGGCAAGGTGGCTGCTGAGGTCGCCAAACACGCCAAGAAGGCCGAAAAGGCGAGCATCGCGACCGTCGAGGAGCTCCACGAGTTCTGGACGACGCTGATGCGAGACGACGCGCTCGAGCCGCGCGACCGCCTCAAGGCCAGCGAGCTCCGAGCCAAGGCGGCCGGCGTGTTCGTCGAGAAGCGCGAGGTGAGCGGGCCTGGTGGGGGGCCGCAGCAGGTGGACGCGTCGATCAGCGTCGAAGGACTTGTGCGCATCGCGCGCACCAAGAAGGAGGTGTGATGTCGAACATCGGCAAGGCGGCTCTGCGCAAGAAGGCTGAGCCTGAGTTGGCGGCAGAGCCGCACGTGTACGTGCTCGCCTTTCAGAAGAAGGGCGGCGGCGTCGTGTGCATCAAGGGCCGAGTGCCGCTCTCGGCCATCGCGGTCGAGGCTGTGCACGCGCCTGACGCGCTCGACATGGCCATCGGCTGGGGCACCTCTCGCCTCGAAGAAGACATCCAGCGGGGGAAGCTGTGAGCCGCGTGGTGCTCCGATTGGAGAGCGGCGAGGTGCTGGCCGAGGGACTGTGGCGCGATGCCATCCGCGCCGAATCGGAGGCGATGGGCGCGTCGCGCGGTCGCATTCGGCATGTGCTTGCTGATGGCACGACGGTCGATAGGGGGCCCGGGTACGTGTTCATCACGCGGCCCGGCGTGCGCATCGAGGGCATCACGTGACATCCCTCGCCCTCAGCATCGCAATCATCGCCGTGGCCTTCGTGGCGCGTGATGTGGCTCTGCGCGTGCTGGCCGACCGAGCTCGGGAGCGTGGGGTGCTGCGCGGTGACGCCGCCGCCGTCGTCAAGCTGCGCGACCAGTACGACGGCACCCAGGCGCGCATCGAAGCTCTTGGCGCAGGCATGAAGCGCGAGCTTGAACTGCTCGCTGGGCTCCACCACGGCCAGCGTGAGCGGCTGGATGGCATCGCCGAGAAGGTCGAGCGCCTCGACGGCAAGGACCAGATGGTTGCGGCGATGGGGAGGGCGAAGCGATGAACAGCCGCGAGCTCTTCCACAGCGACGCCGCGTATCGGCTGCTCGCGCTCTGGCATCGGCGCTCGTGGCGCACGAAGCTCCGCGCGATCGATGAGGCCGAGCGCCGCATGCGTGGCGCGGGCTTCCTGGTCTTCAAGCAGCGTGTGGGCACGCCCGTTCACGACTGGATGCGCCGGTGACCCTCACGCGCGAGCAAGCCATCGAGCGGCTGTGGAGGCTGGGAGACCTCCACTGGCAGCTTCACGAGACGCAGGAGCGCATGCGCGGGGACATCTGCGCGCATGAGGGCGAGCTCTACGTCGTGAACTGCGCGCGCCGCCTCGGTAAGAGCTTCCTCGCGTGCACGCTGGCCATCGAGCAGTGCTTGCAGCTGCCCGGCTCTCAGGTTCGGTACGCCGCTCCGACGGCCAAAGCGGTCCGGAAGATCGTCACGCCGAACATGAAGAAGATACTCGCGACATGCCCGGCCGACCTGCGGCCGGAGTTCAACTCGCAAGACGGCGTGTGGTCGTTCAAGAACGGGAGCGAGATTCACGTCGCTGGCGTCAACAACGGGCACGCAGACGACCTCCGCGGCGTCGAATCGCATCTGTGCATCGTCGACGAGGCTGGGTTCGTTGGCCGCGGCCTCGATGGCGACTCCAGCGCCACCGATGACGAGAGCGCAGACGAACTCGAATACCTCGTAGAGAGCGTGCTGACGCCCCAACTGCTCACGACGAACGGCCGCATCGTCCTGCTGAGCACGCCGCCCGTGACACCTGCTCACTCCTTCGTGGGCTTCTGCGCCAAGGCTGAGGCGGAGAACGCGTACTCGCGCTTCACGCTCTACGACGCGAAGCACATCCCGATGGAGCGCATCGAGCGGTTCATCGCCAAGGCTGGCGGGCCGAAGTCGAGCAAGGTGCGCCGCGAGTATTTCGCCGAGTTCGTGGTGGACGAGTCGCGCGCGGTGCTTCCCGAATTCTCGCAGCACGAGAGCGTCCTCGTCGAGGAGCGCCCGCGGCCTGAGCACTACGTGCCGATCGTTGTGGCGGATATTGGCTACCACGATTCGTCGTTCGCTGGGTTCGGCTATCACGACTTCCGCGCTGGCATCGACTACATCGAAGAGGAGTACGTCACCAACAAGACGCTCGCGCGCGTCATCGATGCCGAGTGCACGCGCGTTGCGACTGAGTGTTGGGGCGAGCAGCGGGCCAACGAGGCGCCGCGCTTCGCAGATGCGCCAGCGCAGGTGATCGCAGAGCTCAACGGCGAGGAGAGGCGCAAGGGCCGCCCGTGGCTCGGCATCGCCAAGACGCAGACCGACGGGGCGTTCCTCGTCGCTGCAACGAACGACCTGCGCACGCGCCTTGGCGCACGCACGACGCGCATACATCCGCGCTGCAAGCGGCTCATCGCGCACGCGCGCAACGCCGTGTGGCGCAAGCCCGGCGTGGATTACCAGCGCATGGCGGGATACGGACACTTCGATGGCTGCGCGATGCTGACGTACTTCACGCGCCTTGTGGACCGGCACACCAACCCGATCCCGACGCTGCCTGTCGGCGTCAGCGACGCAACTCACTTCATCGATGCAGCGCTCGAGCGCGACGCGCAGCGCGACAACCTCAGGAAGCTTGCGAGGAGCCGATGATGCACAAACGCATTCAGGCGAAGCACATCGACGAGAGGGCCATTCTCCAGTTCATCGGAGACCTGGACGAGAACCTTCGCGCCACGCACTGGCAGGGGTACGCCAACTCAATCCCGAGCGATGCGCCGCCGAAGGTGCTCCTCGCGAAGCTGGCAGCGATGAAGCGTCGCGGCTTGATCGATGGCTGCGCATGCGGCTGTCGAGGTGATTGGCAGATTACGAACGCGGGATGCGCCGCGCTGGAGAACGAACGATGAGCGCTGACGACCAGATCACCCCGAGGCCGCCCGACGTGTATTGGGCCGCGGTCGAGCCCGAGAAGCTCGGCGCGCAAGTGATGGGCCGCTACCTCGAGTACATCCGCGAGCTCCAGTTGCGCGGAGTGCTCGACCTGATGAACCGCCTGGGAAGTACGTACTACGGCTATGACCCGGCGACTGACTCGCTCTCCGACTGGATTTCGGAGGCCGGCGAAGAGGGCGAGTTCTTGCACCTCCACGTCAACGAGTTCGCCTCGCTCATCAATCATCAGCTGTCGCTGACGACGTCGGACGCGATCGACTTCGACTGCCTGCCGATGAACGACAGCCCCGAGGCGGAGGCGCAAGCCACGCTCGGCGACCAGCTCATCCGCTACTACATGAGCGAAGGTCGGCTTGAGCGGAAGATGAGCGTTGCGCTGCTGCGCGCGCTGCTCATGGGCAAGAGCTACGTAGTCCAGCTGTGGGACGCGTACAAGGGCCCGAAGGTCCGCGTCGAAGATGCGCCGGTGTTCGGCGACGATGGCCAGCCGGTCACCGAGACGGTGGACGTCGAGGTGCCGGTCGCTGGCCAGCCTCAGATGGGCATGCAGGAGGCGCCGCCCGAGTTCCGCACGGAGCAGGTGCAGCGGCCGGTGACGCAAGAGCGCGTCGTGCGCGCTGGCGACATCGTCCACCGCATCTACTCGCCGGTCGACGTGGCTCACGATATCGGCGTTCGCGAAGCGGATGACGTCAGCTGGTACATCGTGCGCGAGCGCGTAGACCGCTGGGAGCTCGCCGCGCGTTACCCCGAGCACCGCAAGTACATCCTCGAGCGGCCCAGCTACAATCGCGACGAGACCAGCAAGTACGAGCGCGGCCAGTTCAGCGACGCGAACCGCCTCGTCAGCCGCACGGACCAGATTCACGTGCTGCGCTGCTTCCACGACCGCGGCGAGGTGATGCCGCCCGGTCTCGAGGTGCTCGTGTGCGGCGATCGCGTGCTTGGCCCGCCGATGCCGCTCGCCTACGAGCGCATGCCGGTCCACCCGATGGCGCCGCAGGACATGCTCGACACGGCGATCGGCTACGCGCGCGCCGCGAATCTGCTTGGGCCGCAGGCAGCGCTCAACGCCGCTGCGATCAACGGGCTCACGAGCTCGGACGCTGGCAGCGTGCCGAAGTGGGCGATGCCGAAGGGCGCGGACGTGAGCGTAGACGACGTCGCTCCGAACATGCGCGTCGTCTACTACACGCCGAACGCGCAGATGCCCAACGGCGGCGCGCCTGAGCTGATGATGACGCCGCAGTTCACCGAGGCGCACATCCGCCAGATCGACGTCTGGAAGGACACGCTCCAGCGCCTGTCAGACATCAACGCGGTCGTGCGCGGCGAGTCGGAGGGCAAGAGCGGCGCGGATAACGCGCTCATACAGGCGCAAGCCATCCAGGCGATGGGCCCCTACGAGAAGGCGTTCACGGAGTGTGGCCGATCGCTCGCGCTCGGCATCATCGAGTGCATGCAGCGCTTCGCCGATGACGAGCGCATGGTGCGCGTGGTCGGCGAGGACGAGGCGCCGACGCTCGCTTACTTCCGCAAGGACGACCTTAGCGCCATCCGCTACGTCGAGGTCGATCTCGGAGACCCGGCGATGCGCACGTTCGGCATGCGCAAGCAGGTGGCGACCGAACTACGCGAAGCTGGCGACATCACCGCCGAGCAATACCTCGCCTTCCTCGGCACGGGTCGCCTCGACCCGCTGTGGAAGGCGCAGCGCAATCAGGTGCGGCTCATCCGCTCCGAGAATGCCGCGCTTGCGAAGGGAAGCCAGGTCCCCACGCTCATCGCGGACTGCCATCTCGATCACATCCGCGAGCACCTCGCGCTGCTCTCATCGCCGACGCTCCGTGCGCAGCCGCAGCTGACGCAGGTCGTGCTCACGCACGTCATGGAGCACGAGACGCAGTGGGTGGAGCTGTCGATGCGGCCCGCGCTGCTCGCGGCGACGAACCAGGCGCCCGCGCCGCCTGGGCCGATGGCAGGTCCGCCCGTCGGCGGACCGCAGCCGCCTCCTGATGCGAACGCGCCGCCTGGGCAGCAGCCCGCGGAGCGCGCTCAGGTGGGCGGTGTGCAGGAGGTGGCAGGCGTGCCGCTTCCGAGCGCGCCGAAGAACGCAGCGACGGGTGTGCCGGCTCAGGTCAACGGAGGGATGCAGTGAGCGATCAGCAGCAGAGCAACGCGCCCGCGGAGCCCACGGGCCAGCAGGCGCAGGACAGCCAGCCGCAGGTGCCGGGTGCGGACCGACGGCCTGGCGAGACCACGGCCGAAGCAGCGCGCCGGTGGAAGCTCCAGGTGGAGGGGCGCGAGGAGGAGGTTGACGACGCCGGCTTGCTCGCTGCGCTCATCGAAGCGCATGGCGAAGACGGCGTGCGCAACATCGGCCAGTTGAGCAAGGCCACGCGCCGCAAAATGGGCGAGCTCACGCACCGGGAGAAGGAGCTTCGCGAGGCTGCCGAGGACCTCAAGGACCCGCGCCGCGCCCTCGCGCTCTTCACGAAGCTGCACGGCCCTCGAGCGCGCGCCGCGTTCGAAGAGTGGTACGCCGACCAGCTCGAGGAACAGCAGCTCTCGCCCGACCAGCGCGAGCTACGCCAGCTGCGCTCGGAGCGCGAGCAGTGGCAGCGTGAGAAGCGCGCACGTGAGGAGGCCGAAAACGCCGAGCGCACGAAGGCTGAGACCCAGCGAGCGCAGCAGACGATCGGCCGGCAGTTCTCGCAGGCGCTCTCGGAGGTCGGTCTCGACCCGACGCCGCACGTCATGGCGCGCATGGCTGCGCTGGCCGAGGCGGAGCTTGCCGACGTCGGCAGCTTCGACCCGCGCGAGCTCGCTCGAGAGGTCGTGAAGGAGTACGAGGGCGGCGAGGTCGCAGGGCTTCTCCGCAAGCTCGCGAAGAACCCCGCGAAGCTCGTGGAGATGCTCGGCGAGGACGGTGTGCGCGCGCTACGCCAGCACGACGTGCAGCGCGTGACGCAGAAGCAGCAGCCGGCTCCGGTCCGCGCTGCGGCTCCGCAGCAGTCGAGCGCGAAGCCGGAGCGCAAGCGCATGAGCATCGACGAGTGGGAACGCGAGCTCGAGCGGCGGCGGGGATGATCTGCGCGGGCACGAAGCTCTCGCGACTCAGGCGCCGTCTGAACGAGGCACTCAGGCAGGGCCCGAACGACGAGAACAGACTGACCGTTGCCTACGCAGCTCGCGCTCTCGCGGAGCGGACGCCTGCGAAGTACTCGGGCCAGCGGCTGCTCTTCGGCGTGATCGCCGAATGGGCGCGGCGCGACTACGCGATGGAGCTGAGAGTTTCGCGCGTGGAGACGCAGGCCAAGGCGAGCGCGGCGCGTCTCGCGGCGGTGGTCGAACGTATCAGCGCGGCGCGCGAGCGAGGAGACCAGCTGACGGCGCTCGCGCTGACGTTCAATGAGGAGCTGGAGGCAAGGCAGGCCCACGACGAGTGGAACAGCCGTCTCGCCAGGGCGCGCCGGGTGCTCTAGCGGCCCGCGTCGCCGCAAACGCGCACAGCCCCGCCGTCGGGCACCGGGCACAGCTCCTCGGTGCACTCCGGCTGCGTGCTGACCTCGGGGTCGGGCGGCGCGATGTAGCCGGGGTGCGACGACCACTCCCGGCACAAGAGGCAGATGCCGTCGAACCCGGGCGGGCGCGGGCACCGCAGCCAGCGCCGGCAGTCGGCGTTGTGACGTTCGCCAGGCTCCTCGGCGACGTAGTCGTGGACGCTCGGACAGACGGGGGCGGGGCCGGGGTACGAGATGCACGTCGGCACCTCCTCGCAGCCCTCCTCCTCCCACGCATAGAGGGCCGGCGAGTCGCGCGCGTACGCGTCGATCGGCTGCGTTGCGTCGATCGGGCGTGCGGCGTCGCGCGTGCCGTTTGTGTCGTCGCCGCATGCAGACAGCAGCAGGGCAAGCGCAAGCAGTGTGCGGGTCGTCATGGACGGCGACGGTAACCCGACTCGCGCCTCTGTGAAGCACACCGTTCGGTGGCCCACCCTTGCATGCGCCAGTGCACCGTGTCACGGTTGCAAGAACAACCGCAGCGATCCCGCTGACCCGGGCCGCTGACTCAGCCATCGAACGTCAGGACGCCTCGGCCATCCCGACTACGACGCTGGAGTCTCGGTAGGCATCGAAAGGACCGCTCCCGAACCGCGCTCACCGCGCGCTCTGGAGACGTTCGATGTCCGACGAGACGACTTCCACCCTGAATGGGTTTTTCAAGACCCGTTGGGCCGATAAGGCCGAGGACCTCACTCCCGACTTCGCCGACTTCGCCGACGCGATGCCCTTCAAGTCGCGTCCCAAGCTCGGCAAGGACTTCCAGTTCCCCGCGCGCGTGAAGCGTGCGCAGGGCTTCACGTTCGCCAGTGGCGGCGACCTCTTCGACCTCAACGACGCGGTCGCGGGGCTCATGCAGAACGCCACCGCGACGCAGACCACGTACGTCATGCGCGAGCGCATCTCGTACGACGCGGCTGCGCAGGCGACCTCGAGCGAAGATGCGTTCGGCGACGCGTTCGACGAGATCGTGCGCGACATGCTCAACTCGATGGGCTTCCACCGGGAGCTCTTCCTGCTCTACGGCCAGAAGGCGATCGGCCTCACCGCCGAGGCCGGATCGAGCGCAACCTCGCACACGTACACGCTCTCGACCGCCTCGAGTGCGATCGGCCTGTGGCTCCAGTTCGACGGCGCGCCCGTAGACGTCTACGACCCCACGCTCGTCACGAAGCGCAACGCGGTCGGCGACCTCCTCGTCAGCGTCCCGACGCTCACGAGCGACGGTCAGACCGTCGAAGTCACGCTGACTGGCGCGGCTGCGGACAACGCGGCCGTGCAGAGCGGTGACGCGATCGTGCCGAAGGGCTGGGTGACCGGCTCAGGCATCGGCGTGAAGAAGATCGCCGAGAACACCGGCTCGCTCTACGGCATCTCGGCCTCGAGCTACCCGCTCTGGAAGGCGAACACGCTCTCGGCGAGCTCGGCCGAGGCGACGATGCTCCTGCTCACGCGCGCCGCGGCCATCCAGGTCCAGCGCTCGGGCCGCAAGGGCAAGCGCCTCAAGGCGTTCTGCTCGTTCCCGACGTGGAACGACCTGAACAACAACCACGCTGCGCTCCGCCGCTTCGCGCAGTCGACCAAGTCGGGGCTCGACCTCGGCGCGATGGAGTCGATCACGTACTACGGCCCCGGCGTCGCGATCGACCTCTCGCCCTCGGCGCTCGTCTGGAACGGCGAGTTGTACATGGCGGAGTGGGATTCGATCCACCGCATGGGCACGAGCGACATCACGTTCACGCTGCCCGGATCGAGCCCTGAGAACCCGAAGTTCTTCCACGAGATCGCGGGCAAGGCCGGCTACGAGATTCGTGGCTACTGGCGCCAGTTCATCGTGCCGAAGCGTCCGGCGTGCCTGACGCAGATCACCGGCATCGTCAACAGCGTCTGAGCTGAGGAGAGCGGCGAGCCATGACTGCACAGGCCATCACCATCATCGAGGTCGACCACGGCGACGGGATTGCCCCTGCCGACGTGGCTCGCCGCCTCGCTCTCCCGACTGCCAAGCCGCTCACCGAAGCGGTGGCGCTCGGCAATTTCTTCTCCAGCATCACCCGGCAGAACACGCGCATTCGTGTGCGCGTCGACAGTGTCACCGGCGTGGCTGCCAGTCGCACCGTCACGATCACCGGCGCGAACATCGCCGCCGCGGAGTGGATCGGAATCTGGACCCCCGCGGGCACGTGGACCGTCACGGCGGTCTCGAGCGGCGCGGCGAGCGGCGACGGCACGTTCAACACGTCCGGCACGAGCTCGACGGCGGCGACGAACATCGCGAACGCGATCAACTCGCTGGCGGGTCTCAAGGACCAGGTCGTCGCGACCACCAACAGCGCTGACCTGATCGTCACGGCCGCGAAGAAGGGCTCGATCGGCAACGTTTATCGCGTCGTCGACGGGACCGGAAACGGCATCTCGAGCGCGGGTCTTCTCTCGGGCGGCCTCGACCCGTCGCAGCGCGCGACGGCGACCATCACGTGCGTCTTCGCGAACACCGACAACGACGACACGGTGACGATCGGCGGCGTCGTCTTCACCGCGAAGACGAGCGGCGCGAGCGGCGAGGGTCAGTTCAACCTCGGCAGCGACAACGCCACGATGACGGCGAACCTGCTCGCCAAGATTCAGGCGCACTCGCGGCTCCTGGGGCTCCTCACGGCGAGTTCCAACAGCAACGCCATCACCCTGACGTTCTCGGTCGACCCGCGCGCGGCGATGGGCCTCTGCTCGCTCCAGACGAGCGACGCGGATGGCCTCGTCATCACGCAGCCGGCGCTCAGCAACACGCTCGCGAGCTCGCAGGTGACCCGCGCGTACGCGCTCGGCGCGCCCTGAGGAGGCCACATGGACGACGAGACGACCCGTTCCGCGCTCCGTGGCCTGCGTCGCGACTCGCTGCGCGCGCAGCGGCGCCGCGACCCCGGCCTCATGATCGCCATCGGTCTCGCCGAGCCCGAGGACGACGCTGACGAGCCCTCGGGCGGCGTCGAGGAAGACGAGGGCGGGCCCAACACGCCTTCCGGTCGCCACGTCGAGGGCAACGAGCCGACGACCGGCGCGACTGCGATGCGCAAGGCGCACGCGCGCCACCAGGGCGCCGGCCAGTCCAATCAGAACTTCGGCCCGAGCATCAGCAAGCTTTCGCGTCGCTCGCATCGGTGACCGATGCCGTACGTGAAGACGACCGATGACCTGCTGGCCGAGGCGCGCGGCGGTGTCGCTGCGCCCTCGGCCAATGGGCTCATCTCGCCTTCTGAGCTCCTGAGCTTCGCCGACAGTGACATGCGCACCGAGCTTGCGCAGATTCTTATCGGCACGCGCTCCGAGTACTGGCTCACCGACTACACGACGCCCGTCGTAGCGAGTCAGAGCACGTATCGGCTCCCCGACCGCGCGCTCGGCATGGGCCTGCGTGACGTGACCGTGCTCGACAGCGGCGGGCGCGAGTACAACTGCACGCAGATTCCCGCCGACCAGCGATACCTGTGGTCGCACGGGCAGAGCTGGGGTGAGTCGGGGCCGTTCGTCTTCACGTTTGAGAACGGCTCAGTGACCCTGCTGCCGACTCCCGCGCAGTCGAGTCAGTGGACGCTGCGGATGCGGTACTACGCCGAGCCGTCCACGCTCGACCTGCTCGAGAACTGTTCGGCGTTCTCCAACACGCCTCCCAGTCCGACGCAAATCGCGCTCGACGACACAGTCTCGCCGGCCACCGGCAACAATGCCGTGATCGACATCATCTACGGCGCCGGGATGCACGAAGTGATGTTCACTGAGCGGCTCGTGAACAGCGCCGTTGGCACGACCATCATCCTCCAGGGCGATACGCCGATCGTTCCCGAGGACGTGGCGGGCAACGACGTTAGCAGTCTCACGCACTACGTCGCTCGGCTCGGCCGGACTCCCCTGCCGCCTATCCCGATGACGCTGTGGCCCGCGCTCGTGGCGCTCACGCGCCGCAGCTACTGCGAAGCCATCGGCGACATGCGCGGCATGGAGGCCGCCTCGGCGATGTACGAGCGGAAGAGGGCTGCCGCGCTGAGTCTCTTGCAGCCTCGAGTGGACGGCGAGGTGCGCCGGCCCGTCCCGCTCTTCACTCCGCTCCGTGGCGGTCGCTATCGCGGCAGAGGGTGGGCGCGATGAAGCGCGTCACGCTGCCTTGCGCCGGTCTGGCGACCGATCCCAACCCGCTGCTCACGGCAGCGCAGGGCGGGATGCGTCGCGCTGATGATGTTGTTGTTGTGAGCGACGGCGCGGTCATGCCGCGGCCCGGATTCCCGGTGTTCACCGACAAAAACGGCTCGTTCGTGCCTCGCGCGATGGCCGTTTTCGCCGGCACCCCGATCGTCACCTCGAGCGACGGCGCGAGTTGGCAGCTCGAGAGCGACTCCGACGTCATCACGGGCGAGGCAGAGCCGCCTGATGAGCAGGTCTCGCCAACGCAGTTCGCGGAAGCGCGCGAGGCGCTCTACTACACGTCGATCGACGGCGTCAAGAAGCTCGTTTCGCCCGTCAGCGCCACTGCGGACGATGCGGGCCTCGAGATGCTCGTGTCGACGTTCGGCCCTCTCGACACGACGGTGGTCGGCGGTCCGTTCACCACTGCGGGGCAGTTCGCCTTCCGGCTCGTCTTCAAGCGAACCGATGCGAATGGCTACGTCACGCGCAGCGCGCCGAGCCCGAAAATCATCAAGCCCGTAGCGAACACGCCGTTTTATCTCGATTGGTCGCAGTCCATCTCTCGCGTGTCCATCCCTTCGTGGATTGTCGCTGGCGATGAGATTGAGGTGTACCGGTCGCGTGAGAGCGCGGGCGTCACCACGCCTCCGAGCTCCGAGTTGTACCTACAGCAGACGTACACCGTCACGAGCACCAACGTCAGCAACGGCTACTGCGTGCTCGCCGACGACTACACGGTGGACGACGCGCTCGGCGCGGCGCTCTACACGAATCCGTCGCAGCAGGGCATCGCAGCAAGCAAGGCGGCCCCGCCGCGCGCCGTGGCGCTCGCGTACTGGAGCAGCTGCATGTGGTTCGGCAACACCGTCGAGCCCAACCGCCTCGAGCTTCGAATCACCGACGTTGCCGCGAACCTCACAACGGCCACACACGGGCTAACGTACGTCGCCAACATCGCTGCGACGTACACCGCAGGCTCTCCGAACATCACCAACGTCACGACGGTCTCGAATGCCGTCGTCGGAATGGCAATCACCGATGGCGTATCGCTGAGTCCTGCGCTCACTGGCACGTACGTCCCGGCCAACACGTACATCGGCGCGATCAGCGGCGCTGGCCCGTACACGGTCAGCATGGTCAACGCGCTTGGCGCGCCGGTGAACGCGCTGGCGAGCGGCGTCAACCAGGTGGCGCGCTTCCACGACATCATCAGAATCGGCGGCGTCGAGTTCTACGCTGCGAGCCAGCAGTACTTGCCTGGCTACGTGCTCAGTTCTGAGCGCGGGTTCGCAGTGAATACGTCCTCGTCGCTCGATGAGCGGCTCGTGTTCACCGCCGAGGCTCTCGCGCTCGCGGTCAACATGTACGCGACGAAGAACCCTTCGTTCACGATTCGCGCGTACAACCTCGGCGACGTCGCAAATCCGATCGGCAGCTACTCCCCCGGGTCTCTGCTCTTCGAGGAGATCGGCGTCGCGGGATCGTCGTTCACGGCGCAGTGCACAACGAAGCCCACCGTCGTGAACCCGACGACTGCGAGCGCCATCTCGAGCTCGAGCGATTCGGCCGCTGCTCGCCTCTTCTGGAGCGATCCCGACGAACCCGAGGCGGTGCCGATCGTGCAGTTCGTCGACGTCGGCAACCAGCGCGACCCGATTCTCGCGCTTGTGCCGCTGCGCGCGGCGTTGCTCGTCTTCAAGCAGGATGGCGTCTACCGCGTTACCGGCTCCGCGCCGGACAACTGGTCCGTGGAACTTCTCGACGGCTCCACGCGCCTGCTCTATGGGGCGTGCGTCGACACGCTCGACGATCGCGCGTTCGCGCTGACGAATCGCGGCGCAGTCGTCGTCGACGAAGGTGGCGTGCAGAACATCTCCGAGCGCCGCATCGGCCGTTCGCTGCTCGAGGCGCAGCGCGTCATCGGCGAAGAGCAGAACATCGGCTGGGTTCGCGCCTGGGCCCAAGCCGGCGTTGTGTGCTTCGGTCTTCCGGAACAGGGCGACTCCGACGAGGTCTCGTTCTGGCTCGTCTATCGACCCGTCACCGGCTCTTGGACGAAGTGGGTGATCGAGGCGACCTGCGCCGCGCAGGACAGGCGCGGCACGGCGTTCTACTACGCGCGCCCCGAGATGTGGGAGTTGCGGCGCAGCCTGTACGCGCTCGAGAGCGTCGGAACGAGCGGCTACGACAACGCCTACGCGCTCTCTGGCTGGACCTACAGCAGCAGCGTGCCGTCCGTCACCGTGAGCGCGGCGCAGCGCGGCTCGTGGGTGCCGAAGGTCGGCGATTGGGTCTCCGGCACCGTCAGCGGCTCAACGGAGTACCGCGAAGTCACGAATGCGCAGCTGAGCGGCGCTGACTACGTGCTCACGCTCGCGAGCGCGTTCTCGGGCACGCCTTCGGCGGCGCGCACTGGTTACGAGGCGATCGCCCCTGTGCTGCACTGGCAGGCTCACAGCGTCGACCCGATCAACACCGCGCTCTATCGCGAGGTGCAGGCGCTGATGTCGTTCAGCGAGGATGAGATCGCCAGTGGCGCTGGCCCGGCTATCTCCTTCGACGTCGGCGCCACGACCGAGCTCAACGGCACGCCGCAGACCGTCGAGACGAGCACTGCGCGCGCTGCGGTCACGCCGCCGAGCACCATCGTCCGCACGATGCCGTCGAAGGAAGTCGCGCGCGCGACCCACTTCTACCCGTACCTCGCTGGCACCAACGTCAAGCTCCCGTGGGTGTGCCTCGGCGTCGGGCTCGTCTTCGAGCCTGCGAGCGAGAGGACGGCGCGATGAGAATCACGACGCTCATCCTCCGCGGCATCGAAGACGGCGCCGAGCTCGCTCGGAAGCTGGATGCGTTCGTCCGCGAGACGACGTCCATCCTCAACGGTGGTGTTCGGTTGAAGGACCAGCTTGCTGCGGAAATCAAGACCGTGCGGTACGTCGGCGGCGAGAGCCTGCCCATCCTCACGCGTTACACGTCGAAGCCGGCAACGGTTGCAGTGCTCGCTGCATCGGAGTCGCAGAACGTGTCTGCCACTCAGAGCGGCAATCGCGTCTCATGGTCCTACTCGGACGGCTTCGTGACCATCGCTGATGTCGACGGGCTCACCGCCTCGACCGACTACGTCGTGACGTTTGCCATCGTGGAGGCGTGACCGTGGCTGACCCCCTCACCGATCCCGTTGGGTACTTCGAAAACGACCGGCGTGGGCGAGACGAACTCGCGTCTGAGTCGCGCCGGCACCGCGACCGCTTCACTGGCGATCAGCTCTTCGGCCAGCAGGACGACGAGGTCTACGCGCAGGGCGGCTACGAGCCGACGCTCGACCAACTGACGCCCGACTACGTCTACGATGACCCCTACGCCATCTACCGCGAGGGCCCGCGGCGCTCGGAGATGGGGCAGGCGCGCGGCGAGGACTACTACGTCAACGAGGCGCTCCGTCAGCTCCAGCAGCTCTCGGGGCAGCAGGGCCTGAGCCGCGCCGACCAGGCGATGATCGACGCGCAGCAGCGTCAGGTCTCGCAGCAGGCACGCTCGTCGCGCGAAGCGCAGATGCAGCAGGCGCAGGCCCGCGGTATGGGCTCGAGCGGACTCGCGTTCATGTCGGCGCAGCAGGCCGACGAGGCGGGCGCAGACCGCAGCGCCGACATGCGTGCGCAGATGATGATGGGTGCGCAGCAGCGCGCTCTCCAGGCAATGCAGGCGTACGGCTCGCTCGGCTCGCAGTACTACGGGCAGAGCTTCGGGCAGGACGCGGCGCGTCGGAACGCGATCGACGACTTCAACCGCTGGCGCACCGAGACCGTGCTCGGCACGCAGCAGCGCAATACCGACCAGCGCAACCGTGCGGCTGAGGCGGAGTCCTCGGCCTACCAGCAGCGCTACAACAACCGCTACGGCCGGTACCAGGACGATGAGGCCCGCCGCATGGGCATCTTCGATCGTCAGCGCGACGAGCGTCGGTACCAGCAGGAGCGAGAGGACGGGCGCACTCAGGCGCTCATCGACACCGGCGCCGGCCTCGTTGGCGGCGGCCTGGGAGGTCGGTGATGGGCGACGAGCTCGAGCCGTTCGTGATCGGCATTGGCGACGAGGAGCGCCGCCGCCGCGATGAGCAGCAGCGTCGCGACGACGAGGCGCGCCGTGCCGCTCTCGAGGCTCTCCAGCGCGTCGAGCCGCAGCTGTCCGAGATGGACCGGCAGTCGGCGCAGATGACGCCAGAGCCGTTCGGCATGTCGCAGGCAGAGCGCGACGCGCGAGCGCCGACGCAGCCGGGCTCGACGTTCGCGAGCGTTCCGGGCGCACGCCGCACCGGGGCAACTGGCTCCGTGGTTCCTGGCGTTGCAGCGCCTCCCCCAGACCGTGCCGCGCCGCCTCCGCAGGCCGCACCGGCGCCGCCCCAGGCTGCCGCTGCGCCTCCTTCCGTGGCCGCTCAGCCGGAGGCGCGACTGCGCGCGCAGATGCCGCGCTTCGAGCAGCCGCGTGGGAACCCGATGACTGCCGCCGCGGGCGCCGTGCGCGACGTTGAGCAGCGCCGCGAGGACGAGGGCGCCGAACAGGCCGCGATCGATCGCTGGGATCAGCGCATTCGTGCCGTCGAGCAGATGTACTCGCAGGAGCGCGACCAGCGCCGCCGCGCGATGCTCGGATCGCTGCTCGCGAATATCGTCGCGGCGGCTGGCCGCTTCATGGCTGGCTCGCGCACGGCGATGCGGCCGGCAACGCCGCGCTTCGATGCGTTTCGCGACCGCACGAACGAGCGTCTCGCGCAGCAGGCGGGCGAGTGGGATGCGACGGATCGCGCCGTGCTCCGTGCAGCCGAACTTCGCGAGGGCGACCGTGCGCGTGCGATGCAGACGCAGGACCGCGCATCGCAGCGCGCGCTACAGGAGCGCGGTCTCGGCCTCCAGGAGCGTCGCCTCGACATGCAGGCCGCGGGCGACGAGGAGCGCCGCGGGCTCGCACGTCAGGAGCTCGAGCGCGTTGCAGCGGAACGTGCACAGCGTGGCGACGCGCGATCGCCGCTCTCTCAGTCCTACCAGGACACGATGCGGCAGCGCATTGAGACCTACCGTGCGACGGGCCAGGCGCCGCTCGCCGACTCGCTCGAGCGCCTCTTCGGTGACCGTCTCGAGAGCATGACCGCGGAGCAGCTCGAGCCGCTGCTTGGGCGCACGGGCGGGCTTCCGCAGGTGCACACGCGCGGGCGGGCGGGTGGCACCGGCGGCACCGCCGCGGCGGACGCGCGTCGCGCTGGCGTCGTGGCTGTCGGCGAAACCGATACGCAGCGCTTCGTGGACGCGGGTCTCATCACGTCCGAGGCTGCGCAGGGCCTCACCGAGCAACTCCAGTCGAGCGATCGGCGCACTCGCGAGGCTGCGCAGGCTGAAATCAACCGGCTCAACGGTCGGATGCCCGCGAGCGGCGCGTCTCGCGTGCTCATCCCTGGCGTGCGCGCTGGCGACCATGTCGACGACACGCAGGCTCGCCAGTACACGAGCACGCTCGTCAACACGCGCGGCGCTCTCGAGGCGCTCCAGGTCTACGACGACGTCTATCGCCGCTACGGCGCGTCCGGGTTCTTCTCGGCTCAGGCGCGTGCGGAGATGGAGGCTGCGCACGACCGGCTCGTCGCGATGGTTGCGAGCATCCGCGGCACGGGCGTCATCAGCCCCACCGAGATGCCGACGATCGACGCGGCGCTACCGAACCCCACGAGTTTCACGCAAGCGACGCTCGGCACGTTCCCGGCGCGCCTCCGCGCGTATCGAGAGAGTCTGCTCCGCAACGCAGTTGCAGCGCTCGACGCCGCGGGCGTCGATGATGCCGGGCGCCAGGCTGCTGAGCGCTACCTCGGCGGCAGCCAGCCTGCGCGCGCCCCCGAGGCTCAGCCGCAGAGCGGCGGCCGGATGTTCCGCGTCACCGCGCCTGACGGACGCACGCTTCCGCAACCTGTGGACGAGGCAACGGCCGAGCGCTTCCGACAGCGCGGCGGCTTCCGCATCGAGGAGGCTCGCTAATGCCTGGCGATGACGGCATGGACGAGTTCGACGCGCTCTTCGCCGAGCAGACGGCGAGCGAACCCGCTCCGGCTGAGCCGCGTATGCGTCGCGCTCGCCGCACGGTGCTCGACACGGTGAACGTGGAGGGCTCGCCCGAGGGCGACGGCATCACGACGATGACGGGCCGCGGCCGTGTCGTGCTCGGCGACGAAGTCGATGCGAATGCAGCGCTCGAGAAGGCGCCCGCGGTCTCGTACGACGACGCGGGCACCAGCGAGCGAGCGCGTGCGGATGCAGCGAGCGCGCTCACGGACGCGCGCATGCGCCACGAGTCGATGGGCACGGGCGACCCGATGGAGCGCACACGCCGCGTCGCTGCCGCGCAGGACGCCGCGAGCGTCTCGCCGTGGTGGGACACGCTCCAGCTCGTCAACCCGCTCGCTGGCGACGAGGGCATAGCTGCGGGGCGCCGCACGCGCGAGCGCGCCTCGCAGTGGTGGGATCAGTTCACCAGTAGCGACGCAAGCCTCGGCGGGCGCAACCCGCTCGAGCCGATCGTTGGGCGCGACCTCCGCAGCGAAGCGCCGATCGCCGGCATCGCGAACGCAGGCCCTGGGCTCTTCGACGAGCTGGCTGGCGCAGCGCAAGCGACGCTCAGCCCAACCCAAGCGCCGCTCGACACTTACCGCGGCACCCGCGACGCATTCCGGCGGCGCAGCCGCGAGGTGCGCGAGCAGGCACCGCATCAGTTCGCGACGGGCGAGCTTCTGGGCTCGGCCGCAAGCGCGGCCGTTCCTGGACTCCAGGGTGTACGCGGGGCAGCTGTGATGGGTGGCCTCGCAGGCTTCGGCGCGAGCGAGGGCGATATCCTCGACAGCCCCGGACGCGTGGCGCTCGACACGGGCATCGGCGCTGGCGTCGGGGCGGCGTTCGGCACCGCAGGCGCAGGGCTCGGTCGCGCTGCTCGAGCACTGCGACCAGAGGCGTGGGACGACGCTGCGACCGCAACGCTCCGCGGGAGCGACCAGGCGCGACTCGAGGCGTCGGGCGTGTGGGGCCGTCAGGCTCTCGAGGCCGCGGAGCGCATGGGCGGAGTGCCCGCGCTAGCTGACGACTTTCGCGCGCTGCGGCTCGGGGAGGGCCGCATGGGCATCCCGCGGATGGACCGCGCAGCGGATGACGCACAGCGCATCGGACGCGAGGCGATCGACGCGGCCGGCGATGTCTCGCGCGACCTCACGACGCGCGGCGTGGATGTGCCTGCGTCGCGCATCTTGGAGCGAGCGGACGACCTTGCCGCGGGCTCGCGCCAGCTGCCGTCCGACATCGCCCATCGAGCGGCGGGACGCATCGAGGGCGAGGTGGCGCCTATGCGCGGGCGGGAAGCGATTCCGTTCGACGACGCGTGGCAGCTGCGCCGCAGCTACGACAGGCGGGCGGACTTCGGCGACCGCACCCCATCGGACGAAGTGGCGGCGTCGGCTGGCGGTATGTTCCGTCAGCTTCGCGACGTCGCCGCTGACGAGCTCGAGGCTGCGGCGCTTCAGGGCGGGCGCGGGGCCGACTGGCAGCGCGCGATGCGTCAGTCGAGCATCGGCGCGTTCATGGAGCGGCACGGCCGCGGTGCTCAGCGCCTCAGCACGCAGGGCGGCATGGGCGGCGCGACTGCGACGGGCGACATCATCGCCGACGCGGTGAGCAGCGGCTCGCCGATGCAGATGGTGACCGCGTTGCCGCGCTCGCTTGCCGCGCGCTGGCTCGGTCAAGAGCAGCGAATGCTCGCTCCTGGCATCCGAGCTCGCGCGGGCGAGATGGCGGCTAGTGGCATGCGCAGCGTCTCGCACCGGCTCTACGCGCTCGCGCAGCGCGGGATGCTGCCGAGCGACACGCCGGCTGCGCGTCAGCTGATCGACGCAGCGGCGCGTGGCGAAGCGGCGTTCGAGACGACGCTCTACGTGCTCTCACAGCGAGACGCGGAGCTGCGGCAGGCGATGCAGGAGTTCGAAACGCTCCAACGAGAGCAGCAGGAGAATCGCTGATGGGACGGCCCGACTTCGTTAGCCCTTCGACGCCTCGCGCCGCCGAGAGCGACATCGCGATCATCTACAACTCGGCGACGCTCTCGGCGTCCGGCGCGTGGACGCGATCGAGCATCGTCAGCGTGATCGGAGTCCGGCGCATTACGATCTTCGCCGACTACGACCCCGCGGCGACGAGTGGCTACCCTGTGATCGTCCCGCTCGTCAGCAACGCTCTCGAGCAGCCGGCCGCGGGAGACGACTCGTGGTTCCAGATGCCCGTGTGGGACGGCTCTGTCACGGCCGGCGCGCTCACTGGCACTCTGCCGACCGGCGCCGACTACACGCTCTCGCAGTCGCAGGGCGTCGCGTTGACGTACGGCCTCGCTGTACGGCTCGCAGGCGCGAGCGCGGCGACCGATGAGTATCGCCAGGCGATCACGCTCGACGTCACGCCGTATCGCTGGTTCCACTTCATCGCTGCCGAGGTCGGAGCTACCGGCAGCCCCGGCGCGCTCGGAGCGTTCTACGCGACCGGTGTGTGATGCTGGTCCGGCCTCTCACGCGTCCGATCGTCTCGCCGCTCGCCGACCCGCTGCGCGAGAACGCGCTCCCTTGGGACGAGGGCGTGCGCGGCGGTGGCGCGCTCTCCACGCCGACCATCCTCGGCGGCGCGCTCACCATCTGGAACGACCAGCGCGACCTCGTCGACGTCGGCGGCACCGCCTACAGCGATTGGGGCAATCAGGCACAGGCGTCCGGCGACTTCACGCAGACGACGCCTAGTGCACGCCCTGCGACCGGCCGCACGATTGCCGGCTACGCCGCGCCTGACTTCGATGGCACTGACGATTTCATGACGACGACGGCCTTCCCGCTGTCGTCGTGCGTGAGCGCCAGCGCCTATCACGTCTTCGTCGTCTACCTCGCTGACGCGATCGCAACGAACTCGTTCGGCTTCAACAACGCCGGGCTCGTTTGCGACGCGGGCGGCTTCTTCTGGACATCGCTGCGGAACATCGCCGGCACGCTGACTGCGACGTGTGGCCACTGGGACGGCGCCGAGAAGACGATCTCCGCTTCTGGTGTGGCGACGGGCTCCGCGCAGCTCCTCGAGTTCTGGTTCACCGGCGGGACCCAGCGCGCGCGTGTTGCTGCAGGCGCGACCGCGAGCGGCGCCGCGGGGAACATCACGACGCTCACGAACCAGGTGCGCATCGGCCGCAACTTCGCGGGCGCGAGCTCCTCGCACAACGGCCTCATCGCCAGCGTCCTCATGTGCAACCGCGCGCTCACTGCGGGCGAGCAGACGATCATCCGCGCCTACCTCGCAGCGCGATATGGAGTCACGGTCTGATGCCTATTCGAGCACGCGTATTCGCGACGCTCATCGGCGCTCGCAATGCCAGGGACACTCTTGACCCGACTGGCATCAAGCGATGGCTCCTGAGCCACGACGAGGGCGTGGGCCGACTCGGGTACACCATCGCCAACCCGGGCAACGCGGCTGCTCGGCTGCGAGCTCGGGGCATCCGCACGCGGCTGCGCATCATCATCATCCGCCACCCCGACGGCGGCTCTTTCGCGCTGCCCGAGCCGGACGGCGAGACGCTCGCGGGCGCGGTGACCCTGCCGGCTGCGTGGCGTGACGCGCAGGTGGCTGACGGCAGCTTCACCGACCTGCCTGCTGATGACCCTCCCATCGCGCCGAGGACGTGATGCCCATCGTTGAACTGATCGTGTTCGCCGACGTGAGCGCGCGACTCGGACGCGGCGGCAGCGCCCGTGACCGTCGTCGACAGCGACGCGCCTACGAGCAGCACCAAGCCTCTCTGCGCACGCTCCGCCAGCGCCTCGGCGTGAAGTGGGCGGTGACGGTGTGACCCTCACAGAAGCCTTCCAGTCTCTCGGTGGCGTCGGCGTCTTCATCGGCGCCGTCGCGTACGCGCTGAAAGAGCGCAGTCGCGCCGTGCGCATTCGCGCGGAGGCTGAGCGCAACGAGTCAGAGCGCTCCGTCGCAGACGGCGAGAACATCGCTGGCGCGCTCGAGGAAGTGCGAAAGGCGAACGCGGCACTGCGAGACGCGACTGCCGCGCTCCAGAAAGCACGCGAGGACGTGCACGCACTCAAGCTCTGGGCGCAACGCGTCGTCTACGAGATGAAGCGCCGGAACATGACGCCGCCCGAGATGCCCGCGGTGTTGCTCGACACGGAGGAAGCATGAAGCTCGCAATCCCCGAGAAGCTCCACATCCCCGCAGCCATCTTTGGCGGCTGCGGGCTGGTCGCCGTGGGTCTCGCCTACGGCCTGTCAGACGACACCGGCCGCGCGCCCATCGTGGCCGCGGTCGGCGTCCTATGGGGCGTCGCGCAGGCGTTCCTGCCGGCGCTGCTGAGCGGCGGAAAGGCGGAGGAGTGATGCCCTGTCGCAACCGCCTCGGCCGGCGCGAAATCTCGTGCTGGGCCTGTGGGAGTATCGCCGAGGACGACATCATTCAGGCGTGGGAGAACGCGAAGCGCGACGCCGCGAACATTAGCGAGCGCGATCGCCGCATCTTCGACAATAACAAGGCGCTGCGAAAGCTCGCCGGATTGGAGGAGTGATGCGCGCTGTCGCCCTCTGCCTCGGCATCCTCGTCGGCTCGTGCGCGGTTGGCTGTGGCGGCGCTGCGCAACGCGTGCTCTCGGCGCAGGCCGAGGTGCACGTCTCGACGCGTGGCGCGCGCGTGAGCTTCTACGAGGAGCGCGCCGCGTTCTGCCAGTCGAGCGAGACGACGCTCGAGCGCTGGGAGGCGTGCATGGCGCCTGCGGTCCACGTCCAGCGTGCGGCCGACTCGTACCGCGCCGCGCTGCTCGGTGGGCAGGCCGCGCTACGCGCTGGTCGCCCGGAGGCCGAGGTGCTGCCGTGCGTCGTCGCGGCGGCGGTGCGCTTCGTCGAGGCGCTCACGGCGGCGAACGTGCCCATCCCGGATGAGGTGCTCGCGATCGCCGAGATGGCGAAGGGCATGGAGGAGGTCTGCGATGCCGGCTGAGATCGTCTCGTGGGTGCAGCTGCTCATCCGCCTCGGCCTCGCTGTCTACGACGCGGTCCAGCGCGGCGACACCGGGCGCACGGTCGGCGAGATCTTCGCCGAGGTGCCGAAGGACGAGGATGCGATCGCGGAGCTGCGCAAGCGCGCGCGCGAGCACTACGGAGTCGGCGGGTGACCGGCCGCGAGGTCGACTCGGTCATCGTCATGCGCAAGCGTGGCGGCTGGCAGGTGGCCACGTACTACGTGGGCAACAAGGGCGACCACCCCGATGCGATCGGTGGCTCGCCTCGTCCGGAGGACGTGCTCGTCCTCGTCGCGCGCTCTCTAGGCCTCACCGCGAGCGACCTGCTGCGAGCGTCGCAGCACCCCGATGCGCCCGGCGCGCTACCGCCGGAGTGCGACGAAGGCGAGTTCCCGGAGCCGCCGCTGTGACGTCGCACTGCCCTCACTGCGGCAAGCGCCTCGGCGTGATCGAGTCGGTGACCACGTCGCCGAGTGACCCGCGCGCGGAGGGCTCAGCCGAGCTCGGCCGCGTTGCCGTGCGCCGCAGGAGCGCGAGCAGCCAGAGCCTGCGCGCCGTCACCGAGGCACTGCGCAAGCACAACGACGAGCAGGAGGGTGAGCCGTGAACGACGCCGGGACGCTGCCGATGGTCATCAGCGAGGTTGGCGAGATTCGCGGGCGCATCCGCGTCAGTCTGCAAGGCGACGACGAAGTGCCCGGCCCGGTTCTCGTCGAGGGCTACCAGATCAGCCTTGTCGAGGAAGAGGCGCACCGCGGCCCGCCGGAGGAGCCGTGACCCTGCTAGAGCGCACGCGCCGCAGCGTCTACCTCGAGGACGCTACGACGGCGCGAATCATCACGAGCATGACGCGCGTTGGCGTCGAGCTCGACGTCGCCATCCCGATCACGGTGTGGCTCGTGCGCCGGATGCTCGTGCAGTGGCGCGCTGCGGGGACCGCATGAGGCGCTCGCCCGCGTGGCCGCTCGGCCTGTGGCTCGTGCTCGGCGGCTCTGCCGCGGGGCTGACGACGATGCTGTACCTCGCGGCGCTCGGCGCGTGGGTGCTGCTCCGTGAGGCGTGGGAGGCGACACGGTGAACAGCGACCGGCCCGACTTCCGCTACAGCTTCGCGCACACGCCGTACGTGCGGCCTCGCATGGAGCCGGCGCGCAGCGTGGTGATTCATACGACCGGCGGCATCAGGCCACCGCGAGGCGTCTACGACACGCTGCGCCAGCGAAAGCTGAGCGTGCATTACATCGTCGGCAGCGACGGCGAGGTGCTGCAGACGGCGCCCCACAGCCTCGTGTGCCTCCACGCCGGCAAGGTCAACGCGTGGACCGTCGGCATCGAGTGCGTGTCGCCGCTCATCCCGAGCACGAAGGCGGCGCAGCTCGAGCGTCAGCGCGGCGTGCGTCGTCGCGTCTACCGCGACCGCGTGCGAGGCCGGCGTGAGATTGACCTTCTCGCGCTCACCGACGCGCAGATGGACGCGACGCTGCTGCTCGTCGAGACGCTGTGCGATCAGCTACGGCTGCCGCGCGTCGTGCCGACGGAGGCCGACGGCTCGCTGCTGCGGCGCGAGATGACCGACGAGGAGCTTGCGGGGTTCCGCGGCGTGATGGGGCACTCGCACGCGCACATCAGCAAGATCGATCCAGGGACCGATGTGCTCGACCTGCTGCGGCAGCGCTGGCTCGCGAGGCCGGCGGCGTGAGCGCACTGACCTGGGACGACATCGGCCGCACACTCGGCCTCGAGAAGCCCGAGCCGCGTCAACGACCGCAGCGGCCTCGGCTCACGGGTCGTGGCCCTCGGCGGCGTCGGGTGCTGCGGAGGCCGAAGTGCCTCCGTCGGCGATAGCGCCGGTCCAGCGCGTCTCGGTCTTCGCCTGCACGCGCTCTGGAGCTGGCGAGCGGAGCTTCTCGGCGCCGTTCTCCCGGACGAACTGGATGCGGTGCACCGCGTCGCTCACGTCACAAGCCTGCACGCGCCACACGCGCAGCGTCGTCACGACCTCGGTCACGATGACCTCGCGCAGCGACATCACTCCTCCTCCCGGCCATCGCGGGCTGCGTCGTAGTGGGCGAGGGCGTCGTGCAACGACTCGGCTGCGGCGTTGTCTGCCTGGCACGTGTCGCACCAGCCCATCACAACGGCGTGGTCGGGGCATGCGCTGTCGCCGAGATGCCGCGCAGCCTCCACCGCCGCACGCGCCGCCTCAAGCTCGGCCCGCAGCCGCTCGTTCTCGGCGAGCGCCTCAGCAGCGGCGGAGGTCCACGGCTCGCCAGTGCCGTCGCGCAGGCACGTCTCGACGAGACGCCGCAGCCGCTCACTCACGGTCGCCCCCGTCGAGGACGGCGCGGAGCACTGCGATGGCGAAGCCGTCCTTGTGGCCGGCGTCCCTCACGGCGTCGCAGAGCGACCGCGCAGCCGCCTCCACCCGCCGCAGTCTTGCGAGCTCGGCGGCCTGCTCGTCGAGAGCGGTGAGGAGGGCGGCGACGTCAGCGGGCGCCGCGGCGATGGCCTCGGCATCAGTGTCGCGCCAGAGCCGCTCGCGCGGGGTGCCATGCTTGGGCGGTCCCAGCGAGATCCACCCGCGCCCTTCGTACGTCCACGGCCCCGGTGTCGCCGCCGCCCACCGCCGCCGGATAGCCTCGAGTTCGGCGGGCGTCACGGCTCCTCCGCGAGGCTGATGCCGTGAAGCGCCAGGACGACTGCCGCCGCACCGCTCGCCTTGCCATCGTGCCAGGCGTCGGCCGCAGCTTCCGCCGTCAGGCGAATGTCCGCGGCAACGCGCTCTGCCTCCTGCTGCGCCCGCTCTAGCGCGCGGCGTTCCGCAGCCGCGAGGGCAGCGGCGATGCGGCTGCGCAGGTCGTGCAGTTCGGTCACGCGGCCCGCGTGCTGCTCGAGCACGGCGAGCGCCTCTTCGTCATGTCGCGTCGCCATCGTCCCACCTCCACCTTGCCTTGCGGCGGTCAGTCGTCTGCGGCCTCGTCGCTACCGTCGGGCCTCAGGCGTCAACCGCGCTGCGCGCGCGTCGCCGGTGATGAGTACGAAGTGATCGATCGCCGCGACGACAGCGGCCTCGATGTCGATCGCATCCTCCTGCTCGTCGCAGTCACGGAGTGCGATGGGGCACAGCTTCCGCGCCTTGCTGCGGAGGCCGGCAAGCGAGTCGCTCGTGATCGAAACCTCGACGTTCGTCTCGCCATCGTCGGAGCCGATCGTTACGGCTGCGTCGTACACGACGTCACCGCGGACCGGCTTGTGATGTGACGTCAGTGGGTACGCGCGCACGCTCACCTCTGCATCGACCGACCAGGAACCGACCTGCTTCTCCATCACGTCCTCCATCTGTCAGCACACCGCGGCACTCGACGAGGGTGGGCGGCGCCATTCCGCACAATCTCCGCACGCGCCGAGAAGCGGCCCTGGCGAGCCCATTCTCCTTGCGTTTCCTGCGTTCGGGCATCGCCCTTCTAAGCCGACGGTCGCCCGTTCAAATCGGGCCGGGCGCGTTAGGAATCCTGAGCAGGCTGTGCGGAATCCGTGCGGAGTCATCCGCGCCTGGTCTCGCGTTCCGCAGCCTCGTCCAGCACGCGGCGCGCCCATGCGGAAAGGTCCTCGCCGCCGAGCTCAGCGGCGGCGCGCCACGCTGCGATCTGTGTGTCGAGCGCGCGCACCTCGAGCCGTTGCGTTCGCTTCTCGCCGTCCTGCGGCGGTCGTCCTCGGGACATCGGCTCCATCATGCCGCCTCTTGGAGAGCGGCGACCATCATCCGACCGATCGCCTCGGCGACCTGCGGCACGACCGCGTTGCCTAGAACGCGATGCCGATCTGACGCGAAGGGATCTCGGTCCAGTCGTCGGGGAACCCCATCGCCCACTCCACCCACTGCGGGAGGAGCGGTCCAGCAGGATGCAAGGGAAGCTCGCCCCGCTTCGCCATCGTCCAGATGCTCGGCTTCCCCTTCGTCGCGTACGCCTCGCGATGGTCGTGCGGGTCCCCGTTGTTCGAGGAACCGTAGGAAGACGCCGTCGGGGTCGGCAACGACGAAGGTTCGAGCACGCAGATGCGGAGCTCCGACGGCTGCGGCAGGAACCGTGAGGGCAGCCGGAACGTAGCCGAGCGCTTCGAGGTCTCCGAGGACCGTCGGAAGCCAGCGGCTCTGGCCATGCGTGACGTTCTCGACGACGACGCACGCAGGGTCGCACCGGTCGACGATGCGTGCGAACTGGAACCAGAGGCCGGATCGCGCTCCATTGATGCCCGCTCCCTTCCCCGCAACGCTGAGGTCCTGACACGGGAAGCCGCCGCAGATGAGATCGGCGTGCTCGACGCTCAGCGGAGACACGTCGTGCACGTCGTCGAGACGCTTCGCGTCTGGCCAGTGCTTCGAGAGCACGCGCCGACAGAACGGGTCGGCCTCGGCCTGCCACACCACATGACCGAGGCCGGCGCGCTCGAGGCCAAGTTCCAGCCCGCCGATGCCGGCGAAGAGCGAGCCGATCTTCACGGCTTCTTCCCGAACGCGCGGAACGCGAAGACTTCGCGGTAGAGCGCACCCAGCTCGGCGTGCTCCGCATCCCACGGCTGGAAGCGACCACGAGCCGCATCCACGCGCTGCGCGAGACGCTCGACGCGGCGGTAGCGGTCGCCCTTGCTCTCGCCGGGGATCTCGACCATGGCCGCACGGGTCTCGGTGGTGAGCGTCGCGATGTCCATGTCCTCTATATACGTCCGGACAGAACGCGTGTCAACGTCCGGACGAAAATAAGTCCTAGCTCTCCTTCTTCCGCGCGCGCCGCACCTTCTCGCGCAGCCCTTCCGGCGCGAGATGCGCGTATTTTTGCGTCACCTGAACCGAGCTGTGCCCCATCCAGTCGCGCACCTCGTAGAGCGAGAGCGCGGGCATCCACGTGCCCATGACGAGGTGCGACGCGCACGTGTGCCGCAGGTCATGGAAGCGCACGTGCCTCGAGATGCCGGCGCGCCTGCACCAGCCGGGCATGCGCTTGCCCTTCGCGGCGTAGTAGTCGCGCCAGCGGGCGTCGTACGTGTCCGGGTGGCGCTTGCCCTTGTTGCGGCCGACGAGCTGCGGGAACACGGGTGCCGTGCCCACGCCAGGCTTCTGGTCGCGCCAGCGTCGGAGCGCGTCGAGAGGCGGCCCGAGCAACGGCACCTCGCGCGGCTTGTCGTTCTTCGACTCGCGCACCATCACGCGCGGATGCTCGCCGGAGAGCACGACGTCCGACCACGTCAGCTTCCAGAGCTCCTCGCGTCGGAGCCCGGTGTAGATCGCGACCGTGTACATGGTGCGATAGGGCTCATCGGTCTCGATGCCGGTCGCGAGCGCGATCTCAGCGGGCGTCAGGAACGTCCACACGTCCTTCGTGGCGCCGCGCTGCTTCGGCACCTTCACGCCGTCGCACGGGTTGCTGCGCACCCTGCCCTCCTGCAGCGCGTCGGAGAACGCGAGCTTGAGCAGCGAGAAGCAGTGCTTGACCGTCTGCCGCGAGAGGTTCTCGCCGGTCTCGCGTAGCTCGGTCTTGCCGGTGACGGGCGACGTCACCGCGTCGGCGGCCTCGGTCTGCATGAGGCCGCGCACCCATGAGACGACGTCGGCCGTGTCGATACGCTTGATGGGCCGGTCGGCGAACGGCGCGTTGAGGATGTGCCGCTTCCACCGCGACCGTTCGCGGCGGATGCCACGCACGCCGTCTTGCTGGCGACGTGCGAGCCAGACGTCGCCCCACTCGCGGAGCGTGAGCGTCTGCGGCAGTTCCACGGCGCGAGCTCGGTGCAGTCGCACGGCGGCCTCGATCGCGGCGAGCGCCTCGGGCCTCGAGTCGTGCACGCCGAGGTTGTGGCGCTCGCCGTCGAGCATGACTTCCGCGCGGAACTTCCCGCGGTACGCCCACACGCTGCCGGTGCCGTGCTTGCGCTTCTTCGTCAACGCCGCCTCCGGATCGTCTTCTTCTTCGAGAGCATCTCCGCCGCGTACCTGAGGTGCCGCTCCGTCACGACGACGGGCTCCTCCGGCTGCGGTTCGATGTTCGCCGCGGGCTCGCGACGCAGGCGCGCCACGACCGCTTCGGCGATGCGCTCCACGTCCTCGTCGCTGAGTCGCGGCTCCGCCACGTCACTCCCCTCCAGGCTCGGCCGTGCCCGGCTGCTCGGCGCAGTGCACGCGGCGCCAGCCGAGCGCGAGCATCATCGCAACGAGGCGACCGCCAGGAGCTTCGACGAACTCAACTGCGATTGGACCTACGTGGTCATCGCCGGAGACGCCGCGCACCGTGTGCCGTCCGAACTCGTCGTGCTCCCACACATCGCCGACCGCATGCGGCGCCTCCCCCGCCGTCTCCTGCGCGCGTCGGTAGCGCATCTCCATCACGGCCGCGCCATAGGGCACGTCACGCACGGCGATACCGCCCGTCTCCGCAGCGGCCTCCCAGTCGCGCCGCTCCGGCTCTGCCGTCTCCTGCGCAGGCGCCGGCTCACGCTCGCGGGCGGCGGCGATGATGGCGGCAGGGTCGAGCGCACGGATGTCGCGTTCGAGGTCCTCGAGATGCACCCGGTTGCCACCTGCGTGGTTCACGACACGGGCGGCGCGCACGACCTTGGGCGCCCATCCCGCCGCGCGGAGCTGCGCCTCAGTGGAGCCCTGCCCGCCTTCGAAGCACACGACGCCACCGAGCAGCACGCACTGCACAACGCGGTCGCGGCCCCACGGGTCGCGCCATACGTCGCCGGCCCGATGCTTCTCGCGGGCGGTGGCGACGATGGCATCACCGTGATCGCGGATGTCGCGCGCGAGCGTCTCGCAGACGTCCACCTTCGCGCGGAACCACTCGGCGTTCTTCTCGTCGCCAGCCGCCTTCGCAGCGCGCATGCGCTCTTCGCAGCCAGCCCGCTTCGCGTCGCAGAGCAGCGCCACCCGCTCCATCGCGAGCTTGAAGCCGCCATCCTGAGCCGCCTCGTAGCTGCGCGCCGCCGTGTCCATCGTGCCGCTCAGCGCTCCGCGAAAGAGTTGCTCACGGCGAGCGAGGTCGTCGCGCTCCGCCGTCACCCGGTCGCGCTCGGCGATGACGCGCTCGAGCTCGCGCTCGCGTGCCCCCCACGCATCGAGCAGCGTGCGGGCGCGGCGTCCGGCAGCGCCAGTGAGCAGCGCCTCCGCCTCCAGCTCTCGCAGAGCCGCCAGCGTCTCGAGTTCGCTCATCGGGCGGCTCCTGACTTGAGGGAGCGGATGCGCTGAGCCGACACGCGGGCTCCGACTGCGTGCGCGTCGCCGAGCGAGCCGCGGACGCCGGTCGCGTTCTTCGCCGCTTCGATGCGCTCGCGCTCGACGCCGTCGCACTCAGCCGCTGCGTCGTCCAGCGCCGCGTCTCGTGCAGCCGCTTCGCGCTCGAGGCTGGCGCGGAGCGCGCGAGCCAGCGAACGCTCCCACAGCGACGGGTGCGCGCGGTCGCCTTCCCACTGAGCAAGCAGCCCCACCGCATGCTCGCGCGTCATCTGCTTCTCGTCAGTCATCACGCCACCTCCCGTGCTGCCCTCTGCGAAGAGCCCGAACGACTGGCCAGACGTTTCACCAGCGAGCACTCCCACTGGCGCTCGGACTCTTCGCGCAGAGCAGCTCGGCACCATGCCGCACTGATACGCCGTGTCCGTTCTCTCGCGGCCGACACGCACACCGCAGAGTCCGCGCCGTAGCGCGGCGGAGTCGTTACGCGATGGCCTGCTCGACCAGCATCGAGTCGAGGCCGCGGCCCTCGCAGTGCGCCTTGATGACGGCGAAGACCTCGCGCTCTTGCGAACTGCCAACCTCGAGCGCGGCGAGCGCCACGCGGTTGTCGTTCGCCCACGAGCTGAGCGCCTCGTTGGTCTCGACGCTCTCCAGCTCGCCCATCGCGTAGTCGAGAGCGCCCTTGCGGTCGTCTTCGATCGACGCGCGCGGCTGCGGAGTAGGACGCACGCCCTTGCGGCGGAACGCGTCCCGCACAGCCTCGACGGTCATCGGCGGCGTCACCTTCTTGCCGTGCTGCGTGATCGCCTTCCACTGCTCACGCTTGCGCGTCGAGTCAGGCAGCTTCGCGAACGCGGCGCCGTTCTCACGAATCCACGCCCACAAGTCGTCTTCCTCGACGATGCGCCGGAGGTCGTCCATCGCGAGCGCGAACGCGTCTTCCGGCGACGTCGGCTCGTCTGCCTCGTGGAGCGCGGCGCCGAGGTCACGCACCTCCACCGAACCGGACGAGCCAGGCGCGGGCTGCTCGATCTCGCCTTCGACGTAGACGCCCGCGAGAACCTCAGCGGCGAACGCGCGGGCCGCGCTCGAGACGCAGCGCGCCTTTAGCATGGTCTCGCTGTACTGCGACCACGTGCCTTTGCCCCAGAGGCCGGCGCGCTTGGCGCGGTCCTGGTCCCACGTCTCGACGTGTTGCTCGCCATCGGGCGCCGTGAGACGCAGCGTCGCCTTGGTCGACGTCGACTCCAGCCACGAGATGCGATACCCCGCCCGCCGCAGCAGGGCGATCATCGTGTCGTAGGAGATGATGACCTTCCCGCGCACGACCTGGAGGCCGCGCAGCGAAGCCATCGCCGGAAGCCCGAGCTCCTGCCCTGCGAGGATGACTGCGAGCACCTCGCCCTCGCTCTTGAGCGACTCCGGGATCATGCCGCGCGCGTTCTTGAGCGCAGCAGCGGCACGCATCGCGACGTCGAGCATCTGCGCGTGAGCGACTACAGCGCTCGAGTCTCCACTACGGATGATTGCGTCACCCACGGTCCACCTCCGCAGCGCGCTCTTCGCGCTCCTGATGTTCGATTTGCGACGCGCACGTCTCGCAGAAGCCGTCTCGCTCCCGCGGCGCGCCGACTAGTTCGGTCGCGCAGTTCTCGGTCTTGCACTGCTCGGGCTCGCCGCAGTCGTCGGACCGGTCCCAGTCGCCGCAGTCGAAGCACTGTCCCGGATCGTCGCTGTCTGCGCATCCATCGCAGAAGTGCAGGCCGCAACCGCAGAGCTTGTCGGCGCGCTCGAAGCAGCAGTGATCGCAGATAATCATCCCCACAGCTCCTCTTGAGCGCCTCGCAAGGCGAGCTCCTCGAGCGCGAACACTTGAGTGTCCCCTACGGCGGAGAGCACGAGCACTCGCCGGTAAAGACCGTCGCGCTCATACGCGGTCGCCTGGTACTGGCGGCCATCGGGCCTCTCGATCTCGACGCCGCGACCAGGCTTGGAGAGCCAGCGTCCGAGTGAATCTTCTGCCGCCTCAAGCGAGGTCGGCAGCGAGAGCGTGGGGTCCGCGTAGGCGATCACGGCTCACCCACAATGAAGTCGCCAGTGATAGCTGCGACGTCAGACCGGAGCGCCGCCGTCGTACGCCGCTTGATTTCGGCCGTGAGCCGTTGACCCTCGCGACGCCGCGGCCAGTGCGCCCACTTTGTCGTGACCATCTCGAAGACGCGCTCCGCAACATCGCGGTCCATCGGATACGTGGCTCCGATTGCGTGCCCGCTGGTGACCCAGGTGACGCTCCACCCGGTGCCACGCACTGCGCGATGGAGCGCCCAGGCGCCATCAACGCGCTCTGCGTCGATTTCGCGCGGACCCTCGCCCATCTGAACGGTGATGCGAGCCATCACCACGCCTCCGCGTCAGCGTCGTAGTCGTATTCGCGCTCGTGCGCGCCAAAGCCTTCCGGCACATCGGGCGAGCCGTAGCAGCTGCGTGCGTGTCGGGCTTCGCTCTCCGCTTCGCAGGTGCCGCAGCGACAGGAGGCGTCTTCGGTGCACGTCGAGTAGTCGGTCATCGGCGAGTAGGCCGGCGCGGGCAGCGTCTCTGCGGTCAGCACGCGGAAGCGGCGCGTCTCTGCCTCGGCGCGCTGCGTCTCCTCGTAGGAGCGCCACAAGAACATCGCCTGTTCGCCCAGGAACGGCGCCGTGTACTCGTTGACGCGCTCGAAGCCGAGCTCGTTGCGGCGATGCAGCAGCGCGTCGGCGAAGATCGCCTTCACCTGCGCGTCGGTCAGCTCGACCGGCATCATCACCACGGCCAGCGCGTTGCGCGCGCACTCGCGGAGGTCGCCAGTCAGGCCGGCCGTCTGCCAGATCCACTCGATGCGCATGACGAGCGTCAGCAGCGCCGGAGAGAGGCCGTAGGCCGTCGAGGTGGCGGTGACGAGAACAGCGTTCACGGCTGCACCTCACGGCTGCGCGAAATGACACGCTCGACAGCCTCGCTGTGCTCCTGACAGAACGAGTCGCACGCGTCCTGCCCGCCCTCGTGCACAACGCCGAGGACGAATCCGGGCGGGTCGCCACTCAACACCGACATGCCGAAGACGATTGCGTCGTCCTCGAAAGGCACGAAGCACCACCAGTCTTTCGACGGGTCGGACATGCCAGCGTCGATCACCCAGCGCTGCCAGCCACTCACAGGCCGACTCCGTCACAGCCAGACTCGAGAGCCAGCGTCTCGACGGGCGAGACGTCGATCGGCGTGAGACGCGCCGCAGCCTTCTGCGCGCGCACGCGCAGTTCTCGGCGATCGTCCGCGGGGGCGTCGGGGTGCTCGTACGCCTCGATCAGCAGCGTCAGATACGCGGGGCGTTTCTTGACGGGGAAGTTCGGCTTGCGCGAACGAGTCAGTGGGACCGTGGCCGGGGCACTCGGGAGCATCGGACTCACCTCCATCGTGTGGAAGATATGATGCGGCATATCCGCCGCACACGCAAGCCCAGGTGGTGCAGACGTGCATCGCGGAAGTGAGATTGCTCACGGACGCATGGTTGCGTGCCAAGGCCCCGCATCCGACCGTCGCGCATATGCGAGGCCCCCTCTGCGCCGCGGCGATCAGCGTGCTGTGTGGATGCGGCAGCGAATCCACTGACCCGCGGAACGCCTGGCTGGGCTCCTACGCGGGCTCACTGTTCGCCGAGGCGCGAGACTGCGGTACGGGCGAGAGGCTTGAGCCCGTCGACGCTGACGTGCGCCTCACCGTGGTGGCGCTGGGCAACCACCTGGCGATCGATGGCGGGTGCCTCATTGAGTTCGACCTGACCAGCAACACGCGGGGTCGCATCAGGCCGTTCACGTGCGACCGCGCACTTGAAGACGGCACGCCGATCCGAACCGTCTTCGTCTCGGGAATCGTCGAGTTAGACGGTGACGAGCTCTACTTCGAGATGTCGACAGAGGTGTCGACGCCCGAGTGGTGCGAGACGTCAGCGGACACGTTTGTCGGCCTGCGCGAGTAGTTCGCGCACAATGGCCGCCCGATGCTCAGGGTCCGCGCTGGGGTCGTAGCGCAGGAATGGCGGATCGAGGCGTGCCACCTCGGGCACGCGATCACGCAGCACCACCCACCCGAGCGAACGAGCAAGAATCAGGTCGTCGCGCATTGGCCCATCGTTCCGCGCAGGCGCCCTGCGCTGGTTGTAATGATGGGACCACCGACGCTCTACGGGCGGTCCAACTGACGGCTAACCTCGCGATCTAGATCGAGATTTTCGACCGCCATCTCGATCGTCTTCGCCACCGATAGATGGTGGCGCTTCGCGAGTAACGCATAGTCGTAGAACCTAGGATTTGGCTCGAAGCCTTCAAGCGGCAGGCTCTCAAGCCAGATGCGCTCCGCGTCTTCGACGGGGTTCTGTTCAAGCCACGTCGCGAAGGTGGGCTGCCACGAGGGCGAAACGAAGCCCTTGACCAGCCAGTCGATCGACACGCCCGTTACCCGCGAGATCGGCTCCCACCACACCGCATCCGGGCCGCCCTTGCCGGCCTCCCAGCGTTCAACCGTGCTGCGCTCGGCGCCGAGCGCACGGACGAAGTCAGCGCGCGCCGCCATCCCACGAGCCTTTCGCGCCCGCTCGACACGCTGGCCAAGCTCCACAAGCCACCGCTCCTGAGCAGGAGTGAGCCGACGCTTTGCCACGGCCGAACCGTGTCGACGCGGCATATCTGCCGCCACGCACTGGATATCGGTCGGCGAGTTGACGATGTTGGAGGTTTGCCGCATCATACTTACCGCATGCACGGAACCAGTCTCTCCACGCGCTTGAGGGATGCGCGCACATGCGCGGGGCTGACGCGCGCCGAGCTTGCGCGTCGCCTCGGGGTCGACCGCGGCACCGTGATGCGCGCAGAGGACGGCAAGAACGAGCCGCGTCCCGCGACGCTCGCAGCCTGGGCCCGCGTTTGCGGGGTGTCCGCGGATTCGCTGCTCGGTCTCGACGGGTCGCCCACGCCTGTGATGCCTTGCCACGCCGGCGAGGGGCGCAAGCCCACTAACGTCGAGGTCGCGCGATGAAGGTCGTGCGTCGCTACCTCACGCGCGGCGGGAAGCCGCTGACGCTGCGTGAGCTCGACAGCATCCCTGGCGACCCAATCCGCGCCTACTCGCGCCTCAACGCGGCCAAAGCTCGCGGCGATATCGTCGCTCCGGAGTCGTGCTCGAAGTGCGGCAAGACCAGCGTTCGCATCTTTGGTCATCACGACTCGTACGACCGCCCGCTTGATGTGACCTGGCTTTGCGCGGGGTGTCACTCCGCGCGCCACGTCGAGATTCGACTCGCCAACGCGAAGTCGCTCGGCGTCGAGGTGGTCGAGAGTCGTGTGCGCGGCCCGAACGACCCGAACAAGGGCGCGTGCCTCCTCTGCAACAGCCGCGCTCACGACAGGCGCCGCTGTCCCCTCACCCGCACTGCCGTGGAGGTGCTGTGATGCTCAGGAAGCTCTCTCTCTGGCTCTGGTCGCCCGGCCGCGTGGAGATGTCCCTCTTCGACACGGCGCGCGCGCTGCACCCCCGTCGCGACGCGCTGTGGCTGCGGCTCAGCCTCGAGAGGCTGCTCGCTGACTCGTACGGGCGGGGTAGCTGGCGATGACGCTGGAGACTCTGCTGCTCGAAGCGCTCTGCGCCGCGTCTCCCGAGGGAGCGCCGGGTCGCGATGCGCTGAAGGCCGAGGTCTCGAAGCGCCGCTATGCGGCCGAGCTCAATCGCATCTGCGATGAGCTGCTGCGCGAGGGCAACATCCGCCTCGGCGCGCTGCTGTTCAGCTGCGAGGCGTACGCGTGAGCCCGTACCGCACCGCGGCGCCTCGCGCCCCCCAGCCTCGCCGAAATCAGCGCCGACTTCTTCGCGCATGGGTCTCCCTCATGCAGTGGATGCACGGGCGCATGCACGGTCGCCGCTGCGTCGGATGCGGAGTGCCGCTTGTCCCTCGTCGCCATCGCGACGGCGACATCTTCGCGGGCTGGGGCGTGTGCATGCGCTGGTCTGACTGCGCAAAGCGCATCAACCGGAGCTTCGACGCGTGACCCTCCGCCTCTCCATCCTGCGCGCTCTCGAGCGCACAGCCTCGTGCTCCCTCGACACCGACGAAGAGCGCGACGTGGTCGCTGACGCGGTGCTCGCTGAGCTGCGCATGCACCCCGACGCGCATCTCATCCGCAGCGTCTTCACGAACGCGCCCACCGGCGGCGGGAAGCTGATCGTGATGCGCACGTTGCTCGGCAAGCGCGAGAGCGTCGTGCTCAGCGCCGCGGCCCGTCTCGCTCAGTGCGACGAGGTGACGCCGTGACCCGTCTCCAAACGACCGTCGTGCAGCTCGACGAGGACATGGTCCGCGTGCTCGACGAGGTCGCCGCCGGCCTCGGCGTGAGCCGCAGCCACGTCGTGCGGCGCTATCTCGAGGAGCCGCTGCGTGCGCGCTGCCTCTGGCCACGACCCCCTGGCGCGCACCCGGCCAGCCCCGACAACGACAGCACCGTCCATCCCCACAACGCCACTGCCGCAGCGGGGCTGTCGTCGACGAGCGAACAGGGTGCACCTATCTCCGCGCCGGCCTGCGAACCGGACGCCCATTCCCCCAAGGCGCCTCCGCAGGCCGGCGCGGTCCCCCGAGCTCGCCGCAAGCACCCCTGGAACGAGCGCGTAGACGTCACGCGTGAACAGCCGTCGCTGCGTTCACGGCATGGAGCCGGGCGATGAATCCGTACCGCGACGACCCTACCTCCAAGAGGAGGGCTCACGAGCACAGCGAGTGGATGCGCCGCGAATACGCGTGGGTGGGCCCGTGCGTCATCTGCGGGACCCGCGACCACTACGAGCAGCCCTGCGTGTATTGGCGTCTGCCGTGGCGATCGGTCGCCTCGGTGCTGTTGGACATGGTGGCGCTGCGATGACGGGCTGCGTTCGTGGCCGCGACTGCGCCGGCTGCGGCGTCGAGCAGTGCATGCGCTGTCAGCGCTCCATGTGCAGGCACGCGCTGCGTGATCGGCTGTGCGGCGGCTGCGCGCGCGACCTCGGCGTCGTCGTGCGCCGAAAGCGGGGGAAGGCGTGAGGCGCGCGCCCGGCACTCGTGAACACGCGTGGAGCGGCGGTGTCTGCCTGCGCTGTTTCATGCGCCTTCATTGGGAGGGCGCGAAGCACGGCTGTGAGGGGCACATGACGGTTGAGGAGCATCGCGTCCGCAATCGTCGTCACGTCCAGCGCAAGAAAGCGCGCGCGAAGATGACGAAGCCGATGATCGCGGATGCGGTCGTCGGAATCATCCATCAGAACGACTCCATGCCTGCGTTGACGTTCGACGTGGTGCGCAATCAGGAGCGGGGCCGGCCGTGAGGTCCAAGGCTGCAATCGACGCCGCAATGGCGTCGCGCGATGAGCGTCTGCACCTCTCCGTGACTGACGCGGAGTTCGATGGCGCGCTGAGCGCTGGTGCCATGCACTACGCGGCGCACATTGAGGGACAGCCGGCGCTGCCACAGCCTCCCGACTGGCTCGCTCGCCGCGGTGGCATCTCCGAGGCAGCAAAGCTGCTGGCGGCGATCGTCTCCGAGCTCGGCGCCTGCCGTCCCGCTGACGTGTGGGCCCGCATCGGCAACGCGATGGGCTCGCAGGAGTGGAGTCGGTTCCTCGATGAGGCGGTATCCGTCGGCATCGTGATGAAGACCCCTGATCACCGTCTCGTCGTGCGCAAGAGGGCCGCGTGACCTGGTACCGCGTCGACGACGGCTTCCCCGATCATCCGAAGCTCGAGCAGCTCGAGGCGGATGCGACTGAGCACGCGCTCGCGATCGCAGCGTGGACGCTCATGGGCGCCGACTGCGCGAAGCGCCGCACTGATGGGCTCTTCACCGAGCACCGGCTGCGCCGCCGTATCCACTGGCCCGAGGCGCTGGTCACGAAGGCGCGCGATGCGCTTATCCGCGTCGGCCTCTGGATTCGCCGCAGCGAGACCGAGCTCCAGTTTCACGACTGGAGCGACTACCAGCCGACCCGCTCTGAGCTGGACGAGGACCGCCGCCTCGCGACCGAGCGTCAGAAGCGCTGGCGTCAGAAGCGCCGCGCCGACCGTGCGGCGGGTGTAGACGGTGGTGTAGACGCGTCTACAAACGCGTCTACAAACGCATCGACAAACGCGTCACGAGATGCGTCACGAGACGGGTTACGAGACGCGTCGGTAGACGCAGGGAGTGGTGCGTCTACCGTAGACGCCCCTGTAGACGGTGCCCCGTCCCGTCCCGTCCCGTCCCGTCCGACTTCGTCGTGTGTGAGCGACGACGACGATCCGGAACCTGTCCGTCCTACTGCCCAGCTCTCGGCGATGAAGGCCTATGCCGAGGCGCTCCATGCGGTTGGCGGGATCTTCACGGGCGGCGCCAACTGGCGGGATGACTTCCGCGCTGTTGAGCGCCTTGCAGAGGCGTACGCCGCATCGCGCCGCATGAGCCGCGACAACGTCCTTCGTGGCTGGGCTGACCGCTACATGAAGGACCGAAACTCTCGGCGCCCCGACTGGTGGCACGAGCGCTGTGTGACGTGGGCCTCTGAGGCTCCGCCCAAGGCCGTCACGGTCGCTCGAGAGCCGAACGAAGACGCCATCGCGAAGGCCAAGGCGCGACTGCTCGCGCAGAAGGGGGTGGGGACGTGAGCGCTGCCGAGAAGATCCCGTGCATCGATGCAGACGCCGAGGCTCGCTATCTCGCAGCCTGCATGCATGACGACGCCGTGCTCGAGCGCCACCCCGTGTGGCCGCGCGAGATGGGCGTGCGCACTCACGCGCTCATCCTCGAGGCCATGCAGGCGGCGCGGGCCGCTGGCCACAGCACCGACCACGTCACCATCGCTCTGCGCCTCGAGGCCGCTGGGCACCTCGCCCGCATCGGAGGCGAGCGTGTGCTCAAGTCGATCGGCGCGGTGGTCGAGCTCCACCCCGGCCCGCTCGCTCGGCACCTCCGCATGCTCGCTGTCGCTCGAGGAGTGCGCGAGTCGGCCATGCGCGCCGCCACCCTCGCCGAGCATGACCTCGCAGAGGCGCTCAGGACGCTCCGTGCAGCCGCGGAGTCGCGTCATCCGGACGAAGAGAGCCACGAGCGCTTCGGCAGCCTCAGGCAGGCCGTGGAGAGCGCCTACGCGGAGCTTGCCGAGAGGACCAAGCGCAACGCTGGCCGCACCCGACCGGCGTACGTGACGACCGGTATCCGCACGCTCGACGAGAAGATCGGCGGCTGGGAGTACGGCGACCTCATCGTGTTCGGCGGCGACACGAGCGTGGGCAAGAGCACGACCGCGCTCTACACGCTCTGTGAGATGGCCAGGGCTGGGCACCGACCCGGCATCATCTCGTGCGAAGACCCGGCCGCGCGCCTCGGACGCCGAGCTATCTCGATGCTCTCGGGCGTGCCGTCGGTTGCGATCCGAAAGGGCGACCTCTCGCAGTGGCAGTGGCAAGGCCTGAGCGGCGCTGTCGCGAAGGTAGGCGACCTCGAGGTGGAGCTCGCGTACGCCATCGGCGAGCCCATCGACGTCGTGATGGAGTGCGCCCGTACGCTCATTCGCGAGCGTGGCTGCGATGTGGTCCTGCTCGACTACGTCCAGGCTGTCAGCGTGCCGGGCATGGAAGAGCGCTTCGCGATGCGCGAGGTGCTCACGCGGTTCAAGCGCGAGTGCAACCGGGCCGTACCCGCAGCGCTCGGCATCGTGCTCTCACAGTTCAAGCGCCGGCCTGACGTCACCGAGAGGCCGAAGCGCAGCGACCTCTACGAGAGCGGCTACCTTGAGCAGAAGGCCGACGGGATCGCACTGCTCTGGAAGGACGCCGACGGCCTCCTCTGCGGCGTGCTCGACAAGGCGAAGGACGACGAGACCGGAATCGAGTTCTCGTTCGCGCGCCAGAACGGCGTGTTCGCCGAGGTGCTGCCGTGACCGGCGAGAGCATGCGCAAGGGGGCGTGGTGATGGCCTACCGCAAGAACGAGAAGCCTGAGGTGGACGAGATCCCCGTGCGTGCGCCGATTCGGTGGCATCGAGCGAGCGTCCCCGCTGTGGCGCTTCTGTGGCTGGCGTTCGCCGTAGCGGCTGACTTCGGCGCGCTGGAGCACATGCACGCTGTTCGCGTCTGGGCGCTGCTCGTGCTGCTCGGCAGCAGCGTAGGCGCGCTGTTCTGGAACATGCACTGGG
>Ga0247822_10000077_pt1 | contig 39454 bp, 53 predicted proteins | sample 13C_Cellulose_Da_FD_192423 | JGI IMG/M metagenome (GOLD analysis project Ga0247822, IMG submission 192423) | Soil microbial communities from agricultural site in Penn Yan, New York, United States - 13C_Cellulose_Day30 | ecosystem: Environmental > Terrestrial > Soil > Agricultural land | place...
GCGGGTGAGCCACACGTATAGCGAGGGTGAACGACATCCATCGGGAACCTCCTTAGGCTTGCTTCGTGAGTACTTCGACCAGGGGAATATCGCCCTTGAGAATCGAACGGGCAAGCGCCTCGTTCGGGACACGGCGACGCAGACGCTGGATACGCTCGATGGCGCCAGCAGTCGCATAGCGCTTCCAGGGTGTCGTGCCACGTGCACGGTTACAGCGGAAGCAGGCTGTCACCAGATTGCTGGACTCGTGATTCTTGCGCTTCGACTGGCAGACCAGATGGTCCAGGCTCACCTCACGAGGCTCCGCCTCAGACAGGTCACGGCCACAGTACTGGCAACAGAAGCCGTCACGCAGGTAGATGGCGAGCCGTCGAGCAGGCTGTATCCACTTGCTGCTGCGACCAGGGCGACGAGCGTGCTCAGCGCGGGAGGCCATTAGCGGGCTCCTTCCAGCCGAACCTGCTGGGCACGCTTCAGGATGTCGGAGGCCAAGCGGGAGGTAGCAGCCAGCTGACCGCGCTGGATAGCTACGTCGCTGTTCATCGGTCCAACCACGTGCTGGAAGTGCAGCACGCAAGAGGGAAACTTGGCCACCACGTCCTGGGCAATACGCTCGATTACGGTCTGGCGGTAGGTCACTGTAAGCTCCTGTGAGACTGTCATCGTGAACGAACGGTCGAACTTTGTGCAACCTGCTCCGGAAGGTCAAGCCCTGTTAGCGGTCTGCTCCGTAGATGAGGGCCTTGATGCCAGTGAGTTTCTTGCCACCCTTACCGTAGGTGGAGAGCTTGCCCTGCGGTCCAACGAACAGCTGACGACGGTAGCGGCAGAAGATGGACGCTGCTGTGTTCTCGTCATCCTTCATCCCTACAACCGAGCGAATCACGATGGTCTTACCAGCGCCCAGCGGATACAACTCGAACTCTTTGAACTCGTGCTTGTCCGGGTTGTGCAGGCTATCGTACTCCCATGCCTGCTGCATAGCACGCTCGATAGCGCGACTCTGTGCCTTACCGACTTCAAAGTCACCCCGGGGCAGAGTCGGCGTCGCTGGGAGCTTCAGTTCAGAGGCTTTCATCGTGGTCTCCTGTCAGTGTCTTCGTGAACGAACGTAGGGAGAAGTTTTTGAGACTTCTCCCTGGACCGCAAGTCCCTTCACGAAGTGCTAGAACCGCAACAACTTCTTGAGACTCTCTGGGCCGTCGTCGCTGCCCTTGAGCCCTCCGCCTACAGTGGCCTGCTTCCCTGCCTCGAAACCCTTCCACAGCGACACTGGGTCCACCTGCTCCTCCAGGTCCTTCGCCTTCGGCTTGTTGAGATCGTCTACGTACTGGTTCACCTCCTCCTGTGACTTCTTCACCAGCACGACTGCGTTAGGGTTGTTGCCCTGCTTCCTGCGCTGCTCGTACAGCGCCTCATAGATGCCGACTGAGAAGCCAATCAGGAACGACTTCTTCGGCTCCTTAGGCATCGGCAGGCCAGCGTCCTTCGCCTCCTTACGAGACTGGTAGTAGTAGGCTGTGGCGAGCCTCCAGGCAGTGTTGGTGAGCGTCTTGATGAGGTACTCTGCCACCTCGCGGTCGTGCTTGCGACCGACTACCCAGACCGACTTGTAGTTGGGGTGGAGGAGCAGTCGGCAGAAGTTGAACTCGCAGACGGCTCCGGCCAAGTCCTCAAACCACTTCGCTCGCTTCCCAGAGCCGATTCTGTTCCCGCCCTTACCAGCGTCAGTGTCGTAGGCTGGGTTGATAGCGTCGCCTACGCCAATGGGATTGGCTTCAGGCTCGTCCAGCAACTCAAGCTCGTCTCGGCTGAGCTTGTACTTCATCAGCATCTCGTTCGCCTTAGCCGCGAACGCAGCGGCCTCCGCTGCGTTGCCAAGCTCCTTCGTGCTGTCCGCCTTGCGGAGGAGCTTGATGATGCGGCTGAGAACGTTCGGCTCAATAGTGGTCATTAGAAGCTCCTCGGCGGCCAGCACGTGTACTCCACCCACTCCACGTCGCCCGTGTTGAGGTTCACCAGATGGTCTTCACCGTTCTCGTCTCGGACAGCCCACATCCAGGGATGACGTGGGTCCTGGTGCAGCTGATACTCCTGCGTCTGACCCGTGTACTCCAGCAGGATGCGCTGAAGCCTCGTGCGGGTCTGTACGAAGTGGAGTACGGTGTGCCAGTGGCCCTCCTCCTCAGTGCCTGCCATGCGAGCCAGCCTGTCCCGAGCGGCTGTCTCCGCTCCAGGCAGGTCGATGACAGCAGGGGTGAGCGAGTGGCGACGAATAAGCTCATCAGCGTCTGTCCGTGCGGTGATGTACTTCCGGCGGTCTGGGTCGTAGCGCATCGTGAGGCTCCAGGGTCGAATGTCTTCGTGAAACTACGTGGGGAGAACCTTGTGCGATTCTCCCCATGGTGTCAAGTTCCGGCTAGAAGTTCGGGTCCCGGTAGTCTTCCGCCACACCCAGCGTCAGGAAGCCATAGTCAGAGCCCTTGAGCTTGTAGTAGCCCGTCTTCGTGCGGTAGGTGAAGGTGCGGTTTCCTGCGACTGTCTGTACCGTGATCTCCCTGCCCTCGCGCCTAACCTGGATGACCTCAGCGGCGTAGCGGTCTGAGCCGATGTGGTACGTAGCTGGCGTGCCGACTTCAGGCTGCTGGGGAGAGTGGACGATCGGTTCCATGGCTAGTTGCCTTTCTGGATGATGCGGGAGAGAACGTCAGTGGCAGTGGCGGCAGAGGACCAGCCTCCGAACTTAGCTCCACCCGAGACAGGCTGCGCGTAGAAGTGGAGCGTCACGCCCAACCGATGCTTGGTAAGAGCAGAGGTGACCGTGTAGCCCCGGACTTCCACAGGCTTAGCTGTCAGGCGAACAGAGCGAAGGGCTTGCTGGATTTCCTGTTTGACGGTCATCGTGGGGCTCCTGTCAGTGTCTTCGTGAACGAACGTAGGGAGAAGTTTTTGAGACTTCTCCCTGGACCGCAAGTCCTTCGTCAAGTTGCAGGTTTGCTAGGAGCTTACCGCACAGTGCGGTAAGCTGGGTGATCTGCCGGAGCCACGGTGCCCTCGTTCCGAACGCGCTCCATCACGTAGGCTGTTCCGCTGAACTTCTGAGTCTTCTTGATCCAGCGGCTGATGCCTTCCTTGCGGACCAAGTACGGGTCGCCCTGGTAGAGGAGGATGGTTCCGATTTCGTAGGTCATTGTGGGCTCCAGTCAGTGTCTTCGTGAACAACGAACGTGGGAGAAGTTTTTGACACTTCTCCCAGGATGTCAAGTCCTCCTCAAGTTGGAGATTTGCTAGCTGATCCGACCGAAGCCTAGAGCGTCCAGCTGAACCGTCTGCAGAGGCTCCACCAGCGCCTGCCCGATAGCGAGCCCAGCAGCGAAGGTACAGGAGAGGAAGTACCGTCCACTCTCGCCCAGCTGGGTCTCAAGGGTGATGCCGCTCTTGTCCACGATGACGATGCCCGTGTCATCGAAGGCGTCAGGGAAGTCGCCCTGGTCCAGCTGGATGTAGCCGATAGCTGGCGGCTGTCCCAGTGGACCCTTCTCGGCTCCGCTCCAGCAGTCCCAGTCGAACGTGGTGAAAGGCTTGAGTTCCATCGGTCGTCTCCTCGTGAGAGTGTCATCGTGAACGAACGCCCCTAAGTCTGTGACGACTGTCCTGAAGACGCAAGTCCCTGCTCTCTGAGGGGAGCAGGGACAGCGTGTCTTGGGTCAGTCTTCCGTTTTCGGCTCGGAACCTACATAGGCTCGACTCCTCTGTGACTTTGTGAGTGTCCCGTCTGGACAACTCTATGTACCAGCTACTATCGAGAATCTGGCGCTGGTACGCAAGCCTACCTGAAGCGAACCTTACGCAGCATATCCCGCATATAGGTCTTGCCTCGATGGTCTCGCGGATCGAGCCCACCTCTCTTACGAACGTTCGGTATGACGCTCTCCTTAGGCGTCTTAGGCTTCTTGCGCTTCATGTCACTGTCCCATTAGGTAAGCGTTAAGCTCGTCAGAACAGCGCGGTATGCCCATGCTGTTCGTGGCAAGAGAGACAGACCCGTCAGACAGCTTCTGTAATGCACAGAAGCGTGTGGTATCGCCACCAGTCCAGAGTGTGTCTCCAGGCTTTGGTGCCTTGTCCGGTCGCACAATTATCGAGTCTAATCTGAGTATCCGTACCTGCAGACTGTCCTTTGATCCTAACCGTCGGGCTAGCAGCCAAGCTGTTCCCAGCTTACGTGGCGTGATCGTGGTTGTCTTCACCTTATCTGTCACAGTAAAGACAGTCGTGTTCCGGCTCACCCAATAGCACCATGTCTGCGAGCACGTCGCCTTGCCACGCACTCCCGTTACAAAGGGAACCTTCAGTAAGTGCGGCGTCACTGTAGTAGGCACGAGCCATAAGAGCAATGCAAGAAGAAATGTCGTCATAGCAGTCCAGGCCACTCCTTTCGTTGCTGTAGCCACGCTTCTCTGGACGAGTAAAGAGAGCGCTTCGGATGGTCCCACTCCTGACCAATCGTCGAGAGATTGTGTCGTCGCCAATACTCCCTCTCGATTCTGCTCCACACATTTTCCGGCTGTACCCTACTTGCTGGATCCATTCGTGGAAAGGATTGATCACCCTGCCTACGAGCTTGCTGCTTTATGTACATCAGTTGCCGCAAACTAATCTCTAGCAGCTTCGCAGCAGCTGCATTGTTCCCCTTAGTGATCTTCAGAGCCCGTCTCACATACTTTAGCTCTTGACGTTTTCGAGCCTGTCTCAGCGAGAGTATACTAAGACCCATTTACTCCTTCCCTCCTAAGAAGTGATACGATAAGCGAGGATGGGAATGCTCCCTCGAATACCAGCAGCGCCTGCTCCAGTAGCTGTGGGCGAGGCATAAAGCCAACGTTGTAGACTGCTGCCTTCCAGTCGAACAGCACGAATGTTCTGGGCGTATCGACCTGCACGAGCATGAAGACGTTCCGTGCTCCATGGTCCTGACAGCGTCTGCGCATCCAGATGCGCTGCTCCTTACGATACTTGGGGAAGGCCACGACTGTACTGTCACTCGCAGGCCAGCGCTCCAGCCACTTCAACTCCACCCAGAACTCTCGTCCTCGTATGCAGCCGTTCACGTCTGGCATGCCGTTGCGAGCTATGTTCTCGATACGTTGCAGGTCTCCTTCGCTGCCGAGAGCCCTACGCATCGTGGTCCAGAGATCAGATTCCATTGTCAGAGCCACTCATGTGGAGGGTCACCAGTCACAGTGTCAGCAATGTTCTGCTTCGCCACCAGTCGCTTAATGATGTACTCGTCTATTGTGGAGCGCGCAGTGATGTCGTAGAAGACCACTCCCCGTGGGTCCATCCCTGGACGGTGGCTGCGGTCCTCTGCCTGCTGCCGCCACTCTAGATCGAAATAGTTGGAGTAGAAGACGACTGTGGTGCCTACCTGGAGATTGAGCCCACGTCCACCAGCCTTTGGATTGCCGACTAGCCAGCGCACCTCACCATTGAGATAGCGGTGCTTGTTCAGTGTGCGCTGCTCTGTCTCTACCGCTGCATCGTAGCGCACTGCAGAATCACCCAGGAGCTTCATGATCTGGTCGATGTCTGCTGAGAAGCGAGCCCAGATGATGCCCTGTCCTGTCACCTCCTCCAGCAGGTCCTCCAGGCACTGTATGCGCGGATTCTTCGGCGTGACCAGCTGGTGTGGCTCCTCCTCGTCACTCGGGAGATAGCCACACGCTATCTGCTGCATGCGCAGCATTCGAGTGATGGCTAGGTCGCCATAGTAGGTCTTGCCCTGGAACTCTGTCACGTACTCGTGACGCATCTCGTTATAGAGCCGTCGCTGCTGTGGCACCAACTCAAACAGTCTGCGTTGATACTGTTTCGGAGGAAGCCAGGGCAGAGCTTCCTGCTTCGTGATTCGGAAGCAGCGCTTCTCCACCAGTGCGTTGAGCCTGTCGAGATTCTTGTACTTGGGATTCCCTGCCTTATCTCTCGCCACAACCATGATGGGTCTGCCCTTACCGTCGAGCTTCACCTGATCGTCCCAGCCACGCAGCTGTGCCCACTCAGCGAAGTCTGCCTTGAACTCCGCATAGGTGCGGTAGCCCAGTATCTGCCAGTGGAGAAAGCGGAACATGCTGTAGTAGCCGAATGGTCCCTCACTCGCTGGCGTACCTGTCAGTATCCGCCTGTACTTAGCGTACTCGCCTAGCTGCCAAAGCGTCCGTGTGCGCAGTGCACTAGGACGCTTGATGTCAGTGGCCTCGTCAATAGCCAGCAGTCCAGGACGATTGAGCAACAGGTACTGGATCCACTTGCGAGCGCGAGGGGTGCTGACCGACTCGATGTTGAACGTGATGATCACCAGTCGTGGGTCTACAGCGAGCGTCTTGAGCAGTGCGTCTGTGGCCTTCGGCGCGTTGTTGTTCCAGGCGAAGGCGACGTAGTTCACGTCCGGGCTCATGTGCTTGGGAAGCTCCTCATCCACCCACTGCTCGTGCACGCCCATCGGTGCCACCACGATGCCCAGCGTCGCCAGCCCACGCAGGTAGAGCCAGCCTAGCGTGTTTGCTGTGACCATCGTCTTCCCTGTCGCCTGCTCCATGAACAGTGCGAACGTAATCAGCTCACGACTGCGCTCCAGCACCTCGTGCTGATACGGGTAGGGCTCCAGTCGGTAGCGGTATTCCCCTAAAAAAGGGGAAGAAAAAATCTGTTTTTGCGAAATAGTTTCTGCCATATTAGCAATCGAATCGTTGAAAGGTTAGAACATTCTTCGTGAGAAAAGGTTAAGTAGTATCTCTATCACAATACTATTCCGATACTGTTTAACTTACACTAGTAAATTAGCTTAGCTATTTAAGTATCGGCATTAGAGAAAATATCTAGGTTAGATAAACCAACCTAGATATTTTCCCTCTTAAACTAAGCAGCGAGCCGAACCTCCAGCGGACTGCACGCCTCGCCACCATCCTCCTCAAGGAGGAACTTGAAGGCGTCGAGCTTAATCCAGAACCGTCCACGATCTCCCCAGCCCATGCCCCACGACTGGATGCCGCGAAAGGCTTCCTGCGACTCCGACCAGCCGAGTACAGTCCAGCAGTGGCCACCGACCGATGCGCCGTCAGGATGGATGAATCCTTTGATATCGGTATCCATCATGCTCTTGTACCACGTGGTACCCATGACGACTGGTCCACGGCGCAGCACGTAGTCGCGCACTGTCTCCGCTGAGCGTGTCCAGAGGTATTCCGAGATGAGCCCTCGCGAGCGCAACACCTTCATGCCAGCCCGAACGCTAGTCCCTTCGTAGTCCTCGCCCTGCCACTCGTCCACCTTCTTCGCATCAAGGTAGATGCCCCGAGCGAAGTCGTAGGTCATCGTGTGCATATAGGGAGCAGCGGCCAGCATATGAGTCGAGCCGAAGCCGACACAGCTGCCCTCGTTACCCTGGTCGAGACTGGGTGGCGAGTGCCAGGGAGGACGGATAGGAGCCATCATATCGATAGCGGCACGCATCGGATACTGCGCGTCTCGCACGTCGATAGACTTGAGTCGGTCGAACTTCCGACCGTTGTGAATAGGAGCAGGAGCTTGGATCAACACGGGTTGCCTCCACCGATACAGTAACCAGCGAGAGCATACGCAGCGTCCTTGAGAGACACGCGCAGGCCAATGACGGGAATCTTGATGCTGGGAGGAGGCTTGGTAGCCTGTCTCAGCTTGTCGAGTGCCACCAGTAGCGTGTCACCCCGCACGAGCGCTCTGTTGTAGTTACGAGTCAGACCCAGGATGGTGCTGTCCTGTCTGAAGATCGTAACAGAGTCTGAGTGCCAGACGCGCTGCATATCAGGGATAACGATGAAGCGTAGGTGACGAATGACGGAGTCCTTTCCTTGCATCGTAGGTACGCGCTCTTGTGCCACGCGCATGCTGTCATTCACTGCTAGCTCGTCCAACGCCTTCGCCTTCCAGCGAAGTTTCTCCTTCTTGACGAGCTTGGTCGAGTCCTGGTAGACACGCAGCGACTCTGCGACTGCCTCTAGGGAATCCCTGAGCGCTGGGTCTTCCGCTATCACCGTGTCTGCGTGCCTGCCCTCAGGCGTATCCTTCGGCTGTCCCTTGAAGATCGTGTAGACGAGCAGGGCGACAGCAGCGAAGGCAATCAGGTAGGGGAGCCACTTTCTCATGAGCGGAACTCTCTGACGGTGTACTCCTCCCAGACGCGCAGGTCGCCAGGAAGCTGATAGCTGACGAAGACGGTCTTGTCCACTTGCCCTGCTAGCCGTGTGCGGAACTCTGCTCCATCTCCAATAGCATAATAGCGTCCAGGCTGTCCTGAGCGCTCTGTCATGGGCAGGTCCGTAAGGCCAGTGAGCCCGGCACCTCCTTTGGTGAGGGAGACAGTTACCTTGAGTCCAACCAGTCCTGTTGCTGGCGCGTACTCACCAGCGTCGTTCGGCGTCTCCACGTCTTTCTGAAACACCTTGTCGTTGTCCAGGTAGATCACATTCTCATCAGTCATGCTACACCTCTAGAAGTTGGAACCGCTGCCTATCTGCAGGCTGAGTGGCGAACAGTAATGGCCCACCGGACTCGATCAGCTGGTAGCGTTCTCTGTCTGCGTCCTGCAGCGCATAGAGCAACCTGCCCTGTCCACGCAGCCTGTAGCGCTGCATGCTGCGGTCGATCAGCCGTAGGACGTGTTGGATGACCGTGGCATTGTGCCCTGTCGCTTCTAGCAACAGCTGGAGTGGGATGCTCCCAGCACCGCCAACCAGCACGACTCCAGCAGACAAAGCCTGGAGCCCTGCCAGTGACAGCGCTCCCTGTGCCTGCACGAGAGCAGCTGCTGTGCCCGTGAAGGCAGGCTTCTGCAGCGGAACGTTCCCAGCCCCACTGACCAGCACCGCTCCTGCGCTGGTGAAGACCAGTTGGAGGGGAACCAGTGCGGTTCCTGTCGCCGCAGGCGTCCCACCAGTCGCCTGCAGGACGAGGCTCAGGGGAACTGTCCCGGCTCCCTGAACCGCTACAGAGCCCGCAATCGAGCGGTTGAGGGTCAGAATCACGCTCCCTGCGGCCTGCAGGAGGACGATTCCGGTCGAAGCTAGTCCGAGGGTAAGCCCTATCTGTCCAGCCCCAGCAATGGCCACTTGCCCTGCAATAGAGCGGTTCAGGGACAGGGCAAGGGAGCCTGCAGCGACGATAGCTACAGCGCCAGTGGACGTGAAGACGAGGCTAAGCGGAACACTGACCACAGCCACGTTCGGCGCTACGCCACCTGATGCGGTGAACTGCAGGCTGAGTGGAACTGTCGCTGCTCCCTGGACGGCGACTGTGCCTGCGATGGAGCGATTCAGCGAGAGTGGAACAGACGCTGCCGCCACGATAGCGACTGTGCCTGCGATAGAACGGTTCAGCGAGAGTGGAACAGAGCCCGCACCAACAATGACGACTACGCCCGTAGACGTGAGGGCGAGGCTGAGTGGGACCGCACCTGCTGCGTTGAGTGGCGTGTGGACGGCAGCAGCAGAGAACTGGAGCGAGAGTGGAACGGCTCCAGCACCCACGACAGCAACACTGCCTGCGATGGAGCGATTGAGCGAGAGTGGAACGGAGCCAGCACCAACGATAGCGACAACGCCTGAAGCTGTGACGTTGAGACTAAGCGAGACGCTACCAGCGCCTATGGAGGCTCCACCAGCCTGGGGTCTGAGGTAGTCGGTGGCATAACGACCGCCAGCGTCATAGACCGGACTGAAGCGTCCCTGACGGTCGTACTCCTGACTGTACCAGCCTACTCCGGCCACGAGCTTATGCCGAGATGCGGGTAAGGATCAGGCCGCTGCCCGCTTTCATGGTGATAGCAGACGCTGCGACCTCAGAAGCGAACCACAGCTCAATGTTGCCACCAGCAGTGACGACCATCGTGCCTTCCAGGACAGCCAACATATCAGACGTGGCTGCGTCTACGCTCAGGGTCGGTCCCATACCAGCAGCCTGACTTTTCGCTCTGGCTGAGTAGGCACCCATCACCTGCGCGGTCGAAGCGTTCGCGGCCTGACTGGGAGCACCAGTCGAGGCCGTAGCAGCAGCGTCCACATAACGAAGCAGTGACATGAAGGCTGCGACAGTGCCCGTGTGGTTGACCGACGCCTTGAAACCTGTGGTCGTCGCGGCAGACTGGTAGCGCAGCCAGTATTCGAACTTCCAGGTACCAATAGGCACGTTCATGTCGAGCCCAGTCACCTTCGCGGCAGTGACCGTGCTGTTTGCTAGGTCGGCGGTAAGCTCCTTACAGGAGACAGGGCTGACCACAGACGCTGCACTCTTTACGCCACCAGCAGCGTCGTACTGGTACCAGACACCGTTCTCGCCCATCACTAGTTCTTCGCCAGGAAGCAACGTCACCACCTTAGAGTCTACCGTGATGTTGCCGACGATCTGTACCGTGATCGTGTTTGGTATGCTGGCGTGAACGTTGTTGAATGCGATACGCCTGATGTTGCGCTCTTTACCTGCCGCAGGCGAGCCAGAGATGTCAGTCGTAGCCGCTGTGGTAATGGTCGTGTTCAGCCTGCCCGATGCAGCAGAGCCTGTGGCTGTATCCCAGTCCACATACGAGCAGTGAACGTCTATGTCGCCAGCAGCCGATGTGATGACCTGGACTTTATCGGTAGTAGGCAGCAGAATGATCATGCGTGGTCTCCCAGGAATAGTGCTGGCGCTGCCGAGGGATTCTCGTAGCTGTACGCTTGAAAAGATTCAATTCGGGTGTCACTAGCGCTATGGTTGCGTATCTTTAGCCCTATGTATCCACCCTCCATTCGTGTCGGCGTGTCGTCCAGCACAGAGAACAGCCAGTCGGGCTCCTGTGCGTAGATAGACCAAAACTTTATGCGAAGGATAACGCCATAGGGTGTATTCTCCGCTCGACCCTTTAGCTTGAATGCCGACAATCGTGTCGAGCCACCTGTTGGTCCCTGCTTCATTGTAGCAGCCGTACCAGCTGCGTTCTTCACGATTTGACCGAGAAAGCCTGTGTCGAGCAGGTTCTGGTCGTTGTTGTAGCGGCACTCGTAAAAGGTGCTCATGTCATAAATACGTGGGTATACAGATATTTCTCGAAAGAGCGAGGTACTTGGACCGTAGTTACTCACCTCTATCTCAAGCTCGACAATCGGTGCCTGACTGAGCGAGCCGATGATACCCACCCAGAAGCCAGTATCGGGCCTGAAGATTAGCGCTGTGCCATCTACGTCCACATCAGTATCTGACCCAGAGATAGTTGTCCAGAGCTTCCTTGGATCGAGCCCACCTTCAGCCGTGCCTGCACCAGCGCCTGTAAGCGAACGGCTGAACGTATCAATGACGATGGGCCTGCGGACAGCGGACTCCACCCTAGTGATAGTGGGACGGCTTGGTCCGATCCAGTCCTGGTTGCTAATGCCCACGTTATCGTGGTAGATCGTGACCGTAGGTCCGGTCGTGTCGAAGATGCAGTTGCCCACTACGAGGGTCTGGAACTGCGTCTGTCCACCTACAGAGAGGGTACCACTTCCCACTGTCACACCGTCTATCCTGCACTCGTACTGGTGCGTGACCATGTCGAACATCACCTCGCACGAGTACTTGCGTGGCACGATAGCGGTGATGTCGCCTGAGCTTACGATAACGGACGTTCCATTGTCGTTCAGAACAAACTGGATTCTCAGGCTAGGATTGTCTCGTCTCAGCTTGATGTGAAAGAGGTTCACGGTGAAGGCGAGATTCCAGGCTGTGAAGAAAGTGCTCTCGTCAGCGTCCGCTATAGATTCCGAGTGCACGTAAATCTCATCCCTGAAGTAGAGCCGTCCTGTCGCAGGAGAGGGCAGGTCATGCTGCTTGCGAATCTCTGTATTGACTCCCTGAGACACACAGCGTAGACACTGGTCTCCCCAGCCTGGAGGTGTGTTAGAAATCTGGGAGCCCGGATATCCTGTGCTGGGATTCGCGATAAGAGCCGTGGACAGGTCTGGATCGAGAATGGAAGTGCCACTCACCGTCGCAGCACCTGTCATGGCTTTATAGCCCTGACCCTCAAATGTTTCGTCCAGCAGGTTAGGACCGACTGAGTACACTCTCACTGGGGGCTGCAGCGAGGACGAAGGTGGACTACCGTTCAGGGTGAGTGGACGAGCATTGCCACTATCGTCGCCAATCTCGGTTGCTGCTCCCATGCGCCACGAGCCCCACGACCCACCTAGAATGGGCTGTGCGTGCTGAAGCTCCACAGCTATCTGTGCAGCAGTAAGCGCGAAGGGAAAGATACGTGCAAAGGCCACACGGCCACTTAGCCCTAGGCCATCTCCGTCTGAGCCAGAGCTACCGAAGGTGAGGCTATTAGCAGCGGAGCGGCCTGCTATAGTGGTGCCACTGTGAATCGTCTCGACCAAAGCCGTGGGAGTCGCACCCGTGTACTGGCGTAGCTCAGTCGCGCTGGTGCGCACGATAGCATAGGGTGCCCAGGTTCCCACAGATGTTGCGTAATCGCTGTCGCCCTGGTGCTGGTCCGTTCCCGCACGCACTCCGTTACAATGGAACTTATGGCTTACGCTGCTGATGTAAGCCTGATCGTAGTTAGAGTCATCAATCTTGATCTTGTAGACTAGGTGAGCCGCAGAGTAGTCATCGACCTGCACCCAGAGAAGCAGCGTATACGGACTGTTATAGTCTGGTGTAGTGGACCGTTGCGTCCGTTGCGTACCCGTGCTATTGAAGCTAATGCTCACGAGATGTCTCTGGGAAGAAGATCAATGCGCAGAAGCTCCCACGAGCTTCTGCGCCATTGACCGTTATGGCAGCGAGACAGAGAACGTGTTGACGGTAACACTCTGTCCGACTGCAATGGATGTGTTGTCCAGGGTCATGTCTCCACCGCCACCCGTCGCTGTGACCGTACCGTCCACACGAGACTCAGCCTGAGTAACGGCATTGGTATCGCTGGCCTTGCAGAGACGGAACCAGCCTGCTGTCCCAGCCGCTGCTCCGTTCGCCTGCCAGGTTCCTGCCTTCGCTTTTGCTCGTGCAGCTGCAGCAGAGAAGGCATCTGCAGGCAGGTCCTCCTCCCACAGCAATGTACCCGTTGAAGCGAGGTTCGCTGTGGCTGGCTTCGATCCACTGTAGATACGCAGCTTGCCGCTGTTGAAGATAGCGTCGAAGCCAGTGTCCAGAACTTCGTTGGCGAAGTTGTCGGTATAGGTGATGGCCACTTAGCCCTCCAGTTCTTTGAAGGCGTCCATCAGCTTCTTCTTACCGTGGTACTTCACCAGATATCGCAGGGTGGCTACGAGCGGATTCTTCGCGTCCGTGCCACCACGACTCTGTTCAGGCTGGGGAGCAGGCGCAGCGGTATTCGCCTTGCCTGCCCGTGCGCCTGACTTCTTTGCTCCCGCCTTAGATGCCATCGGTGCTCCTTGGAGTGTTGGAGTTAGCTACAAAGCGCTCGCGCTGAGTGTTGATGCCCAGCTTGACCGCGAGGGTGACCACGAGAGCATTGATGATGCGCTCGATGAAGTCTCCGCTCAGGTTGGTAGCGTCCAGGTTATCCGGCGCACCGAGCCCGACGTAGGAGAGCAGGACCATGATGCCTGCCGTCGCGACCACGTAGATCAATCCCTTCACGAGATTGTTCTGGCGAGCGTACCATGTGTCGCGCAGGTTGAAGTAGTTCTTAGTAATCCAGGCCGTCGCCAGCGGAACGAGGCTGGAAAAGACGTAGCCCGTCAGGAAGCCGACGATGCCAGGAGTATTGTGAACTACAGCGGTAGTGTCTTGAACGAGAAACATAGCACCTCTCTCATGTAGGATTGCAGGGAACGACAGCGTGCTTTGACGCTAACAGACTGAGCCCCTGTAGCGCAGCCTGATTCTCAGGAATGGTGTAGAAGTCTTTACGGTATGCCTCGCTAGCCGTCCACGAGAGCCAGCCACAGACACTGGCTTCCGCAAGACTCGCTGCGCCAATGTAGCCCACCTCCGCAGCGCTCATCTGGAACGTTCCTGTTTCCGCCCCAGCCCGTGTGGTTCCTGGGGCATAACACTTGTACTTTGCTCCTGTGCCGCAACCTCCTGCCAAGAGATTGAGAGCCGTAACGAAGCCGAGTCCCTGATTCTTCGCACTTAGCGCTTCCACCTGAAAGAACTTCACAGGATCACCCAGTCGTGCGTTGTACTGGGCCATAGCGGTCGTCATGCACGAGTAGCGGTGCCCTAGCTGCGCCATCTGGACAGGTCGAGCCCTGAGCAGTCGTGGCCTAGAGGGGAACCGTGTCTTCGCGGCACAGGCTATGCTGTCCCACTTCTCCAGCCTGTCCTTCATCGTGCCTCCCCAGGAGCCATCCGCTGGATCGTCGCCTAGGTGCAACCCTGCGATAGCACTCACAGTGTCCCAGTCCTTCGGCCAGCTGCGAACCTCCTTCACGGCACGAGCGACACTGAGGTAGCCTGTGACAGAGTCTCGCAGCGACTTCCGTGGTATGCGCAGATAGACCTTCTTGCCGCAGCGGCGTGCACTGTCGATGGCAGGCTGCATAGCTGCGTTACGAGCAGCGACACTGGGATAGCCGTTCGCCAGTGGTATGCCGTCGATGGTCGCCGTGTAGATGGAGGCGCAGAGACTGTCGTTCGATAGCTCCGCAGGACCGAAGGGTAGCGTAGGAACGATAGCAGGCATCGGCTTGTAGATTTGCTTCGTGGAGTCCTGTACAACTGAGACACTGGTCGTGACCGTGTACCACGTCGCCCAGCGAGAACTATCGGGCAGCTGTGTCGTGTCCACCACTACCTTTTTCGATTCAGAAGGAGCAGGTGGAGCAGCAAGCTGACGTTGCGCTGGAGCGCTGACCTTTGTCGTGGTCTCTTTGGCTGTCTCCTTCGTGCAGCCCAGCACCGCGAGACAGAGTAGGAGCTTCCTCATGGCAATCCTGGTCCCCATTGAATAGTGAGATAGTCTTCGTCCACGCCCATCATCTCCCTCATGAACAGCGAGAAGGCAGCGCGGCTCTCCACGACAGCCCTCTTACGGGTGAGCGGATGATCAGGCTTGTCCTCGTCTGGCACCCATAAGTATCCTGTCCTCATCCCGACCAGAATACAACCGTCAGAGTCTTCCTCCGTGTTACCAGGGTGGATAAGAATGCGACTGCGATTCGGTACGCCTGCTACCTCAAACGTCTCATAGCCATGCTTGTGGTAGATGGTACGCACGAGCTTGTACTTCCCGTCTGGGATACAGGAGATGCCGCGCTGGTTGTCCAGCCAGTCATCCTCCTGAGTGCGGAGTGCATTGTAGAACGTGAGCCCTCTGGTACCCCAGAGCATGCCACGCACGCCATCCTCTGTCCGCTCGCTACGTATCAGTGTTAAGCTCATGCTGGCTTCCCATCCTCGTCTGGGTGATCGTCTCCATTGAATCCCGCACGACGGAGCTTCGACGAACAGTCGTCCAGCTGAGCTTCAAGCACGAGCAATCGTTTCTGTGCCTCATCCTCTGCAGCCTCAGCCCGCTCAACTCGACGCTCCAGGGCACTGACGATCTTGTCCCACTTCATCTGGAAGATGTCAGCCTCACTCTTAGCCGTAATAGCCCCAGCCTCCGCACCTGCTTTCACAGATTCGGTCTTGGACTTGTTCAGCTGAACTCTATTGTTGATCCAGACAAGCGAGAGAGTGGAGAACGCTCCCGCGATAGCTGGAATAAGGGACTCGATATTAATTGTCATCCGCTACATTCCCATTCAGCGGTTTACCCCCAAGTACTGGCCAGCCGCGTAGTGCTATCCACATCTCTCCCAGCATGATCGTACCGTAGAGTACGGTCGCAATATCTGACGGCGCATGCAGCATGTAGATTAGCGTAATGTACACCAACGAGCCCGCGAGACAGGACGCTGCCGTTGTGCGCATACGCTCGAATCGCCAGAGGACTCCCACTAGCTGCATTGCTCCCAGTACAGCGACAATGATGCCCCAGGCCCAGAGCGGGATGGTTCCCTGCCACGTGAAGGGGTGAACGTAGTGATGTTCCCAAGGGTCCATACTCGCCTGCCACTGCCAGAGCCCTCGCGCTATGGAGCCCAGGCCCAGCTTGATCTCCAGTGGAGCGGTCGAGTAGTCACGCAAGATGCGCACGAGCCTGCCCCACCCGTAACGCTCCCGAGGCAGTGCTGGCATGATGGTCTTAGCTTTGTCTCCCATATTGCTCCCTTAGACTACTGTGACGTTCTTCGTTACCTGCGCTGTCAGACCGTCCTGATCTTTAACCTTCAGTGTAACGGCATAGGTCCCTGCTGCTGCATAGGTGAAGGTAGGATTTTGCACGTTAGGACCGTTGACTGGTCCACTCGCTAGCCCTGTCGCGCCTACCTCCAGCATGAAGCCACCGATCTCTCCACCTGTGAGTGCTGCCGTAAAGCTCGATGCCCAGCGCACCTTTAGCGCATTCACCAGCGCCTGGGTCCAGGCCACACCTGACGGTGCCTTGAGAAGGTGGACGGACTTCCACTTCGGTGTTGTACCAGCAAAGCTCTCGTCTATGCCCAGGTCTACAGTGCCCGTACTATCGAGCAGGCGCAATGACTGCTTGTGGGCAGATGAGCTTGTACCTCTGTGCAGCGATACAGCCTCGACAAAGGGAATGGTCGTCGCAGCAGGCATGCCTCCTGCCAACATCTCGATGTATTCGCCTGTACCTGCAGTCCCGGCAGTGAGCGCCTTGAGAAAGTCGCGAGTGAGCAGACCTGCCATGTACGTGTACAAGTCGGTCGCACCTAGTGGCACGTTGACGAGATTATTGTACTTGAAGTCACCCAGTGTGCCATAGTTGTGTGCACCATCTCCGATGAGATGAATGCCCACGATCGAGACCAGCGGGAATGGATAGACTGAGAGCTTAGGCCCAATGCGCACGTCGTCTATGGCCATGTCCGCTGTCGTAGGCGTGGTGATCGAGGCACCTATCTCAAATCGGTCAAAGGTGCTGGGCGTGACAGCCAGTGTGGCCTGACCCTGGTCCACGCCACCCACCGCGAGCTTCACCACTCTGGGATTGACGCTCACATCTGCATACATCCCGAAGTCGTAGAACACGCCTGGAGCGACAGCGACAGCAGGAGAGACAGCCGTGCCTATTGCGGCCACCACATCCTTTGTCGCTGCTCTGTAGCGTAGCTCTGGGGAGAAGCCGTTGCCTGCGCGGAAGCGAGCAAGCTCACAGTCGGTAGAGGGAAGCTCGTTCACCCAGCGCAGGGAGAAGCCACCCACACGCTGCGCACCCGTCACGTTCCTGAAGCGGAAGCTCGTGGATTGACTGGGTGCTGAGCGGAAGGCACGTCCGCCATTGCGCACGTAGTCCGTCTGCGAGGTGAAGGGTGTGCCACCTTCGCCATGCCAGTGGCCTCCGCCCATACCGTCCTGGCCACACTCGCCACCGCAGGCGAAGTCAGAGTCATCCACGACCACAGCCGCTGCTGTTCCGCGCAGCGCCAGCGAGAGCCGAGCCTGGACAGAGGTAATCCCTGTAACCATCGTGCCCGTGGTCGCACCGTAGACACCAGCCGTCGCTTTCTCACCTGAGACCACGACGTAGCCGCTGCCGTTCCCTGCTCCATTCGACTCGTTCGCTATCACATTGATGTTGGCGAGCGCAGCGTTAACCCAGGTAGGATTGAAGTAGACTGAGCTTGTATCCAGTGCGTGCGTAGCGATGTTGAGCGCCAGCACATCAGGGAAGCCAGTCGTATCGCCACCTGGAATAGAGACAGCATTTGAGGCAGAGGTAATAACGTTCGCTGACGCCCCAGAAAGCGTCAGGAATGGAGTACCTGTGGCAAAGACGCTGCTGAAGAAGAAGTAGCGGAAGATGACGTGGTCGTCTGTCGAAAGCTTCCTGAACACGAGGTTGGGCATACTCGCACTGGTAGCTCGCAGCCAGTGGGCTGTGATGCGAGTCGAGAGAATGTCACCAGCGTTGTTGCCAGTTGTTCCTGTTCCGATAGGCGAGTTCGGGCACTCCGTGAATCCTAGCAGATGATCTGTAAGGTATCCTGGAGCCTGCACAGGAAGGTTCGGCGTAATAGCAATACAGAGTGCTACCCATCCGGGCTGATGCCCAGCTGGCCACGAGCGTGAGAGCACGTTCGTCGCGTGCGATGGACCCATGAAGCCGAGAGTGGACGATGCTTCAAGGATAGGTAGCGCCATATTACGCTGCTCTCCTTAGGCTCATCTTCGGCAGAGTATTGGAGTAGTTTCGTACAGCAATAAACGCTGCCACGTTATCTGCCTTAGTAAAGTACGTAACCTCGTCGCTCAGATAGGACCACATCGTCAGGATACCACCAGCCGCTGCGAGCGCCATGCCATAGGTCTGTATCTGCGCTGCGGTCATCTTACAGTTACCCGACGTGTCGAAGTTTTCTCCCACGCCACCCGTGTAGGGAATCGGGCAACTCTTGGTCGTAATGCTCGGGTCCTCAGGCCAGCGGAAGCCTCCACCCAGCACGTTCATCCCGAAGGTAGGTACAGTGCGGTCGAGTGCTGACTGTGCCAGCGCCTGACTGATGAACAGGTTGACGTTACCTGGGTCTGTAGACGGCAGTCGATAGCTGTACTGCATATTGGTGAAGTCGAGTGACTGGTATCTATGTGTATCGTCGAAGTCATACCGACTCACCACGCCCATGGGTAGATAGACCGCAGGCAGGAAGATGTTCCTCGCAAAGATAGCCATTGAGTCAATGCGAGCCTTCGTGAACCATCCTCCCCAAGTCGAATGGTTTGGCTCGTCTACCATTGAGTTACCGATGAGCCAGCCGTCTTCTACAGCTGCTGCAACAGCGTCAATGATAGCTGCTGTCTTGTAGCCGTTCATGTACGTCTGCCACTTCGTCAGGTCGAAGATGCCATTCGTGGTGTAGTTCGTGTGCGCTCCACCACTCATGTTAGCCTGGACGATAATGCCGCTGTCTCGCGCCGTCTGCAGTCTGCGAACAATATTCCCAGGAGTCAGGTTGTCTCTGGTGCCTGTAAAGGGTCCGCCCTTAAAGGACGTGTTGGACGCATAGAGTGACGTTGGCCCGAAGCCACGCCCAAGCGAGCCGATGCTCACGGTGCGACGTGCTGGAGCTAGTGACACGTTACCGTCATTATCTGTGACCTGAAGACCGACGCTATACGAGCCACCAGCAGCATACGAGTGCAGTGGATTCTGCTCAGTCGAGGTGGAGCCATCTCCGAAGTCCCAGAGCCACGATGTGACAGAGCCCGGAGCAGCGTCTACGCTCCTGTCGATGAATTGCACTGTTAGCACGTTCACAGCGAAGTCGAACGCTGGTGTGGGACGCTGAGTAACTTCTCCAAAGTCCCACTCCCACGAGACAATCTCTCCGTCAGGATCGTGGCTTAAGTCCCTGAAGTTGACGGTACGACCCGTAATGCTCGTGGTAAAGTCCGCTATAGGCGGAATGAGCAGAAATGGGTCTACGTCGTCAGGAACAAATTCCTTCCTGTCAGCGAAGCGAGGATTGTTGAACTCTGTCATAGGTCGTAGGTCTTCCCTCGTATCGGAATACCTGAGGTGCTGGGACGCTGGCGTGCGGTCCATCTACGTGACGTAAGGAACGTGGTAATATCCTTCCGCTCCTGAGATAGCTCCACATTCGGCATAGTCTCGTTCTGCCAGTCACGTGTGTAGCCTACGACTCTGGTCAGAGCGTTGATCTCTGTCTCTAGCTCAGTCACGCGCACAGCCCCACCCAGCCGTATCTTCTCGTAAGGGAACTTGAGCCCATTGATCTGTGCTAAGTCCATCATGTTCGCTGACACGATCGTCGCTGGACGACCATACACCGCGAGACGCCTGTTCGCAGACTGGTGCAGTCGCACCCCACCACTGCCTTCTAGGAGCGGCATCTGTCGCCTGCTCACCGTTAGCTGTGCTCCCAGGATGATGAACTCTGTCTGCGTCACATCCTGCGCTGGCCGAAAGACAACAGCGCAAGCTCCACCAAAGAGCGGCAGCTTCGACAGGTCCCAAACGGACTCTAGCCCGATGTCTTCTGCCGTATTCAGGTCGCGGCTCACAAGGTCAGGATGAGGCTCCTCCTCACCTACTAGCTGTCCAGCCCAGTACGGAAACTCGTAGACCCACCGTGACTGACCATCCTTCCAGAGGAAGCTCGCCTCGTCCCCAGGACGATTGAGCACGAGTGAGACACGCACAGCGCCTGAGAGCACGATCACTCGACCAAAGAAGCTCAGCGTACCAGCGTCGATAGGAATGGATGTGTACGGAGTGATCACGTAGGGAAAGGTTCCATTCGGAATCATGCTGACGCGCATGGCCTTCCCGCCATACTCCCAGTACTGTGGCCTAGTCTCGCGCACTGTAGACAGGATGTCTGTATTCTGCGTGCTAAGACCCCAGCCCTCAGGAACTGTGCTGCTTGGTCCCCAGCGTCTCAGCAGTGGATTCGCGATAAGGTTCGTGGTAGGAGGCACATCTGACCGATCGAGGTGCGAGAGATGTACTCCATAGTCTATGACCATCTGAGGGTTGTCGAGGTGCGTCACCTCAGCGCCATCCTCACTAGCCACGATCTTCACGCTAGTGCGTCCACCAGGACCGAGTGGAGGCTCCACAGTGCTGTCCACCGTGATCTTCGACATAACCTCGCCATTCACACCAATCTCGTTTAGGGCGAACGTGGCGAGAATAGGCTTCGTCCAGTCGTCCTGACTCGACGTGATCATGAGGTAGTAGCGCTGAGTCGCATTTATACTGGAGTCTTCGTCGCCCTCGTCAGTCGGTGCATAAGGGAGAAACTGGCCGTCAAAAGCTATCGGTGGATCACCGCCAGCAGGGTCTGAGAGCCAGAGGTCAGTCGTTCCGTCTGCGTTTACTGTGTACTTGCGAACCTCCCACTGTGCCTGTCCGGCATTTGCTTCGATATCGTCCAGTGTGCTGCCAATGGGCACAATACGATTCGCCTGATCGTCACTTTGTTCTGTGAACTCTAGGTCCAGCAAATTGCGCGGACAGTACACGTCGAGCGGCAGCTGGCCTGCTGCGACCTGCTTCACGATATTGATATAGTATCCCTGGTCGTCCCAAGACACGTAGGTCTCAAGGTCGCCACCAGCTTCTGCGAGCTTACCTAGGCCCGACTCACAGGAGTCACTGCTATAGTTCACGTCTACTGAGCGGTCATGCACGAGGAAGCCTACACGCCAGTTGTCCTGCCCACCAGCAGACATTGCAGGCAAGAAGAACTGCTCTAGATGCTCGCGCATCGTCATGCCCAATCCAGGAAACTCTGTCGTTGTGTGCCCGTCTGGATACGTGCGCTTTATGTATCCACGCTTCGCTAGGTCTTCCCTAATGGATACAGCAGTAATGTCGCGCACACGCCCACTGGGTCCTACCTTGCGCTTGCTACTGGTGATACGATGCTCGCTCCAGTCTCCATTCGGCAGACTGAGCCTGATCACCTGATTGATACGGAAATTCTGCTTCCCTGCAGGCGTGTCTATCGTCTTAACGGCAGGATGATCCAGCGGTACAGAGAACTGGATCGTATGCTCACCGGATAGTGACCGCTTCTCGATAGGCAGACGGATCATCGGTAGCGAAGCGAGTCTACGACCACCATTCGAGAGTACATCCGTCTGAAGCTCCACACGCACGCGCTGGTCTGCAATGTCGCGGGGAATCTCCATCGGTGGACGCCTGGACGGAAGGAAGCGCCGACGATAGGGACGCCACGGTGCGTATAAGTCCCCATTCCATCGTGCAATCTCAGCAGTGCTGAGGGGAATGTCCAGAAGCGCAAAGAAGTCTATGTCACCAGCCAGCGGTAGCTGGGGAGTACCAATAGCCCCAGCTGCACCAACTTCGATGATGGCGCCAGTTTCTTCTGCGGCTGCACCAACAGTAAGCGTTGTTGCTCCCTTGGCGCTATCATAGTAGGCTCTCGCTGTACTTCCGTTCCATGTCACCCAGACGGTATGCCACTCGTTATCGTCCAGACCCCAACTTGTTCCAGTAGACGAGCCACGCAGCGTGATGAATGGAGTATTCGCCGCAGACCCTGGACGATTGAAGCGCATATCGAACGTTTGATTCGCTTGCGTCGTCGAGAGCCAGCGCGACAGCGGTATGCCCACCACACTCGCGGCCACCTTAAAGCGAACGCAGGTTGTCCAGACTTCACCTGCTCCAGCGAACATACCTGCAGGACCGATGCGACCGACACCCAGGTCCATAACTCCGTTCGCTGCGAAGCGGAGTGCTGGACCGTTAAGTGAATCAATCCAGCCACTCCCAGCGCCAAATGTTAGACCAGCGTAGCGTGAGGGATTCTGCTGGTTGTACACCCTGGTGCCACCGCGCTCCCACAAGAGATACGCAGCAAGTGAGTGGTCGCGAATTCCCTTCCACTGAGGTGGTCTGCGGCCAGTATGCCAGGATGGCTTGTATACCGGAGCTACAAGGCTCAAGTGGCATCCTCCACTTCCCAGGGTACAGGAGTGAAGACGCAGGTATGATCTGCCGCTACGTTCGTAAGGGCGACACCGAACTCGTTAAACCAGACGATCTGCACGTAGCGGTCCAGAAGCTCGATCGTGTATGGCCGCGAGATGAAGGGACCAACGTTGGTACCGTTGCCGTCAGCGACGATCACGCCGATAGGCGTCAGGTTGCGGCGACGCTCGACTGAGGGCAGCGCAGCGTTGCCTGTACCTAGCGCAGCGTCAGCATCTGTGCCGTCGCCCTGAGCCACATACATGGTGAGAATGGTACCAGCCGTCGCAGCTGCGGCCACCTTCGTCTTGCCCCGCACGATATAGCGCTCAGGTGCCGCTCCACTGCCTCTGTCCCAGCGGTCACTCACCCAGCCTGTGTTGGTAGCAATGTTCTTTGGCGTGAACAGGTAGGAGAAGCCTACTGGCTCCCGGAAGATGACCTGAGCTTCACGCAGTGAGTATATCTTCTGTGGCATTCTGCTCCCCTAGCTGAGTAGGTCTATCTGGGGGAAGGTCTTGTTTCCCCGTGCAATCTTGATCACTTCATGCTGATGTGCTCCGCCATCGGCATCCGTCATTGCCTGGATGCCGTTCGCCGCTACCTGTGCATCTCCCCAGAACTCTGCGGTGTTGTACATCGTGGCATCAGTAAAGGTGCCGCTGTCCCAGGTCGCTCCTGCTGCATCCCTGCCCTGTATCCGCACTCCTCCGCCAGCAGCGAGTGTGGCGAGAAGCTCGATAGGGTAGACAGTCAAGGCTGACTCAGTAAAGCCTGAGATGAGCACTGACCCTGCTCGTGCCCGACGCACCTGCCAACTCGTACCCAGTCGAGCAATGGACATGATACCGCCAGAGGCTGTGTGATTCGTTCCGGCCATAGGACCAAAGAGCGGTGAGGCTGAGACGTTCTGACCGGGTGAGTACAGAGGCCAAACCTTCCAGTAGAGGCTAATAGCCTGTATGCGATGCTTCCAGCCCGTCCACCACAGGTACTCCGCGTCCTTCCCCGCTGTACTCCCCTCAAGGACCAGCCTGCTCACCAGGCCGCGTGCTGGGGACTGATCCCATCTCGGCTGTCCTCTGCCTACGGTCACCGAAGTTCCCGTAATGTCTATCACATTCGACGGCGAGGTAGACGGTATGATATCAAACACGCCTGGATGACCTGTAAGCGCTTTCAGCGAGCCATCTGAGGAGCGCCAATGGAACATGAGACGACTAGAGCGCTCCCGTCGTTGTGGTCCTGCTCCTGGGTACATGGTCATCGGTAAGCTCGCCTGATCATAGCGACAATGTCACAGTTGACGGCCTCTAGAGTCGGTCCCTGAAGTTCATCCCCATCGGCTGGGTCAGCGACGAAGTAGACATTGTCTACCACAAATCCTGTCGCATTGACGATAAGTGTGTTGTCCAGACGGTGAAACAGCTGCACGTGAGTCATGCCATCGAACTCGATGAACTCTTTGTCAGGCATTATGTCGCCTGTGTTGTAGCTCACCAGTCCTCGCTGTACTCCCTGTGCGTCTCGATAGACAATGGCAGGGGTAGGATTGTTGATACCGATGATGGTGTAATTCACAAAGCTCGGTGCTGTTCCCAGGATCAACGCTTTCTCCGTCCCATTTGGAATGCAATACGTGTCTACCTGCGTGCCAATAAGGTACGGATTGGGCATGAGGAAAGTGAGACGGAAAGCGAAGCCGTCCTCCATCGAGCCCAGCGTCAGCCACTCCATGCTCTGGTAACGGGCGACAGCCTTACGGTCAGGCCAGCTAGTAAAGCGTATCTCCACCTCTGGCCCACTAAGCAGCTGCTTCACATCGTCCCAGAGCCCCTGAGCAAGCAGTGGAGTCGCCGCATAGATGATGCCAGCGACACTGAGCGTGCGAGACTGTATGCCTGCCTGTTGGGGAAAGAGCATACCGCCAGCGCTGCCATAGATGGGCACAACCGTGTCCTCTATCTTTGGCGCATCTCCCCAGCCATCAGGGACATTCACCCACATCTCGAACAGGCTCAGGTCTACGTCGTTCACCAGCATACGAGGAGGAGCCATAGGTCACATCCTCGTGTTGCCAGAACGCAACTGTGCCTTCTGGTAGAGCGTGCCTAGTCCGTCAGAGATGCTGCGTACTGTCTTCTCCGTCACGTTGTCTCCTGTCACTCCGTACTGGTTGACGGTGATGCCTCCTGTAGTGAGCCCACCATACTTGGACGCACCAGTCGGAGTGGGATTCGAGAGCGAGTAGCTACCAGTCGGTATTGCCACCTTTGGAGCGCTATAGGCAGCGGTCAAGGAACTGAAGCTGGGTGCCGCTGCGGTCGCTCCACCCTGACCGAGTGCCGCCAACGCCTGCTGATACTTCTGTCGAGCGTCCGCCGCAGCCCGCTCTGTCGCCCAACCCGCGCTGCCGTTCTTGCTCACGTTGGAGTGAACGCGCAGGAAGTCCAGCGCAGCTTGGTCGCCCTGTAGAGCCCTGTTGTACATCTCCTGGTTAGTGCGCAAACGGCCTGGGTCCTTGTCTCCCTTGAAGATTCCGCCGATGGCACCTCCAACCACTCCTCCGATGATGCCGCCGATAGGCCCACCAACAACACCTCCAATAGCGCCTCCGATAGCGCCACCTGTCTTGTTGCCGCCAGTGATTCCGGCAACAGTGCCGCCGAGACCAGCCATAGCGGTGATCTGGCCCATAAGGTTGCCGATCTGCTGGCCTAGTGCACCGAAGATAGAGCCTAGTGCGTTGCCCATCTGCTGGCCTGCGTTAACCGTGCTCTGTATCGCTCCTATCACTGAGCCAAGACCCTGCGTGATACCGCCCAGAGCGCCACCAATCTGTCCGCTCGTGATGCCGAACACATTGCCCATCTGGACGACGCCACTGATGGTGTCGTTGATACCGCCGATGAACCGACCCATGTTGGCGAGTCGAGCATTGGTCTGCTGCGTGTGGTTCGCTGTGACCCTGCCCTCAGTCGCCTGGATACTGGCCGCAGCGCCGTCTTCAGCAGCTACCTGATTCGCGGCAAGCTCGTCTGCGTTGGCGCTCATAGCCTCGACACGCTGCTGGTCTCGGTACTCCTGCGTCTTCATGTACTCATCATTACGCTGGAGACCATCTACCACAGACTGTGCCTCTATAGCGTCCTGCGCGGCAGCGGCACGCTCAAACTCTGCCCGACGCTGCTCAGTCGTCATACCCTGCGTAATGACGATCTGTGTCTGAGCCTCTGTGAAAGCCTCCTCCTCTGCGATGAGGTTGGCCTTCAGCGCCTCTAGCTGCTTCCGCTGAGCCTCGTTCGCAGCGTAGGTGATCTCGTCTAGCGTCGCTTTCGTGATATTGGAGAACTCGCGCAGTGCTTGTTCCGCTAGCTCGGGCATAGCGTCTGCTGCGGCCTTCACCTCAGCCTCGAACTTCTCACGAGTCTTCTGCGCCTCAGCCTGGAGCTTCTGCATGGCCACTGTGCCGCGACTCGACCCGCCCTCCAGTGACGAGCCCAGATTAGCACCCATGGAGGTGTGTGCCTCTTTGATCTCGTCTGTGGCCTTCTTGTTCTTCGCCTCCAGGTCTGTAAGGATGCCCTTCGCTGTATTAGCAGCGTTGCGCATCTCCTGAGCCATGATGTCCATGCCCAGTGCGTCTGCGACCTTTGCGCCAAACTCCATCAGCTTCTGGAAGCCAGTGAGGATGCCTTCAAAGGCTACCTTGCCGATAGCCCACATCTTCTGTAGACCAGTGGCGAAGCTCGTGACGAGGAAGCCCACAGCCTTGAAGCCTGTGCTTACGGCTCCGAGTAGGATGGTTCCCAAGAACTGGAGGCTGTCAGCGTTGTCGTGGACCCACTTAGCTGCTCCCTGGAGGATACCGGAGAAGGTGTCCATGATGGATGAGCCCTCGCCAGCAGCAATCATGGCGTGACCAATCTCCTCCTGCAGTTCTCCGAAGTAGTTCCCCAGTTGCTGGGTCTTCCCGGCGAAGGTGTTCATCTCGCCCTCTGCTGCGCCCTTGAAGCGCTTTGCCAGCGCATCGACGGCATTGGTGCCCTTCGGTATCTCGATGCCCATGCGCTGTAGTTGCGTCACGTTTCCGTTCGCAGCCCGCGCTACGAGCACAGTGGCCTTCTCCAGGTCCATGTGACGGGCTGCGGCTAGGTCTGCTGCGACAGCGACAGCATTCTCCGCTCCAGCGATGTCACCCGTAATCTGCACGTAGGTGTTGGCTGAGCTTATCGCAGCCTCGTCGCCAAACTTTGTCGTCTGCAGAAACTTCTGACCCAGCGCCTCGAAACGATCTCTAACAGCGTCGATATTGGATCCATTGTTCTGTAGCGTAATGCTGAACTCGTTCCAGACCTTATCCGACTCGTTCGCGGCAGCGATGCTGTTCGCCGCAAACTCCTTGATCTTGCTGATAGCGAAGGCAGCGCCTAGGGCTGCGCCCACACCCTTAAAGACGCCACTAAGACCAGAGAAGATGCCACTGGTCTTCCGCGCTTCGTCATTGATAGGCTGCATGGGATTCGTGTTGCCCATGCCTTGCTTGAGCTTGTCGGCACCCTCCTTACCAGCCGACTGCATCTCCGACTCGAATTTGGCCTTCGACGCAGCATCGAGCGCTATCTGGAAGCGCTGTAGTAGTCCCATTAGAGCACCTTGCCGAAGCGGTCGAATTGATCTCGGGTCCAGTCTTGCAGCTTCGCTGTCTCCAGCATCGACGCTGCGTGCGACTCCCGGTCACGTAGCTGTGTACGAATCTCCTGCTTGCCGATGCTGTTCATGCCGAGATTGTAGTGTCGGAAACAGCAGGGCTCTCCATCCGATGCCATCCAGCATGGATACCAATGGGCAAACGTGGCTTTCGCATCGGCCATGTCCAGCTGATGAAGTGTGGCTCCCGGAACGCCAGTACTGCGCCGATGGGTGAACTCGTCCGGGTTAAACAGAAAAAACGCAATAACTCCTGAAGCTCGTGAACCTCAGCGTGCAGGAACGGATTCGCTCTCCAGCGCCAAACGAGTCGATCGAACCACGTGACAGGGCGAACCAGCTGGTGGAAGATGGCTAGCACCTGACTGATGGTGTTCATCGTGTGACGAATATTCTCGACGGTGGACTGGAGTACCTGGAGGCGACGAAGCTCCTGGTCCAGGGCGAGCAGCCAGAGCCCTTGGCGATAGGGAACCGGAGGCACGAGGAAAACGCGCCCACGATATCGAAGTAGCATGGGTGAATGCTCGGTAGTCGCGGCCTCGATGTTCGCCAGCGTAGGCTCCTGTCGCGGTCGCTCCTCAGCAATGTGCTGCTGTACTCGGTCATAGTCTTCCTGCTTCTTCCTGTATATTGGCACCGACGCTCCTCCTTAAATGACAGACACCCCAGGTCGGCGTCCACGTTCGCCATACCTGGGGTGCTCTCTTGTACTGGCCGGAACTTTAGGTTTGTTGCGCTAGATTCTAAAGTCCGGGTAGAAGGGCACAGGATTACCACGAACAAACAGGCGCTTGCCTGCTGGTCCAGCTGCGAAGTACATCGGGTGCACGGTCACGTCGATGATTGACTTGCCCATATTCTCGTAAGGACGGCTGATGTCCCCAGGAGTCATGTACACCTTGGGAATGAAGACGCACCGATTGCTCGGTACAGCAGGAGTCCAGGAGGTTCCGTCGTAGCTAATGCCACCCGGATCAGGAATCTCACTGCGAGGAATCATGAACAGACTGGTCGTCACCACGTCCACCGGATTGTCTGAGATGCCATCCTTCGATCCAGTGGGCTCGATGATAGCCCACAGATCATCGTCACCAGCGATAATCGGTATGGTGATGGTATAGGCATCCAGCACGACCTGCGCCTTGTGCGGGATACCTCCAGTATGCTCTTCTGCCTTCAGTTCGTTTACACGCCATGCCTTGCTCTCGGTGACAGCACCTTCCTTGGCACCCAGCGAGCGCCACGTACCAGCGCCAGCTGTGACCGAGATGGTGAAGTTGTCGCCAGCGACAAACGGAGTCGCGCCAGCGGTGATGGTGAGGTTGATAACGGGCGACGTAAATGCGACGCCCACGGTCGCTGTTCCCAAGGCTCCGCTGATAGAGCCAACGACGCTGAAGGTCGTGGCCGTCAGAGCCGTGAGCGTGATTACCTCTGTAGGTGCCCGAGCCTTACCAACGAGGCTTCCAACAGTACCATTGCCTGTGTTGGATGGAGCAGGGTCCACAGCGGCAGTTGGAACTGAGATCGTAGACGAGTTGTACGCGCCTACGTAGACCTCAACATTGCCTAGCTCGTTAAGAGCCTGGGTAAGAGTATGGCGATAGACGCTCACTTCTTACCTCCCTTCGCAATGCGCTCTTTTTCTGCAGCCTTAGCGCCCTTCGCCTTTTCGCGCAGGTCCGCCATGGTTGGAACACTCGTGACTGTGATCCAGCCCTTCTCGATGGCTTCCTGACGATCCTTGTCAGAGAGCTTCTCGATCAGATGCTCAGTGTCACGAGTGAAAAATGTCGGCGTATGTTCGCCCTCAAGCGTACCCTGGAACATATGCCGAAGTGTATAGACTTCCACACTCATTAGGACTCCTCTCTACTTTCCGGCTACTTCAGTGTGATAGTCACTGCTCAGCATCCACAGCATCCTGTCCTCATCCCAGTCGGGCATATTCTGCGGTGGACGTTCGCGCACTATCCTGAAGCTCACCAGGACTCGCTTGAATGTTTCCTTCGGCGGCACCCACCCGTGCAGCTGCTGATACGCAATGTCTTGCAGCTTCTCTAGTGGGTCCGAAGGATCGTACCCCGCAGGTGCGTTGTAGTAGGACGCTACCTGGAAGTACAGCGGACGATACACGTCACTCACTTCTCTATCGGGCCAGAGGGTCCTGATGCCCTTCACGACCTGCATTCCCCAGGCTGTTCCCTCCTGCCCTCTGAAGGACGCAAAGTCTTCTGTCACTCGAAACGTTCTGCCCACTACCATGATCTTCTTGGCATCAGGCGTGTCCAGCCTCGTCTGAATGGCTGGCCACAGTTCCGCGAGACGAGGAGACTTACTCATAGCTGAGCGTCCAGTCTGGTGCCAACTCCTGTACTGCCCGACGCAGCATCTGCTCAACAGGTCCGCCTCTGTCAGCCACTCCTCGTAGCACGAAGAAGCCTTCCTTCACGTCCAGCGCAGCTGCGTAGTCCATACTGTTCGAGAACACGATGGTGATGCTGTTCGGCGTCTGCTCCACATTGTAGTCGTAAGCTCGCGCCAAGTTTCCTGAGTTATCAGCCCAGTGGCCATAACGTGCCTTACGCGCAGGCTCCCCAGGACGAACAGGTGGACGAGTCTCGTTGATATAGCTCCGCAGCAACTCGATCGTGCGGATACCAACAAAGTCTGCCACCTTCCTGAGCTTCACTGAGATGTCCGCCTCAATCTCCTTCAGCGTCTCAGTGAGTCCCTCTAGCTCCATTGGAGCGAGCCACGTCACAGGAACACCACCAGTACTGCGGCGTCTAGCTCTCGTGCGAACAGCACGGTGCCGTCTGCCTTCGACCCGTTTGGATAGGTCACTTCGACCGTGTCCTTCGGCTCGAAATCCGTGATCTTCGACTTGTCCCTCAGGAACAGTGTAGCGTCACTCTGAAGATGAGGCATACCGTCCGATGATCTGGGGTGCACCTCACCTACGTCCTGACAGAGACACGTATCGTCATAGACGACCTTCGACCCAGCAGGCACGTTCCACTCGTTGTTCTCTTCATCCCACACGGGTGCTCCTCCTGAGCCAGGGCGAGTGACGCGTAGCCGATGACGGTACTTCATCCGCGCTTACTCCGTATCGGCTCCCACGTCCCTGATGCCTTCACTTCCTCTGCTGGCAGCAGTGGCTCCAGCAGACCGACTGCGGTGCTGTCTACTATGCCCAGATCATCCCGGTAGGTCTCACTCTCAGCACCTACCGTCTTGCTCTTGAGGATACGAGCATCTGGGTCGAGCAGAACCTGCCAGTTGATCTGAAGCACGATAGCTCGCTTCACACGCGCCAACTGGGTTGGGTCCGTAACTTCTGTCACGTCGAGCAGGCCCAACAGTTCTTCGGCAAGCTCGTTGTGCTGCCTGAGGGACTCGTTGCCGAGTCCCTTGGCATCAGGCGACAGCAGTGGATGGGTTGTAACGTCGTACCGCATAGTTACTCCTTCTTGCTGTTGCCCTTCTTCTGAGATGCAGATGCGTCCTTCATCTCGCTCTCACCCTTGGTCTGGCCACCCTTCTCCAGTCCCTTGGGCTCTTCCGTGTTGGTATCCACGGCCAGCGAGTGCTCCTTCAGCTTCTCCAGCCGCTCCTCCTCGCGCTCAGCCCAGGCTTCACCAGCCGCCTTGTGCTCCTCGCGAGTGGGACCAACGGACATATCCGAAGCTGAGCGGTTGATCTGTCCTCCAGCCAGCGCCTGCATCTGCTGGGCGAGGGCCATCAGATCGAGACTCACCGGAACCTGCTTCCGCAACCTCTCCTGCTCCTTGGCGAACCGCTCCTGTTCCGCCTTCAGGTCGTCTGCGAGCTTCCTCATCCGTGCCTCGTGCGCACGGTACAGGTCAGACCCAGGGAACGGAGTGTCGATCTGTCCACCAATAGGCTGATTGCCAGCCTCACGAGGAGCGTTCAGAGCCTCCACGGGCGGGGAGAAGTCCTGCATGTCGATGCCCTGTTCCACAGGACGGTTCCACGCATCATGGGGCTGTCCGTTAGGAGCAAGGTAGTAACCTCCAGGCTGTGTAGTAGCCACGGTGTTCTCCTTATGGCTGGGTCAGCGTAGGATCAACATACGATCCGCCGCCAACGTAGAGAATCGCAGCCTTAGTCCGCTGGAGGACGCCGATACCGAACTCTGCAGTCAGGTGATCGGTGTTCAGCGGGAACGCACGCAAGCTGCCGTCGAGACGCAACCCCTGCAGCGTGGTCTGCGTACGCTGCCGGAATCCAAACGGCTTGGCCCCAGCCACGTCAATGGCTAGGTAGTAATTCGGCAGCGCCCAAGGCTTCACCCACACCTCGGCCAGACCGAAGATACCGATAGGACGATTGTCCATACGGCTGATGTTGAGAGTCGGAGACTCCAACCGATTGACGTTGACGCCCAGCGAAATCCTGGGGTCAGGGTACGCACTGAAGCTGGGTAGAGCACGTACAGCAGCCTCGTTGGCGGTGTTGATATACAGCCGCAGCGACTGCGTCCAGCCATGCTCAGCTACGTCGTTCACGATGCCCACAAGAGCCGCATCGGTCAGCGTCGCGCTCGCATCGTAGTGCGTGTGGGTGGCCGGATCAAACACTTCCGTGTTCGGTCCTTCCTGGATGTACATACCATCCGCGTTGGCCAGCCGCTTCACAGGCAGGTCCACCTGATCCACGAGGAAGTCGCGGAAGGTGTAGTTACCCGTGAAATAGATGCCCCGCTTGATCTCGTACATCACCCGGCGAATGTGCGCCTTCTGCGAATTCTGCAGCTGGAGCGCCAGGTCAGCGGGAGTCTTGGTTTCAAACCACATATCGGTCCAGCCTACAGCGAACTGGAACCGACGAAGCGGAAGGGCGAGGCTTCCAGACCCAACGTCGCGCTGAGTCGGAGCACGACCGTACTCGTCCACTTCATACATCGACCCGCTCTGGCCTTGGCCAGTAGGACGCTGACGGTCTGTGGTGACCTCCATGAAGTCGCCTACGGTCTGCTGGAGCAACTCGTTGTGAGTCGCCAGCTCATTCCGAACCACTTCCAGTACAGCGTCTGCGCCGAACTGCGCGACAGACTGGTTCGTGACTGTAAGCAGATACTGAAGGTCGTGGGTACCAACTTTATATGGCATTGTCGTCTCTCCTTACATTGCGACGCGAGTGATGACAATGTCAGTGTCCGTGATGGCACGAGCTATGCCCGTAGCATCTCCGGCCTGTGCAGCCGTATCATAACCCCCGGCGACTGCGCCCAGGAACACCTTACTGCCCGGAGTGAGAGTGCCTGCAGCAGCGATACGCAGACGTACTCCCATTCCGAAGATTGTGATTGGCTGACCTGCGAGTCCGGCACGAGGAGCGATACCAATGAAATTGGCCGCTTCCGCCACTGCAGCACCTGACGACTTGTACACCTTGCCGTCAGAGCCCTTGATGTACAGCGGATCGTTTTGCGCCACGTTCTCACCGAGAACGAGACCAGTGATCTGATCCGCGAACATTGCAGTGGTTGTGTCCATCCCCGCATCAGCTGGCCTAGCGATAGCTGCCATGCGGCTACTCCCTGTTAGAATGCATAGTCGCCAGTTGCCGCTTTTGCGGCCTTAGAGTCTGGCTGTGAGCGAGGCGGAATGTTCTGTCCGCCAGGACCATCCCCTCTGTTCCCTGCTCCCCTGTCCACCGTCTGTCTGCGCGGTGCCCAGGAGGGAATGCCCTTCATGATGTCCTTGGCCAAGAGCTTGATGGCCTCGTCCTCTGTGAGAGCAGCGTAAGGAATGCTCTGCCCAAGCTGGAGAACGATCGGCTGTTTCTTCTCGTCCTCCGTGAAACGATCTGCATACTTCGTTTCGGCAAGGTCCATCGCATACTCTGGCTCTAGCCGATTCTCGTCATTGGACAGTTCCTTTGCCAGCTTCTGTGCACGAGTCATGCGGTAACCTGTGGTGACTTGGCCTTCCAGCTGGCCAATCCTACCCTCATAGTCCCGGCGCAGATTCGCCTCACGAGTCTCATACTCCTGCCGGAGTGCAGCGGCATCCGGTGCCTTCTCCTCCAGCCGCTTGATCTGCTTGCGCAGTCCTTCAGATACATCCTGCTCGTCACTCAGCTTCTTCTCCAGGGTCCTGATGTCTTGACCGCCAGCAGCAGTGGCCTTCTTGTGCCCTGCGTTGAAGATTTGCTGATGAAGCTCAGGCCATCCGTTGTCCTGCTTCTGTAGATCGTCCAGCAGCGAGACCATGGTGTAGTCTCCGGTAATTAGCTCCCGCATCTCTGCGAGAATGTCCTTCAGCGCTCTTGGCATACGATCGTTCCCCTTGTCGGGTATGTGAATGGGATTGAACTACGGTATGTGAGAAGTACGGCGTCCTGTACGGTAGGACGAGCCCCAATGGTGCGCTGGACTGCGGCGCCAGCCGACCGATACCGAAGGCATTAATGAGGGGGAAGGTTTTCTCGCGCAAGTCTAGCCCTCGACCTCAGCTGTTTCTTCAGCCTCCTGCCCTACTCCGCCAAACCACTCCTCGACAGGCTTCAGCATGACTGCTCCCTGTCCGCACATACAGAACGGGTGAGGGGCATCAGGCCACTCGTCTAGTGTATAGTAGCCTGGAGGAAAGTCGTCTGACGAATCCTCTGCAATCTCGTCGCACTCGTCCTCGATATGGTGGCGACCACTCAACTGCCACTGTACTGCCTCCACCATATCCGACTGCTGGAGAGACTGGTGATTCGACTCCCGGTATGCGTTGTTGATCTCGGTAACAGCGATACGTCGAGCATCGTACCAGATGCTCTTGAGCCCTGCTACGTCTGTGGCGTCGAGTCCGTAGGCACTGGCCTTAACGCTCTCACCCACGAGTAGAGATGCAACATCTCTAGCAAGGCTTCTAGCAGACTGGCCTGTGCCAATTCCTCCGTGGATGATTCGGTCCAGGCTATCTGCAGCCTCCCGCATATGGCGGTTAACAAGGGCACGGAAGTTAGCTGCATTGGCTCCTCGTGCCGCCAGTACTGCCAGGGTACGAGCAGGAAGCTGACTGAACTCCGCTGCGACAAAGGCTCCACTGATTCCCTCCCTCGCGGCCAGCGAGAGCACAGCCTTGCGGTGGATGGCCACCACGTCTTCGACTGTCTGCTGCCGATGCTGTAGAATTGTGGCACGTGCGGTCACTTCGGTCGTACGTAGGACTTCCATCACCTGGGACTGGATCGAGGCTGCACGAGCTATTTGGTATGCAGAGGTGGACGTTCCAATGATGCTCTCGGCACGCTCTGCTGTGGCCTCAAACACGGACTGCAGTCGCCCTAAAGCGAGCTTGCCGTTCGCCAGCGTCGTCTGACGAGCCTGCTTTAGGGCGAGGTTATATGGTACAGGACTGGGCACTAGTCGTCATTCTCCCAGGGCTTACCATCCTTACCCCTGAGCGCCTCACGTATCCGAGCAAGGGCTCCGTCTGTGTCCTCCTCCAGGCTTGCTGGCGTGTTCTCGAACAGAGCCTGAATCTCATCCCGCTTCACTACGAGTGTGCTACCGCTCACGTCTTCTAGGTCCAGAAACTCCTTGCACGAGCTTGTATCTAACAGTATCGCCCTGAGACGAGTGCCCTCCTCCTGGGTAAGGTAGTACTGGTCCTCACCCGCCATTCTCAGGGTCCAGAAGGTTACGTCTGTCATTCTGCTCCTGCTCCGAAGGCTGTAAGTGCGTCTGCCTGCTGCTGGGCGCGAGCTTCAGCGGCGTCGAAGCCAGCGCTGATCTCACCAATGATGGCCTTCTCTTTCACTTCATCCGTGAGCAGCCCACGACGCTTCGCAGCGGCGATGATCATGTCCACAGTGAGCGTCTTGCTCTTGACCTGCGCCTGCTTGAGTGTCGCGAACATCTTGTCCACGTCGTCCTCTAGTGGAGCTAGATCGAACTCCCTAGGCCACGTCACACTGGCACGTGGATTGGGAATACCCCACCGCTGTGAGAGGAAGTAGAGTGCCGTGTTCTCACTCTGTTCCCTGTTCGATGCCATAAGCGCGAGCCTGGGCGACTTCGCCTCCTCGTAGCGCGACTGCTGTGCGAGCCCTGAGGCATCGGGTGAGACCCGAGCTTCATAGTTGGAGATTTCTCGTGCCTCGTTAATCTTCTGGATGAGCAGCGTGTTGAACACCTCCGCTGTCACCGCTCCAGTCGAGCCGTCGTGCATGGATACCTGTGCAGCCTGACCTGTGACTACGTTCTTCTCGCCTAGGACAGGCAGTATCTCGCTGCCAGCGTCCCAGAGCTTGCTCAGAAGGTCCCAGCCCTCCTCGCTTATGCCCAGCGCGAACAACAGCGACTTCGCAGCATCCCACGCATCGAAGTCTCTCGCGCTGGACTGGTTCATGTAGCTAACAGCAATATTGCCAATCTCAGCAAGACCGCTGCGACTAAAAGCAGGAAGGTCGGGCGGTATCCCCTTGGTCTGTTCGTAGAAGTGTGCCCAGAGTGGGATTCGTCCATTGGTTTGAGTCCAGTCGCCTTGTCCCTGGGGAATAAGTTCCTGTGAAGAGTCGAACAGCCACCAGCCACCGCCAGCGTAGGTAGAACCAAAGCCGTCGAAGCCTTTGGCTGTCAGCAGGTAGTAGCCATCGTCATACTCGTTACCCTCCAGCTTGTCTCCCACTATCTTCGGATTGCGCATAGGGACACGCACGATAGCGAAGACTAGCTGGCCATTCACGTAGTGCCAGTTCGTGACCTGATAGGGCGACCACTCGACCATGAAGGGTCTGAGCCCTGTCGCCTCGTCCAGCAGGCTGGTGGGAGTGACGAAGGGAGCCTCTGCGAAGCACCAGCGGTGCCCTGTCGCCTTGGCTCGCTTCGTTACTCCGTCCCACCAGGGTGTCCACTGTGACCCATCGTTCCCCACTCCGTCCACGTTGTACCAGAGCATCTCGGCACGCTCAGTGAGGATTCCCCCCAGCTGATTACGAGGCCGTACTTGGCCAAGCTCCGCGAAGTCCAGGCCCTGACCCGGTTGAGGAGCTTGCTTAGACAACTGTCCAACAAAAGCAGTAGCGTCAACGTCGCAAAAGTTGACGTAGGTAGCTTGTCGTTGTCTCCGAGCATAGCGTGCAGGTCCTCCCTTTACAGATTCACGTTCACTGCTGAAGGGGTCTAGCTCTCCTTTCACGGCTTCCGAGCCAAACAGTCGCTGCTCCTGGCGCAGCCAGAACTCGTTCCACACCGTCCATATCGGGTGCTTACTGTCTAGCCATGGCAGCTTGGCATCAGCCATTGCTCACTCTCCCTTTCCTGAAGCTGGAATCCACCTGCCACCTTTCACGTAACCACAGTCCGAACAGTCAAGACAGAGAAGGACAGGCGAAAGCGTCAGCGGATTCATCTGCTCCACGTGAAACTTCGGTCCCTGCGTCTCTGTATCTGTGTCGAAGGAAACGTTCATACTGCAGTCGTCCTGTCCTCGACGCTTCCTGGGATGGTCGATAGCTACACCCACGCGCACTCCATCTCGTAGGATAAAGCGAATGACGTGGCGCTCTCCAATGTCGTAGCGCTTGCTGAGGGTCGTCTTGTTCACAGTTGTTCCTCACTGACGGTTAATGCGCTTCCACTCCTTGAAGTCCAGCGTGCGTCCACGTCCCAGTACGAGCTTGTTGTAGGCAGCTGCTGCTGTCTCACCCTGGTCGTCATGCTCTGCACCCTCCCAGAGGGTGACGATCTCGTCTAGCCACGCCTTGTTCCATTCGGCTTCGACAAGAAACACTCGCCCAGCTGCCGCTGCTGCGGCAAACGGTCCACCGCGCACTTCCTTCGATCCAGTGGCAGGCTCTACGTGCACATCGAACTCCTCCAGCATCTGGATGAAGTCTACCTGAGCATCCACACCAGCTGACCCAGGCTCGCGCTGTCCCCACTGTGCGACGTTCGCGCCGTCGATCGTTGCCACCTGCTTAATCAGCCTGCGTCTGTCCTTCGTGCCCCACTGTCCGCGTGCTACGTGCACAATGTAGATGTTGTCGTCTACTCCATAACGAACACGCGTGCCGACTGTGTAGTCTCCTGCCTCAGGCGACGCTGCGGTGTCCCAGTACCGAATGTCCTTGACCTTAGGATTGGGAACCTGCGATATGGGCACAATGGTGAACCACTCGCGCTTAAAGGTCGCACCCTCCTGTGGAGTAGGCCGCTGCTGGTAGAGACTCGCCCACCAGTAGGGACCGATACGAGTGCGAATCTTCTTGAGCCGTTCCTCAGGGTAGCGCTCGGGACAGAGGGGCTGGTCTTCACGTGTGCGCCAGTCAGGCTCTCTCGTGCACGTGACAGGAATAGGCTCGCGCTTCTCTGGTGTTTCGTACAGCGCCTCGTAGCGAACGATGTGCCAGCGCTCCGGGTCATCCTCGTCAGAGCCCTCCTCAGAGAGCAGCCATCCTACTAGGTCCCCAGGTCCAGGCCAGCGAGTGGTCGCTACGATGATGGCAGCGTCTGGCTCCTGACGTGTGTAGAAGGTGGACCGATACCAGTTCTTGTTCCTGCGACCTATGGCCTGGGAGAGTGCTTCTTCCGCGTTTTTGATCGGGTCGTCGATGAGGCCCAAGTGGAAACCTTTGCCTCCAATTGGTCCACCCACTCCGGCACACCACATCCCGCCGCCATGAACAGTCTTCCAATGCGTGACGGCCTTGTGCCGTGGGTGCAGTTCTCCTCCAGCACGAACAAAGTTCGACTGGGCGTCTGCAGACAGCGTTTCACTAAGCTCTGCGGCATAGGTATTGAGTCCGACCCAGCGCTCTGGGTATTGGTCGAGGTAGTAAGCTGTGAAGAGCCGTGACATCTGTTCCGACTTCCCATGTCGCGGTGGCTCCTCAATAAGGACGCGCTTTAGCTCTCCATCTGCGACTCGCTGAAGAACCTCAGCGACGCGCACGTTATGCTTGTACCACTGGAACTGTGGACGGTTACGCTTGGTCCAATCCACAAACAGTTCTCGCCCTTTAGGGCGCTCTGGGGCTGGAAGGACAGCAGCAATGGGAGATGCTGCCGCTTCAATACCCGCACGCAAAAGAGGTGCAGGCCCACGGCCATAACGAGCGGTAAGCGCATCGGTAAGGCTCATGCGTCTCCAGCAGGAAACTGCACGGTCTGTCCCCACTCGCGCACTCGCGGCGTCGCATTGAGCAGGTTACAAACAGCCTGGGCTGCGGCTCTCGTGAGCGGCAGCGTACGGAAGGCAAAGAGCGGATGGTTGTTCACGTAGATGCTGTGGCGCGTCTTCCCTCTCACTGCCCTGTCGTCCTTCCCTACTACCGTGTGCCCTACCACGTGGAACGGATCGTCCTTAGCCTTACGCATTGTCGTTCTCCTTGAGTCGTGCTTCTGTGTCAGCTGGTGCCTCGCTATCGAAGACTGCTCTGCCATACTCGTCCTCTGCCTTGAGCGGAGTCGGTTTGTCTCCCTGGAGGAATGCCTGTAGCCGCTCCATCATCGAGGTAGGTCGGTTTGCATCCCATTCAGCCATTCGGCTCTCCATAGCCTGAGGAAGGATCGTCTATCGGGTCACGCATGGGAGGAAGGTTGGCCATAGGGTCTCTGCACTTCAACCACTGGCCTGGACCTAGCTCGATCCACACCACTTCGCTGTCATCTACCTCGTGGCCTGGACGCCTCTGCCAGGGGTAGCGCCACCTGGGGTCACTCGGATTGTTTGTCACGCTTCGGCCTCCACAGCAGCACCCTCGACCGTCCTATACGAGGACGAGTCACGATACCCGGAACGTAGTTGGGAGGGAAGGGCCACAGGAACCACTGGCCGTCGAGTGGGCCACCAAAGCATTCTCGCATAGGACGGCTCCTAGCGGCACGTGCCTGTAGACCTGCACGGATGCAACTGCTTCTCGTAACTGTGCTGCTTCCCGCTAGGCTCTGTTGTCGTCTTACAGGAGGTGAAGACAGACAACAGCACGACCACGAATAGGCACTTCATCGTTACCCTCCTTACGGTGAGTCACTGATACCCTCTCTCATGCCTCTGCACTGTTCCCGTTCAAGCCTGTCCTTGGCCTTAGCTGAATCGGCGCGTTGCCATTGCATATTACTCGGGTCATCTCGTCCACAAGCACAGAGGGGCACGATATGATCCACAACGTACCCTGGGCGTCCAGCACGATAGCCTGTATGCTCCTTGAAGTGCCGAA
>Ga0247822_10000078_pt1 | contig 39239 bp, 40 predicted proteins | sample 13C_Cellulose_Da_FD_192423 | JGI IMG/M metagenome (GOLD analysis project Ga0247822, IMG submission 192423) | Soil microbial communities from agricultural site in Penn Yan, New York, United States - 13C_Cellulose_Day30 | ecosystem: Environmental > Terrestrial > Soil > Agricultural land | place...
GTTGAAGATCTCGGTGGTGCGCCGGATATCGTCGGAGCTTTCCTTGATGGCGACGAAGCGCCGGTCCTCGGCCAACTCGACCATCATCTCGGGTGTCACGTCGACGCGATAGGCGATGCGGTTGGACTAGATCATCACCGGCAGGTCGCCGGCCGCTGCGATGGCCTTGAGATTGGCGATCGTCTCGTCGCGGTTGGTGAAATAGATCGGGCTCGGGACGATCATCAGCCCTGAGGCGCCCTCCCTGGCGGCGCGCTCGGCGAGCCGGCAGGCTTCGCGGGTGCCGGGCTCGCAGATGGTGAGGAGCGTCGGACGGCCGGCGGCGGCCTGCTGCACGGCCTTCAGCACGTCGATCCGCTCGTCATGGTTGAGCATCGGACCTTCGCCGAGCGAGCCGCAGGCGATGAGCCCGTCCACGCCGGCATCGACGAGGATCTTGAAGCACCGCTCCATCTCTTCGAAATCGAGGCGGTCGTCCTCGGTGAACTTGGTGGTCAATGCCGGGTAGACGCCCTGCCACATGCTCTGCTCGCTCCGTGATCCGTGGCTGGTTATGCCACGATGCCGGCCGCGCGAAAGCGGGAATCTCGGTTTGCGCGCAGGGAACCGGATTTCCCGCTTCCGTGTCGACGATCCGGTGCGCTACGACGGTCGCCAACAAGGAGCAGGCAATGCGCTGGCAGCGAACGGTGACCATGGTCGAGGCCCATGCCGAGGGCGAGGTGGGCCGCGTCGTCACCGGCGGGGTGATCGACGTGCCGGGCACGACCATCGCCGACAAGCTGAACCATCTCAACGAGGTCGACGACAGCCTGCGCCGCTTCCTCGTGTTCGAGCCGCGCGGCGCCGCGGCCATGAGCACCAACCTCATCTTCCCGCCCACGCGGCCCGATGCCGATATCGGTTTCGTCGTCCTCCAGGGCGACAAGGCGCATGCGATGAGCGGATCGAACTCGATCTGCCTCACCACGGTGCTGCTCGAGACCGGCATGCTGAAGATGACCGAGCCCGAGACCGTGGTGCGGATCGACACCGCCTCCGGCCTCGTCACGGCCCGCGCCCAGTGCCATGACGGCAAGTGCGAGCGCGTCACCCTGACCATGAACCCCTCCTTCGCCCACGAGCTCGACGTCGACATCGATGTCGAGGGGCTGGGCAAGGTCAGGGTCGATATCGGTTATGGCGGCATCTTCTACGGCCTCATCGACGCCGCCCAGCTCGGCCTCGAGATCCGGCCGGACATGGCCAAGCGCCTCGTCGAGGCGGGGACGGCCATCCACCGCGCCATCAACCGGAAACTCGATATCCGGCACCCCGAGATCGAGGCCATCCGCGGCATCGCCTACACCATGTTCACCGGCCGCAACGAAAAGGGCGAGCTCAAGGGCGCGACCATCCTGCCGCCCGGGCGCATCGACCGCTCGCCCTGTGGCACCGGCAATTCCGCACGCCTCGCGGTAGCCGCCGCGCGCGGCGAGGCAAGGCTCGGCGATCGCTTCACTGCCCGCTCGATCATCGATTCGACCTTCGAGGTCACCTACGCCGCCGACACCACCGTTGCCGGCCGGCCAGCGATCGTCCCCACCATCTCGGGCCGGGGCTGGATCCACGGCATCCACCAGGTCGGCTGGGATCCGTCCGATCCCTACCCCAATGGCTATTCCGTCGCCGACACCTGGGGCGACGCGTTCGACCTGCTCAACTGATGCGCCCGCTCCCGCCCAACGCGACCATTGCAGTCATCGGCGCCGGCATCGTCGGCACCAGCGCCGCCTTCGCGCTGATGGAGCGCGGCTATCGGGTGACGCTGTTCGACCGGGCCGAGCCGGGGCGCACCGGCCCGAGCTTCGGCAATGCCGGGCACGTGGTCGGCTCCGGCATCTTCCCGCTCGCGGAGCCGGGGATCGGATTGACCGGGCTGCGAATGCTGATGGACCCCGAGGGTCCCCTCAAGATCCCGGCGTCCTATCTCGGCAAGGTGACGCCGTGGCTGTGGCGCTTCTGGCGTTCGAGCTACGGCGAGGCCTATGAGCGTGGCATCCGGGCGCTGATTGGCATGAACCGCGGGGCGGTCGGCGACGCCGAGGCGCTGTGGACCCGCGCCGGCATCGGGCACATGCTCCGTCGGGCGCCTGCCCTCTATCTGTACGAGAGCGAAGCGAGCTGGATGGCGGCGCGCAGCCACTGGAAGCGCCGCATCGACGAGGGCTTTGCCTCTCATTTCGTCGACGAGACTGCCATTCGCGACCTCGAACCCAACCTTGCGCCGATCTTCGCGCGCGGTGTGATCTCGGACGATTGGGGCATCGTCACCGATCCCTTCGAGGTCGTGACAGGCCTGTTCCACGCTGGACGGCAGCGCGGCATCGCCTTCCGCGAGGCTGCCGTGACCGCCCTGGCGCCGGATGGCGAAGGCGTTGCCGTCATCATCGATGGCGAACACCAGAGCTTCGACGCGGTGCTGGTTGCGGCGGGCGTCTGGTCCCGCCCACTCGCGGCAGCGCTCGACGAGAAGCTGCCGATCGAGGCGGAGCGCGGCTACAACATCACCTTTCCCGGTCGCTCCGGGTTGATCAACCGTCCGCTGGTCTTCGGCGACCGCGGTGTCGTCGCGACGCCGCTGAGCCCCGGACTGCGCGTCGGTGGCTGGACCGAACTCGGTGGCACCGAGCTGCCGCCCAATCCCGCCCGCTGGCGCAAGATGGCCGAGATCAGCTCGGCGGTGCTGCCGGAACTCACTGGCGCCGACGGCGCGCAATGGATGGGGCATCGGCCGTCGATGCCGGACTCGGTTCCCGTGATCTCGCGCTCGGGCCGGCATCCGGCCGTATTCTACGCTGTCGGCCACGGCCACTATGGGCTCAGCCAGTCGGCCAAAACCGCGAAGATGATCGCCGAGCTTGTGGCGGAGGCAACGGACGACCGCTACTCGGCTTACTCTATTGGCCGCTTCGCGGACTAGGTGAGGGCCGCGCGGCTTGCCGCACGGGCCTGATCGTGTTGGGATAATCGGCAATCGGGCATGAGCGGTCGGGGCGACCGCACATTGCACCTGAGACTGGGAGCGTCACCCGCCATGGCCTACAAACCCTTCGATGCCGATGCGATGATCGACGCGTCGGCGCCTCTCCTGCAATTGCAGGTCGCGCCCGAGCACCGCGCCGGGATCAAGGCGAACCTCAAGACGGCGAGCAAGATGGCTGCGCTGGTCGAGCAGATGAAGCTCGAGGACGACGCCGAGCCCGCGCCGGTCTACCGCGCATGAAGGCAAGCGCGACCGCAGCCGAGATCGCCGGCGACGTGAAGGCTGGCCGGATCAAGGCCCGCGCCGTCGTCGAGGCGGCTCTCAAGCGCATCGACAGGCACAATCCCATGCTCGGCGCCTTCACCGAGGTGACGGCCGAGCGCGCCCTCGAAACGGCCGACAGCGTCGACGCGAAGCTCGCCGAAGGCGGCGATCCCGGGCCGCTGGCGGGCGTCCCCTTCGCGGTCAAGAACCTCTACGACATCCGTGGCCTCGTCACCCGCGCCGGCTCGAAGATCAACCGCGACAACGCCCCGGCAACGACCGACGCCACCCTCGTCACCCGCCTCGAAGCGGCAGGCGCGGTGCTCGTCGGAGCGCTCAACATGGGCGAGTACGCCTACGACTTCACCGGCGAGAACGCCCATGATGGCCCCTCGCGCAACCCCCATGCCCTCGACCGGATGACCGGTGGCTCGTCGGGCGGTTCTGCGAGCGCCGTCGCCGGCGGGCTCGTTCCGCTGAGCCTCGGCTCGGATACCAATGGCTCGATCCGCGTGCCGGCCTCGCTGTGCGGCCTCTTCGGCCTCAAGCCTACCTATGGGCGACTGAGCCGGGCCCATACCTTCCCCTTCGTCTCGAGCCTCGATCATCTCGGCCCCTTCGCGCGCTCGGTGGAGGACCTGGCCCTCGTCTATGATGCGATGCAGGGCTTCGACGAGGCCGATCCGGCCCAGAGCAAGCGGGTCAACGAGCCAACGGCCGCGCGCCTCAAGCACCCGGTTCCCGGGCGCCGCATTGCCGTCGCGGGCGACTATTTCACCGGCTCGGCCGAGGCCCAGGCCCATGTGCAGAAGGTCGCCAAGGCCCTCGACGCCACCAAGGTCGTGACCATTCCCGATGCCCAGGCGGCGCGGGCGGCCGCCTTCCTCATCACCATGGCCGAAGGGGCGGCGCTGCACCTCGACCGGTTGCGCTCACGCCCCGATGATTTCGATCCCGAGGTTCGCGACCGGCTGCTCGCCGGCGCCATGCTGCCCGCGGTCTGGATCGAGCGGGCGCAGAAGTTCCGCCGCGCCTACCGCGACAAGGTACTGAAGCTGTTCACGGAAGTGGATGTCATCCTCGCGCCTTCAGCGCCGATGACAGCGCCGCTGATCGGCCAGAAGACGGCGAGCTTTGGTGGCGTCGAGATGCCGCTGCGCCCGCACATGGGCATCTTCACCCAGCCGATCTCGTTCATCGGGCTGCCAGTTGTCTCGGTGCCGGTGTGGCTCGAGGACGGAGCGCTGCCGCTCGGCGTCCAGGTGATCGCCGCGCCCTGGCGTGAGGACATCTGCCTCAGGGTCGCGCATCAACTCGAGGCGAGCGGCACCTGTGTGGCGCCGGTCGCACGGGGCTTTGCCGAAGCAGAGGTGGGGGCGGCTTAGGCCGTCCAGCCACCGTCGATGATGTGGGTCTGGCCGGTGGTGTAGGTCGCGCCGGCAAGATAGACGGCGAGGTCGGCGACCTCTTCCGGCTGGCCGATCCGGCCGATCGGCTGGCGGGCGATGAAGGCTTTCCTCGCTGCATCGAAATCGCCGGTCGCGCGCCAGCGGTCGTGCAGCGACGGCGATTCCACCGTGCCCGGGCAGATGGCGTTCACGCGGATGCCCTTGTCGGTATAGTCGGCGGCCATCGACTTGGTGAGCCCGATCACGGCGGCCTTCGAGATTGTGTAGGCGGCGCGGTTCGGCACGGCGGTGACCGACGATGCGACCGTCGCCATGTTGATGATACAGCCGTCGCGACGTTCCAGCATCTGCGGCAGCACGGCCTTGATGGCCCGGATCTGCGCCCAGACGTTGAGGTCGAAGGCGAACTCGAGGTCCTTGTCCGGCATCTCGAGGATGGTGCCCGACTGCACCACGCCGGCGCAGTTGAACAGCACGTCGATACGGCCGATTTCTTTGACCGCCTGGTTGACTGCATCCGTGTCGAGAACGTTCAGAATGCGCGTCGTGACACCCGGGGTGCCGTCCAGCTCCTTGAGTTTGGCCTCGTTGACATCGGTGGCGATGACCTTGGCGCCGGCCTTCACGAAGGCATGGACGGAGGCGAGGCCGATGCCCTGCGCCGCTGCGGTGATGAGGACGATCTTTCCGCTGAGGTCGGCCATGGAATTCTCCCTTGAAGTCGCGCCTGGGTCCGGAACCCGGCGCCCCGGCTGATGCCGGCTTGTTGTGCATATGTGAAGAGACTATTCGTGAGTAAGCACGCAGTCCGCGAGGCGTCAATTGCGCCGAAGGGAGGGGGCTTGTCCGAGACCGACGAACTGGAGAAGTACCGCGCGCCGGCCCTCGACAAGGGCCTGGATATCCTCGAGCTGCTGGCCGGGACCGAAGAGGGACTGAGCCAGGCCGAGATCGCCAAGTCGCTCGAACGTTCTCCGAACGAGATCTATCGCATGCTCGACCGGCTGGTCCGCCGCGGCTACGTGCGGCGGAGTGCAGCCGACCGCTATGAGGTCACGCTCAAGCTGTTCGAACTCGCCTACGCTCGCCCGCCGCTCCAGCGCCTCCTGAGCCAGGCCCTGCCGGTCATGCGGCGCTTCGCCCGCGATGCCCAGCAGGCCTGCCACCTCGCCACCTATGACCGCGGCGCCCTCGTCGTCGCTGCGCAGGTTGATGGACCCGGATACTGGAACGTCTCGATCCGCGTCGGCTCGCGCATCGGCCTCGTCGATACCGGCTCCGGCCACGTGACGCTCGCCTTCGCATCACCCGAGGAACGCCGGCTGATGCTCGAGGAGCAGGATCCGCCCGAAACGCTGACGTCGGCGCTCGATGCGCGGCTGAGCCGCGTGCGCGAGCAGGGCTACGAAAACATGCAGAGCCTGCAGATCGCCGGCGTCAGCAACCTGTCGGCCCCGATCCTGGGGCCGATGGGTCGGATCCTTGCCGTGTTCACCTGTCCCTATTCGGAGCGCCTCGACGCGCGCTCGGCGCCCGATTGCGACGCCGCGTTGCGCATGGTGATCGCCTGCGGACAGGAGATCTCGCAGTCACGCAGCGTCTGAGGCCCTAGAGCTTGGCGGCTTCCGCCACGCTGGCGCTGCCGATCGCCACCTGCTTGATCACCAGCGCATACTCGCTGCGACCGTCGGCCAGGAAGCGGAACACGCCGTCGCGCCCGTTGAAGCCGGCCGGCAGCGTCAGCTGCGCCCGGTCGTAGCGCGGTGTGCCATTGGCGAGCGAACCGGCATTGGCGAGGATCGTCGCCGTGTAGGCGACCGTTGCGAGCTTGTGCGGCGCAGAGCCGAACTTGCTCTGGTACTCGGGCAGCAGCGCATTGTAGCCGGCATCGTCGACGGCCGGGAAGATCGCCCCCGCCAGCGTCGTGGTGTTGAGGACCGAGGGGTCGCCATCCCAATCGGCTGAGCCGACGAACTGGATCTTGCCCGGAGCAATCCCGGCTTCGTTGAGGAGGTTGGCAAAGCTCGGCGCCGTCGCCCGGTCCGGGATGAAGATCGTGTCGATCTGGCCCGACTGCAGCATCGGCACGATCTGTGTGACGACGTTGCGTGCCTCGGCCTCCGAGGAGAAGTTGTACACGGCTCGCACGTTGAGGCCGAGATCGGCGCCGGCCTGGCGGAAGGCGCCTTCCTGGATGCGGCCGAAATCGGTGGTCGGGAAGATGCCGGCGAACGCCTTCTTGCCCAGCTTCTTGGCGTAGCCCATCGAGCGCTTGACCTCGCTCTCGGGCAGGACGTTGAGGAGGTACACACCCGGACTCGCGGCGCCCGAATTGTTTGAAAAGCCGATCACCGGCACGCCGGCGGATTTGGCCACCTGGCCGACTGCCGTCACCTGGTCGGCGCGCAGCGGTCCGAGGATCAGGCTCGCGCCTTCGCCTAACGCCTGCTGCGCCGCCAGCGTCGCGCCCGCTGTCGAAGCTCCCGTGTCCTTGAGGACGACGGTGATGTTCTCCCCGATATTGGGATTGGTCTCGACGAACTGGATGGCGAGTTCCGATGCATTGGCCAGCGATTGACCGACGCCTGCGAGGTTGGGATCGCCCGAGAGCGGCAGCAACAGGGCGACGTGCACGGGGCCGCGACCGAAGCTCTTGCCTGCGGCGGTGGGCATCGTCTGTGCGCCGCCCCCCGTTCCCGGGCCAAAGCTGAAGCTGCCGGGCGAGCAGGCGGACAGCAGCGCCGCCGCAGCAAGACCCAGCCCGACCACCCTGAGTCCTGACAGCGCCTGCGCGCCCTTCATACTTCTCACTTGCCCAACCTTCGCGAAGTCCAGCACTCTTGCGCCCGGTGCCGCCATTGGGCGTCTATACAGAATCGGGCCCGGCTCATAAAGGCCGAGCTTAACCTTGCCTTAAGTTTCGGGGACGCGCGCGTTGGAGCGGCCGCACAGTTTTTTCATCGCCGGTAACGAGTTCGCCGCGCCACCGCTTGCGGCCGGGCTCTATGTCGTCGCGACTCCCATCGGCAACCTCAAGGACATTACCGTGAGGGCGCTCGAGACCCTTGCCGCCGCCGACCTGATCCTGTGCGAAGACACGCGCCATTCGGCGACGCTTCTTGACCACTACGGCATCCGCACGGCGCGCAAATCCCTGCACGAGCACAATGAGCGGGCCCGCATCGGCGAGGTCGTGGCGGCGATCGGCGAAGGTCGCGCGGTTGCCCAGATATCGGACGCGGGAACGCCGCTGCTCTCCGATCCGGGTTTTCCGCTGGTTCGCGGTGTACGCGAGGCCGGGTTGCCGGTCTTTGCCCTGCCGGGCCCGTCGGCGCTCCTCGCGGCGCTGGCCATTGCCGGGCTGCCCACCGATGCCTTCGGCTTTTTCGGGTTCCTGCCGGCCAAGGCGGGCGCGCGCGCCAACGCCATCGCGGCGCTCAAGGGGCGGACCGATACGCTGGTTTTCTACGAATCGCCGCGCCGGGTCGCCGACACGCTCGCCGCAATGGCGGAAATCCTGGGTGAGCGGCCGGCGGCCGTCGCGCTCGAACTCACCAAGCGCTTCGAGCGCGTGGAAACCGGCAGCCTCGCCGAACTCGCGGCGCGCTTTGCCGATGGAGAAACCAAGGGCGAGGCGGTGATCCTCGTCGGTGGCGGCGCCGGCCTCGTCGTGGAGGAAGCCGATTGGCAGGCCGCGCTCGCCGAGGCGTTGGCGGGGCAGCCATTGCGAGCCGCCGTCGACGAGATCAGCAGCCGCTATGGCTTGAAGCGCAAGGAAGTCTACGATGCGGCTCTCGCGCTCAAGGCCGAGGAATAACCGGACCCGGACCGAGCGGCTCGGTGCCGAAATCTTCGGGCGCCGCGGCGAGGCATTGGCGGCCTGGTACCTGCGGCTCAAGGGCTACCGCATCGTCGAGCAGCGCGTGAAGTCACCGGTGGGAGAGATCGACCTCGTCGCCCGCCGCTTCGGCACGATTGTTTTCGTCGAGGTGAAGGCCCGCAGGACCCCGGGCGAACTGGGCCTGGCGCTCGAGGCCGTCAATACGCGCCGCATCGTCCGCGCCGCCCAGCACTATGTTGCCCGCCATCCCGGACTGGCCGCGGCGCCCCTCCGCTTCGACGTGATTTTCCTTGCGCCCTGGGCGTGGCCGCGCCATGTGAAGGGCGCCTTCGACGCCAGCCAGGAATAGGGCATGTCTCTCAAGATCGCCGTGCAGATGGACCCCATCGAGACCATCAATCCGAAGGGGGACTCGACCTTCGCTCTGATGCTCGAAGCGCAGGAGCGCGGGCACCGGGTCGACTACTACGTGCCCCAGTCGCTGGCCCTGCGCGACAACAAGGTTTCGGCCGAACTGGCGCCCATCAAGGTGTTCGACAAGCCCAAGGGCGAGCACTTCGCGCTCGGAGAGTTCGCGCGCGCAGACCTGTCGGCCTACGACGTGGTCCTGATGCGCCAGGACCCGCCCTTCGACATGAACTACATCACGCTTACGCACCTGCTCGAGCGCATCCATCCGCATACTCTCGTGGTCAATCCGCCGGCGGCGGTCCGCAACGCGCCCGAGAAGATCCTCGTCACCGAGTTCCCGGAACTGATGCCGCCCACACTGGTGACGCGCGACCGCGCGCTCATCCGCGATTTCCGGCGCGAGCACGGCAACATCATCCTCAAGCCGCTCTACGGCAACGGCGGCGCCGGCGTCTTCCTGATCCAGGAGGGCGACCAGAACCTCAACTCGCTGATCGAGCTTTTCGAGCAGAGCTTCCGCGAGCCCTTCATGGTGCAGAAGTACCTGCCCGACGTACGCAAGGGCGACAAGCGCATCATCATCGTCGATGGCGAGCCCGTAGCCGGCCTCAACCGCGTGCCCGCCGAGGGCGAGGCGCGTTCGAACATGCATGTCGGCGGCCGGCCCGAACTTTCGGAGCTGACGGCGCGCGAGCGCGAAATCTGCGCCACCATCGGCCCGGCGCTCAAGGCCCGCGACATGATCTTCGTCGGCATCGATGTGATCGGTGATTACCTGACCGAGATCAACGTGACCTCGCCTACCGGCATCCGCGAGATCAAGCGCTTCGGCGGGCCCGACATCGCGGTGCTGATCTGGGATGCGATCGAGCGGCGCCGGAGCTGACGGCCTGGTGCCGTCAGTCGAACGATTCGCCCTTGTAGACGCCCCAGAGCTCTTCCTGGTGCATGTAGCCGTCGAAGCTCTGCGGGTTGCCGGAAACCGCAGGCGCGGTCGCGACCACCTTGCACCACTGGCCGTCGCATTCCTTGATCGCGACGCGGAAGTTGGGCGTGAGCCAGGCGCGCACGCCCGAATCGTCGCCGGCATTGCGCCTCAGCGCCACCTGCTCGCCAGCCGGCTTCCACGGCGCGACGACGCCGGCACGACTGCCGACGAGAAGGTTCTGGTGCAGCCAGCCCTCGGAGCCGTCGACGTCGCGGATTTTCCGCCAGGTATCGAACTCCTGAATGATCTCGACCGGCGTTCCGGACTTCACGTAGACCCAGGCCACGTCATACTTGGTGCCGGGGCCGACGCGGACATTGATCGGGTTGGAGCGCGTTGTGACGAAGCGCGGCAGCGGCAGGCCGCTAGGGCCTTCCGCGGCGAACGAAACCGGCGCCGGAAGGGCGAGAAGGGCGACGACGGCGGCGCGCAGAATCAGCTTGATCTGCCGCCCGGTGAAGCGCCTCGAGAGGAGCATGGAGCTGACTGTGCCGAACATGACTTTGCAGGGGTGTGCTTTTTTCCTATCACTAGGCAAAAGACCTTAATGGTCGCTGAAAGGCAGCAGATTTGACCCTCAGCCGACCCAAGATTTTTGTCACCCGCCGCCTGCCCGAGCAGATCGAGGCGCGGATGGCGACGCTGTTCGACATGACCTGCAAGCCTGTCGACGGCGTGCTGAGTGCCGATGCCATCATCGACGGAGCCGAGGGCAACGACGTACTCGTCACCTCGATCAACGATCCCATCGATGCCGCACTGATCGCGCGGTTGCCGTCGTCGGTCAAGCTCATCGCCCAGTTCGGCAACGGCTTCGACAATATCGACATCGAGGCGGCCTATGCGGCCGGGCTGACCGTCACCAACACGCCATCTGTTCTCACCGAGGACACGGCCGACATGGCCGTGATGCTGATGCTGGCCCTGCCGCGCCGGCTCGTCGAGGGCGCGGAGGTGCTGCCCCAGACCGGCGAGTGGCCCGGCTGGTCGCCGACCTGGATGCTGGGGCGGCGGCTGCGTGGCAAGGCCCTCGGCATCGTCGGTATGGGCCGCATCGGCACCGCAGTTGCAGCGCGGGCCCGCACCTTCGGGCTCAACATCCACTATTTCTCGCGCCACCGTCGCCCGCCGCAGGCGGAAGAGGCCGTGGGCGCGACCTATTGGGAATCGCTCGACGACATGGTGGCCGAGGTCGACATCGTTTCGCTCCACACCCCGCTCAGCCGCGCTACCCACCACATCCTCAACGCCGACCGCATCGGCCGGATGAAGCAGGATGCCTATGTGGTGAACGTCTCGCGCTCCGAGCTCGTCGATGAGGCCGCGCTGATTGCAGCCATCGAGACCGGGCAGCTTTCGGGGGCGGCGCTCGACGTGTTCGAGAACCGCACTGGCCTCAACCCGCAGCTGCTGCAACTGGCGCGCGACCACAAGGTGGTGCTCACCGCCCACATGGCTTCGGCCACCCTCGAGGCGCGGCTCGAGATGGGCGAGATCGTCATCGTCAACATTCGCGCCTTCATCGACGGGGCCCAGCCGCCCCACCGCGTCCTGCCCGAGAGCCGCACCCGCGTCGCGCGGGCATAAGGCGGATCAGTGCAGGAAGGCCGAGAGCTCCCGCAACCGGCCCTCGATGAAGCGCCTCTCCGCCGCCTGCTGGGTGAGTGCGAGCGCGGCCACGTAGGCCGAGCGCGCTTCCTCGGTCCGGCCAAGCCGGCGCAGCAGGTCGGCCCGGGCGGCATGTGCGTAGCGGAAACTGGCGAGTACGCCTGATTCGAGGAGGTGCTCGATCTCGAAGAGGCCCGCCTCGGGCCCATCCCGCATCGCGACCGCCACGGCGCGATTGAGCGCCACCACGGGTGAGGGATCGGCCCGCCGCAGCAGGTCGTAGAGGTGCACGATCTCGTCCCAGTCGGTCGCCTCGCCACTGGGGGCCGTGGCATGGGCCGCCGCAATGGCTGCCTCGATGACATAGGCCGTCAGGGGGGACCGGGACATCATGCGCTCGACGAGCCCGACGCCCTCGGCGATCTCGGTCCCGTTCCAGCGCGAACGGTCCTGGTCGGCGATGAGGACGATGTTGCCCTCGTTGTCGGTGCGGGCGGCCTGGCGCGCATGCTGCAGCAGCATGAGCGCGAGCAGCCCCTCGACCTCGGGCTCCTCCTGCCGCAGCAACTCGCGCAGGAGCCGCACCAGCCGGATGGCTTCGCTGCAGAGATCAGCGCGGATAGCGCTCGCCCCGTGACTCGCCGAATAGCCCTCGGAGAAGATGAGGTAGATCGTCCGCAGCACCGCATCGAGGCGCGGCAGCAGCTCGGCCGCCTCCGGCACCTCGTAGCGCAGGTCCAGCTCGCGGATGCGGTTCTTGGCCCGCACGATACGCTGCGCGATCGTCGCGGGCTTGGTGAGGAAGGCCGCCGCGATCTCCTCGGTGGTGAGCCCACAGGTCTCTCGCAGGGTGAGCGCAACCTGCGCATCGGGCGGCAGCTCCGGGTGGCAGCACACGAAGATCAGCCGCAGCTGGTCGTCGGCAATGAGTTCAGCCTCGGGCGCCATTTCCGCCTCCTCGTCAGGCAGGGAGAGTTCCGCGGTGATTGCGGCGAGCTTGGCCCGCCGGCGCATCTTGTCTATCGCCTTGAAGCGGCCCGCAGACACCAACCAGGCGCGCGGGTTTGCAGGGATGCCCTGGCGCGGCCAGTGCTCGGCGGCCGCGAGGAAGGCATCGTTCAGCGCTTCCTCGGCCCGGTCGAAATCGCCGAGCAGGCGGATCAGCGTGGCCAGCACCCGGCGCGATTCTTCCCGCCAGATGCGCTCGATTTCAGTCGGGCTGCTGGTCATGGCGCGGAATCTCGTACATGGCGCGCACCTCGATGGTGCCGTGCTTGGCGAGGGGGATGCCGGCGGCGATCCGGATCGCGTCGTTGAGGTCGCGCGCCTCGATCAGGATGAAGCCCGCGAGCTGCTCCTTGGTTTCGACGAAGGGTCCGTCCGTCGTCGACATGCGCCCGTCGCGGACCCGCACCAGCACCGCCTCCTCGGGCGGCTGCAGCGCCTCGGCGACGACGAGGTTGCCGCTCGCCGCGAGTTCTTCGTCATAGGCGAGTGAATCGGTATCGAGCTGCACGCGCTGGGTTTCGCTCATGCCGGCGAACGTCGCCGCAACATCGAAATGCACGAGGCAGATATATCTCATCGGGCCAGCTCCTTTGGTTCACATCAGCTGGTCGAGCGGCAGCGGGCGCGTTCGACATCGCGGCGGAGAAATGAGCCAGATTTTCGCACTGTAGTCGAACGGCCGCGCCGATCCGTGACTTTTTAGCGATTCGGTAATCGCATGCTTCACCACGCGCCTTCACCCGTCGCTAAGCGATTCTCCCGATGGCGGTCGCAATGGATCCGATCTCGGGCATCATCGCTGGATACGTGAGGCGCCTGGGGGCTCCGAGTCATGTTTGCCAGCTTCGACAGCAAGACTGAGCGGACGGCGCCGCCCGTGCGGCATCGCTCGCGCGTGCTGTCGCTGGCGACGATCGTTCTCGTTTTCACGCTGGTGGCCACCGCGATCTTCGGCTTTGCCCATGTCAGCTCGCAACAGTTGGCCATGGCCGAGCTGCGCGCTCAGGGCCAGCGGCTCGAGACGGTGCATCAATCGCTGGTCGCCGCAGACGGTGCGGTGCTGCACTACCTTGCCGGCGAAGCGAACGCCCTTCGCCTCCACCTGGCCGAAGTCGCGCAGCTGACCGGCGGAGCAACCGACATTCTCGACGAGCTGCCCCCGATCACCCTCGGCATCGAGGCCGGGCGCTCGGCCAAGGTTCTAGCCGAGGAACTGATCGCGACCTGGAGCGAGGCGATTGCGCTGGCCAGCGAGGGGCGTGCAGAAGCAGGGCGGACCCTCATCGCCACCAACCGCACCAGCTTGGTGCTCGAGAGGATCGGCGAGGAAGTCAGGCGCGTCCTGTCTCGCTCCGACAGCCTACTCGCCATGCATGACGAGCGCATCAAGGTCGGCACTCTCATGGTGCTGCTCATGCAGCTTGCCGCGGGCCTTCTCGCCATCCTGGGGCTGCTCTACGCCTTCCGCTCCAGCGTCAGCGAGGCGGACAAGCGCGCCGCCGCGGTGGCCTCGGCCGATCGCTCGCGCGTCCAGGTGGCGCGCCTGTTCGAGATGGCGGACGTGCTGCAGAGCGCTTCGGACCACGCCGATGCCAACGCCGTGCTCAAGGCCACGGCTGCCGACCTCGTGCCCGGCTTCTCCGGTGCGCTCTACGTCTTCAACAATTCGCGCGACCGCCTCGTCCTCTCCACCACCTGGGGCCGGGCCGAGAACGACGGCCTGCCCGAGACGATCAACCCGACGAGTTGCTGGGGCCTGAAGCGCGGCAAGCCGCACCTCAACCATGGCGACGGCAGCAAGCTGTGCTGCGCCCACCATGTCGGCACCGAAACGACGCTCGAGATCCCGATGATTGCCCGTGGCGAGATTGTCGGGCTGCTGCAGCTCTTCGCTTCGGGCGTCAGTGCCCTCGACCGACTCGATCATGTTACCGGGCTGGGTTCCGCCCTGGCCGACGGCATGAGCCTCGCTCTCGCCAACATGGCCCTGCGCGAGAAACTGAGGAACCAGGCGCTCCGCGATCCGCTGACCGGGCTCTACAACCGCCGCTACATGGAAGATTGCCTGCAGCGCTTCGTCCGTCTCGCCGAGCGCGAGAACCGTGAAGTGTCGCTGATCATGGTCGACCTGGACCACTTCAAGCGGCTCAACGACGAGCATGGCCACGCCTTCGGCGACCAGGTGCTGCGCGACACCGCGCTCACCATCACCGGCTCGCTGCGCGAGACCGACATCGTGTGCCGTTTCGGCGGCGAGGAACTGGTGGTCATCCTGCCCGACTGCCCGCTCGAGCGGGCTGCCGATAAGGCCGAGGTCCTGCGGCTGAGGATCGAGGAGCTGGGCAACACCCACGCCGCCGAGATCAGCGCGTCCTTCGGCGTAGCCTCGCTGCCGCACACCTCGCAGAGCGTCACCGATCTGCTGTCGGCTGCCGATGCGGCGCTCTACAAGGCCAAGCAGGGTGGCCGCAACCAGGTGGCCAAGGCACCCCTCCGCCCATACCGGCTCGATCGGTATGTCGAGGAAGCACCGCTGCTTGAGGACGACTTCTCTCGCGCCGCCGCCGAATAGCTAGGGCAGGAACGGCCGCCCGAGACCAGGCGGGTTGTAGGTCTGCAGCTGTTGCAGCATGAACTTCTGCTGCTGCATGTCGCGCTGCATCTTGCTGATCGCGGTGTCGAGCTGGGTCTGCACGGCCCGATCATTGGTCGAGCGCTCCAGCTGGCGCTGGATGCAGATCGTGCGGTCTAGTCCACGTTCGACATAGGAACTGCCGGCGTCATCGGGCACCGAATAGCAGTAGGCCTGTGCGCTGGTGGCAGTTGCGATGATGGCAAAGGCGACGATGAGCGTGCGCATGGGTAGAATCTGGGTGCGTGGGCGGCCGGATGCAAGTCACGAAGCCGCGCGCGTCGTTTTCCTGACGATCAGCTCGACCGGCAGGGTCTCCCGGTGCACGGAGCCGTTGCCCTCGAGGATGGCCTTCACCGCTCGCCGCCCGATCTCGGCGATGGGCTGCGCCACTGTGGTGAGCGGCGGGATGAAAGTCGCGGCCTCCGGCACGCCGTCGAAGCCGACGATGGAGATATCCTCGGGAACCCGCAGGCCGCGTGCCGCCAACTCCTCGATGGCGAACATCGCTACCCGGTCCGACATGGCGAGAATGGCCGTTGGCAATTCGGGACCTGCGAGGATGTGGTCGAGCCCGCGACGCACGCTGTCCCGCGTGCTGCGCGTCTCGTAGACCGGGATACGGTCCCGCTCGACGCCATAGAGCGCCAGCTCCTCGAAATAGCCCGTGGCGCGCTCGCGTGTGGTGGAATAGGTGGCGGCGGCCAGCTGCGTTTCGCCGACTGGGCCCTCGTGTACATCGTCGAGCTCGAGCGCGAGGACGCCGAAGCGCCGGTGCCCGAGTTCGGCGAGATGCCGGGCAGCGAGCTGGGCGCCGGCATAGTCGTCGATGCCGATGGCCGACACCGTCTCGTCGGGCTTGCCCAGCGCCAAGGCGACGAAGGGTAACTGGCGTTCCCTGGTGAGCTCGACCAGTTTCTCGCCATTGTCGATGCAGAGCAGCACGAAGCCGTCGACCAGCGCGCTCTGGATATTCCAGGCGAGGCGCTCCTCGTTCTGCGTCGAGACCAGGGCGAGTCCCGCCCCGTGCTTGTCGCAGGCTTCGGAGATACCCTGCATGAGGAGGCGCGCGAAGGGATCCTCGAAGAAGTAGGAAAGCGGCTCGGCCGTGGCGACGCCGATGGCGTTGGACTTTCCCGCCCGCAGCAGCCGACCGCGCGGGTCAGGCCCGGCATAGCCCAGCTTCTTGGCCGTTTCCTTGACGCGCTCGCGTACCTCGGGGCGCACCAGGTCGGGCCGGCTGAAGACGTTCGATGCGGTTCCCTGCGATACGCCTGCGGCTTTTGCCACGTCGCTCAGACGGACCAGATCACGCGCCATTGCCAGCCTTCCTGCCTTGTTTGCCTGACATATAGCACCTCTCTTGTATCGGTTCAATTTCCGCTTGACTCGAGTGTGCATCGGCCTATCATTTGAACCGATTCAAGATGCAGCTGCGCCTGTCGTTTGAATCGGTTCAAGTCGAAAGGAGACTTGCTATGATCCCCGCGAGCTTTCTCTACAAGGATGCGTTCCGCCAGCACTGGGGCCGGGATTTCGAGCGAACCGAGAAGCTGATGCCGGATGAGCCCGTCGCCACGACCGAGTGGCCGCGGCCCTCCATCCTCCAGGCCGCACGCGACCTGTTCGGCCTTGCCCTCGGGCCGCAGCGCTCCCGTCGCTGAGAGCATGAGGGGCGGCCTGTTCACGGAGACGGACCGCCCGACTGCTCAGCGCTTCTCCGGCCAGGCGCCGCTTTCGCGCTGGGCCTTCTCCCGGTCGAGGGCCTCGGCAGAGATGTCGTTGTGGATGAAGTCCTCGACCTCCGACACACGGCGGACCTCGACTTCCTCGCCCTCGCTCCACATCGGGATCTTCTTCACCCAGCCCACCGCTTCCTCGAGCGAATCGGCCTTGATGATCCAGAAGCCGCCGATCAGTTCCTTGGCTTCGGTGAACGGGCCATCCCTGACGACGAGCTTGCCCCCCTCCATCTTCACCTTGGCGCCGCTCTTCGACGGCTGCAGACCCTCGCCGCCCAGCAGCACACCGGCCTCGACCATCTCCTGGTTCAGCTTGCCCATGGCCGCCAGCATCTCCGGACTTGGCGGCGGGGAGGGCTCGGTCGTTTTGACGATGATCATGTAGCGCATGGGTTTTCTCCTCTGGTGGCGGGCAGTGAGCCAGAGCTCCTTCCGAAAGGAAAGCCGATTGCCATCGGCCGAAACGAATAGGGGCGCCCGATGGACGCCCTTATTCAGTTCCAGTGCCTGATGCCTCAGGCGCTCTTGTCGACGCTGCCTTCGGCCGGCTGGCCCGTGGGCCCGCCGCCCTTGGAGACGCCGACCATGGCCGGGCGGAGGACGCGGTCGCCGATCGAGAAGCCGGACTGCACCACCTGCACGACAGTGCCGTCGGGGCGAGACGGATCGGGGACCTCGAACATCGCCTGGTGCTTGTGCGGGTCGAACTTCTGGCCTTCGGCCTCGATCGGCTTCACGCCGTGCTTGGCCAGCAGCCGTTGCATCTCGCGCTCGGTCATCTCGATGCCCTCGATCAGCGACTTGGTCGTGCCGTCGGCGCTCTCGCGCGCTTCGGCCGGCAGGACCATGAGCGCGCGCGAGAGCGAATCCGTCGCCGTCAGCATGTCGCGGGCAAAGCCGGCGATGGCATAGGACCGCGTATCGGCGATTTCGCGCTCGGTGCGCTTGCGCAGGTTCTCCATGTCGGCAACCGCGCGCAGGAGTCGTTCGCGCAGGTCGGCGTTCTCGGACCTGAGGGCATCCACAGGATCAGCCTCCGGCGCAGCAGCCTCTTCGGCCGGCTTGTTCGCCTCGGCGTTGATGTCGGTTTCGGCTGCGGTTGCAGCCTTCACGTCCTCGGGCTTGCTCGATTTGTCTTTCATTCGGACCTTGAAATGCTGTCGCTACTCGCGTTGCCCCGCATATCGGCCAATGAGTGAGAAGATTCAAGCCTTGGGAAAGGTTCCCGACAGGCTCAGCCTTTCCGCGCCATCATGGCCGAGACCACGTTTGCGGTGTAGTCGACCACCGGAACAATGCGGGCATAGTTGAGCCGGGTCGGGCCGATGACGCCGAGCACGCCCACCACTTTCTGGTTGGCATCCTTGTAGGGGCTGAGGATCACCGAGCTTCCCGAGAGCGAGAACAGCTTGTTCTCCGATCCGATGAAGATCTTCACCCCCTGCGCCATCTCGGTATCCCCGAGCAGCTCGATCAGCCCGTCGCGGCTCTCGAGCTCGTCGAACAGCTGGCGCACGCGCGTCAGGTCCTCGGACTCCATGGCGTCGTTGATGAGGTTGGCGCGGCCGCGCACGATCACGGTCGGCGGCTGCGCCGCGCCGTTCTTGCTGAGGGTGGCAAGGCCCGCTTCGACGAGCTTGCGCGTCAGCTCGTCGAGTTCGTGCAGCGTCGCCTCGCGCTGGTCGCGCAGCGCCTTCAGCGTCTCGCCCACGGTCTTGCCGACCGCGAAATGCGCGAGGTAGTTCGAGGCCTGCGTCAGCGCGCTCGCCGTGAGCCCCGGCGGCAGTGGCATGATGCGGTTCTCGACCGAACCGTCCTCACCCACCAGCACGACCATCGCCCGCTCGGCGTCGAGCCGGATGAACTCGATATGCTTGAGAACGACGTCGGCCTTGTGAGCGATGACGACGCCCGCGCCGTGGCTGAGTCCGCTCAGCAGCTGGCTCGCCTCGGTGAGCAGGTCCTCGACCTGGCCGAAGGCGGCCGGGCCCTGGATCTGCTTGGCGATCTGGGTCCGCTCGTCCTCGTTGACGGCGCCGACCTCAAGCATGGCGTCGACGAAGAAGCGCAGGCCCTGCTGCGTCGGCAGGCGCCCCGCCGAGGTATGCGGCGCAGCGATCAGGCCCAGATCCTCGAGGTCGGCCATGACGTTGCGCACCGAGGCGGGGCTGAGCCCCACGCTCAGCATGCGCGCCAGGTCGCGCGACGCCACCGGCGTTCCGGTATCGAGGTAACGTTCGACCAGCTTGCGGAAAATATCCTGGCTGCGCGCGTTGAGCACCGCGAGAACATCTTCGGAGGGTTTGCTGCGCTCGGCCATGTTCACCATTTAGGCCGAAAGCGGTGTGACGCCAAGCCGGGCTGCCTTGTTCCCGACCCCAGCGAGGGTTAAGAGGCGGTTAACAAGAACCAAGAACGGTGATTTGAGCCTATGCGCCCTTCCGGACGCCAGCCAGACCAGATGCGGGCAGTGACGCTCGAGCGCAACGTGTCCCCCAAGGCCGAAGGCAGCTGCCTCGTCAGCTTCGGCGGCACGCGCGTTTACGTGACGGCCTCGGTCGAGACGAGCTTGCCCTCGTGGCGGCGCGGCTCGGGGCTGGGCTGGGTCACGGCAGAGTACGGCATGCTGCCGCGCGCCACCGACACGCGCACCCGGCGCGAGGCCGCGGCCGGCAAGCAGTCCGGCCGCACGCAGGAGATCCAGCGCCTGATCGGCCGGTCCCTGCGCGCCGTGGTCGACATGGCGGCGCTGGGCGAGAACCAGATCACCCTCGATTGCGATGTGCTCGAGGCCGACGGCGGCACCCGCACTGCCTCGATCACCGGCGCCTATGTCGCGATGGCTGACGCTATCTCCTGGCTCAAGGAGCGCGGCCTGACCAAGGGAGAGCCGCTGCGCGATTCCGTCGCCGCCATCTCCTGCGGCATCTATCGCGGCACCCCGGTGCTCGACCTTGACTATCTCGAGGACGTCGAGGCCCACACCGACGCCAACTTCGTGCTGACCGGTTCGGGCAAGTTCGTCGAGATCCAGGGTACGGCCGAGCAGGAGCCCTTCAGCCGGGCGGAGCTCGACCATCTCATGGAGCTTGCCGAGAAGGGTATTTCCGAGCTTACCATCATCCAGAAGGCGGCACTCTCCTGATGGCAGACAAGCTCACATTGCGGCGTGGCGACCGGCTCGTGCTGGCGACCCACAATGCGGGCAAGCTCAAGGAGTTCAAGGAGCTGCTCGACGGCTTCGGGCTCGACATCGTCTCGGCCGGCGAGCTCGGATTGCCCGAGCCCGACGAGACCGGCACCACCTTCATCGACAACGCCCGCATCAAGGCCCATGCCGCGGCCGAGGCTGCCGGCTGCATCGCGCTGGCCGACGATTCCGGCCTTGCCGTGGATGCGCTCGACGGCAAGCCGGGTGTCTACACCGCCAACTGGGCCGAAACCGCCAGTGGGCGCGACTTTTCGGTCGGCATGCGCCGCGTCGAGGATGCCCTGCAGGCTGCTGGCGCGCAGGGTCCGTCCGATCGCAGCGGCTCGTTCAACGCGACGCTCTGCCTCGCCCATCCCGACGGGCGCGACCAGCTTTATGTCGGCAAGATCGACGGCACGATCGTCTGGCCGCCGCGCGGCGTGCTCGGCCACGGCTTCGATCCGGTCTTCATGCCGAAAGGCTACGACATCACCTTTGGCGAGATGGCTCCCGAGGTGAAGCACTCCTGGGCTCCTGGCGAGGTCGGTCTTTCGCACCGCGCCAAGGCCTTCTCCAAGTTCGTCGACGATGTACTGGGAGGCGGCGTTGAGCACTGAGACCCTTGGCCACAATTCGGTCGATCCGCGCTCGAACGGGCTGTTCGGCGTCTACGTCCACTGGCCCTTCTGCGCGGCCAAGTGCCCCTATTGCGACTTCAACTCGCACGTCCATCGCGGTGAGTTCGACGAGCCCGCCTATGTCGAGGCCTACTCCCGCGAGCTCGCGCATTTCGCGCGCCAGACCCAGGGCCGCGTCGTCCAGTCGATCTTCTTCGGCGGCGGTACGCCCTCGCTGATGGATCCGCGCTCGGTCGCCGGCATCATCGATGCCATCGCCCAGCACTGGACCATCGATCCCAAGGCCGAGATCACGCTCGAGGCCAATCCGACCTCGGTCGAGGCCAACCGCTTCCGCGGTTACCGCAGCGCCGGCGTCAACCGCGTGTCGCTCGGCGTCCAGTCGTTGCGTGAGGGGCCGCTCGCCGAACTCGGCCGCCGCCACACCGTCGACGAAGCCATTGCCGCGGTGCGGCTGGCGCAGTCGATTTTCCCGCGCTCTAGCTTCGATCTCATCTACACGCGGCCCAAGCAGACCCTTGCGGACTGGGAAGACGAGCTGACCGATGCGCTGTGGCTGGCCGAGCCTGGCCACCTGTCGCTCTACCAGCTCACCATCGAGATGGGCACGCGCTACTACGACCTGTTCAAGGCCGGTAAGCTCAAGATGCCCGACGAGGATACGAGCGCCGACTTTTACGAGCTGACGCAGGAGCTGACCCAGAAGGCGGGCCTGCCCGCCTATGAGATCTCCAATCACGCGCGTCCCGGCCAGGAGAGCCGCCACAACCTCATCTACTGGCGCTACGGCGAGTATGTCGGTGTCGGCCCCGGGGCCCATGGCCGGCTGCTCATCAACAACCAGCGCCACGCCACCGCCACCGAGAAGATGCCGTTCGACTGGCACAAGAAGGTGCTCTCCCGCGGCCACGGCCTCGTCACCGACGACATCCTCACCTGGGAGGAGGAGGGCGACGAGATGCTGGTGATGGGCCTGCGCCTCCGTGAAGGCATCGACCCGCGCCGCTTCCACCGCATCGCCGGCCGCGCCATCTCCGATCGCCAGATCGCCGAACTCAAGGCCATCGGCTTCGTCGAAACCCTGCCCAACGGCTTCATCCGCGTCACCGACAAGGGCTGGCCGGTGCTCGACGCGGTGGTCGCGGACCTCGCGGCCTAGCCCATCGCTTCTGCAAGCCTGTCCCTCTTCAGGCGCATTGCGCTCCGCGTCGTAAACCGCTTTACTAAAGCCGTTTGCTACCCGGAAAACAGCGTCAATGAATGTCCCCGACGATTTGATCCTCAACCCTGAGGATGAGGTGGCCGTGCGCCAGCATCTGACCCTCGTGGCGCTGGCCAGGCGCCCCGCGGACCTGGTGATCGAGGTCGGCCGGCTGCTCGCCGTGCACTCCCGCCATTGGCTCGAGGATCAGGAGATCGTCGTCTCTGGGCGCCGCATCGCCTATGTCGGCCCGCGCGGTAGCTACCGCGGCGAGGTCAAGGCGCGGGTGAGCTATCCGCAGCTCTCGGCCGTTCCCGGCTTCGGCGAAGTGCACAAGCACATCGAATCGACCCACATCACGCCCGAGTTCGAGGCGGCGCTGGTCATTCCGCGCGGCAACACCTGGACCTGCGAGGCGAGCCACGAGTTCGCCAACGTCAATGGCCCCAAGAACCAGGAGTTCTGGCAGAAGGCGCGCGGGCTCGGCTCGCCGCTGAAGATCTTCATCCAGCCCGGTTCGGCCGTCCCGCCCAGCGCCTGGGAAGAATCGGGCGGCTACTACGGCTACGAGGAGCAGGCGGGCTTTCTCGAGCACGACATGGGCACGGTGAGCCTCGATGAGGTGATGGACTGGCCCGCCGTCTGGGACCCGCAGAACCCCGGCTACATGCGCATGTGGGGCATGATCGGCGCCACCATGGAGAAGCGTGGCGTCGTCGAGGGCCACGGCTCGGGCCTGATCGACCCGCATGACCTCTCCGCCTTCGCCGCCGCGGGCATCTCCTCCGACCACGAGGTCTGGGCCTTCAAGGAGGCCTGGGAGCGGCTGAGCCACGGCATCTTCACCGAGCTCCGGCCGTTCTCCTATGACGTCATAATGCCCCAGCTGATCGAGCAACTGGAGGATTGGCAGAACGTCGCCTTCACCACCGACGACCGGTCGGCCACCGAGACGCTGGAAAAGGGCGCGTCCGACTACAACGTGCGGCTCGCCATCGAGTACGGTCTGAAGCCCGAGATTGCGATCCAGTGCGCCACCATCAATCCGGCGCGCCACATGCGCATCGACCAGTGGGTCGGCTCGATCGCTCCGGGGCGCTATGCCGACATAGTATTGCTCGACGACGTCCAGACGCTGTCGATCCGGCATGTCTATGCCGATGGCCGGTTGATGTCCGACGGCAAGCGCTTCCTCGGTCCTGAGGAGCCCATCGCGTGGCCCGACTGGGCCCGAAAGACCATGAATATCGGGCGCACGCTCGAGGCCTCCGACTTCGCGATCAAGGCCGAGCCGGGGCGCGACACGATGGAGGCGGCGGTGCTGCGGCCCTTCCACTGGAACGAGGACTTCTGGGTCCGGACCCTGCCGGTGGTCGATGGCGAGGTGCAGCGTGACACCGCCGACCAGATCACCAAATGGGCGCTGATCGATCGCTATCGCGGTGATGGGGCCGTGGCGAAGATGTTCTGGATCGGCTGCGGCCCGGTCGATGCGGATACGGCGCTCTGTTCCTCGGTCGCCCATGACAGCCACAATGTGTGGTGCGTCGGCTCGTCTGATGCCGCCATGGCCAAGGCGGTAAACCGGTTGCAGGAGATCGATGGCGGCTGGGTGCTCGTCCATCGCGGCGAGATCGTCGCCGAGATGCGCTTCGAGATCGGCGGACTGATGACGGCGCGCCCCGCCGAGGCCTATGATGCCGACATGCAGGCCTTCTATCGCGCGGCTGCCGAGGTTCAATGGATGTACCTGCCGGGTGGCGACAACCTCTGGAAACCCGGGTTCCCCGAGCACCTGAAGTTCGCGACACTCACCTGTTCGCCCTGGCGCTGGGTGCTGGTGGCGCCGAGCGAGGCTTGCCCGGAGGGGTTCGTCAACGTGCAGACCGGCGAGCAGCACAAGGTGGTGTGGTGACAGGCCTGCGCGGGCGGGCCCTGCGCGGCACCTTCGTCCACGCGCCCGTGCGCGGCGAGATCGAGGTGCTGGACGATGTCGTCGTCAGCCTCGGCGAGGACGGGCGGATCGACCGTGTCGCTCCGGCTGCCGAGGGCGTGCCGGAGGGGACGGTCGAACTGCCGGCGGGCCAGCTCGTAATGCCGGGCTTTGTCGACCTCCACGTCCACGCCCCGCAATACCCGCAGCTCGGCCTCGCTCTCGACGAGCCGCTCGAGGTCTGGCTGCAGAAATACACCTTCCCGCTCGAGGCGAGGTACGCCGACCTCGATTTCGCCCGCGCGGCCTACGGCACGCTGGTGACTGACCTCCTCGCGGGCGGCACCACGACGGCGCTCTACTTCGCGACGGTTCACCGCGAAGCCACCGAGCTTCTGGCCGAGATCTGCCTCGCGCAAGGCCAACGCGCCCTTGTCGGCAAGGTGGTGATGGATCTCGCCGAGAGTTGCCCGGACTACTATCGCGATGCCACGCCGCAAGCGGCGATCGATGATACGAGGGCGGTCATCGACCATATCCGCGCTCTGCCCGGGAACGACCGGGTGCTGCCGGTCATCACGCCGCGCTTCATTCCGTCCTGCACGGACGAGGCTTTGACGGGGCTCGGGCAGCTGGCTGCCGAATGTGGCTGTCACGTGCAGACACATTGCTCGGAAAGCGACTGGGCGCACGGCTATGCGCTCGAGCGCTTCGGGCACACCGATACCGATGCGCTCCGGCAGTTCGGGCTCCTGACGCGCAGGACCGTGCTGGCCCATTCGGTCTTTCTCACCGATGCCGACATGGATGAGGTGCGCGCCGCCGGCGCCGGTATTGCGCACTGCGCGCTCTCCAACATGTATTTCGGCAATGCGGTCTTCCCGCTACGCAAGGCGCTCGCGAAGGGCCTCCATGTCGGGCTCGGCACCGATATCTCCGGCGGACCCTCGGCCTCGATGCTCGAGGCCTGCCGCACCACGGTCGCGGCCTCGCGCGTGCTGGACGATGGCGTGGATGCGGAACGCCCTGCAGGCGAGCGCGGTCGCGCCGGCTCGCGCGTCGACATGCTGACGGCATTCCATCTCGCGACCGCGGGGGGCGGGGTGGCACTGGATCTCGACATCGGTCTTTTCCGGCCCGGCTACCATTTCGATGCGCTTATTGTAGACCCCGCGGCAGCGGCGGGGACCGTCCGCCTGTTCGGCGCGCAACCGGTTGAGAGAATTGAGCAAATTCTCTACACCGCGAGCCGGGCCAACCTTGCTGCGGTCTATGTCGGCGGCGATCTGGTCAGCGGCGCTGACAGGTCCGGCGCCTATTCCTGAACCATCCATTACCCGTTTCTGAACGAGCAAAATGCCCAAATCCGTCTATCTCGCCGGCCCCGAGGTCTTCCTCCCCAACGCGCGCGAAATCCTCGACCTCAAGATCGCGCTGACGCGCGAGGCCGGGCTGGTTCCTGTGTCGCCCGGTGACCTCGAGCACCCCAAGACGGACAGCAAGTTCGAGCTCGGCCTCGCCATCAGCCGGATCGACGAGCATCTGATGAACTCGGCCGATGCCATCATCGCCAACCTCACGCCGTTCCGCGGCATCGCCGCCGATACCGGCACCTGCTTCGAGCTCGGCTATGTCTGCGCGCAGGGCAAGCCCGCCTTCGCCTACACCAATGTGAAGGCTGACCACGGCGAGCGCACCCGCAGCCACTTCAACGGCGAGTGGTATGCCGACGCCGCCGGCCTGCCGCGCGGCCCCGACCACATCCTCATCGAGGACCTCGGTTTCATCGATAACCTGATGCTGCATGGCGGCGTCGTGAACCGCGGCGGCGAGGTGGTGGTCGGCGATGCCCCGGCCGGGGCCGAACTCACCGACATGACCGCCTTCAAGCGCATCCTCGCCATCGCCGCGGCAAAGCTGGGCTAGGCGCGCTCGAGGTTCCCCAGCACGATCTCGCGCCAGATGCGGGCCGGGGTGACCCAGCGCTCGAACACGTTGTAGTCGCCGGCATAGATGACGCAGGCGACGCCGGCCTCCGGCGCGAGCCACAGGCGCTGGCCGCCATTGCCGAAGGCGCCGACCCAGCGCAGCGGCTTGTCATAGCCGGGCGCGGGCGCCTCGTGCATGTACCACAGCCGCCCGTAGCCAAGGCCGTCGGGGAGGGTGATGGCAGGGGTCCATGACGCTTCGATCCAGGCCTCGGGCACGACCTGCCGGCCTTCGTGGCGGCCGCCATCGACCAGCATTGCGCCGATCCTGAGCAGGTCGGGTGCACGGAGGCGCAGGCCGGAGGCCGGCGAGGCCACGCCGTCGCTGCCGGCCATCCAGTAGAAATCGGTGATGCCGAGCGGCGCGAACAGCGCTTCCTGGGCGAATTCGGTCAGCCGCTTCCCGGTGCCGCGCTCGATGAGCGCGCCGATCAGCGCCACCGCCCCGCCCGAGTAGATCCAGGTCTTGCCTGGCTCCTCCACGATGGGCCGGTCGAGGACGAACCGGTAGCGATCCGGCGCCATCTCCATGGCGATCTCGGAATTGGTCGGGTCGGTGTAGGGTTTGTTCTCGTCCCACTCCATGCCCATGGTCATGTTGAGCGTATGCCCGACGGTCACCTTGCGGCGCTCCGGATCGGCGACGAGGTCCGGGTATTCGGGGAAGGCGTCGATCACCGGCGCGTCTATCGGCGGTACGAAGCCGCGTTCAAGCGCAATGCCGTAAAGGAGGCCGACCACGCTCTTGGTCACTGAGCGCAGGTCGTGCAGCACCTCCGGCCCGAACTCCACCCTGCCCAGCGAATCGCCCCAGCTCTCGTCCTCGCCCTCGAAGTACTGCTCCAGCACCAGCTTGCCGCCGCGGCTCACGAGTAGCGCGTGGATAGGCAGCAGCAGCCCCGATTCGAAGCCCGCCGCGAGCTTGCGCTCGAGATTGACGGCAAAGCCCGCCGCTTCGGACGTCACCCGGTTCCAGTCCGTCATCGTCGAATTCCTCTGTTGCGGCCGCCGGCCAGATCACACCGGGGCGATGCCGTCTTGACCCCACGCCTCTGCCTCGCGACCTTGCCACATGCCTTTTGATTCGAGCGCCGCATGACCTGGCTCGCCGAGACCGTGATGCTGAGCCATGGCTGGCGGCGTTTCTTGATCCTGGTTGCGGCCGGTGCTGTTGCCGCCGCTTCGGTGCCGCCGTTCTTCCTGTTGCCGGCGCTCTTTCTCGCCCTGCCGGTCTGGGTCTGGGCCCTCGACGGCGCAGAGCATCGGCGTGGCTGGCGCCGGCTGGTCGGACCGGCCTTCTCGATCGGCTTTGCCTTCGGGCTCGGCTATTTCACGGTGGCGCTCCACTGGCTGGGCGCCGCCTTCTTCGAGGAGGGCGGCCTCTATCTGCTGCTCATGCCCTTCGCCATCGTCGGTCTCGCCGCGATCCTCTCGGTCTTCTGGGGTCTCGGCAGCGCGCTGGCGCACATGCTGTGGTCGGGCGGGGCCTTCCGCATCGTCACGCTGGCGAGCTTCCTGGCGCTGGCCGAATGGGGTCGTGGGCACCTCTTCACCGGCTTCCCGTTCGACCTGCTCGGCTACGCGCTCACCGCCAATGACGAGATGCTGCAGCTCGCCTCGGTGATCGGCAGCTATGGCCTTACCTTCCTCGCCGCGCTCATCGCCATGACGCCAGCGCTGATCTGGCCGGCCGACCAGCGCGGACTGGTGCGCCGGCTGCTGCCGTTTTTCCTCGCCGTTGCCGTGATCGCCGGGCAGGTCGCCTATGGCAACTGGCGGCTCACCACCACGACGCTCACGGCGCGCACCGACATGAAGGTGCGCATGGTGCAGCCGATGATCCTCGAGCATGCCGACTGGGCGGTCGCCAATCCGGATACCATCATCAACCAGCTGATCAGCCTGTCCGAGAGTCGGCTGACACCGACCGACCCCGGGCTGAGCGCCATCACCCACCTGGTGTGGCCGGAATCGGTGTTCCCGTTCTTTCTGACCAACTATCCCGACGGCATCGCGCGTATCGCCCGCATGCTGCCCGACACGACCCTGCTGCTCACGGGAGCGCCGCGCGAGCCGCTTGGCGACGACGGCCTGCCGATCCCGGACAACCCGGGCTACAACTCGATCCTCGCCATCGACACCAACGGCGAGGTGGTCGCGAGCTACGACAAGTCGCACCTCGTGCCGTTCGGGGAGTACCTGCCGTTCCAGAGCTTCTGGCGCCTGTTCGGCATCAACCAGTTCGTGCCCGGCACCAATGGCTGGGCCGCCGGCGACGGGCGCCGGCTGATGGCCCCGCCGGGCACGCCGCCTTTCCTCGCGCTGGTCTGCTACGAGGCGGTGTTCCCCGGCGATATCGGCGACCCCGCCGAGGCGCAGTTCATCCTCAATGTCACCAATGATGCCTGGTTTATGGGGTCGATCGGACCGGCGCAGCACGCGCACCATGCGCGGATGCGGGCGGTCGAGACCGGCCTGCCGATGCTGCGCGCCGCCAATACCGGCGTGACGTTGAGCGTCGATCCGCTCGGACGGGTGGTCGCGCAGCTGGCCGAGGGGCAGGTCGGGGTGCTCGACGTCGTGCCGGCCGAGCCCATCGCCGGCGGCACGCTGTTCAACCGCTTCGGCGACCTGCCGTTCTGGATTGCCGTCGGCCTCGGCATCCTCGGCTCGCTCATCGCCGCGCGTCGCCCGCGCCGCATAGCATGAATATTTCGCGCCGGCCTTGCATCAAGACATAAAGCTACCTTTATATCCCTTGACCGCGCGCGGCCTGAGTGGCAAAACACGCCCCAACTATGCGATTTTCGCGTATTTGGACCATTTTTCGGGGGTTTCGCCTTGGCTCGGTCGTCCTACCTGTTCACGTCGGAGTCGGTTTCGGAGGGTCATCCGGACAAGGTCTGCGACCGGATTTCGGACGAGATCGTCGACCTCGTGTTCCGCGAGGCCAAGAAGTCCGGCATGGATCCGGCCCAGGTCCGCATCGCCTGCGAAACGCTTGCCACCACCAACCGCGTCATCATCGCCGGCGAAGTGCGCGTCCCCGCGACGCTGCTGAAGAAGGGCAAGGACGGCAACATCCTGCTCGATGCCGCCGGCCATCCGGTGGTCAATCCGGCCAAGTTCAAGTCGACCGCCCGCAAGGCCATCAAGGCGATCGGCTATGAGCAGTCGGGCTTCCACTGGAAGACCTGCAGGATCGACGTGCTGCTGCACGGCCAGTCGGCCGATATCGCGCAGGGCGTCGACGAGACGGGCAACAAGGACGTCGGTGCCGGCGACCAGGGCATCATGTTCGGCTATGCCAGCCGCGAGACCCCGGAACTGCTTCCGGCCCCGATCTACTACGCCCACAAGATCCTCGAGACCCTGACCCATGCGCGCAAGAACGGCGATGCCAATGCGCGCAAGCTCGGCCCCGACGCCAAGAGCCAGGTGACGGTGAAGTACGAGAACGGCCAGCCCGTCGGCGTCACCCAGATCGTCGTTTCGACCCAGCATCTCGACGAGAGCCTCACGTCCGAGGACGTGCGCTCGATCATCGAGCCCTACGTGCGCTCGGCGCTGCCCGAGGGCTGGATCGACGCCGACACCGTCTGGCACGTCAACCCGACCGGCAAGTTCGTCGTCGGCGGCCCTGACGGCGATGCCGGCCTCACCGGCCGCAAGATCATCGTCGACACCTATGGCGGCGCGGCCCCGCATGGCGGCGGCGCCTTCTCGGGCAAGGACCCGACCAAGGTCGACCGCTCGGCCGCCTATGCGGCGCGCTACCTCGCCAAGAACGTCGTCGCCGCCGGCCTCGCCGACCGCGCCACGATCCAGCTGAGCTATGCCATCGGGGTGGCAAAGCCCCTCTCGATCTATGTCGACCTGCACGGCACCGGCAAGGTCGAGGAAGGCAAGCTCGAGGACGTGCTCGGCCGGGTCTTCGACCTCTCTCCCCGCGGCATCCGGACCCATCTCGACCTCAACAAGCCGATCTACGCCAAGACCTCGGCCTACGGCCACTTCGGCCGCAAGCCCGGCCGCGACGGCTCGTTCAGCTGGGAGAAGACCGACCTCGTCCCGGCGCTCAAGGCGGCGGTCAAGGCGGCGTGAGCCGCTGAACCGGCCCAAGGCCGGCCTCGCGAACGGAGATTCCCGCTTCCGCGGGAATGACTCCGTGCTAGTGGGACGGGAATGACCACAAAGCCCCATCACCCCCTCAACGTCTCCGGTGAGCCGCGCGCCTTTTTCGGGCGCCGCTCGGGCAAGCGCCTGCACAAGGGGCAGGACCGGCTGTTCAAGGAACTGCTGCCTGAGCTCTCGATCACGCTGGGCGAGGAGACGCTCGATCCGGCCGAGCTGTTCCCCGCGAGCACCAGCCGCATCATCGAGATCGGCTATGGCGGCGGCGAGCATCTCGCCCGCCAGGCCCGCCAGAACCCGGAGACCGGCTTCATCGGCTGCGAAGTCTTCTCCGGCGGCATCGCCAAGCTTGTGCAGCAGATCGACGAGGAGGGGCTCGACAACGTCCGGCTCTATACCGACGACGCGCTGAAGCTGCTGAAGAAGCTCCCCGATGCCTCGCTCGACGGCGCCTACCTGCTCTATCCCGACCCGTGGCCCAAGACGCGCCACCACAAGCGGCGCTTCATCTCGCCGATGACGCTGGGTGAACTCGCGCGCACGCTGAAGCCGGGCGCCACCTTCCGCTTCGCGTCCGATATCGAGGACTATGCGAACTGGACGCTGGCCCATGTCCTGCGCTCGCCCGACTTCCGCTTCGCGCCGGAGCGGCCGCGCATCTGGCACGAGCCCTATGCCGGGTGGGAACCGACCCGCTACGAGGAAAAAGCGCGCGCCGAGGGCCGGCACATCAGCTTCTACCTGAGCTTCACACGGCTCTGACCGTCGCCGCCGCCTCCACCCGCAGGTGATCGGCCGCGACCGCTTCCGTTCCTTACCCGGAATTAATGGAACGTTTAGGCAACTGGCGACGGAAAATACCTGCCGCCCTCTGGAAAAACGCGATTTGCGAACGATATCGGACGCTTGGGGAAGAGCTCGCGCCGTCCGTAAGGGCGGCCTCATCTGTCTATTCTGAGGAGTTGGCGCCATGCGGGAACAACGCCGGCCACCCATCGGCTACGAGGCCATCGAGGGCCTGTTGGCCACCCGCCAGAGCAAGTGGACACTGGTTGTCGTCCTGCACCTGAGGCGCGAGACGATGCGGTTCTCCGAGCTGCAGCGCGACATCGGGGCCATCTCGCAGAAGGCCCTGACGGTATCCCTGCGTGCGCTCGAGCGCGACGGGTTCGTCACCCGCACCAGCTACGCCACCATTCCGCCGCGCGTCGACTACGCCCTCACCGATCTCGGCTATGAGGCGCTGAAGGCGTTCGAGGCGTTTGAGGCTTTCGCATCCCGGCATTGGCATCGGGTGCTGGAGGCGCGTACCCTGTTCGATGCCCGCGACGCGGAGCCGGCTGAACCGCAGGTGCGGGTTTCCGGCCTCCGCTAGTCTAGGTTAGCGAGCCGGCAGGCCATGCCCGCCGGCTCGGAGCCGCCCATCAGTCGAAGAAGTTGTCGACGAGCAGCGAGTCCTTGCTCACCGGAGCGGTGCGCGCGCCGCTATCCACCTGCGTCATCACGCGGGTCTGCGAGCCCGGAGCCTTCACCGGCTGCAGCGTGTCTTCGTAGAAGTACTGGAACGCGGTCTTGCCGTCGGCGAGCTTCACTTCGGCACGGATCACGTTGTCCGAGTTCTCGTAGGCCGCGATGGCGGCGACACCACGCTGCTGCAGCTGGGTGACGATGAAGTCGTCGTCGAAGCTCGAGTCCGACGCAAAGGCGGGAACCGAGAGGCCGCCGACAACGAGGAGAGCGGCAAGGCCGAGGGAGGAGGTCTTCATTTTCATGTCCCTTTCGTTTCTGGACAACCGGGAGATCGGCCTTTCGACGTGTCTCCACAAGGACCAGAATCGACACTTCAGGGACTTGAAATTGGCGAGTTAGTGCAGAGACTTACAGTGAGGAGCGCCACTTTCAGATGAGAAACCCACCCCCCTCTGTGGGGGGTAGGTTGCCTCAACGAAACTGTAGGTCGGAGCAGGGCTTGCGTGCCATTTGCGGCTGCTGCACGCTGCAACCCGAAGGCTTCTCGCGCGTCTTTCGGGCACCGATGGAGGTGGGCCGTGCAGCAGAGTGTTAAGATTCTAAACATTTCGAAAGTCACGCACAATGTGCGGCGCTACGAGGTCGAGAAGCCCGAGGGCTTCCGCTTCGAGCCCGGGCAGGCGACCGAACTCTCGATCGACCGCAACGGCTGGCGTGAAAAGAAGAACCCTTTCACCTTCACCGCGCTGAACGACTGGGACCACCTGGAATTCACCATCAAGTCCTACTTCGACCACGACGGGGTGACACGGCAGCTGTGGGAGCTCAACCCCGGTGACCGGCTGATCCTGCGCGATCCATGGGGCACCATCACCTACAGGGGGCCGGGCACGTTCATCGCCGGCGGGGCGGGCGTGACGCCGTTCATCGCGATCCTCCGCCAACTCGAGAAGGACGGCAAGCTGGCCGGCCACCGCCTCATCGTCTCCAACCATCGCGCCGACGACATTATCCTGCGCGACGAGTTCGAGGCCATGGAGGGGCTCGAGGTGACCTGGACCCTGACCGACGATCCGAACGCGACGGGCGTCCTCCACGAGCGCATCGACGAGACCTTCCTCAAGCGCCACGTCCGCGACATCAGCCAGAATTTCTACCTCTGCGGCCCCGATCCGATGGTCAAGGAACTGCGCGGCACGCTCGAGGGCCTCGGTGCCAGCACCGAAGCCCTCACCTGGGAGAAGTAAGCCGGCTCAGTAGCGCTGCGGCGCCGCCGGTTTGTTGCCCATGATCTCCTCGATCCGGGCCAGCACGTCCGGGGTCAGCTTGGCCTTGTGCTTGAGCGCCTCGAGGTTGTCCTTGAGCTGGCTCAGCCGGCTCGCGCCGAGGATCACGGTCGAGACGTTCGGGTTGGCGTTGCACCAGAGCAGCGCCAGGTGATGGATGGGCAGGCCGATCTCTTTGGCGAGCACGGCGAGTTTTCCGACCTTGGCCAGCTCTTCCTTGCCCTTCTCGCTGTCGAGCCGCTTCTTCAGCCACTCATAGCCGGGCAGGTTCATCCGCGAGTCGGCCGGGATGCCGTCATTGTATTTGCCGGTCAGGATGCCCGAGGCGAGCGGCGACCAGATGGTCGTGCCCAGCCCGAACAGGTTGTAGAGCGGCAGGAACTCGGCTTCGACCTTCTCGCGGCGGAACAGGTTGTATTCCGGCTGCTCCATGGTCGGCGGCGTCAGGTGCTCCTGCCGTGCGATGGCATAGGCCTCTGTCAGCTGCTGCGCGGTCCACTCCGAGGTGCCCCAGTAGAGCACCTTGCCCTGGGTGATGAGGTTGTGCATCGCCCGCACCGTCTCTTCGATCGGGGTATCGATGTCGGGGCGGTGGCAGAAATAGAGGTCGAGATAGTCGACCTGCAGGCGCTTCAGCGCCGCATGGGCCGCATCGGTGACGTGCTTGGCGCTGAGCCCCTTCTGCGTCGGCTTCTCGCCGCCCCAGAAGACCTTGGAGGAGACGGCGTAGCTGTCGCGGCTCCAGTTCAGCGCCTTCAGCGCCTCGCCCATGACGACCTCGGCATTGCCGCTCTCGTAGCCCTCGGCGTTGTCGAAGAAGTTGATGCCGTTGTCGTAGGCGTAGCCCATGATCGAGGTCGCGTCGTCCTCGCCCACCTGCTTGCCGAAGGTGACCCAGGCGCCAAAGGAGAATTCGCTGACCTTGAGGCCAGCTTTGCCGAGACGGCGGTATTCCATGTCGATGTCCGTGGTTTGGGAAGTCGGGAAGGAGGCCGGCACTCTATCGGCGCCTGCCGATGGAAGCAATGACGGTGGTATGGCAGTTGGTGAAGCATTGACTTAAGTCTCGCGCCGAAATAGCTTAAGCGAGACCTTAAGTATCTGCGCAAGCGGAGCCGGGTGTCGTCGCTCACTGCTGCCGAGCGCCGACTGCGGCCGGCGGCGGCCTGAAGCGCTGGGCAGCGTAACGCCGTCGCCGGTTTCGCCCTTCGGCCGGGTTGATTGCCCGTCCCCGATCCCGCAAGGTCCGCCGACCCCCGGGGTTCGTGGACCAGCGCATGCACAGCATCCTCAATGCCATCCGTGGCGCCTTTGCCGCCCTGTTCAGCGAGCCCGAGGGTCTCGGCAGCGGTGCGCCGCCGACGCCACGCTTCATCGTCTTCGGCCTCGGCGCCGTTGGCGGCTCGCTCGCCGCGAGCCTTGCCCGTTCGGGCCACGAGGTGATCGGCATTGCCCGCGGCAAGATGCTGGAGGCGACGAGGGCCGATGGCCTGCTCTTCCGCACGCCAGCCGGCGCGGAGCGCGTCCGCTTCCCCGTCGTCGCCACCCCGGCTGAAATCCGCTTCCGGCCCGACGACGTCATCCTGCTCACCATGAAATCACAGGATACCGAAGCGGCGCTCCATGCCCTGCGTGATGCAGGCGTGATCGAGCAGCCGATCCTCTGCGCCCAGAACGGCCTCAACAACGAGCGCCTGGCACTGCGCTTATTTTCCAATGTCTACGCCGTGACGGTGATGATACCGGCCGACTACACCGTGCCCGGCGAGGTCAACTGCTTCGGCACGCCGCGCCACGGCATGTTCGACATCGGCCGCTACCCGACAGGGCTCGACGATACCGTCCACCGCGTCGGCAAGGCGCTCGAGGCCGCCAATCATGCTGCCTACCCGATGGCCGATGTGATGCGCTCCAAGTACGGCAAGCTGCTCGAGAACCTCGGCAATGTCGTCGAGGCGGCGCTCGGGCCCGGCAACCATCGCACCGATGTCATGGACGCCATCCGCGCCGAGGCCGAGGCCGTCTATCGCGCTGCCGGCATCACCGACTGGATCGAGATCGGGGGCGGGGATCCGCGCCGCGCCGGCGTCCTCTCGATGGGCGAGGTCGAGGGCGCGACCCGGGTCGGCGGTTCCTCCACCCAGAGCCTCAGGCGCGGAGCAGGCAGCATCGAGACCGACTACCTCAATGGCGAGATCGTCCTGATGGGCCGCCTCCACGGCGTGCCCACCCCGCTCAATTCCGTTCTCGTCGCGCTGGGCCATGAACTGATCGCAAAAGGCGCTGAGCCCGGCAGCTACACTCCGGAAACCCTGAAGCAACGCCTCGGCCTAGCCTGAGCTTGCGCTTCAGCTGCTTCGGCGCTATATCAGCGCCAACAACATCTCTGGCTTTAAAGCGAGAGTGGGTGCCGAACGGCCCCCGCTCTTTTTGTTTTCCGGGGCGGTATCTTAGCAGCCGCCAGTCAAGAAGGGCCGAATGAGCTTCGACCTCAACGAGAAACGATACGTCAAGGAGACCGGCCTCGAGGCGCGCATCGCCCGTATCGTCGAGCCGGTTGCCAATGATCTGGGCTACAGCCTCGTCCGCGTGAAGCTCACGCAGGAGAACGGCCTGACACTGCAGATCATGGCCGAGGACCAGAATGGTCGTTTCAACATCACCGACTGCGAGCGGCTGAGCAAAGACGTCTCGCCGGTGCTGGACGTCGAAGACCCCATCGACCGCGAGTATCATCTCGAGGTGAGCTCGCCGGGCATCGACCGCCCGCTGGTCCGGGCCCGCGACTTCGCCAACTTCATCGGCCACGAGGCCAAGATCGAGCTCTCCGACCTTCTCGACGGCCGCAAGCGTTTCCGTGGGCTGATCAAGGCAGTGGACGGCGACACCGTCACCATCACGCTGCCCGACGCCCCCAAGGACACCGACCCCGACAACAAGCTGCCGCTGGCCCTTCTGGCCGAAGCCAAGCTGGTGATGACCGACAAGCTCATGAACATGGCGCAGGTCGACCAGGAAGAATTCCCCATCGACGACGACGAGGACATCGAGACCGTCGAGCTGGGTGAGACAGTAGAATCCGCCGACTCTGAAGAGGAGACACATTGAATGGCCGTTAGCGCGAACCGTCTGGAGCTGCTCCAGATCGCTGATGCCGTTGCTCGCGAGAAGTCGATCGACCGGATGATCGTGATCGAGTCCATGCAGGACGCGATCGAGAAGGCGGCCAAGACCCGCTACGGCGCCGAGACCAACGTGCGCGCCGAGATCAATCCGCGCAGCGGCGAGCTCCGCCTGTGGCGCCTGCTCGAGGTGGTTGAGGCCGTCGAGGAGCCGTCGCGCCAGATCGAGCTCAAATACGCCAAGGCCAAGGCCCCCGACGCCAAGCTCGGCGACTACCTCACCGAGCCGCTGCCGCCGATCGAGTTCGGCCGCATCGCCGCCCAGTCGGCCAAGCAGGTGATCGTGCAGAAGGTGCGCGATGCCGAGCGCGACCGCATGTACGAAGAGTACATCAACCGCGTCGGCGAGATCGTGAACGGCACGGTCAAGCGCGTCGAATACGGCAACGTCATCGTCGACCTCGGCCGTGGCGAAGCGATCATCCGCCGCGACGAGCTGATCCCGCGCGAGGTCTACCGCTACGGCGACCGCGTCCGAGCCTATATCTACGACGTGCGCCGCGAGCAGCGCGGGCCGCAGATTTTCCTCTCCCGCACGCACCCGCAGTTCATGGCCAAGCTGTTCATGCAGGAAGTGCCGGAGATCTACGATGGCATCATCGCCATCCGCTCGATCGCCCGCGACCCGGGCAGCCGCGCCAAGATCGCCGTGACGTCGAACGACTCTTCGATCGATCCGGTCGGCGCGTGCGTCGGTATGCGCGGCAGCCGCGTGCAGGCGGTGGTCGCCGAACTCCAGGGCGAAAAGATCGACATCATTCCCTGGACCGAGAACATCGCCGACCTGGTGGTTTCGGCCCTGCAGCCGGCTGACGTCGCCAAGGTCGTGCTCGACGAGCAGGCCGAGCGCATCGAAGTCGTGGTGCCCGACGAGCAGCTCTCGCTCGCCATCGGCCGCCGCGGCCAGAACGTGCGCCTCGCTTCGCAGCTGATCGGCTGGGATATCGACATCCTCACCGAGCAGGAAGAGTCCGAGCGTCGCCACAAGGAATTCACCGAGCGGTCGGCTCTGTTCATGCAGGCCCTTGATGTTGACGAGATGGTTGCCCAACTACTGGCTTCCGAAGGTTTCTCGTCGGTCGAAGAGCTCGCCTATATCGATCTGAGCGAAATCGCCTCGATCCAGGGCTTCGACGAGGAAACCGCCGGAGAAATCCAGCAGCGCGCCGCCGACTACCTGGCCGCCATCGAGAAGGCCAACGACGACGAGCGCATCAAGCTCGGCGTCGAGGACGATCTCTACGAAATCCCGGGCCTGAACGCGGCGATGCTCGTCGCCTTGGGCAAGGAAGACATCAAGAACGTCGAGGACTTCGCCGGTTGTGCCGCCGATGACCTCGTCGGCTGGACCGAACGCAAGGACGGCGAGACCAAGCGCTTCGACGGGACCTTCAAGGATTTCCCGGTGAGCCGTGAGGAAGCCGAGGAGATGATCCTGCAGGCCCGCCTGAAGGCTGGCTGGATCACCGAGGCGGATCTCGCCGCGGACGAAGTGACTGAAGAGGAAGGAGCGCCCGCGTAATCGGGCGGTTCTGCCAAGGGTGCCGAGTAGAGAAGAAACAGAACGGATGTGCGCGCTCACCCGCGAGGTGAAGCCCGTCGCCGATCTCATCCGCTTCGCCGTCTCGCCTGACGACGAAGTGGTGCCCGATACGGACGCCAGGGCCGAAGGCCGAGGCGTTTGGATCACCCTCGGATACCGACAGGTTGCCGAGGCGCAGAAGAAGAAGGCCTTCGCCCGGAGCCTCAAGTCCGAGGTGAAGGTGCCCGAAGATCTCGCTGGGCTCACGCGCCGGCGGCTGGAGGAGCGGTACCTGTCCGCCCTCTCGCTGGCGCGAAAGGCCGGGCAGCTCGTCACCGGCGCGACCAAGGTGAAGGCCGCGATCGAGGGGGGCGAGATCAGTGCGCTCCTCACCGCGACCGACGCGGCCGAGGACGGCAGAAACAAGCTCCTGGGCTCGCTCAGGGGGTATACGAAAGCGGCGGAAGAGGCCGGTCTAAACCCGGCGGAAACCCCGCATTTCGAATTACTCGATTCCGGCCAAATGGGTTTGGCACTCGGGATCGAAAATGTGATACATGCTGCGCTCACAAAAGGGGGCGCGGCCCAGGCGGCAGTGAAACGAGCTGAAAGACTGGCTCGTTACATCGCCAACTAGATGGGTTATTCGAGCGGCGCGGCAACGCTACGTCGCCCCTGAGCCCCTGCAATCGGACGTGTTCGGAAAGAGCGGCCACGCACTTTCTAGGGCGACGTTTCGTGAAGGAAGACGCGAGTTACATGGCAGACAACGACGACAAGCGCGAAGATTCTGGTCAGGGCGGCAAGAAGACGCTGTCATTGAAGGGGGCTCCTCACATGGGGAACCGCCCGAACGTGGCACGCTCGTCGCGGACCGTGGTCGTCGAAAAGCGCACCCGGTTCGTGCCGGCCAACTCGCCACCGCACGTACCGCACGGCAATACCGGCGCCCCGCAATCGCGGCCGCAGCAGAGCTCGGCTCCGGCCGGTGGTGCAGCGCGTCCGCAGGGTGGACCCTCGCAGGGCAACCGCCCGCAGGGTGGCGCACCCGGTGGCCGTTCCAACTATGACAATCGCTCGGGCGGTTCGCGTCCGCCGCTGCGTGGCGGCGGTGCCTCGGCCCGTCCGGCTGGCCTCAGCGCCACCGAGTCCGATGCCCGCGCCCGCGCCCTGCGTGAAGCGGCCGGCCGTCAGGCCGAGGAAGAAGCCCGCGCCCGCGTCGAGGAAGCTCGCCGCGCCGAGGAAGATGCTCGCCGCCGTGCCCTCCGCGAGGAGGCGCAGCGCGCCGAGGAAGACCGCCTGCGCGCCATCGAGGCCGAAAAGGCCGTGGCGGAAGTCGCCGAAGTGTCGACCGTTTCGCGCGAGCCGCGCGTCTCGCCGGCCCGTCGTGCCGCCGAGACGGCGCCGCAGCGGCGTCCGTCCCCGTCGACACCTGGCGCCAACGTTCCGCCGGCGCCGCCGTCCGAGGCCGATGGCCGCAAGACCCGCACTGCGCCTGCTGCCCGCCCGCTGGTCAGCGCCAACGAGCTCGAGAATGCCCGCCGTGGCGGTGCTGCCCGCACGCCGGCGACTCCGGAACGTCCGACCCGGCGCGCCGGCGAGGAAGCCTTTGCCCGCAGCCGCCTGACGCTCTCGAGCGCGACCACCGAATCCGACCGCGATCGCGGTCCGTCGCTGGCCGCCATGCGTCGCCGTCGCGACAAGAAGATGGGCCGCAACCAGCAGCAGGCGCCCAAGCTCAGCCGTGAAGTGACCATTCCCGAGGCG
>Ga0247822_10000079_pt1 | contig 39152 bp, 27 predicted proteins | sample 13C_Cellulose_Da_FD_192423 | JGI IMG/M metagenome (GOLD analysis project Ga0247822, IMG submission 192423) | Soil microbial communities from agricultural site in Penn Yan, New York, United States - 13C_Cellulose_Day30 | ecosystem: Environmental > Terrestrial > Soil > Agricultural land | place...
GTCCGGCCCACCGTCATCCTTCAAGACCTGGTCATGCCCGACATCGACGGGCTGACCCTGGTCAAGTTCTTCCGCGCCAACCCGGCCACCGCTGACACCCCGATGATCGTCCTCTCCAGCAAGGAGAAGGCGGTCACCAAGGCCGACGCGTTCGCAGCCGGGGCCAACGACTACCTCGTCAAGCTGCCGGACCGGGTCGAACTGCTGGCCCGGATCAAGTACCACTCGCTCGGTTACGTCCACCTGCTCGAACGGAACGCCGCGTACCGTGAGCTGGCCGAGGGCCGCAAGCGACTGGCCGACGAGATCGCCGCCGGTGTGCGGTACGTCACGTCGCTGCTGCCCAGGCCGGAGGCGGGGCCGCCGGTCGCGCTGGACTGGCGGTACGTCCCGTCCGCCGAGATGGGTGGCGACGCGCTGGGCTACCATCGACTAGACCCGGACCACCTTGCGCTGTACCTGCTCGACGTGACCGGGCACGGGCTGTCGTCGGCGCTCCTGGGCGTGACGGTCCTGAACGTGTTGCGGACCGGCAGCCTGCCGAACGCCGACTTCCGCGACCCGGGGCAGGTGCTGTTCGGGCTCAACGAGGCGTTCCCGTGCGAGAAGCACGGCGAGAAGTTCTTCACCATCTGGTACGCGGTCTACCACGCCCCGAGCCGGACGCTGAAGTGGTCCGGCGGCGGGCACCCGGCGGCGCTGCTGTACGCGCCCGGGGCGGCCGAGCCGGAGCAACTCGACTCGCAGGGGCCGATGATCGGGATGATGCCGTGGCCGACGTTCGAGTCCGGCGAGCGAGCGATCCCCGAGGGGTCGCGGCTGTACCTGTACAGCGACGGGGCGCACGAGATCCACAAGACCGACGGCAGCGACTGGACGTTCCCCGAGTTCGTGCAGACGCTCCGCCGACTACGGGCGGACACCCCCGACGACGTGATGGACGGGCTGTACCGGCACATCCGCGAGTTGCACGGGCCCGGCGTGCTCGACGACGACCTGTCGATTCTGGAAGCACGGTTCAATTGACGGATCGTGCGAAACCTTGATGTGGTGTCAAGCCACTGACGGCGAACGGCCGGCGTGAGCCGGCTGGTGGCGTGCGATCCACCAGCCGGCTCACGCCGGCCGTTCGCCAGGAATGAGCCCTGGGCTTCCATTACGCGGGTCGGCCTCACCCTTGCCACGCGGCGGCGTTCGCGCTGGTGCTGGCCGCGGTGGTCGGCAGAGTCACGGTCGGCACCGGCGGGGCCGAGTGGCCGGTGACGACGCCGCCTTTCAGCGCGACCCACGGGGCGTCGCGCGCGTCCCGGTCGCGGGTCGAAGCCTGGTAGCCTGGCCAGTCGCGCTTCGCGGCGGACGCCGTCACCACCCGGTAATACAGCCGGACTGCACTCCCGCGCAGCAGGCTCCACGCCTTCGGCGGCAGGGTGTACGTCGTTCGCCACCGCGGGCACTCGATCAGCCCGCGGGCCGCCCACGAGGCGAAGAAGTTCTCGGACGTCCGGCGCTCGCCGGACTTCGCCCGGTCGAACAGTTCCCAGTCGGTCGTGACCTCGACCGCGAAGTAGCGGTTCCGGCCCGGCTCGATCAGGAACGTCGGGGCCACGTCCGTGCGGTCGTACGTCACCGGCCCGGTGATCGACGGCCCCGCGGGGCGCGAATACGACCCATCGACCCGATCGCTGCGCGGGTCGAGACCGCGGATCAGCGCGTCGAAGTCCGCCGACGACTTGGCCGCACCGGGGTAGGACCAGTACTTCGCCTCGGGCCGCAGGTCGATGTGCAGGTACGACCCGCCCAGCCCCAGTCCGCCGGTGCCTCCCATCACGCCGGCGGCGACCTTCGCCAGTTCCAGCGGCGGCTTCGAGGCGGACTTGATGTCCGCGGCCAGGCCGGCCTGGTGGTACAGCAGGTCGTCGTCCGGCTCGCCGCTGATCGGCGTGCCCGGCCGGCGATACCCGGCCTGCACGGTCAGCGACCCGACCTGGTTGCGGACCGCTTGCAGGGTGCGGACCAGGTCCGGGGAAATGCGGGCGTACCGCACGCCGGCGGCCGCCAGTTCCTTGAGCTTGAAGTTGGTGGCCAGCTTCTCCTCGCCACGGGTGCCGACCTCGATGAGCGGCACCTGTCCGTCGGCGATCGGGTCGGAGAAGTCGCCGCCCTGCGGAGACGTGACGGCACGGAACCGCGCGCCGCTGGGGTACGTGACCTCCTCCGCCGGCTCGCTACCCCCGCCGCCGTCCGGGGGCATCGACCCGCGCGTGACCGCCATCGAGGGGGCGTTCGCCCACTCGGCGTCCCCCAGCGACGCCTGGAGAGACGTCCAACTGTTGGCTGCCGCGGAGGTCAGCACCCGGTAGTAGAGCCGGTCGCACGCCTTCAGCCGGTCCCAGGCTTCCGGGGGCAACTGGAACGTCGGGGCCGACTTGAACGGCGGCGTCTTCCATGACCCGTAGAAGTTGTCGTCGGTCCGCTGCGACCCGTTGACCGTCAGGTGGAACAGCTCCGGCCGGCCGGCCACCTCGACCGCGTAGAACGGGTTCGACCCCGTTGTGATGTTGAACGCCGGCGCCGGCCCCGATACGCTGATCGATGACGGGCCGGTGATGGACGGCCCACTACTGGGCGTGGTTCCGCCTCCGCCGGCCATCGACTGGGCTTGCTGGACCGCCTTGAACGCGTTCACCCGGCCGTAGCCGAACTGGTTGCTGTGCCCGCTACCGTCGTAGGACGACGAGTCGCCGATCTTGTCGGCGGTGTCGCGGAGGATGTTGCGGACCTGGGTCGCGGTCAGGTCCTTGTTGGCCGAGAGCATCAGCCCGACCACGCCGGCGACCAGCGGGGTAGCCGACGACGTACCGCCGAACGAGTTGGTGTAGTTGCCGGGCGAGTCGCCCTTGGCCGGGTCGCCGGGGTTGTAGCCGACCGATCCGCGGCGGTCGGTGGTGAAGATGCGCTTCTGCCCGGACGCGGCGCTGCCGCTGGACGGGGCGCAGACCCACACCTCCGGGCCGAAGTCGCTGTACCAGGACCGCTCCTCGTCACCGGACGAGTTCGGGCTGGTGGAGGCCCCGACCGCGATCACGTCCGGGTTGGACGCGTAGCCGTCCGGGGTCACGGACTCGTCGCCGTTGCCGGCCGCCCAGCAGATCGGGATGCCCTTGCCGCCGCGGCCGCTTGTCAGGCAGTAGCGGATGGCGGGGCGGGTCGCGTCCGGCAGCGGGTCGGTCGCGCCGGTTCCGTCGGCCGGCCCCCAGCTACAGCTAATCACATCGGCGTTCTGATCGGCGGCGTCCTTGAACATCTGGGCCTCGTCCGAGTCGCCGAGGAACCGCGGGGTGCGGATCGCCATGAGCGAGCAGAACGGCGCCGCCCCGGACGCCTTCACACCGCCGGCCACGGCGACGCCGGCACAGGCCGTCCCGTGCTTGTCGCTGTCGAGCTTGGGGTTGCCGTCCGTCTGGTCGGACTCGTAGTCGAACTGCCACCGGGTCTTGCCGGAGAACTCGGCGTGGCCGACATCGACGCCGTCGTCCATGACCGCGATCCAGATCGAGCTGTCGCCGCTGGTGAGCGACCACGCGTCACGGACCTTGGCCACGTCCAGGTGCCACTGCTGGGCGGCGAACTCCTCCCGCTCGACGATCTCGCCGCGCACGGTGGCGACCGCCCCGCGGTAGGTGGTGGTGGCGACCGCCTTGATGGCCCGCTCGCGGACGAAGTCCGGGTGGGCGAACTCGGTCTTGCCCGACTCGTAGTAGCGGTTCGCCAGCTCGACCGCGGTCGGGGCGTCCGGGCCGGACGGGGCTTGCAGCAGATACCCGCGCGGCGCGTACGACAGCGGTTCCACCACGGTGACGTTGTATTGCCGGTGCAGTTCCTCCATCTCGGCCTCGGTGACGCCCTCCTTGAACCGGACCAGGAACTTGTCGGTGGCGATCATGACCACCGGCTCGCCGTTGACCTCCCCCTTCTTGTAAACCGGGGCGACGTAGCCGATCGGCTCCTCGCGCTTCAGCGCGTCCACCGCGCGGGCGACGCGGTCGAGGTAAGTTTCCTCGTCCGTGTCGTCCTTTGCGTCCGCGAGCCGGGCCTGGTAGACCTGGAGCCCGTACTTGGGGACGAAGGTCAGGTGGGCGGAATCCTCGCGGAGCATCCGGCGGGAAGCCGGGGACAACTCGGCGGAGTCGGCGCGCTCGCCGGGCTTGAACCGGACGGCGAAGAGCGACCGCTCCCGGACCAGCGGCACCTTTTGGCCGTTGGCGTAGTAGTAGTCGGTGCGGTAGGTGGTGTCGTCCACAGGCGGTCTCCTCGGTTCGCGGCCGCGACGGCGGCCGGGTTACTGGACTAGCTCCCAGGTCAAGCCGATCACGACCCCGTCCCGTCCCAGGTTCCACTCCCGCCACGGGCCGGTGGTCGCCTCGCCACCGGTCGCGGTGCGCGTGACGCGGAACTCCAGCACCCGCGACCCCAGGTAGGTGGTCAGCGGCAGGGTGAACCGCACCTCGCCGACGCGGGGGCTGCCGGTCCACGGCACCTGTTGCTCGCCGGGCACCCCACGGAGCCGGGCGGCCACGTCGAACGTCCGCAGCCCGTGCTGGGCGTGGTCGATCAGGTCGAGAAAGATCACGTTGGTGTGAATGTCCTCGACGAAGCTGGCGATCTCCTCCAGTCGCACCTCGTCGCCGGACGGCAGGGCGTACACCGGGTAGGCGTCCCCCGGCGCGGCGGTCGTCGGCACCTCGCGCGACTGGCCGGGGGTAAGCTCGCTATCGACGGCCGCGCGGCCGGCGTCTCGCGTCATCACTTCGCTGACCGCAATGCGCTGTTCGATGCGGTTGGTCAGCCGGACGGCGGCGGGCAGGACGGCGACCTCGACCGGTCCGGCGGCCCACGGGCCGATGACCTCTCGTAGCCGCAGCGCCAGCCGCGACGCGAGCACGGTCCCGTCGGCCAGCCGGAACTCGGCGACCCCTTCGACCCCGGCGGTTTGAAGCTGACTGCGGACCAGCAGCGCGCCGGCGTCGTCGGTGGTCAGGCTCACCCCGAACGAGTCGGGATAGCAGAGCGTTTCGACCTGCACGTTCATCCGGGCGTCCACCGCCCACGTGTACTTGACCGGGCAGCCCAGTTCGGTCGGGTACTCCACGCGCGGGGCAGGGGAGAGCGTGCGGAGCTTCGCTTCCAGTTCCCGCCGGGCGTAGATCGGCACGTCCGGCTGGAGCGTGGCGGCGAAGACCACCCGCCGGGTGCGCTCGGCGTCGTCGTCGGCGATCGAGTAGAGGATGATCGCCGGCCTGTAGGCCCGGTCCGCAACAGTCGGCTCGTAGCGGGTAATGAGGTACACCGTCGGGACGACCAGGAACCGGCCCGGTTGCTGGAGCGAGCGGTAGACCCGCGCGATCGCCTGCGCCCCGCGGCGGACCTCCAGTTCTGGCATCTCCTCGTATTGCCGGAACGCCGTCTGGCCGAGCAGGAGGGCGTCGCGGCAGCCGACCGCGACCATGCCGGCCGGGGTCTTCTCGCGGTAGAGGTGCCCGTGCGTCGTACACGGGACCAGCACGTCCCGCGACTCCTGCCGGGTCACAGTCTGGGTCACGTACGCCGTCGGCCCGGTCGTCGGTTTCACGGGTGGCCTGATCGGCGGGGAGACGAGGACACCCGGCTTCGGACGAATGGCTGTGTGCGCGAGGATCGCCGGCTCGCGGGTGAGCCGTAGCTCGCCGCCGGGGAACCGGAGCGTGGTGGCGGCCGCGTCGAAGTACGGCGTGTTGTCCTCGGCGTCGCGGGGCGAGAACACGACCGGCAGCAGGGCCGTCTTGCGGATCGGCCCCCACTTGATCCAGCCGCCGGGGATCGGTGAGTACGCGCGGAAGTAGTAGCCGACCTCCAGCCGGGCCGGCTCGGCCTGGAACCCGGCCTGGGACAGCGCCCCGTAGCACAGCCGGACCCAGTCGTTCAACAGCTCCACGGTCACGGTCACGCCGCCCGCGGTCGGTTCCACCTTTCCGGGGAAGGACTCGACGCGCGCCGCCCCGGCCTGGTCGCGGAACGGGATCCGCAGTGAGACTGCCAGCCCGTCGGTCGGCACCGGGCGAGGCCTGTTCCGCGCCGCCTCGACCTCACGCGGCATTCCTTGACGCAGGGTAAAGCGGACGTGGCCGGTCAGGGTCGCGCGGCCGTCAGCGGTGGCACCGGTTCGCTCGAAGTCGAACAGGAACGAACTCTGCTCCGGCCCGGCACCCGGATCGGGGGGCATGACCTCGAAGGTCGGCGGATACCAGGCGATCGCCGGGTTGAGCCGATCCGGCCAGATGACACCGGTCCGGTCGCTCGGCACGACCGGCAAGCTTTGGACATGGCCCGGCCGGATTGACTCCAGGTGAATGTCGTTGGCCCAGGTGTACTTGATCCGGTTGGCGTCGAGGACCTTGATCTGACCCGCGTCAGCCGCGGCGAGTGTGTTTGCGGAAACCGCGATCGTGGCCTGCGGACGAAGGGTGAACGGGACAGACTTCAGTCCGCCGCCCGTAGCCGCGAGGTGGATCGGCTGCGCGTCGGCCGGGCCGCGCGCGGTGTCGCTGGTGGTGCGGACTCGACGCGGGACGGTCGTCATTCGTCCCTTGCTGTCGGGCTGTTCGATCTGAATGAACTGCGCCCGGGCACCCTTCGCGTCGTCACCCAGGAACTGTTCCAGCGGGGCGGACAACACGATTCGGCGTAGCGCCGGCCGGAGGACCGCGAGCGACACGTCGAGGTCGAAGCCGTCGCCGGGGCGCCCGCGCAGGGTGTAGCGGGTTTCGCCGGTCGCATCGCCAGCAGGGTCGGGCGGCGACTCGCGGAGGACAACCAGCCGGGCCATTCGCAGGAAGGGGTCGAACAGCTCTCCGCGCTCCGGCCCCGCAGGTGCCCCCGACTCGGTCGAGGTCGTGAGGACGCCGGTCGTTAGCAGTTCGTCGAACGTCTGACGGAGTTCCGCCAGCCCGAGAGTTGCGTCCGTCGGGAATCGGGCGGCGAGCGCGTCGTGAACCCGGCCCCACGAGCCCTGGAGACGGAGTTGGACGGCCCCCGCGGGGCCCTGGTACGTGACCGTGGCGCGGACGGCTAGGGACGTGGCGACCCCGTCCAGGGCCGCCAGCGCGTCGAGCGCCTGGCTCCGGTTGAGCGACGCTTGCAGGGCGGCGCGGGCGTTGAACCCCTGGGACGAGGCGGACGAAAGCACCGCCCCGTCGGTGGTCTGGACCAACTCGAACGTCGCCGACCGGGCAAAGAGGGGGTGGTCGTCGGGGTCTTCGGTCGGCGATGGTTCGGGCAGGGCCAGGGTGACATCCATCGTAAGGACGCCGGAAACGATCAGCGGGCGAACAGACTCCTCGTCCGGTGTGGCCGGTCGGGCGAGAGCGAGGACCAGCGACAGGGCGGGCACGCCCGTCGGCCCGTGGGCGAGCCGGGGTCGGTCCGGCAGCAGGGACTGACCCGGCAACCGGCTCACGGCGTCGGTCACGACGATCACGCCCGGGACGGACGGGGGGGCGGCCGGCAGACCGGTTAACCCGTCCGTCCCGGAATGGGTTCGCGCTATCGGGGTCATGGGGAACTCCCGGGCCGGCGGGTCGTCCTGAGGTCGCGACCGGACCTCAGGACAACGGGCGCGGCTACGGCCTCGCGGTGTTACTCGGCACGCCACCGCTCGCCGGCCGGGAGTTCTTCCAGCCGCCCGACCGGGCGGGCCGCCGGTTCCGGTGCGGCCTCCCGAACGGTCCGGGCGCCGTGACCGTTCGGCTGGGCCGGCAGACCGTCGCTGGGCGGCGGCGGGAACCCGCTGTCGTCCAGCCCGTACCCCTCAACCGACCGCTCGTCCGCTTCGGGCGTGTACCCGGAGCGCAGGGCTTCCAGGTCCATGCCGCGGCTCATCCGCTCGGCGGCGGGCGGTGCCACGCCACCGGACGGCGCGCCGACCATCGGAGCCCCGATCGGCGGCGGCATGACCCCGCCGCCCGTCGGAGCGGTGGGAGTCGTCGGCGCCGTGGGAGCGGTCGGGGTCGCGGGCGCCGTCGGGGCGGCGTCCGCACGGGCCGGCAGCGCCTCGTCCATGATCTCCCGCGAAGTCAGGCTGCGGGTGGTGACGCCCGGGGAGGTTGACTTCGGCACCGTCACCATCAGCGGCCCGTTCCCGCTCCAGTCCACCCACGGACCCATCCACTCCATGCCGTCGGTGAAGATGTCCCCCTTGACCACCACCCGGACCCGGTAGCGGTACTCGGGCTTGAAATCCTTCTGACCGGTGAAGATCTCCCAGTACCGCGGCTCCGCCTGGTCGTCGTAATTCCAGCGGAACCGGGTGATCCCCCGCTCGGTGTTGTTTGCCCGCTTGCCGAGCGCCTGGAACTCGACCTCGATCACCTGCTGGGCGTTCTGCAGGTTGACGTTCAGGCTGATCGGCCCGACCTCCAGCTTGCCGACCGAATCGGCCCGCACCTCGATGTCGAAGTCGTTGGTCAGGGTGCCGTTGGGCTCGGGGTCGAGTTGCACCTTGTCCTGCTCGACGAACACCCGCATGTACGGGGAGTCGGTCTCGCCCGGCGGTTCGTAGTAGTGGACCATCCGCTTGACGTACGTCTTGTCCGGCGTCCACCCCTGGGGCGGCCGGACCACGTCGCCGGCGTTCTTCTTGGCGGCCGCGAAGTCCCACCGCGGCGGGTCGCCGCCAGCAGTCGGCGCGAACTGCTTGCCGGTCCACTGGATGTCTCCGCCGACGCTCGGGTAGCCGATCTGGCAGGACATCCAGGCGACCGGGTCGCCGATCCACTTCTTGGTCGCGTCCGGCCAGTTGGCGACCGCCTGGACGTTGCGGCTGACCTTCCGGTCCCAGTCGTCGAGGAATAGCGTGGTGAAGTACTTCTTCTCGTTCTTCGGATCCTGCTTGATCTCGTCGTAGAACCCTTCCAGGGTGCTGCTGATGACGTGGTCCTGGAGGTACTGCTCGCTGCGGGTCTCGTCGTACTCCAGCTTCAGGGTGGTCAGATCCCTGCGGGCCTTGAGCGCGAACCCGCCGCCGTAGGGGGAGAGGAACCCGAACAGACCACCGCCGCCGCTCGGGGCCTCCGCCGGGGTGACGTTCGGCGGGGCCGGCTCGAAGATCAGCTTCTGGGCCTGTTCCATGAACTTCGCGAGCACCTGGTCCACCCGCTTGTCCACGGCCTCCTTCATCTTGTCGGCGCCGGGGATGGTCCCGTCGATCTCCAGATCGACCTTGACGATCCCCTTCGTCCGCATGTTGTTGAACTCGCCCTTGATGTCGCCCGAGAACCACCAGGCCCGGCCCTTGGCCTCGGTCGAGAGGTGGGTGAAGACCTTCGACCACTCGCCGGTGATCTTGATCCGGGTGGTCTGGCTCCAGAGCTTCAGCTTCAGTGCCTGGGTGACCGCGACCGGGCTGTAGCTGCCGTGGAACCCCTGCCACAGGATGGCCGTCGGCAGGCTGCCGACCAGCCCACTGAAGGCGTTCTCCCCGGTCGGCACGATGGACCCCGGCCCCTGGCCCTGGAGCTTGAAGTACCAGGCGTCCAGCCCGCCGGGGCCGCGGAACGCCCGGCCGTGCGGGACCGGCTTGCGGAGGTCGTCGTCTCGCAGTATCCGTGGAACGAGATCGTCCGACCCGCCGCCTCCAGCCGGGGCACCCGGGGCGCCCGGACCTCCTGCGCCGCCTCCGGCCGGAGCACCGCCGCCGGCGGCCGGGATGCTCCCATCGGAGTTCGGGGAGAGGTTGGTGATGCTGGTCACGTTGGCCATGATCGGGATCGGCCGGAACATGGGGGCGGCCGGGCTGCGCCAGCCCCAATACCGCAGATCCTTGCCGCGGAACCGCTCCAGCAGTTCGCTCTGGGCCTGCTGCATGACGCTGGCCGGGAAGGCAGCGGTGGTGGTCAGCGAGAGTACGCCGCCGGCCACCTCCCGCTTGCCCTCCACGCCGACCGTGCTGTCCGAGCTTTGCACCCCGACGAAGTGGATCAGGTGGAACTTGTAGTCCCCGGTGTCCCCCTTGCGGGCCAGCCGGACGTAGTTGGGCATCCAGTAGTAAACGGCTGGCTTCCCCTCGCGCTGCATCTCATCGTTGTGCTTGTCCGGCAGGTAAAGGATCGCGTACCGTCCGCCTTCCCCGGCCGTGATCGCCTCGAAACCGCCGGTGTAAACCGGCCCTACGGCATCGGCCATGACGTCCCCCCCGTGTTGGCGGCTCGTCTGGTACGGAAGTGGCAACGGATCGCTTGGCCCCGCGAGCCGACGGGGCGCCCCCAATGCGATGAACGGCGGCGCCTGTCACCATGCGAACCCAAGTGATCTGGCAGAGTGGGAGAGTGTGGTTTGTTCCGGATCGGGTCGTGAGCGACGGGCGAGCGTCCGTGCGTCGCCTGCGCCCCGGGCTGGGAATGAGTAATCCTGAGAGTCCGCAGGTCCATGACCACACGAAGGGCGTCTGCGAGAACGTCCGCCTGATCGGGAAATCGTTTGGACGGTCCCGACGGATCGGTTATCTAAGGGAAAGTTCAACAGGCACAGTCCGGGAGAGGAGTCGTGACAGGGCCTGGCGTTTCACCTGGTGAGTCCCAGGACCTCACCTCGACCAGCTTGCTGGAGCGAGCCAGGGGCCAGGACAAGCAGGCGTGGGAACGGCTGGTGGATCTGTACACCCCGCTGGTGTACGCCTGGTGTCGCCGGTCCGGGCTCCAGCCGGCGGACGCGGCCGACGTCGGGCAAGAGGTGTTCCGGGCGGTCGCCCGCGGGCTGACCGGGTTCCGTCGCGACCGCGCCGGCGACACGTTCCGCGGCTGGCTGCGGACCATCACGCGCAACAAGCTCCGGGACTTCGCCGACGCACGCAAACGCTACCCGCCCGGCGCCGGCGGCAGCGACGCTGCTTATCAGGTCGAGCAGTTGCCCGACCAGGAGCCGGAGGCCGACCTGACCGCCGACCGGCAGCTCCTCTACCAGCGGGCGCTGGAGGTCGTGCGGACCGAGTTCGAGGAGCGGACCTGGCAAGCGTTCTGGCTGGTGGTCGTCGAAGACGTCTCGGCGGACGAGGCGGCCCGGCAACTCGGGGTGTCGCTCAACGCCGTGTACCTGGCCAAGTCCCGGGTGCTGCGGCGCCTGCGGGAGGAGTTCGCCGACCTGATCGAAGACCTGCCCGAACCCGGTCCGACCTCACCGGGCTGACCGACCGCGAGGGGGCCATGCAGATTCGACGGGCTCAAACCCGCGCCTGCCCCAACCCCGTGGAGTGGGAAACGTTCCTGTCCGGCCACGTCTGCGCATCCACCGACCTGGCCGTCCGCGATCACCTCGAAACCTGCCCCCGGTGTCAGGAGCGGCTCCGGGCGGACGTCCGGACGAAGTCGTTCCCGGTCGTCCTCCGAATGGCCGCCGGAGACAAAGTCATCCGCGAGCCGGAGTGCGACCGGCTGCGCGACCGTGCCTTCGCCATCACCGCGGACGATCCGGACCCCGCGCCGTTGCGCAACGTGCTCGAACCGGACCCGATCGTCGCGCTGCCGCCCGGGTACGAATACCTCGGCAAGATCGACGAGGGCGGGATGGGGGTGGTGCTGCTGGCCCGACAGCGGCGGCTGCAACGGATCGTCGCGGTCAAGACCGTGCGCGCCGGCCGGGCCGGGGTGGAGGACCTGGCCCGGTTCCGGGCGGAGACGGTCAAGCTGGCCCGGCTCCAGCACCCGGGCATCGTGCAGATCTACGAGGCCGACGATATCGACGGCCGCCCGTTCTTTGCCATGGAGTACGTCGATGGCGGCAACCTGCATCGGCTGAGTCAGGGGCCGTTGATCGACCCGGGTCGGGCGGCCGAGTTGGTCCGCGAGATCGCCCTGGCGGTCGCGTACGCCCACCGGATGCGGGTGGTCCACCGCGACCTCAAGCCCGGGAACGTGCTGCTGACCCACGACGGCCGGCCGAAGGTCACCGACTTCGGACTGGCCCAGTTGCTCGACGTCGGCCAGCTATCGACGGCCACCGGTACGGTGGTCGGGACCGTCCCGTACCTCGCGCCTGAGCTGGCCCGGGACGCCCCCGGGAAGGTCAGCCCGCTGGTGGACGTGTACGGGCTGGGGGCGATCCTGTACGAGTTGCTCACCGGCCGGCCCCCGTTCTGGGGGAGCAATCGTTCGGAGACGCTTCAACGGGTCGTCACCGAGTCGCCATCGCCGCCGTCCCACGGTCGGCCGGCCGTGCCGCGCGACCTGGAAGTCATCTGTCTGACCTGTCTGCGGAAGGATCCGGCCGACCGCTACCCGTCGGCGCAGGCCGTCGCCGACGACCTACAGCGGTTCCGGGACGGCAACCCGATCCACGCCCGACCGATCGGCCCGTGTCGGCGGGCCGGGCGGTGGCTGAGGCGCCACTCGCTGATCTTCGCGGCGGCCCTGCCGGCCGTCCTGGCCGGTCTGGGGGGCTGGACGAACCAGGCGCGGCCTGAGGAGGCGGAAGCCCAGCGCCGCCGCGACTCGGCGGTCGCTACCGCGACGACCGATCTGGACACGGGCATCCGACACTGCGAACAGGGCCGGCTGATCGCCGGCCTGCTGCACATGTCCCGGGCTCTGGGCACCCTGCCGACGGACGAGACTGCCATTCGCCGTGCGACACGGGCGAACATCGCGGCGTGGTCGCTGCACACCTGCAAGCTGCGGGACCGGTTCGACCTCGGTCAGCCTGTGACCGCACTCGGGGTGTCCCCCGACGGGCAGACCGTGGCGTTCGGGGGCGCGACGGGCCGCGTGTCCGTTCGACGCGTGACCGGCGACGCCGACCCGGTGGAGTTGGCCGGTCACACGGGCTCCGTTGTCTCCGTGGCGGTGAACCGTGCCGGGACACTGTCTGCGTCCGGCGGCGAGGACGGTACGGCCCGGGTCTGGGATCTTCGGACCGGGCAGCAACTCCACTGCTTCCGACACACCGGTCCGGTCCGGGGTGTGGCGTTCGTCCGTGGCGACGAGGCCCTACTTGTCGGGACGACTTCCCGACGCGAACCACTGAGCGTGTGGGACCTGAAGACAGGTGAGCGGTCCGCCGAGTCGCCCGAACGGTCTGTCGAAGTGACGCATCTTGCGGTCAACGGCGACGGGTCGCTGATCGCCATCACCGGAGACGGGCCGAACGTCCGGGTCTACGGGCAAGACCTGTCGGTGGTCCGGGAGTTGACGGTTGCTGCCGGGCGCGTTCGCGGCGCGGCGTTCAGCGCGGACGGTGCCGTACTGGCGACCGGCGGCGACTCCCTGCGGCTGTGGAGTACCCGCGACTGGCGGCTGATCGAGGAGCGGAAGGAGCCATTCGGGCAGGCGATCCTGGAGAAGCTGGCCTTCAGTAGCGACGGCCAGACCCTGTTCGTCTGCACGGCCGGGAACGTACTCCGGGCGTGGGACGTGGCCGACCGCCGTCCGGCCCCGCTTCCCTTGCCCCGGATCGAAGGGGTCCGGGCCGTGGCCTGTCTCCCCCACGGGCGTGAGTTCCTGGTCGGGTCCGCGACCGGTTCCGTCCAGCGCTGGGCGCTGCCGGCCGAACCCTCGCACGGCGTCGAACTCGACCCCGGGTGGGGCGTCTCGCAGCTCGGACTGCACCCGACGACCGGGTCCGCATTCGCAGTCTGTTACCCGGACGTCCGTAGCCCACTCGGCCCGCGACAGAAATCGGTCCCTCTGGGTCGGGTGTGGTTGTGGGATGACGCAAGCGGAGGCCGACCCGACGCAGTTTTCGAACACCCTGATCGGGACCCGGCCGAGGTGGCGGTGTTCGATGCCGCGGGGCGGGCGCTCGCCACGGCGCACCTGGCCGGCGACGTCCTGATCTGGGACGGCCGGACGCGGGAACTCACGGCCCGCCTATTGGGACATCGACAAGCCGTGCGGTTCCTGGCGTTTGACCGGACCGGGCATCGCCTGTTCACGGCCGGACTCGACGGCACGGCCCGGGTCTGGGACCTTGTCGCGCGGACGCCGCCAGTCGTCCTCACCCACGGCTCGCCGGTCTTCGCGGCGGGGCTGTCTCCGCGGGACGATTACCTGGCGACCGGGGCAAAGGACGGTTCCATAATCGTGTGGCGAATCGCGGACGGGGCGGCGGTCGCGACGATTCGTCACGACGGGCCGGTCCGTGCGATCGCCTTCACCCCCGACGGGACCGGACTGGTGACTGTGAGCGGAGACAGGACAGCACGGATGTGGGACGTGCCGACTGGCCGGCCGCGCGGGGCCCCGATCGCACTGGAGAGCGTTGGCTGCGGGGTCGCCGTGTCCGGGGACGTGGCACTGGTCTACACCGCGGACCACAGTTGCCGGGCCTGGCACCTGCCGACCGGGCAGCCGCTGGACCTCGCCCCCCGTCACGCCGGCCGGATCCTGTCGGCCGAGTTCGGCCGCGGCGGCGAGGTGCTGCTGACTGGCAGTGCGGACCAGACGGCCCGGCTGTGGTGTGTGGTCACCGGCCGACCGGTCGGGCCGCCGCTGGCTCACCCGCACCCGGTGTGCCAGGCGGTCTGGGGGCGGGACGGGGGTTCCGTCCTCACAGCGGCCGGCGGGATCGTCCGTCACTGGGCGTTGTTCGACCAGTCTGTCCCGGCCGATCCTCTCCTCCCTGCGTGGGTGGCAACCGTGACCGGTTGCAAGCTGAACGCGAACGGGGAAGCGGTGGAGTTAACTCGCGACGAGCAGCGGGATCAACGTCAGCCTGCGCGGTGAGTCCGATCAACCCAGCCATCAGAGGAGGTTAGCCGTGGCCGTTCAGCCCCAACCGCAACCCGGTACCCCGAGCCCTGTCCCCACACCGACGGACGAGTGCGTCGAGTGCGTCCGCCCCGACGGGAGCCACTTCATCACCACCGTCCTGAATTGCGAGGCGATCGGCGGGACACCCTTCGGCAGTCCGTTCCCCTGTACGGAGTCGGACCAGCGCAGTCGCGAACTGGAGGGTCGGCAAAACTCCGAGTCGTAGCGCCGATTCGGCCGGCCGCCAGGTCATCACCGGGGGTTCCATGTCTCCAGGTGCGTTGGAGTGGCTGAAGATCGTGGGCTCGTTCCTGGGCGCGCTGGTCGGTGGCGTGGGCGCGTTTTCCCTGAAGTGGTGGTTGGACCAGAGACAGTTGCGGGGCAAGGAGAAGCAGACCCGCTGGTTGCCGCTCTTCGGTTCAGCTCTGGAGTTGCGTGAGAGGTTGGATGATCTCACCTCGATCTACAAGACGCAACCCCCGAGGGAGACGTGGGACGACCACGTGTGGACGGACTCCGCGGGGCGCGTGCATCGATTGCCAACAAAGGCGCGAGACTTCCACGAGTTGTTCTGGCTCGACGGCGGCCGGGGGCCGATCCGATCGTTTCAGGACGTTCGGGTGGACCCCGGCCCGCTTCGCAAAGACGATGACGCGGTGCAACGGGTGCGGTCACGTATTCACGAGCTGAACTACGCCACAACGTCCCTGTACAGGATGGCAAAGTACCTCGGTTACGCGCAGCGGGTGCGCAGGGAGCTGGAACACGGCCGGTTAATGATTGCCGGCGGTCCACGGAACGAAGTGATCGAGTTGCTCCTGAACGTTCGGAAGGAGCTGAACGGGACATCGGAGCAACATCCGGGGGCGGGCGTTATCGATGATCTGCAAGATTTGATCGGCGAGAGCGTCTGGGACCCGGAGGATTGCGTCATCAGCTATTACGAGTTCCGCGGAAGACTGCTCCGGGCGGAAGGCTGGGAGCAGTTCACGGAACTGTTCCGATTCTTCATTCACTTCCACCTGAAGATGGATTTCGAAGTCTTGAAGACGAGTGAGGCACTTCGGAAGCTGTGCAGTGCCCTCGACAGGCTGGCATAGCATCCCGCATAGTCTCACCCGCATACCGGTGCAGGCCGCGATGCGTCTCCGGGTCTTCGGACCAGCACGGGCGAGCCGTTCGCCTTCATCCCTCCACGCACTTCCGCTACAATCCCCGCCGTCGTTGGAGGGTGCGTCCGCTCATGCTTGAAGTCGCCGCCGCTCGCGAGGTCGTCCTGAGTGCCTGCCAGCCGCTCGGTGCCACACCGACGCCACTCGCCGGGGCGTCCGGCCGGGTGCTTGCCGAGGACGTCCGCGCCGACCACGACTCGCCGCCGTTCACCAAGTCCCTCATGGACGGGTACGCCGTCCGCGCCGCCGACGGGCTGAACCTGCGACTGACCGGCGTCGTCGCGGCGGGCGACCCGCCGGGGGCGAGGGTTGGGCCGCGCGAGGCGGTTCGCATCTTCACCGGCGCGCCACTGCCCGACGGGGCCGACGCTGTCGTCATGGTCGAGAAGACCGAACCGGTCGAGCCGGGAATCGGCGAGCAGGTGCGGCTCACGGAGCCAGTGAAGCCCGGGCAGAACGTCCTGCCGCGCGGCCGGGAGATGCTCGCCGGGGACGTGGTCCTGCCGGCCGGCACGGCGACCTCCCCCGCGGCCGTTGGCCTGCTCGCGAGCGTCGGCCGGTCGGTGGTGCCTACGGTCCGCCCGCCGCGGGTTGCGGTGATGGCGACCGGCAGCGAACTCGTCGAGGCGGACGCGACGCCCGGCCCCGGCCAGATCCGCAACTCCAACGGCCCGATGCTCGTTGCCCAGGCGGCCCGCGCGGGGTCTGTGCCGCGATACCTCGGCATCGGCCGCGACGACGTGGACGCACTCGCCGCGATGGTCCGCGACGGGCTGGCGACTGCCGACGTACTGATCCTGGCCGGCGGGGTGTCGGTCGGGGCGTTCGACCTGGTGCCGGGCGTGCTGCGGGATCTTGGCGTCGAGTCGCACTTCCACAAGGTGCGGATGAAGCCCGGCAAGCCGCTGCTCTTCGGTACAAAGGGCGACAGGCTCGTCTTCGGGCTGCCGGGCAACCCGGTCAGCTCGTTCGTGTGCTTCGAGTTGTTCGTCCGGCCGGCACTGCGGGCGCTCTCCGGCCACCGCGACCCCGGGCCGATGACGACCACGTTGCCGCTGAGCGAGCCACTTACCGCGAAGAACGACCGCCCGACGTTCCATCCCGCTAAGCTGGAAGGGACGGCCGTGCGGCCTTTGCCGTGGTTCGGGTCCGCCGACCTGCGGGCGCTGCTGACAGCGGACGCCCTGCTGGCGCTGCCGCCGGGTGAGGTGCGACTCGACGCAGGGCAGCCGATTTCGGCGGTCGTGCTCTAACAAAGGCACGGCCGCGGATGACGCGGGTCTTCGATCGCGGATCACGACGCGGATAAAGATAAAGAGGAAGAGATGAAAGACAGGATCGTCAGGCCCGGGTCGTGGATCGCCCGAGTCCTGTCTTTCTATCCGCGCTCATCCGCGCCGGAGTCCGCGTCATCCGCGGCCCCTGCCTTCGTGACCCCCAAGGCCCGTGTCCTGCTGCCGGCGGTCGTGTCCGGCGCCCTCCTCTGGACGGCGTTCTTCCCGCTGGACCTCGGGCTGGTCGCGTTCATCGCGCTGGTCCCGTTCCTGACGCTCGTTCGCGCCGAGAATGTCGGTCCGACCCGTCGCTATCTCGCGGCGTTCGTCGGCGGGCTGGTCTTCTATGTGCTGGCCCTGAAGTGGATTCGCGTCGCCCACCCGATGATGATGTACTTCGCCTGGCCGGGGCTGTCGGTCCTCTGCGCCCTGTTCTGGCCGCTATCCCTGTGGCTGATCCGCAAGCTCGACCGGCTCAATCTGCCGCTGGCGGTGACGTTCCCTGTGGTGTGGGTGGCGCTGGAGTACTTCCGGGCGCACTTCCCTACCGGGTATCCGTTGTTGGAGTACGTCGGCCTGCACCAACTCACCGGGTTCGGCTGGTACGCGCTCGGCTACACGCAGCACAGCGTCCTGCCGCTGATCCAGGCGGCCGACCTCGGCGGCGTGTACCTCGTCTCCGCGGCAGTCGCGGCGGTCAACGGCGGCGTCTACGAGTGGGCGGTCCGGTCGAAGACGCTGCGGCGGCTGCTGCGCTGGCCGCCGGCGCCGCCCCGGCGGGAGTGGGTGCGCGAGGCGTACATCACCACCGGGGCCGTGGCGCTGCCGATGCTGCTGGTCTGCTACGGCACCATGCAACTCGTCCACCCGCCCTTCGAGAAGGGGCCGCGAGTCGCCGCCATCCAGGGCAACCTGCCGCAGGGCGACAAGATGCTTCGCGATGGCCTTGAACCGGGCGAGACGCCGACGGCCCGGGAGTACGAGCCGCAGGCCCGGCTGGCCGCCCGCGGCGGGCCGAACAGTCCCGCCCCGGACCTGGTCGTCTGGCCGGAGACGTGCTGGCCGGACGACTGGTTCGCCGTCCGCCCCGGCGTGCCCGACGACCCGAAGCTGCCAGACACTCCGAAGCGCGTCGCCGCCTACCAGAAGAAGCTCGGGGAGAAGGCAGCCGGGCTGACCGGCACGAACAACCTGCTCGGGCTGAACACCCAGGAGTGGGACGGCGCCGACTGGCGGCGGTACAACTCCGCGGTCCTGGTCCGGCCCGACGGCGGGTTCGCCGGGCGGTACGACAAGATCCACCTCGTCCCGTTCGGCGAGTACGTGCCGCTGAAGGCGTACTTCCCCTGGATGCAGACGTTCACCCCGTACGCGCAGACCCACGACTACAGTTGCACCCCCGGCGAGAACTGGACCCGGTTCGAGCTGCCGACCGCGAAGGGGACGTATCACTTCGGCGTGCTGATCTGCTACGAGGACACCGACCCGTCGATGGCCCGGAAGTACAACCCGGTGTCGGGCCGGGGGCCGGGGGTGGACTTCCTGGTGAACATCTCCAACGACGGGTGGTTCGACGGCAGCGAGGAGCACGAGCAGCACCTGGCGGTCTGTCGGTTCCGGGCGGTGGAGGCCCGGCGGAGCGTGGTCCGGGCGGTGAACATGGGCATCTCGGCGCTGATCGACCCAGATGGTAAGGTGGTGGCGCTGCCGGTGGAGGAGTCGTGGGCCGCGTCGAAGCAGACGAAGGGCGTCGTCCGGGCCGACGTGCCACTGGACCGGCGCGGCAGCCTGTACGCCGCTGCCGGGGACTGGGTGTCGGCGTTGTTCTGGGGGCTGATCGTCGCCGGGTTGGTGACAGTAAGGGTGCGGACCAGGAGGCAAACAGCATGATCCGCGCGACCAGCGACGGGGTGCCGTACCGGGTGACGTTCACCGACGGCCGGTTCGCGGCGACCTCTGACACCACCGCGGCGAAGGGTGGCGGCGACGCCGGGTTCGGGCCGCACGAGTTGCTCGAAGCCGCTCTCGCCACCTGCTTGACCATCACACTGGAGAAGACCGCCCGGCAAAACGGGCTGCCGCTGGAACGCGCCGGGGCGACGGTCCAACTCGACCGCGGCCGGCCCGGCGAGCCGGTGCTGACCTACGAGTTGGAGATGCACGGTCCGCTAAACGACGAGCAGCGGCGACAGCTCACTGAGGCCGCGGCGAACTGTCCGGTGGGCAAGACCCTCACCGGGGCCATCTCGGTACGGCCCGGATGACTCCGCCGCTCCCGATTCGCCGACGGACGTGGCAGCGCTTCGCCTGGCGGTGGGCTTTCATACTTGGTCTGCTGTGGCTGGGGGCGGTCGTCGTGCTCAAGTCGCTCGAAAACCGGCTCGTCTACTTCCCGCTCCGCGCCGCCGAGTCGTGGGATCCACCGCCCGACCCGCGGACCGAGGACGTCTGGCTGACGGCATCCGACGGGACGAAGCTCCACGCCTGGTTCCTGCCGCACGACGGCCCCGGCGCGGTCCTCGTCAGCCACGGCAACGGTGGCAACCTGAGCCACCGCGGCGCCCTGATGAAGAACCTGCACCGGCACCTCGGCCGGTCGGTCCTCGCTTACGACTACCCCGGCTACGGCAAGAGCGACGGCCGGCCGACCGAGGCCGGATGCTACCTCGCCGGGGAGGCCGCGTACCGCTGGCTGACGGACGAGCGAAAGGTCCCGGCGGACCGGGTGGTACTGCTCGGCGAGTCGCTCGGCGGCGGGGTGGCGGTCGAGCTGGCGACCCGCCACGACCACGAGGCGCTGGTGTTGGTGTTCACGTTCACCTCGCTGCCGGCCGCCGCGAAGTGTCACTACCCCTGGGTGCCGTGCGGACTGCTGATGGCCAACCGGTTCGACAACCTTTCGAAGATCGGCCAGTGCCGACGCCCGGTCTTCATCACCCACGGCACGGCCGACGAGGTCGTTCCGTTTCGCCAGGGGGAGGAACTGTTCGCCGCGGCCAACGAGCCGAAGCGGTTCCTTCCGCTCGACGGGGTTACGCACAACGTGGACCTGGACGAGCGGTTCTACTTCGAGCTGGGTCGGTTCCTCGATGGCACGAAGTAGCGATTGCTCTTCCACTCCTTGCCCCGCTTCGCTACAACCCCACGCCTGAACCCGTCCGCTTCCCTTCCGGGAGGACACCCCATGTTCCGCGGGTGGACCATCCTCGCCCTGCTCCTGACCGCGTCCGCGGCGTCGGCCGACACGACACTGCGGTTCCGGTGGAAGCCGGGGCAGACCCTGACGTACTCCGTCCAGCAGACCACCACCGTCACCGAGACGACCATCGAGGACGGCACCAACAAGCCGGTCACCGCCGCCACGAAGACGATGCTCGCCCTGACCCGGCGCTGGGAGGTCAAGGCAGTAGACTCGACCGGCACCGCCACCCTGGAGATGGCGATCGCCGCCATGCGGCAGGAGATCGTCCGCCCCGGCCCGCTCGACAAGGCCGGCCAGCCGACCACCGACCGCACCGTCCTCGACTCGGCCACCGACGAGGGCCGGCAGCAGATGGCGGCGTTCCTGAATAAGCCGGTGCTGACCGCGAAGGTGGATGCCCGCGGCCAGTTGCTCGAAGCGAAAGCGGCGAGCGGGACCGCCGACCGCTTGCAGGCCGAGTTGCCGTTCCGGCTCGTCCTGCCGGAGCAGCCGCCCGTGGCCGGCGCGACCTGGGACCGAGCGTTCGCGATCAAGCTCGACCCGCCGCACGGCACCGGCGAGAAGTACGACGCGACCCAGACCTACACCCTCAAGGGCGAGAGCCAGGGGCACACCGTCGTCGGCGTGGCGACCGCGTTGAAGAGTCCGCCGAAGGACCCGGCCGAGATGCCGGGGTTGCTGCCGCTGCTGTGGGAAGGGGATGTCTACTTCCAGAAGGGGACCGGTCGCTACAGCGGGGCGCGACTGACGGTCAAGAAGGAGGTCGCGAACCACCAGGGGGAGGGGACGAAGTTCGTTTACGAGTCGCAACTCACCGAGGGGTTCTCGGAAAAATAGCCCCATCCCAGCGGCGGCGAGGGGTGGACGGCCCGGGATAATCTCTTGAAATCTCCCCACCCGGCGCGTACATTTATCAGCGCTGAGACGCGGGTGTAACTCAGTGGTAGAGTACCTCGTTGCCAACGAGGTTGTCGTGGGTTCAAGTCCCATCACCCGCTCTTGACCTTCGGGTCGGGATTCGCAGGGGCCGGCGGGTTTACCGCCGGCCCCTACTACTTCCCGGCCCGCACCGTTTCTATCATGTCCACACCCGGGCGGACGCCCGGCCGTAGCGACTCACCAGGAGCCGTCCGATGGCCACCGACGACACCCCCACCATCCCGACCGAAGAAGGCGAGACCGCCGTCGCCGCCCCGGAAGGGCCGATCAAGCTCCCTCAGCAGGTCGAGATCACCGACGCCGGCCCGTGCAAAAAGCACGTCAAGGTGACGGTCGAACGCGCCGCCATTGATGGCCGCATCGACGAGAAGTTCACGGACCTCATGGTCGAGAACCCGGCCCAGGTGCCGGGCTTCCGCCCCGGCAAGGCGCCCCGCAAGATCATCGAGCGGAAGTTCGCCAAGGAGATCGCTGGCGAGGTCAAGAACGAGATCCTGATGGCCTCGCTGGAGCAACTCGCCGAAGACAACATGCTCTCTCCGCTCAGCCCGCCCGAACTCGACCCGACCGCCGTCGTCATCCCCGAATCGGGACCGATGGTCTACGAGTTCGACATCGAGGTCCGGCCCGAGTTCGACCTGCCCGACTACAAGGGCCTCAAGCTCCGCCGCCCGACCCACGCCTTCTCCGACACCGAGGTCGAGAAGGAGTCCCGCCGGCTGCTGGAGCCCTACGGCACCATCGTCCCGAAGGACGGCCCGGTCGGCCTGGACGACCTGATCACCGCCGACCTCGTCATCAAGGGGCCGGACGGCAAGGAGGTCAACAAGGTCTCCGAGGTGCGGTTCAAGGTCGAGAAGCGGCTGGCCCTGTCCGACGGCGTGGCCGAGAACTTCGCCAAGCAGATCGGCGGGGCCAAGCCCGGCGACACCCGGACGGTGGACATCACCCTGTCGCAGGACGTGCAGAGCGAAGCCCTGCGGGGGACGAAGGTGCAGGCTGACTTCATTGTCAAGGACGTGAAGGCGGTCCGCATGCCGGAGCTGACGCCGGACGTGCTGACCGACTTCGGCGTCCGCACCCCGGAGCAGTTCAACGAGTTGGTCCGCACCCGGCTGGAACGTTACCTGGAGTACGTCCAACGGCAGGCGGCCCGGCAGCAGGTACTGCAGCAACTCGCCGGCGACGCCAAGTGGGACCTGCCGCGCGACCTCTTGACCCGGCAGGCCCGTAAGACCATGTCCCGCAAGGTCATGGAGATGCGCTCCGCCGGGATGACCGACGAGCAGATCCTCGGCCGCCGGCGGCTGCTGGAGCAGGACGCGGTCAAGAGCACCGCCGCGGCGCTGAAGGAGCACTTCGTGCTCCAGAAGATCGCCGAGACGGAGAAGCTGGAGATCGAGGACGCGGACGTCGATGCGGAGATCGACCGGATCGCCGACCAGTCCGACGAGAGCCCGCGCAAGGTCCGGGCCCGTATGGAGAAGGAAGACCTCATCGAGGCGCTGGCCACCGAGTTGCTCGAACGCAAGGCCCTGGACCTGGTGCTGGAGTCGGCCACGTACGAGGATTACGAGTTGAGCCCGGCCGAGAAGGACGAGGGGGAGGTGGCCACGGTAGACGCCCAGGTGGCCCCGCAGGCGGACGGCGAAACCCCTCCCGGCAACGGTTGACCGGCTGCGTAGAGTAGAGAAGGCGACCTGGAGAGCGGGGGCCGTCAGGCCCCCAATTTGTTGGCGAACGGCCGGCGTCAGCCGGCAGGTGCCGCCCGACTCCACCAGCCGGCTGACGCCGGCCGTTCACCCAGAAAGGCTGACCCCCATGACCCCGTTCGACCCGATGGCGATGGCCGGCCCGGTCCAGCCGGTTCTGCAGCGCTGGCGGGACATGTCCCGCCAGCGGACCATGACACTGGCCGACATGCTGCTGGAGAACCGGATCATCTTCCTCGGCAGCTCCCCGGAGACCGGCGGGGACCCGCGGATCACCGACTACCTGGCCAACATCACGATCCAGAAGCTCCTGTTCCTGTTCACCGAGAACAAGACCGCCGACATCCACCTGTACATCAACTGCCCCGGGGGCAGCGTGTCGGCGACGCTGGCGATCTACGACGCCATGCAGTTCATGGAGGCCCCGGTCAACACCTACTGCATGGGGCTGGCCGCCAGTGGTGCGGCGATCCTGCTGGCCGCCGGCAGCAAGGGCAAGCGGTTCGCCCTGCCCAACTCGAAGGTCATGATCCACCAGCCCTACGGTCAGGTCGGCGGCCAGGTCTCCGACATCGAGATCCAGGCCACCGAGATCCTCAAGGAACACGAACGGCTCAACCAGATCCTGGCCAGCCACTGCGGCCAGCCGATCGAGATGATCGCCAAGGAGACCGACCGGGACCGGTACTTCACGGCCGAGGAGGCCAAGGCGTTCGGACTGGTGGACGACGTGCTCGCCCGCCCGTCCGAGGCGAAGAAGCCATAAATCCCAACTCCCAACTCCCAACTCCCAAATCGGCACGTCCGTCTTGTTTGGGATTTGGTGCTTGGGATTTGGGATTTGCCCGCCAAGGCGGGCGTCCGAGTTCACCACCCGCGGGCTCGCCGTCCGATGACAGAGGGCGGTGCGGCCCGCCTCACGAGGGGACCGACCATGCCGCTGATTCCGATTGTCGTGGAGAAGAACGGCCGCGACCCGTACGCCTACGACATCTACAGCCGGCTCCTGAAGGACCGGATCGTCTTCCTGCAAGGGGTAGTGCAGGACGACATGGCCAACGCCATCGTCGCCCAACTGCTCTATCTCCAGTTCGAGGACCCGAAGGCCGACATCCACCTGTACATCAACAGCCCCGGCGGGAGCGTCTCGGCCGGGCTGGGCATCTACGACACGATGCAGTTCCTGACCTGCCCGGTCTCGACCTACTGCATCGGCATGGCCGCCAGCATGGGGGCGGTGCTGCTGACCGCCGGGGCCAAGGGCAAGCGGTTCGCCCTGCCCAACGCCCGCATCATGATCCACCAGCCGCTGGCCGGCATGGAGGGGACCTCGACGGAGATCCAGATCCACGTCAAGGAGTTCCTCAAGACGAAGAAGCGGCTCAATGAGATCATCGTGAAGCACACCGGCAAGACCCTCGACCAGATCGAGAAGGACACCGACCGGGACAACTTCATGTCGTCTCAGGAGGCCAAGGACTACGGGCTGATCGACGGCGTGCTGGAACGGGTGCCGGAGGGGATGACGACCCGACCGCGGGGCGACTAGACAGCGGCGACAGGCAGGGATGCAACAAGACGAGCCACACACGAGCCGGGCACCGGGCCGCCGAATCGGCGCTCCGCCCCGGCTCCGTCTTTTTCACTGCCTCCTGCTGACTGCCTCCTGCCAACTGGCCGCGGGGTGCCGCGGCCTCGGCAAGCCGGACACGCAATACGACCTACTCACCGCCGAGCTGCGCACCCGGGAGCGCGAGCTAATGGAGTGCCGGGCCGAGCGCGATCATCTGCGGCTGCTTGGCCAGGCGTACCAGCGGCAACTGCAATACCAGTATCCCGCCGCGACCTGTCCGCCAGGTGAGGGCGGCGCACCGAGTCTGCCGCTGAAGGAGATCTCGCTGGGCACTGGCACCGGCGGGGTGGACGACGACCGCCAGCCCGGCGACGAGTCGCTGATGGTGGTGGTCGTTCCCCGCGACGCCGATGGCACCGCGGTCAAGGTTCCGGCGCGTGTCACGGTGTTGGCCTACGAGATCACGCCCGAGGGCTTGAAGACGCCGCTGGGGAAGTGGGAAGTGTCGCCGGACCAGCTCCGCAAGACGTGGCGGAGCGGGCTACTCAGTTCCGGGTACTTCGTCCCGTTGCAGTGGGAGCGCCCGCCGACAACCGCCCGGATGCGGCTGGCCGCCCGGCTGACCACGCTCGACGGACGGGACTACGAGGCGGACAAGGACGTGACGGTCCGCCCGCTGGCCGGGATCGCGCCGCCGCCAGCCGCACCGGCAACGCCGATCGTCCCGCCGCCGTCGGTGCCCGAATCGCCGCGGGTTGACGAACTGCCGCCGCCGATGGTCAGCCCCGCGGCTCGGCTTAAGCCGCCGACACCACTTTCGTAGGGTGGGTCGAGTCTTCGAGGCCCACCGTGCGCGGAAAAGGTGGGCCTCGAAGACTCGACCCACCCTACAAAGACCCCATGTCCTCCCTCACCCACTTCGACGAGTCCGGCGCCTCCCGCATGGTGGACGTCGGCGCCAAGCCCGAGACGCATCGCAGCGCCACGGCGTCGGCCCTTATCCGTATGCAGCCGGCGACCCTCGCGCTCATTCGCGACAAGGGTGTGGCCAAGGGGGACGTTCGCGAGGTCGCCCGGCTGGCCGGGATCATGGCCGCGAAGAAGACCGCCGACCTGATCCCCCTCTGCCACCCGCTGCCGCTGACGTCCGTGGAAGTAAGTTTCGCGTTCGACGGGGATTGCGTCCTGCGGATCGAGGCGACGGCCCGGGTTTTCGGGCGGACGGGTGTTGAAATGGAGGCCCTCACGGCGGTTAGCGTGGCGGCCCTGACGGTGTACGACATGTGCAAGGCGGCGGACCGCTCCATGACCATCGAGCGGGTCCGCCTGGAAGAAAAGTCCGGGGGGAAGTCGGGTGACTTCCGCCGGGACGACGAACCGCCGGGGCGTCCATAAAACTGTTCGGGTCGAACTGGCCCGGACGCCCGACGGGGACCGCCATGCACACCCTGCCCGCCGAACCAAAGGTGAACGGCCACCGTCCCGCCGCACTGCCGTTCGGTCCGGTTGCCGCCGACCTGGAGCAGGCCGAGCGCATCTTTACGTCCACGTTGGCCCCGTACCACTCGCCTTTTGCCCCCCTGGTCCACCACCTGCGCCACTACCGCGGCAAGGGGCTGCGGCCGGCGCTGCTGCTGCTCACCGCGAAGGCGTGCGGCGGTGTCACACCGGCGCAGCATACGCTCGCGGCGGTCGTGGAGATGATCCACACCGCGACGCTGGTCCACGACGACGTGCTGGACGAGGCCGACACCCGCCGCCACGCCCGCACGGTCAACGCGGAGTGGGGCAACAAGGTCAGCATCCTGCTCGGGGACATGCTGTTCACCCATGCCTTCCACCTGACGAGCACCGTGGACGGCCGGGCGTGCAACCTGATCGGCGAGGCGACCAACCGCGTCTGCGCCGGCGAGTTACGGCAGGTGTGCGAGCGAGGCAATCTCCACCTGGCGGAGGCCGACTATTTCGCCATCCTTGATGGCAAGACGGCGGCTCTCACCGAGGTCTGCGGCCGGCTCGGGGCGCTGTACGCAGGTGCGTCCGAGGCGACCGCCGACCGGCTGGCGGCGTTCGGCCGCAACCTGGGGATCGCGTTCCAGGTCGCCGACGACCTGCTCGACCTGACCGGCGACGAGACGAAGGCCGGCAAGACGCTTGGCACAGACCTGGAACAGCAGAAGTTGACGCTGCCTGTGATCCACGCGCTCCACAAGTTGCCGCCCGCGGAGGCGGACGCCTTCCGGGAGGTGCTGCGGTCGCCGGGCCAGGAGTGCCGGGCGAAAGTAGCGGCGGTGCTGGAAGCGACCGGGTCGGTGGGCTATGCCCGGCGGCGGTCCGAGGAGTTCGCCCGCAACGCCCGCTCGGCGCTGGAGTGCCTGCCGCGATCGGAGTGCCGAGCGATCCTGGAGGAGATCACCGACTGGTCGATCCGACGGGAGAAGTAGACCGGCCTGTCTTCGTGTTGCCCCCGCCCCAGGGGTGCGGGATAATCTCCCCACCATGAACCCCTCCGAACTCGACGACCTGTTGCGCCAATCCCTGACCGACCACAAGCTCAGCGGCAGTGAGAAACAGGCGCTGACCGGCTTCGTACTAACGCACATCGACTCCGACCAGGATCGGGCTGTCGCCCGCAGCCGGGCATTCGAGGTGGCGCGGCAGGCGGCCACCGACGAAGAGGCCCGCCGGGTACTCTCCTGGCTGGAGGACGTGCTCAAGGTGGTCACCCCGGCACAGGGCGGTCCGCCGAACCCAGCCGCGGCCCCGGCAGAGGCGTGCTTCAGCCCCGGCGAGGGGTGCCTGCGGATGATCGCGAGCCGGTTCTCGACCGCACGCCGGTCGGCGGATCTGTGCGTGTTCACCATCACCGACGACCGCATCACCCGCGCCCTCATCGATGCCCACCGTCGGGGGGTGGCGGTCCGGCTCATCACGGATAACGACAAGTCCCACGACCTCGGGTCCGACGTCGAGCAGATCGCCGCGGCCGGGGTGACCGTGAAGGTGGACCGTACACCGTTCCACATGCACCACAAGTACGCGATCTTCGACGGCGCGCGGCTCCTCAACGGCAGCTACAACTGGACCCGCGGCGCGGCGAACGATAACGAGGAGAACCTGATCGACACCGGCGACCCGCGGCTACTGCAAGCGTTCCGCCGACACTTCGAGGCGCTGTGGGAGAAGCTGTAGGGCACGCGCTGCGTGCCGCGTTCCGAGCCCGACCCGCTGGACCGACCATGACCCGAGCCTTCGCCTGCCTTGGCCTCGGCCTGTCCGCTGCTGTGCTCCTCGCCCAGCCGAAGCCGGCCGACAAGATCGAGTACGTCCGCAAGGCCACCCGGTCCGAGACGGCTCGCGCGGTCCTGGCCTCGGTCGGGCTGCCGACGCTGGAGGGGAAGTGGTACTACGCCGGGCCATTCGACGCCGCCACCCGCGACGGGGTCGAGGCGAAGTTCCCTCCGGAGCAGGGCGTCGATCTGAAGGCCGCCTACGTCGGCAAGGGCGGCGTGAAGTTCGGTTGGAAGCCGGTCCCGGACTTCCAGCCCGGCAAGGTCTACAGCTTCCTCAGGCTGTTCCCCGCGCCGCAGGACGACGCGGTCGTGTATCTGTACCACGAGTTCGAGGCCGCCGAAGCTGTGACGTTGCCGCTGTCACTCGGCAGTGACGACACGCTGACGGTGTTCTTCAACGGCCAGAAGATCCTGCACGAGGACCACGTCCGGGCCGCCGCCCCGGACCAGTCGCGGGCCGAGCTGAAGGTGAAGCCGGGGACCAACAAGCTGCTCATCAAGGTTGGCCAGTACGCCGGCGGGTGGGCGGCCTACGTCAGCCCGGAACTGCCGGCCGCGATCCCCGCCACGATCCGCAAGCGGCTCGACCGCGACTTCCCGCCGCCGGCCGATGTCCAGGAGGCTCAGTCCACCGCGCAGAGTGAGTCGCGCCACTACAAGCTAACGACCCTGCAACAGCCAGCCGACTGTGTGCTGGAGGTCGGTGGGCTCGGGTTCCGACCGGACGGCAAGATGCTCGCCTGCACCCGCCGCGGCGAGGTGTGGCTGGTCCACAACCCCGGCGCCGCCGACCCGACCGCGGTCCAGTTCACCCGGTTCGCCTCCGGTCTGCACGAGCCGCTCGGTTTGCACGTCGTCGATAACACGACGGTCTACGTTGTCCAGCGCGCGGAACTGACGAAGCTCATCGACCGCGACGCCGACGGGACCGCCGACGAGTTCGTCACGGTGTGCGACCGGTGGGGCGTCTCGGGCGACTACCACGAGTTCGCGTTCGGCCCGGCGGTGGACCGGAAGGGCAACTTCATCATCACCCTGAACGTCGGGTTCGGCGGCGGCCACCAGGCCAAGGCCGCGTGGCGTGGCTGGTGCGTCAAGGTGGCGCCCGACGGCCGGATGGAGCCGTGGGCCTACGGGCTGCGGTCGCCCAACGGCGTCAACTTCTCGCCCGACGGCGAGCTGTTCTACAGCGAGAACCAGGGCGAGTGGGTTGCGTCGAACCGGCTCAACCACCTGAAGCGCGGTCGCTTCTACGGCCACCAGGCGGCGTTGAAGTGGGTGAAGGACTCGCCGTTCGCCGGCCGGGTGCCGGAGAAGGTGCGCAGTGGTATGTGGTACGACGGCACGGACCCCCGCGACCCGAACGCGCCGAAGGTCTACCCGGCCGTGGACCCGCCGGCGGTGTGGTTCCCGTACGGTCGGATGGGCCAGTCGCTCAGTGAGCCGGTCTGGGACACGACGGACGGCAAGTTCGGGCCGTTCGCCGGCCAGTGCTTCGTCGGTGACCAGACCCGTTCCAGCGTCATGCGCGTGGCGCTGGAGAAGGTCAACGGCGTCTACCAGGGTGCCTGCTTCCCGTTCCGCACGGGGTTGCAGTGCGGGGTGAACCGGCTGGCGTTCGGCCCGGACGGTGCGCTCTACGCCGGCCAGACCAACCGCGGTTGGGGGTCCGTCGGCGGCAAGCCCTACGGTTTGCAGCGGATCGCCTTCGCCGGTGAGGTGCCGTTCGAGGTCCACGCGGTGTTGCTGACCGACGAGGGGTTCCGGCTGGCGTTCACGAAGCCACTCGACGCGGCGACGGCGGCGAAGCTCGCCGCCTATGCCGTGCGGTCGTTCACCTACGTCTACCACTCGACGTATGGCAGCCCGGAGGTGGACCAGCGGGCCGAAACGGTGGCCCGCGTCGAGGTGGCGACGGACCGGCGGTCGGTGACGATCGCGGTGCCGGGCGTGCGCAAGGGGCGTGTCTACGACATCCGGCTGACCGGGGTGAAGTCCGCGAACGGCGAGGCGGTCCTGCACCCGGAGGCGTACTATACGGTGAACGAATTGCCGAAGTAGACCTGCTCAGGTGTGCCGTGCTCGACCCGTCCGACTTCGATCTCACCGACCCGCGGCACCCGTTCCACGTTCACCACATGGGGCTGGCGCTTGCGGAGGCGGCCGCCGCCGAGGCCGAGGATGAGGTGCCGATCGGCTGTGTGATCGTCCACCCGGAAGAGGGTGTTGTCGCCGCGGCCCACAACCAGCGGGAGCAACTCAACGACCCGACCGCCCACGCCGAGATGATCGCCCTGACCCAGGCGGCGGCGGCGCTGGGGTCGTGGCGGCTGGAGAAGTGCATCCTGTACGTGACCCTGGAGCCGTGCCCGATGTGCGCCGGGGCGGTCGTTCAGGCGCGGGTGCCGGTGGTGGTCTACGGCTGCACCGACCCGAAGGCCGGGGCCTGCCACACGCTGTACCAGATCACATCCGACCCGCGGCTGAACCACCGTTGCCAGGTCGTCGGCGGGGTGCTGGCCGACCGGTGTGCGGCGGCCCTGTCGGCGTTCTTTGCCCGGAAGCGGGCGATGGGTAAGAAATGACGGGCGGGCGGTCCGCACGACCGGCACCACCGGACCGGCCGCCACGCCCCCATCCGGTCATCCCTGCCGGGCGGCTGGGCTAATCTTTGCGGCGCGGGTAAAGTAGCGAAAGCCGCCCGTCCCCGGCCCGCGTCCCGGCCGACCCGGAGTCACCCCCGATGCGTCACCGCCCGGTCCTGCTCGCCGTCCTGTGCCTCGCCGCCGGCCCGGCCGCGGCCCAGCCTCTCGCCGTACCGCCAGGCCGGGACGCCCTCGACCGGCTCCACCTGCTCAGTGAGTGGACCGCCTACCTGCCGCTGGAGGGGCAGAAGGATGCGGTCGAGACCGTCCAGGTGGTCGATGGCGCGCAGATCCTCGTGCAGACCCGGGCCGGTCTACTGGTCGCCCTGGACGCCAACTCCGGGGCCAAGCAATGGACGTTCAAGTACCCCTCCTCGTACTCGACGCTGTACCAGGTCGCGGTCACGGACGAGTTCGTCTTCGCGCTGAACGTGGCCCGGCTGTTCTGCCTGCACCGGTACACCGGGGCAATGGAGTTCAGCTACGAGTTGCCCGGGTACGCCACCACCGGTGCGGTGGCCGACAAGGAGAACGTGTATGTCAGCCTGAACGGCAGCAAGATGGTCGCCTTCCGGTTCCCGTCCCTGGTCCGTACCGCCGAGCGTCGGCCGAACGGTGCCGTCCGGCCAGGCAGCGGGCCGACCAACCCGGCCGACGCTCTGGCCTCCCGGTACACCCTCGGGGCCACCCGGTCGCTGCTGACCGAGCCACAGTTCGAGCGGCCGATCTCGCTGTTGGCGGGCACGAACGAGTCGGTCGGCGGGCTGGCCGGTCTGAACCGAACGCCGTCGATCAGCCTCCTGCCGACCGTCACCCCGCCGTACACCCTGTCCGGCCGGCGTCTGCACGCCTCCCCGTCGATTAGCGTCCTGCCGTCACTGCGTCGGCCTTACCAGCTCAAGCCGGAATACATGCATAACAACCAGCGGACACCGTCGGTCAGCGTACTACCACCGTCGGTGGCCCGGGCGTTCGAGTTGGCGAACCTGCGGCCGAAGGGGATCCAGCCGACGCATGAGTGGTCGTATGTGACGCCGGCCCGGCTGCTGTTCCCGCCGGTCCGGGTGACCGGGCTGTCCGGGAACCAGGTCGGGGCGCGGTCGCTGATCGACCGGCTGTGGTTCACCACTGACGGACCAGTCGGGGGAGCGCTGTCGGTGGCCAACGGTCAGCCGCAGGTGATCGCCACCTTCACCGCCAGGATCGCCGCCCCGCTGGCCGGTCCGCTGCCGTACGAGCGGCCCGGCTACCGACCGGAAGACCCCGAGGCCCGCACCCAGCTCGGCTTCGCCGGACTGGTCGAGGGCGCGCTCATCGCGGTGGACCTGATCGGCGGCGGCACAGAGGGGGCCCGGGTCGAATGGCGGGCGAACCTTGGCGGCATGCTGAACCGCAAGCCGCTGGCCACCCCGTCCTCGGTGTTCGCCTCCGGTGACCACGCGGGGGTGTCTCAGGTGGACACCAGGACCGGTCAGTTGATCTGGCGGACCGCGTTGAACGCCGACTTCCCGCTGGCGGTCAACGACGAGTTCGTTTACGTCCGGGACCGGGTCGGCACGCTGCTGGTCTACGACCGGCGCAAGCCCACCGACCCCGTCACCCGCCGGGCGGAGCCGCTGGCCCGGATGGACCTATCCGGGTTCAACGTGCCGGTGACCAACCACCAGACCGACCGCATCCTGCTGGCGGCCGACAACGGCGTGATGATCTGCCTGCGGGACGCGCAGGCGAAGTACGCCCGGCCGGTCCGGGTGGCCCCGCCGCCCCCGCCTCCGCCGGTCCTGAAGAAGGAGCCAGGCGAGGCGCCGGTCACGCCCGAGGAGCCGATGAAGGAGGAGCCGAAGGCCGAGCCGAAGAAGGTCGAACCCAAGGTGGAACCGAAGAAGGTCGAGCCGAAGGTCGAACCCAAGGTGGAGCCGAAACCGGTCGAGCCGAAGAAGGAGGAGCCGAAGAAAGAGGAGCCGAAGAAGGAGTGACGGCGCTCCAACCAGTCCACACGCAGGGGGCGAACGCCCCCTGCGTTCGTTTCGGGGGAGACGGGTGAAAGCGACCCGCCTTGTCGCAGTTGGCTTGTTGCTGCTGGTGCTGGCGGTCCCGGTCGGGCTGCCGCTCTGTGTGGCAGTACGCGCCCCCGGCGGTGGGACGTGGGCAGAGGCCGATCGCATCGCCGGGTTGGCCGGCAATACCCTGGCGTTGGCGGCGGGAGCGTGCCTGATCGCGGTTCCGGCTGGTGCGCTCCTGGCGCTGGCCCTCGAACGCGCCCAGGTGCCCGGTCGGGGCGTGTTGCGGTGGCTGGTGCTGATCGGGCTGTTCGAACCGCTGCCGGTGTACGCGGTGGCGTGGCAGGTGGTGCTCGGGGCGTGGCTGCCGCCGCTGACTCTGGAGCCGGGTCAGGTCGCGTGGCGACCGTGGGGGCAGGGGCTGTTGCCGGCGATGTGGGTCCACGGCATGGCCGGGCTGCCCTGGGTGGCGTGGATCGTCTCGGCGGGCTTGCGGACCGCGGACCGCGGTCTCGAAGAAGACGCGCTCCTGACCGGCGGGCCGTCGGCGGTGTTCCGGCGGGTGCTGTTGCCGCGGGCGGCGCTGGCGTCGGTCGCCGCCGGTGGGTGGGTGGCGGTACAGGCGGCGACCGAGATCCCCGTCACCGACGCGATGATGGTGCGGACGTTCGCCGAGGAGGTCTACACGCAGTTCGTGGCCGCGTCCGGCGCCTTGGCCGGCGCGGTGGCGGTGACGCTCCCGGCGTGGGTCGCGGCGGTGCTGGTCGGCGGCTGGGTGGCACGATCGGCAACGCGGACCTTCGATGCGCCGCCGACCGAGGCGGGCCGACCGCTGAACCTGAAGCTCGGCCCGTGGACGCGGTGGGCAACTGCGGTTGGCGCGTGGCTGGCGGCGGGGCTGTTCGCCGGGCTGCCGCTGGCGGCGCTGGTGTGGAAGGCGGGCGGAGGCGGCACGAGGCTCGGCTGGACGGCGGCCTCGTTCGTGGACGACTTGTACAAGGTGCTGCGGACCGACGGCGAGGTGCTACTCGGCAGCCTCTCGGCGGCGGTCGGGACGGGGCTAATCGCGGCCGGGCTGGCATGGGTGGCGTGCTGGCTGGCGAACGGGTCGCGGTGGTTCGGCCGGTTCCTGTTCGTGCTGTGCGTGGTGCTGGCCGTCACGCCGGGGCCGGTGGTCGGGCTGGGTCTGAAGAGCGCCATCGCCCATCTGGTGGACACCGAGGAATGGGTGCTGGGACGGGTCGGGCTGAGCCTGGCGTTCCCGCCGTTGCGGTCGCTACTGTATGACCAGCCGTCGCCGGTGCCGGCCGGGTGGGCGGCGCTGGTGCGTCTCTTTCCCGTGGCTGTCGCGGTGATCTGGCCAGCGGTGCGGGCGGTGCCGCGGGACCTGCTCGAAGCGGCAACACTCGACGGTGTGAGTGTCTGGCGGTATGTGCTGGTCCCGCTGACCGGACCCGCCGCGGCGCAGGCCGCGCTGGCGGTGGCGGCGCTGGCGCTGGGCGAGGTCAGCGCGTCGAAGCTGGTCAATCCGCCGTTCCGCACCGCGTACGTCCTGCGATTATTCGACCTGATGCACTACGGGGCGGAGTCCACCGTGGCGGCGCTGTGCCTGCTGCAACTCGCCGCGACGACCCTGTTGGCCGCCGCAGTGGTGTGGCTGACCGGCGGGGGGAGGCCCCCTGGGACCGCGGCCGTCCCGGCCGTTCTTGCTCCGCGAACCGGGTGACTTCGGGGACACCCCAGCTACCTGACCGGTGCAGCAAGAGCGGCCGGGACGGCCGCGGTCCCAGGAGCGCAAGAACCGGATAGAACCCACCCCCCGAGGCCCGGTACAGTACCCGCGGAGGTGAACCATGAGCCGCGTCGCCGCGCCGGAAGTCGTCCGCCAGGTCGAAGAGGTCTGCCGTCACATCCGCGAGAACCCGGAGCCGCCGCCGTCGCTGGCGGAGCTGGCCGTGCTGGTCGATCTCAGCCCCGGGCACCTGCAACGGGTGTTCAAGCGGGTCGCCGGCGTCTCGCCGAAGCAGTACGCCGACGCCTGCCGGGTGGACCGGCTCAAGGCGGGCCTGCGGTCGCACCCGACCGTGACGACGGCGATGCTGGAGGCCGGGTACGGGTCGAGCAGCCGGCTTTACGAGCAGGCGGCGTCCCGGCTCGGGATGACTCCGCGGGCGTACCAGAAGGGCGGCCCAGCCACGACAGTCCGGTTCACCGTCGGCCGTTCGGACCTGGGCCGGGTGCTGCTGGCCGCGACGGACCGAGGCGTCTGCGCGGTCAGCCTCGGCGACGACGCGGCCGAGTTGGAGGCGTGGCTGCGCGAGGAGTTCCCCGCGGCGACGGTCGAGCGGGCCGACGCGGATTTGCGCGGCTGGCTGCAAGCGCTGCTGGACCACCTGGCCGGCGAGTTGCCGCACCCGGCGTTGCCGCTGGACGTGCGCGGCACCGCGTTCCAGCGGCGGGTGTGGGAGGAGCTACGCAAGATCCCGGCCGGCGAGACGCGGACCTACACCCAGGTGGCGGCGTCGCTGGGCCGGCCGGCGGCGGTGCGGGCGGTGGCGCGGGCATGTGCGACGAACCCGGTGTCGGTGCTGACGCCGTGCCACCGGGTGGTCGGCTCCGACGGGTCGCTCCGCGGCTACCGCTGGGGCGTCGAGCGGAAGAAGAAGCTGCTGGAGCGGGAGAAGGGAGGCGGGTAAGGTGGGCCGAGTCTTCAAGGCCCGCATATTTCGAGCCGCGGAGCGGCGGCCGAAGGTAGCCAGCGACTGTGTTGAAAGTCAACCGGCGAAGGTGTGCCAGTTATCGTGCTTCGGCCAAGGTCGGCTCCCACGGGCGGCCATCCCGGACGACGGCGTTGGCGATTACCAGCACCCGCCGGGCGACCGCCACGAGAACGACCTTGGCGGCCTTCCCGCGGGCCCGCAGGCGTTGGGCGAAGTCCCGCAGCGGGCCGGCCACCCGCGCCGCCGAGAGGGCCGCCAGGTACAACGCCCGGCGGACCGTGCCGCGACCGCCCCGGATGTGCCGACCCCCGGTCCGCCCGCCGCTGTCGTCCGCGAACGGGGCCAGCCCGGCCAGGGCGACGAGTTGGTCCGCCGGCCGGGTGCCCAACTCGGGCAGGTCGGCGACGAGCGTGCGGCTGACGACCCGACCGATCCCCGGGATCGACCGCAGCAGGTCGTCCTGCGTCCGCCACGCGGGGGTCCGCCGGATGGCCGCCGCCAGGTCCCGGTCGGCGGTCGCGATCCGGTCGTCGAGCCAGGCCAGGTGGTCGGCGATCCCGGCCCGGATGGCGGCCGGGGTGTCGGGGCGGAGCCGGTTGGCCTCCATCACCCGCATGTCCAGGAGTTGGCGGCGACGAGTCAGGACGGCGGCCAACGCCTCCCGGTCCGGGTCCGGGGCCCTCGCCGGGGTCGGGTCGATGCGGGCGGCGAACTCGGCGAGGACGGCGGCGTCGACCCGGTCGGTCTTGGCGTGGCGGCCGAGGACGCGGGCGAAGTCCCGGGCCTGGCGGGGGTTGACCACGGCGACCGGGACGCCGGCGAGGTGGAGGGCGGCGCCGGCGGCCGCCTCGTACCCGCCGGTCGCCTCCAGGGTGACGAGGCGGACGCCGGCGAGGCGGTCGGCCAGGGCGACGCAGCCGTCGGGCGTGTTGGGCAGGCGGATCGGCTCGCCGGGCGGGTAGGTGGCGATGTCCAGATGATCCTTGCTGACGTCGATGCCGGCGGTGGTGTGGGTGTCGGACCTAGTGGTCTCCGGCTCTCCGGGGGTGCCCGTCCTTGCGAATGCGGACTCGGGGTCCGAGCGACTGTTCGGGCTGGGTCCGGAGTGGTTCTCGGGGGGCGGTGGCCTCGCTGGCGAACGGCTTCGCAGGCCCAGGGGTAGACGGCCTACCGCCCCCCGTGTCTTACTCGCCGGTGACCGCTTGCAACATACAAGGGGCGCAAGCCCCTGGTGGCGAGTCGATGCAATGGAACAAGTCCCGGAGGGGTGACAGAGCTTTGGCGGTATCAACCCGCCACAAGTCTCGCTACGTAATCGCGTTGCTAATCCGGGCTCATGTCACTCGACCTGCCACCCGGGATATCGATGGGATCGCTGCTCGCGCCTCCTCGGTAGAACAAGAGGTAAGCCAGCATCAGCCCCCAGGGCTACCGCACTATGAGTGCCGGGATTCCTTGCAGAACCTGGAGCAGGTAGCCGTCGTCCCAGCCGGCCTTTAACCGCTTGGTCGGAGCCGTGCCCTTGCCGGGTGCCCGACGCAACAGCGACACCGCCACCCGCCGCAGCATCGCCAGGTTCGCCCCGGCATGGCCGGCCCGCACTCGGCTGTCATCTTCCCGGAACACCATGTCGAGCACCCAGTGCAGCCCGTTCTCGATCCCCCAGTGCGACCGCACCACCCGGCCCAACTCGGCGGCCGTCCCGGCGTGGCTACTCAGGTAGTAATGGGTGGTACTCGTCCGCTGACCCGCCACCTCCCGCTCCCGGTTCACTTGCACCACCGCCGCCACGTCTGGCCACTCCGGCGGCAACCCCACGGGGTCGTGGATCACCGTCACGTACCGCTCCTCGTGCCGACCGTGACCGTCCTCGACCGCCTCGTGCTGGTCGAACCGCACCCCCTCGAAGTCGGCCTCGCAAGCGGCGACGAACACTTGCTCGACGGCGGCGGACAGGGCCGGTTGGTTCCCCTTCACGGTCAGCAGGTACTGCCCGCCCCGCTCACGGATGATCGCCGCGTTCTGACGCTGACATCCGGCGGCGTCGAGGGTCACGATCGCCCCGGCCAACTCCAGCGTTGCGAGCAACTCGGGGATCACGCCGATCTCGTTGGATCCGTCGGGCACCGCCACCTGGCCGAGGGTCAGCCGGTTCTCACCGGCCCAGGCACTCACCACGGTCAGGCAGCCGCTGGCGGTGGTCTGCTTCGCCCGCCGGGCCGACTTGCCGTCGATGGCGATCGGGATCAGCCCGGTGCCCTGGCACGCCGCCGCCATCCACCGGCCGAACCGCTCGGCGAAGGCGGCCGGGTCGAGCTTGGCGAAGACCCGGGCGAAGGTGTCCGGGCTGGGGATGCCGTGAGGCAGGCTCAGGTAGCGGCCGAAGAACGACGCCTTGGTCCGTCCGTACTCGGCGATGGCCTCCCAGGTCTCGCAACCGCCGATGACCGCACAGGTGGTGATGGTCAGGATGTCGGTGAGGTGGTGGCGCTTGTTGGCGGTGTCCCGGCGGGGGTCCGGGAGGTCGTCGAAGACGGCGGTGATCGGCAGTGGCATCGGGCCTCCTCCGTGGCTGTCCACGGTGTAGCCCGAAACCCCTACGCCGCCACCAGTTCATAGTGCGGTGGCCCTGCGCCGCAAAAGTCGCCGAAAGAGAAAGTGAAGTTATCCGAGATCCTAGAACGCAAGAGGAGCAAGAAGCACTTCAGGCCGGGTGAGGAGTGAGGGCAAGAGCGACGTAGGCGGGTAGACGCTACTTCCAACTACGGCCGGGCGACAGACCATCTCTTAACGCCCGTGCCCTTGCTCTTGATCGCCCAAATCAACATTCCATATTTTCGCTTTTTCGTCGCCAAATCTGCGAAGCCGACGCTTATCTTATGCGGCGCAAATCGCGGGTGCCTTCGCAACAATGGAAGAGTTGAAAGAGGTCATGGCAGAGATCCGGAAACTCCAGAAGCGGTACGACCCCGAAAAGCTCCGGGCCCTGGAACAGAGGCTGAAGCAACTCGAGGCGGTTTACAACTCCCTCCTCAACCGGGCGAGTTCGGGCGCCGGCGAACTCGCTTCGAGGATGCGTGGCGGAATCCACGGCACCGGGCGCTTTGCCGGCACCCGAATGGCGTGAGCCGTGTCAACTTGTCGGCTGGGTTTCGCCCCAGCCGGCTCCCGCACACTACGGGCGGTCCCTTGCGGTTTACCCAGGCTCTGTGGTTACTTCTTCCACCAGGAGCTTGCTGAGGTCCGCTCCCAGTCTCATGGACAAGCTGTTCGGCCGCTGTGGCAGGAGGGGCGGGAGGGCCGCCAGCCCGATCGTCTGCAAGGCCGCCGCTGCGCGGTCCGGCTCCTTCGGACGCGCGGACCTGAGTCGGTCCGCCAGGAGTCCGACGACCCGCGCGGGGACCGCGGAGTAGAGTCGGTGGCGACCCGCACTACCGACTGCTGACGGGGGTTGACACCCGTGGGGGGGGTGGATAGGTTACGAGGGACATTGGGGGTGTAGCTCAGCTGGGAGAGCGCTTGAATGGCATTCAAGAGGTCAGGGGTTCAAATCCCCTCACCTCCACTGACGGAAAAGCCTAGTAAATCAAGTCTTTCCGCGACCTAGGCGACTGCCCGGAAATGCCAGCCGTGCAGGGTATGGTGCAGGGTAACGTAAAAACCCCTCCCGCGCTGTCACGAGGGAGGGGCCAAGAGTAAGCCTTCCGGCTCACCCGTGATTCACGGGAGGTTTACTCGTGCGTCAGCCCAAGCCCTGGTTCCGCGCCGCGCTCAACGCCTGGTACGTCGAGTACCACGGTCAACAAGTCCGCCTCGGGATTCACCCCGACGGTGCCCCGCCCCCCAAGAAG